>Ga0065711_1039087_pt1 | contig 18145 bp, 9 predicted proteins | sample Hoacrofraction12_FD_59098 | JGI IMG/M metagenome (GOLD analysis project Ga0065711, IMG submission 59098) | Hoatzin crop microbial communities from Cojedes, Venezuela - Epithelial fraction 12 v2 (version 2) | ecosystem: Host-associated > Birds > Digestive system > Esophagus > Crop | place... | reverse complement strand
CTGGACAAGGTCCTGTGCAGCCTGCTGTAGGTGATCCTGCTTCGGCGGGGGGGTTGGACTAGATGACCCACAGAGGTCCCTTCCAACCCCTACTATTCTGTGATTCTGTGATTCTGTGATTCTGTAATGTAGAATTCCATTCTGTCTTAATAAAATACACATGTAATAAATAAATAAAAGCAAATAATAACAATAAAATAATAAAATGTTAAATTATTCTTCTCTGACTGTCATCTTGCCTTTACCAGTACATTGCACTCCTGTGAGAATGCTTCCTGTGGTACTCAGGGTTTAATGTGTAGATGCGGCAGAAAATTCTGCAGCATCGTCCTGGGCATATGTCATGAACTCCTTTGGATCCCCATTTAAAAACCTTAGTTCAAAATTTAGTATCCACTGTAGATTATTCATGACACCATATTAATTTCAACACTGTCTAACCACTTTTTAATACTTTTCTCCATGGTACCAAGCATGAAAGGATAGCTTGTGTGTTTTGAAATTCTAAAAGCTGACATAGTCTATATTAAAAGTATGATCATACCAACAGATTCAAAAGCATTCAAATAATGTTATTAAGGCCCAAATGCCCAAATTCTTTCATATTTCCCAGTATATCTGTGTTAAATTTCCTGCAATATATTCCATCGATTCAGTTATGACAGATAGTAGAGGTATAGTAAATTATTTGCTGGGTAAAGACACGAACAATTTACATGTGTTTTGTTCTTTCCAAGGGATGCCGTATCATCCTTACTTTCTCTAAATATGCATCTTGCATGAAAAACAAACAAAAAATTGCCAGTTGACATGTCTTAGCTGAATTATAGTTGATCTGAACTATGTTACCATTTGTACTGAATTGCAAAGTTGCAGGCAAAGATTAATAACTCACCTGAATTAGAATGCCATATAATGTAGCAAACGCTTAATACTGAACAAGGAAATAAATACATTAAAATGTTCACTGGAAGAATAACCTAGATAAAACTGTGAGTTGTTATTTTCTGTGCTGATTGTGGCTGTGGCTTTCTCAGAGGCACAGCATCCCTTCATGATTTATAGCTATAAAAACATTATAATGTCATTCCCAGCAAGTAGCAGGTAGTCCCCTGAATCTGATAGTGGCAAAAATTTATACTGTGAAGTCTGGTTTTATGTTGTTCAACTGTATAATCTCCTGATTTTTTTTCCTGTGGATACTGGTAAGGAGTTTTTGTTAACACTCATACACTTTTATTTTGGCTGCCATCTTTCATGACACCGATTACACAGAGATTAAGTGCTCACTATTCTCTTCTTTGTGCATTATTAACCTCACAAATGGCAACATGAAAGACCTACCACACATAGGACAGACACTAAGTGTTCACAGTGAGAAGGTCTGAGTGACAGTTCTGTTAAAGTAAATCAAAAGAAATTGTCTGAAAACAATTCTTTATATGCTAGGGCATCCATAAGACTAATTCTGAGGTCTCTATATAGGGTAACCAGGTGGAAGGGTATTACCTATAGATTTAAATATGATATTGGGCAAATATTGGACATATATTACACTTTAATGTATCTTTACATTTTATAAAAATGAGGGAATTTCCATTAAGACTTTAGGAAGCTTAAGTCTTTAATAAGACTTCATTAAAACTTTATTGTGAAGAAATAATTCATGAATTTTGAGAAAGTCTGGAAGCGACTACTGTGACTTTGACATCTCATGAAGTATTGCCATGTGACGTGCAATTAAAGCAATAGCTGTTATTTTTCAGCCTTTGCTCTTGGGCATACACTTCTATTGAGTGATTTTGCTCTTCAACTGCTCAAGTAAATCCTCTTCATAAGTTCTTACCTGCTGTTTTCCTGGGAATGTACGTTGCAAAGTGCCAAGTAAAACTTGGAGGTGCTGAGCAGTTTCTTCCCCAACTGACAGAAATAGGAATTGCAGTAGTTCAGTACACTTAGTTTTTCTTGCTTGATGATCTCATTGTGCTTTTTTTTCCTGGTGATATTGCATGTGTTCCTGTTACTCCCCAAACAGCCCAGTTATGAAACAGTGGCTTTCTTAAAAACTATTTCAAAGAAACCGTAAAACACTCCAATCATTATAGCATCATGATGCTCATTCCAGCTGAATTTTCTCTAAATTTTAGGTCTTACACTATTTTCACAAAAGAGATTGTTTGTTAGTGCATAGTTATGTGAGAAACATTTGCAAATTTAGAAGTAGCTTATTCATATGTTTATAACATGTTAATCCTTCTTCTCTGTGGATGTGGGCAGTCAGTCTGAAATAAAAGAATGACTCTACCCTAGGTCTTGAATTGAGTTTGAACAGTTTGAGTAATAAGATCTCACATGAAAAAGGTGTGAAAAAAGTGCCTGCTTGCTGATATTAAGGAAGTACAGAGAAAATACTTTGCATTTTTGGTAATGAAGTTTGGTAATGATGTACAAAGATACAGAGTAGTCAGTCTGCAGCTCTGTGTCTCCTTCTGTACGCCAAGAGGAATCCCACTGAAATACATTAATAATTTGATTTATTAATAATAATGTGCTTTGATCTAAAATGAGCTTTATCCACCTACCTATGTAATGTTATGCATATACCTATAAGTTGTGACTGTAAGGGACCTTTCCTTGGGGACTCATTGCTGCCAAACCAAAAGGACATGCTAATAGAAGTATTAAGTCTTAAAAAGTCCATAAGGTTTTAAAGATGATACGGGTAATTTTTCTGATGATAAAGAACCATACGATTGTCTAGCAGTAGTGCTTGTACTATAGTTGTTCCTTAGTCTGTGGAAGCATAAAGGGTTTTCTGTTCATTTCAGTTTGGGTTTTTTTATGTCATTTTATTCCTGAAAGACGAGCATGGATAGAGTAGAGAGCCAGAGATGTACATCTACAAATAGAAACTGGGAATTAGAGACACAAGGAAGAGCCTAGAACTCTTCTTACTTGCTCAAGTGCTAGCTTTCTGCTTCCTTCCAATCCCAAACCGCCTCAGGTCAGGAGCAAGCATGTCTGGAATATCGTTCAAAGATTCCAGAGGAGCAGTGTTGGTTTTGGTACTGCAGACAGGCCCTGTTGTTTTATGAGGGTGCAGTTTTCAGAAGTACTGTGGGGTCTCAGGCAATCCCTCTTTCTGAGCACTTCGCATGAGAGCTGGGGAACGACTCCTAAGAACTGCTGCTTTGTACAACAGCTCCAAGGTTGCCTTAGCGCAAGCCTGTGATCTTATACACTGCTTGTGTCAGACATGCCAGATTACAAATGCACAGTAAATGTGGGACAGTCCTGTGTTGGAGCGTTAGGCTGCATGTTAGCTACATGGTGGCAGGCACAAGGCAAAAAAGAGCAAGCAGGAGGTAAAGAGGACGTTAGGATGATCTGATTAATGCTAGAGCAAAGGATTTCTAGAACTGTGTGGAAAGCAAGGTGGTGAAAAGCAAACTCCCGTACATCGGTCATGTTCATCGCACACATTCATGATTAGAATCTATTTGCATGGGACAGATAAGTACCATTTACCTGAACAAGTGCAAGGACAGTGCCATTTAGTGTTGCTGACCAGTCACCTCAATGGATAGAAGGCTAGATTGTTTCTTAGTTACTAGATAATGGGCTGAACAGAACCCCATGAAATTAACCTTTAAGATGACACAGTAAAAGGAAATGAGTCATTCCAGGCAATGTTCATCACTGTGTGAGTACCAAGCTTGCTAAATTAGTTCTGTCATATTGTGGGTGAAATGGAATCATTCCATATCATTCATACATTTGCTTCTCATACAGACAGTTTTGGGACCGCTAAACAGAAATAAGCATTATGTCTAAATAAAGCAAAGTTTGGTATTACATTTACTGATTATGCTTTCCAAATGGGTCTGAAGTGACTGATTAGACAGAACTGAGAGATCACGAGACGTGTGAAAGAAAGGACAAAAGGAAGCAAAATTCTAGGCAAGGACTTTCATGACTGGTGCTAATGGAGAAGTAGAAACAGTTTTAGTTTTAGACAATGCTAAAGAAAGAAAAGACAATCTTTCATCTTCTTACTCACAGACCACTGTACTATTCTTAGAAATATCAGCCTATCTCAGTGATAGTAATAGCTCTGCAATTCACACAGTGGAAGCTGACTGATTAGTGGAAAAGTAGAGGCTTTCTTCTGATTGAGTAGCAGTAGAGAACACGAGACAAGAAAAGCACGTCCCACTGTTTAGGAAAGATTGAAGATCCAAAGTAGGATCTGAAAATATCTTCAAGTGCCACAGTGACCCTTGTTGAGCATGATGCAAATAGACTGGTAGATATGATAAAAACAGCTTTACACCAGATGAGCAGTTAGTTAAACCTGGGCTGAAGAACACACTTCCCTATCGGGATGAATACCTGCCAGTGATGCACACTGACGGGCTCTAATGCCATCTCAGAGGTTCTGCCTCTGAGTGGATACTGTCCGGGAGAGGACAGCTACCAGCAGATAAATGCTTGTTTCTGTTGCCTACAGTTTCCATACATATGGAAAAATTTGGTGCCACCTAATGGACAACCCCCACCATACCGAATTTCAAGTGTATTAAACTCTGTACAGGAATGCTTTTTCAAGGCCTGTTACCTATATTTGTTAATACTTCACACTAAGAATTTCTAATTCAGTATGTTTAATTATATATCTTGGGATGTAATATGCATCATTTAGAGAAGAAAATTTACTAAGCCCCACAGGTAATACAAGGATTTCTGTGTTTGCTGGCTTTAAATTTATGAACTGGGGTCATCGCACAGCTTCCTTGATTTCAGCAGCATAACAACACTTTAAACTAAATGATTGCACCCAAGTGCTCTGATGTGTTTACAGGTGAAATTTAACTAACTATTTTGTTAAAATGAGATAGATTATTCTAGACCATTCTTAAACAAGTTTACTGCTGTAGCTCCATGGACATAGCTACTTCTCTTAGTAAAAATCATGACTACGACAACAAAGCTTTGCTTTAGACAATGGAGTTTATATCAGCATGTGTACACTTTCAAAGTACACTAGCTAAAAGGACCTGGACTATACCACCACCAGTACAATGTCTGTTATAATGAACAATACTGCAAACAACTGTTCTTTCAAAAGCTGTTAGTGATGACCTGGTTGTATGTCATGTACTTCAGAAAGTAAAACAGGCAACAAACCCATAAAAGTATCTCTATTTGATCAGACAAACCATCTAGCATGTCCCAGAAACAGTAATTTAAACATATATATCTATGATATATGTACAGGCATACATGTATATGTGTCTGCATGATGTATGTTTGTACACATGCACACACACACACACATAGTCATATACGTAGCTATATGGTCATATATACAACTATGACATAGACTGTATGACTCAGGACCTCCCTAGGCAAGGGTACAGCAAGATATCTTCTGTTTAGTATTCCATGGGGGATTTTTCCTGCATGCTCTTGTCTAGTCTACCCTTAGACTTCAAGCATAAAGGCCTTCTACAGAGCAACCACATGTTCTGTCACACAAGATCTCCTTTTGCTTGTTTGAGCCTGTCCTCCTGCTAGCATCACTCATAGCTAGAACATGAGCATTAGTATTAGAATTGCGATTCGAACATCATGCCTGGTTCTCAAATGTCACTGAATTCAATGGAAGAACAAGTAAAATCATGCTCAGTTTGATGAATTTCAATTTGTGAAAACACATGCTTTGAAGGGGTGCATATATGAATGAAACCAAGATTCCATCTGCAGTTTGCATTTATAGATCTTCAGGATGCATAGTGGGTTCAGTTCTTTTTATTTGCCTGTGAAGAGAGAGCTACACATTACGATTAGGAGCGGTCCTGCAGACCTCCAGGCAGCCAGCAAAGATGAAATACTATAGGCATTTGTATTTTTATTTCCTCTGAGCCTTTGGAAAGAACTCGGAAAAGAGACTGGGCTTTTTATTATTCTCTTTAAAATTTATTGTATATATTCAACACAGTATTTATTATCACCTGTAAAATCAATTAAGTTAGATTAATCTCGTTCATCACTTTTAGAGAAAATAATTATTAGTTTTGGTGAAGATAAAGAAATGCCTTTGAAATGGTGATGAGTTGATAGGCAATTTAGCAATTTCTTGAATATTTTATATCTAAGGAGAATTGCTCAAACTTTTTCATTTCTAAAGCATACAACATCATTAGTGCTTTACTCTTTTATGGTATTCAGTATGTTTGTGGAATTTATAGTTTCAGTTGGCATTTTTTACTGCTTGCATATATGTTTACCTTATTTCCACCAATAGTTACATAACTCACAATATTTCACAGCTGCAGTTTCTCAGTTTTGAGGGGAAGGAGCATTTGCTGAAACTTTTTCTAGAAGAAAGAAAACATGTAATTTTTATTCAGTTAAATACAGTGCCTATTTTTATTCCTTTTGCCGGGGAAAGAAATTTAGTGGTTTGATGTAAAGCAGCAGAGATGATTGTTTTATTCTCTTACATTGTTTGACACTAATAAACTTAAAATATCAGTCCTGGGAAAAAGATTTTGACCAGTGCAATAACTTTGGTGACATGAAAGCAGTCTTAAAAGATTAAATAGTGAGATGATCAAACTCCTTTGTCCTTGCTGACCCATAATATATATTGGGGCTTGAGTCTACAGAGTTGAAATGTCAGTTTAACACTTCGGCAGTTTAAAAATAATGCTTGGGCCACGTTTTCAAAGGAGAATAGGCCATTGCAATACCCAGCGAAGATAAAGTGAGGATGAGGTGCTGAGAATTCAGTAACACTTCAGTGTTTAAATGTGGTTTTGATGTGTAATTAAGATGCAAATGTTTTAAGAAATAGGGGCAGAGGTTGTTGTAGGGCAGGCAAGTAGTTGCTAAGTTGAGACTGTGAGAGCACCAAAATAGACAGGCTTATTACTCCTGTTGCTACAGGTCAAGAGATTGCCTGTATAGGCAGTAATTATTGCTGCACAGTAGCAGAAACAGCAGGATGGGTACTTGCACCACACCATTGGCACGCAGCACTCGGGCTGGGGGTGCATCCATCCTTCCAGCACCTTCCCTGCCCCTACCTAGACACAGTTTCATCAAGCCCATCACCTCATCCTTTGATGCAAGAAGTCTTAAACTGCATCTTGTAGGCTTTATTATTCCCAGCGAGTTTTGAAGTACTCCATTACTTCAGAGGAAGAGCTCCAAAGCGCCTTCAGGAGACCTGAAAATAAGCCCTGAAACTACCAGCCCTGTCCTCCTTTTGCTTGTCATCAGCTGCAAGCAGGGTCTTCTTGTGGCTGTTGTCATCCTTGGGGTAACAGAGTCTTCTCACCTGGAGAAACTGCTTTCCCTGGAAGGGCATGAACAATATTTCTACAGCTGTAGTCGTCAGTAAGGGAAAGTGGTATCATATACTTGGTTTTTTTGTCTTTCTGATGTTTACATGGTGAATTCAGTATGTTAATGGTGATCAGAAGAAACACACAAGTATACAGGGACTGGCTGGTAAGAAAACATTTGTTTTAGTGTAGATAATGAGAAGAAATAGAAGCTGCTGGTAATTAGTACACATGCCAAACCTAGTTTGAGCTTGCTCTTATCTTCAAGGGTTTAAAATAAATGAATAAATAAATACACTGGATTACTAAAGCCAGCAGGCAGTAAATGTAACGTGGTTGGCTATTCTGACTGGTTTATCCTTAATTGCCCTCTACTTGTCACAGCTGAGACCACGAACGCCTGCGTGCAGGGGACCCGGATATAGAGTTTTGTTTGATGCCAATGGAGAGCGGAGTCCTTGCCCTGCCCAGTTCTCTCCCACTCACTGACTCCCAGCCCAGTGGGATGTTCAGGAGGTCTCACCTTCCCTTCAGTATCCACTGCCTGGGATGGTCGGGCAGGACATCATTTTGGCTCCTGCTGTGACACTGCTCCCAGGTGCCCATTTCAGACATCCCCTGCTGTGGTCCCTGGATGGCCTCTGGCACTCAGCTCCATCCATTTCCTGGATCTCCAGGGTCTGCCCCACTTCCCACAATTATCCTCCAACCAGCATCTTCACCTTCTTCTTTCCAGACCCTCTTCTTCTTTCCAAGGCCATTTCTTTTTGTTAACCACCTGCTCTTCTTTCTGGACCAACTAGCCCACCGGTTTCCTCAATCAAAACTGTCTATGTGCAGAAGCACATCGCATGATCAGTCTGCTAACTGGCGATTCTGTCTCATTTCTCATGACTAACTGTAGGGCTCAGGAAGGGTCACTTTCCTTTAGTCCAGGTGTTATCAATATTTCAAACCAGATCATACTGGTTGCAGTTGGCAAGTAGTCACTTCTACCAAAGAGTTCAGAAGTTCAGTTTCAAATGTTCATACACACACATGCACCCTAGTATCTACCTCCTGTTAGCATTCACAATTTAAGCTATTATTGCCTATGATAATGCTAAGTAGTTTTTCTAGTTCCATTAAAACCAAGAAAAAAGAACCACTCATTTACCATATAAACTGCCGTCAAGAAAGTGCCACTGTAAGGGATTTGCTATTGAAATTGCTATTGAAGCTCTTCCATGAAGAAGAAACTCATGCACATGTCAAAAAAGTGATCCAATGTCTCGTGGGAATAATGTAAATCCAACTTTTCAATCAGAATTTGATATCAATAGAGTATGGTGCAGTTAAACAGGAACATACTTGTGCTACTATTATATTACTTTACTCCTTTCTGATAGCTTCTCTCCTATCCTATCTGGCATAAAGTTGATTAGTTCTTGGTCTTCACAGATTGTTTTTTCTGTTTTTGTGGATGATGTTTCTCATATTGAGTTCTTTATCTGTGACTTAAGTTCCAAAAGCTTATTATAATACAATAAAAAGCTTATTATAATATAAATAACAGTAAAAGCAATACAGCCTATTCTTAACATCTTATGTGAGTACTCATGTAAGTTGATTAGGTATCTATCTGCCAGATAATCACTGTTGTATCTTGGAGGTACAATATACCTTCAGTAAGTGTGCATTCAAATATCTTCTAGAGAACCCTACAGAGAATGACATGACCATGAGCCTCATGCTGTATCATTTATTTACAAGACTATTTCTTTCTTCATGCGTGGATTCTATGTTTATTATAATGGACCTATTTGTGAAAATATCGCTACTACCTTGATCAAGTACTGCAGATCAAATTTGTGTATATAGATACATTGATAAAAAAACTTTGTGTGATGGTTACAAGTATGTGGGAGATGTGTAAACATCAGCAGAATTACAAACTAAGGTAGTGAGAAGAGTATTAAATATTTAAAATTATTTAATTTAATATTAAATTTGATTATTTAATTTGAAAATATTTAATTATTTATTTTTTTAAAAAAGGCAATTTTAGTTGCATATCAAGGACCAATCTCATTGAGATATATGGCAATTGTCAATGAGGCTCATTTCACTTTCCCTGATTCATGTTGCAGATTTGCAAGTGCGGTTTAATCCTGGTAGGCAGCTAAGCCCCACACAGCCACTTGCTCACTCCCCTGCAGTGAGATGGGGGAGAGATGGCCAAAACCACAGCCAAAACCAGTACAGCAAGTTGAACTGCATTCATAAACATGACCATGCACAAGTTTCCATTCCCATTTGATTAGATCTCTCTGACTCTACTCGTAAGACTGTGGGTAGAAACCTGCCAAATTTTTCTGATTCCTACTTCCTAGCTCAGGTTGTGCCAAGACAGTGAGTAATGCTTGACCTCCCAAGACCAGCTAGTTTGGGAACTGGAAACACTGCTCTGGGCAGCCTTAGCATCATATGAGGGAGCCTAGCTGCTCTGTGAACTCAGCAGTGAGACTGGACTACCATTAATGTTACTTGGCAGATGTTCCAAAAAAATGGGGTTTGTGCCTAATTTTATCACGGAACTTGAAAGTAAGAATATTTATTGAAAACAGAAAGCCTGCATTTTTTCATCTTTGCTATTAAGAATGCTAGCTGTTGCAAACTGGTAACTTTTAGTGTCTCTCATTTGTCTAGCAGATACATAGCCTATGCTGCGTAAAGCTGAATAATTATAACATTTTTCACTTTACGAATGCGTTACAGAGATATGAAAGTTTAAGAATAAACACCCAACCCTTCATGCTATCATATGAAGTGTTATCTCCTGCAACTCTATTCATGTTAGCAAGCTTTCTGATGCACAGACACACTCGGCTTTTCTAATAGCACTTGTTACTGGCAAATCTCAAATTTAATGTACCATACCATTATCCTTCCACCATGCCTTTTTAACACATAAAGAAAATGAGGCACAAAGGGGCTAACTGGCCTACCTGTGGTGGTCACCTGGCTAGCTGTAGCAGAACCAGAACTACATCTCAGTCTCTGAGGCCACCCCATTAAGCCTCTTCACTTGAGGTACACTATCTTAGTTCATTCTTCTCACTCTTGATAAGGTACAGCTACCAATTTGCGAAATTGAGAAAAAAACCCACACCCATTCCCGTTTCTGGGATAGATTTATAATTTTAGATGACAAATGAGGATATCAATGCACATATTTTTAGGTGTCTGAAAAGGAAGTACCTTACCTAAGCTTGTATTATGGGCCCCTTTACTAACCGCAAATGAAAGGAGGTTACCCCGAGGGATGTGATTCATCTCATTCTAAATAGGTGTCCCTTCAGATGGACCATCTTACGAGGAGCCTGTCTCTCTTCATTCATTAACTACTCAAATTCCTAGACAGATGCCAAGGCAAGACACTTATCTTTAAACAGCAAAAACTGGCACATTGAGTCTAAACTCAGAGCAAGGTAAAGTCAAAAGGGGGATTTTCTTTGTGTGCCTGATGGGTTTTCCCTGCAGACATGCATATTTTTATCTGTGCTGTTTTCTTTATTGTTTTAAATGTGTTAAAGGTTTGATAAAAAAATGGTGATGTTATGAATTTTCACCTGTGGTTCACACTATTGATTTTTGAAACCAGACAGTAATCAAATAAATCTCCTTCACATATTTTCTGCTGTGGTCCTACATCTGTGGACATGATATATATATCAGGAATTTGTACAAACATCAAGTTTACCTCTGCAAGACAAGAGTCGCGCATATTAGTTAAAATAAAATCATTCCAAGAGATTGAATTCTATAGTTCTTACAGCTCTATGAACGGAAAATATTTTGACATCTCAAGAAACCAAGAGTTTCTTAATCTCTGTAAATAGGTTACTGTTCTCTGTAGCAAAACCAATACCTCTTCCTTACAAACTGTTGTAAAATACTTTTTCCTAGTTTAGTTACTGGCACATCTAGTCAAGTTTCTCCAGTGGTATTTATTTATTTAATTAAATATTAGAGCGTCTGTTTCCATCTCAGAAGATACCATTAAGAACTTGCGAACAGATAGGGCCTGTTGCAATAGGAAAAGGGGTAATGGTTTTAAACTAAAAGAGGGTAGGTACAGACTAGATATAAAGAAGATTTTTTTTTATGATAAAGGTGATGAACCACTGGAACGGGTTGCCCGGAGAGGTGGTAAATGCCCATCCCTGGAAACATTTAAGGTGAGGCTGGATGGGGCTTTGAGCAACCTGATCTAGTTGAAGATGTCCCTGCTCATTGCTGAGGGATTGGACTAGATGACCTTTAGAGGTCCCTAGCAACCCAAAGCATGCTATGATTGTGTGGTAGATCTATTTATACTGTAATTCAAGATCTGTGTTCTACCCTAGTACTTCTACAATACCCAGTTACTGCTATTGGTGACAAAAATGTCCATGAAACAATGGAAAATGTAAGGAAAAAATCCCAGACCTCAGCCTCCTATTTTTGAAGGGAAAAATGTAGTAAACTATACATTACTACCATATTTTGTCATGGCTTTGCTGTTTCATCTGTGCCTACATCTATGTTAGTATAAAAGCAGAAATTGGTTTTCTTAGTAAATAAACTTTTCTGCTTGAAAAAAATGGGGGATAAAATTGCTTCTACTTCATATTAAATATTACATCAAATGAAAATTTTAGGATTGAAAAATGATTTTGAAATTAAAAAGGCTATTCATTTTGAAAAAAGATAAAGAATTACTTCCTTTTTTTCCAGCTAAAACAATGCCCAAAAAAATCAATTAGTTTTTCAATATCTTCAGTGATCATAAACTGCCTATCTGTAAACTCAATAAGTGACTGGAAAATGTAGCTCAGCATGAATTAGAACATTAACATGTTGGTTCAGAGATAATAATATGGATTTACCTTACCTACTGACAATATGAAGAGCATAATGTCCCAAAGCTTTTCTTAAAAGGAGAATTATACATATACAGTTGAAAAAGAGATATATACAGGAGATGAGAACTGCATAGCACTAGCCAGCAGTTTGTGTCCAGTTTCTTTAGTTTCAGGCTGCATGGCTCTCACAAATGAGATAACAGTGAGTAAACTCTATATTTGAATAATCACATAGTGTCAGAACTGTAACATTAACCCCAGGGTACAGAGGATGATTGTCTGACAGAGTGACTCCGATTAGAACACATCAAGTAAAGATCTCACTGTATCCTATATGACAGAGTGGTATTTTATAGTCTTCTGTCATTCTCATTAAGAAGGAGTGACTTTTTACTTAAACGGTGGCATTTGCTTACGGTGAGTCACAAAAACTTTATGTTCTTTTTTGTATATGACCTTAAGTAGCATTGCCTTCCAAGGTATAACCATGCCCTTTGCTGATTCCTAGCATGCTTTTGGCATTTAAATTATCACAATAATTCCGTTGTTTCTGAATTGGACTCTAGTCCCTTAGTAGTGATTGCTGCAGACTAGCCAGGGCCTGCAGACCTGTATAAAAGAGCCTCTTCAGGAATCCACAAAAGAGGCAGCAGATTGGGGGTCCTCAGTTAAGAGTATCTTTTCCTTTGGATTAATGTTCTTCCTCTGCTGTGCTCTCTAAATAAACCCATTCTCTCATACTCATGTTCTCCTAAGGACTATGATGTGTGTATTCAAGTGATACCGTCCAGAGGGAAAGGGATGCCAGCTACTGAGTCGTCTTCCTCTTATCCTCTGGGTTCTTAAATTGGCAACCATGTGATGGTCTTGCAGATGCCTTTGGCACACTTTTAGGAGCTGACATTGATTGTGATCTTTAGTTTCTCTGTCCCATACCTCTGTGAGTCACTGGAAAATGTTGCTGTATTACTCGATGACATTTTTCCCCTTATCTCGGGATCTTATGGCCTCAGTCTTGTTCCTTATCTTCCTGCCATTGTCTCTTTATAATTTCAGGCTGCACTTTGGTTTAGTCAGTTGTTTGCTAAAGTGTGTCTCTGCCCTGTCTTTTTTAGGCTGCTTTCCCTTTCCTGAGCGAAGTGTCCTGAGAAGCCACATGTAAATGTGGTAGGATCTTGATGACCTGTTAACTTATGTGCCATGAATCTCCTTTTCCTTTCTCCACCATTCCTTCTGAGAGTCCTGTGTACATAAATTCCCACTCATATTTCATTCATACTGGTCTTAAGGTTTCCATTATGTAGCTCCACTTGACAGAGCTGAGGCTCTAATCTTGATGAATTTCTTTCTCTAGACTCCATTTTTCTTGCCACTTCAGTGGCAACTAGGATAACATAGAGTGCTATGTATTTGCTGTTTCTTTGATATCTCAACAACAACTGATCTGAACCCAATCTATCCAGCATTCTTTCATTAATGGGAGATTTTTCATTGAAGAAAGAGAAGTGGTGGAGAAGAGAGAGGAGGCAGAACAGAATGTCATGTATAAATCCTCTATTAACATGTAGACACCAGCACTACTAGGGCTGAAGAGTCTGGGACTGTCTTGGATCCAATCTGTTGAGCTTGATCTTGGCAGAGATTCACCTTGTTCAAGGGAAGATCTGGTTGTGGGTATATCTTAACAGCAGCCAATGGGCCTCCTCCTGCATGAGGTACGGGTTATTTCACTCTTCCTCTGTAGAAGACAGAGCATTAGAGCTTTTTTTTTTCTTATCTGGAAGATAACACTAATAAGTTATGTCAGTTTTCTTTAAATCAAAATTAAGAGTTGTGCTTAAAGTCTAATTGTTTTGACAATAAAAAAGTGGTTTATGTAGACTTTGTTTGACATGTTTGCTGTAGTAATTTATACTCTTAAGCAGACTACAAACTAAGTAACATAGAGTGATTCTTCAGACATGCACTGTAACTGCCACAGGAACTGTATGCTTGCTTCTCATGACATGTACCTCTTGTCTCTCCAAAAGAAAATTTCAAACCCAAATATCACTCCATTCCCAGCTGTAACTGATAGAAGCTGCACTAAGAGAACTGCATTTGTGTGAGAATAATTTTTTCCTTAAAGATGGAAATTGAAAAAATCCACTCAATTCTCAATACACCAATATCAAGAAATATGGAATGCAGACACAGATACACTAAATTCATACCTGCCAGTTAATCCCCATGAAAATAATGATTTTTATGTTTTTACCACTCATGAAGGAGACAACAAAGAGACTTTGCTGCAGCCTCATTGTTAACTGATCTTTAGGTGAATCTTCAGGTTACTTGGAATTAAACAGACTTTTTCATTCTACCGTATATGTAAGTTTTTTTAAAAAAATCTGAATTCATAATAAACTGCTTTTAAAAGTGAATTTCTTTGTGAACAGAACCTGATAATGAAATGTTTAAGACTGTCGGTTAAATTAGAGCTCTCTACAGGAAGCTCATCTCTGGCAAAATCATCCTAATCTTTTGTATGACATTACTGAAAGCAAAGTAAATACACTATGCTCTATAGCTTTAGTGAACAGTATGTTTTGAAAAACATTTACTTTTCTGAAACACTGAATAATTACAATGCACCACAGCATTTTGTTCAGCACAGTATAACTGATCATCTGTCTGTAATTCTAAAGTAATATAATGTTTGAGGATATAGTAGTGGTGACAGCACTATAAATTTATCATTTAGATCATAGTTATTTTCATAAACAGTAACTCTAATCTTCATTTAACTTGCCAAGAGCTTCAGTTCAGGTTGTACAAATACATCCAGATAATCACTTATTGCCCTAGCATAGTTCAAATTGAAGGGTGATCTATGGGACTGTGTGCCAATACATAGAGAAATCTGAAGGCAGACTAAATTAGAGACATGTTTATTACTGGGTTGATAACTGCAGCTGTATCAATCAAGGGAGTGGTGTATAGCAGCCTGTCAATACCAAGTACACCCCAAATACAAGGTTGATTTGCTCTGGCTGTACTTTTATCAATGCCATTTCATAGTAGCAGCATAGCAACCATGAGGCATAGTCAGGTCCATTGTATCATTTCTATATGACAAACAATGTATCCATCTTTAAGAATTGTGACTGTTGTCTATATAATAATTATTATAATAATGGAAAATATTTGACCTGGGTGCGAATGATGAATGGGAGAGGAAGTTCAGGTGTCTACAAAAAATAATGAGTTTTGGTGTGATTCATGCCCAGTAGTATAGGGAAATACATTAACACATTGACTTTCACCCACCTATTTTTAACCATCAGAAGGGTTTAGAAATAGAAGAAAAATAACTGGAGAACACAGACCATAAAGTAATTTAGTGTTGAATGTCACACTGCAAGCTGATATTGTTTCTCCTTGTTCTGAGTGCACATTTAACTTTTATAGCACTTTCTGGAATTTCAAAGTGATGTTTCTGAATTTTAATTCTTCTACGAAATAGAAAGACACAAACATTCACATTCTCGTGATTGAAGACGCTAGTCTAAACAGTCCAGTTGTCTTTTCCTCTATGAGCATTGAACCAGCAAAAAATGCAACTCAAAATGAGGTGTTTATTTCGCATAAGAATGAACAAAGCGAACTATGAATAAGCAGAGAATAAACCCCAGAAATCTGTGTGTATAACTATGGTGTAACCAAAACCAGAGGCTCTATTCTAATATCATAATGTCTAGATCTTTTAAAATTCCTGTAGGAGATCGTCTCTGAGAACCTAAAAACTGGAAAAAAAAATTATACATGTGTAATCTGATATTTTAGAAGTAATTACAAACTCTTTGTAACACAGCTAACAACAGTTCTACCACTTCTCAGGCACGTTGGCTACACTGAATAGGAGACTGCAGTATAACAGTGTATGCATAATGACTAAGATTGACTTTATAATAGTGTACATTTTGCTACAGATTGGAATAAAATTCAAGAGACGTTCAATGGCTCAGTTTAATATTTCTGTGTTTGAGGCAGCTATGCTGGGATTCGTATTCAGAGAAATAAAATCCTTTGATACTTTTCAGATTCCTTTCAATTGCAACTTTGATCATGCAACCAGCTCGTGTCCTAAAGATGAATCTGAAGAGGACAGAAAATGTGGAAAATAACAGAAGATGGGTGGGAACTGAGATATATAATGTGTCTGGCAGTTGACAGTTAGAAACTCTAATACCAAGACCTATTCAGTCTGCATATTTTATGATCTGTTTTGTGCTTTTTTATCAATAGGAATGTTATACTATAAAGGAAGCAGACATTAAAAAAGAAATTCTACAAGCATGTCTAGGATAGAAGTGGGAACAGATGCTATAGCCCTTCGAAATCCAGGCCGTGCACAGCTCCCAGAGACATCATAAACACTTTAGTTATTTCGCTATGTGTTGCCTTCTTTCGGATGTTTCTTCATACAGTATAGTCATCTTCTCTCTCAAGGCTGCAGCATAAAGGAATAAACCCATCTCCAACCAGCTCTATGTGAAGTCATGGTGTCTAAATAATTGATAAATTCGTGATTCCATGGAGTAAATGAAAATAGCATTGTTCAAGATCTTAATGCAAAGCCAAGGACTCACCAGTTACAGAGAAGGAAGCTAGAAGTAGCTCTTCTGGGTCTAAGATGAGATATTCTGAAGTGCCAGCATAGGACATTTGCAACTTTGCTATCTTGTTTCTGTGGATAAATAAATCATTTAAGCTTTCAAGTCTAACAGCTTCCCTGGTATGAAATTCACTTCAGAGAAAAAGTAGCCATTTATCTGGTATTCTCCTGCAGCATGTGTTTCTCCTGAAAACTGAATATGAAAACATGATAGTATGAACAGTCCAAGGTGGTGGCTCTGAATCACTCCTATTACTGGCATTTGAGGGAAGCTGTCTTTTCTACAAAATTTCTGAACTCTTTGTCACTCCTCATGTGCATAAATACAGAGTAAAGTTTCACTATTGTACAGCCAATATCTAACACTCTTAAAAGCAGATTTCAAGTTTCGTGAGTATTTAGCTTCCGTTTCACAAGCTGTTAAATGACTAGTCAAAATGTCAGAAAAAGGAAATCAGTTCTGCAGTTTTCAGGTTTTATTTTTATCAGTTACAGATAATTGGCCTACTTATGCCTAAATATAAGTAACAGAAGTTAACACTTCACTGGTTGCTAAAATGAGCCTGGCAATCTTGAACAGCAGTAAGATGTATGTATTAAGTATGGCAATATAATACCATACAACAAAATTCCACCCACTCCTTCCTGTGGGGGTTTTTGTGAAATTCGACCCTGCCACACTTCTGCAGCACAACCGCTGACCCCGGGAGCAAGCTCTTTGTTTAAGCCTTGAAAGCAGCAACTATGAAAAATATAGGTGACTTTGAGATATTCATTTGGTAGTTATAAAGAAGAACACAATAGCTATTCTGTGCCAGAGGAAAGGTGCATTTAGGTTTTGATAACGTCTCTGACTGTGGCCAGTAACAGATGCATATGGAAGAATATATGAACACAATAGGCTTCTTTATCTCTTTTGATATAGTATGACTGTAGCATGTTTTCAGAAGGGAAAGGATGGTATTAATCGAGCTAAATGTTGATGTCTCCATGACAGTTACAAATATGTGAGTTGCCCTTTCTGGAATAATAATTATGTAATCAGTGGAAAATGATCAACAACTTCTGATTCCAGGTTCTCAGTGTCACCATAAAGTAGACACCAGAAAGACAGAAAATCATGTGTGTCAGCACACTTAGTGGAACAGGGAGGAGGGCTTGATGTATAAAGCTGGTCTGCTGACTGTGGGAGCTGATACTGCTGAAAATAAGTTGTTTCTCACCATTAATGTAGGACGCAGCCATCCCTC
>Ga0065711_1010742_pt1 | contig 18146 bp, 17 predicted proteins | sample Hoacrofraction12_FD_59098 | JGI IMG/M metagenome (GOLD analysis project Ga0065711, IMG submission 59098) | Hoatzin crop microbial communities from Cojedes, Venezuela - Epithelial fraction 12 v2 (version 2) | ecosystem: Host-associated > Birds > Digestive system > Esophagus > Crop | place... | reverse complement strand
CAAACTGAAGCAGAGGAAGTTCCGTCTGAACATGAGGAAGAACTTCTTCCCTCTGAGGGTGACAGAGCCCTGGCCCAGGCTGCCCAGGGAGGTGGTGGAGTCTCCTTCTCTGGAGATATTCAAGGCTCGCCTGGACGCGGTCCTGTGCAGCCTGCTCTGGGTGACCCTGCTTCGGCAGGGGGTTGGACTAGATGACCCACAGAGGTCCCTTCCAACCCCTAACATTCTGTGATTCTGTGATGCCCATGGGACTGTAGCATGTTGTCCTGCTCAGTGGAATGTGCCTGGGGAACATGCAGCAGCCTGTGTGGATAAACAGGAGCACAGAGTACAAGCCAGGCGAGCTAGTGCGGTTCTTGGAAAGATGCTGCTGTCCTCGCCGATCAAGGAAAACCCCATAACGATGGCCATTAATGTTTCCACCTGGTTGCAGCTTGGACTAATCCCACGTGGGCTTCTCACCTTGAGCCAGAGGTTACTCAGAGTGGCTGTGCCGTTCTGAAGTCTAGGTTTGCTCTCCTGGGACTCATCATTAGTCAGGTCAGGTGTGAGACTGAATCTTAATAGAGAGGGAGGCTAATAGAAAGGGAAGCCTTCCAGTTTTTTCTTTTTTATCCAGTAAGTGTGCTATGGTAATGAATTTGGAGCCTAGTGACTTCAGTTGTAGTGGGAAGCTCACTGCCTTGAGAACAGGTCTTTAATCCACATGAAGAGGTGTTTCATAAGCCATATGGGATGCCCTGCTTTGAATATTAATACCCATAGCACTTCTTCAGCTCACAGCCATTTCATGGAAATGCCGTGCCTCTGTGAGGCCAGACCGAGCCCTTGGATGCTCTGATTTTTTTTTTAAACAAAGACAGTTTTGGGTTGTTTTGTACTCTTAATTCAAAATTCTTATTCAGCTTAGAGTCTCTGATGCCACTGCATTTATATTACATAATATTAGCTGATTCTAGATTTAATGAAAATGTGAAGGAGACTACAGGACAGCGGGCTTGGTCTACTTAGCCAAGTGACCTGTTAGTTACATACTTCATGAACTGACAATCTCCTACAGGGCAGCCCTTTATGAAATAAAATAGCACAAGGAGGCACCGACTGTTCTGGTGAGGACTTGTGTTTTTAAAGGCCTTCAGCAAAAGCTGGGGAATGAATATTCAGTGTGAATCGAGACGCATTCTAGCTGTGTCAGCCATGCAGCTTTTGTTTTTTACATTCGTATCTGTGGGCAGAGCTGTGGAAATTACAGCAACAGAGCCTCTGTTGTAGCACTAGCTCCCACCAAGCTCTGCTTGTCCAGAGCTGAGGGCACTGCACCTACAGCAGCAGCAGGCTCATAGCGAGGAGGAGGTCTTGGAAGTGGATGTGGGCAACCCTGATTATTTTTAACACTAGGGTATGCCTGTGATAATGCTTGGGGAAGATGGTTTGGGTTGCTAATGCTGGGCCTTGGTCATGCTCCAAGCCAAGCAATCATGAGCCGAGCCAGCTACCGCGTGGGGGACCCTTCCTGCAAAGCCAGACGTAGTGAGCAAGGAGTGAATTGCTGCAACTCTTCTGCTCTCCCAGTGCTGGAAAGGGATGGAGCAGGTATTTCTTTTCTCTCCGAGTTGTTGCTACATTTGCATGTGCTTCCCATTAAAAGTAGTGTTGTTATTTGCTCGTTGTGACTGGGAAGCACTCTTGCTCTCTGGTGAGCAGCAGGACACGGCACGTACTTGCAATGCAAGGATCCTGCTCCGAGGCAGGGCAGAGGCAAGGCGGGGTTTGATGTGCGTGTCGTGGGGTAAGCTAATTTGTGGCACACATGGGTGCCTAGTGTTTGCATTGGAAGCACTTGACTTGTGTTTGTTCCTACACCTTTTGCTGTCTCAAGGGAGCTGTTTGGCAGAGACAGTTACTCTGGATGTGAGCTTCCGGTGGTATAGGAATACCCATCTGGTATAAAATTTAGGAGATGGCTCAATCCAGTGACACTTTCTTGATACGAATGTCTCTGGGAGGCACAAGAAGTAGAAAGCCAAAGCAAAGAAAGGTGCATTGATATCTTTGACACCTGTCCCTGAGTCCTCCAGTGTGATAAAACAGGCAGGCAGCGAGTTGAAACCTTTGCCTGGTATGCAGCAAGTTTCTGCTTTGTTGTTTTGTTCTGCCACTTGCCACCCTTGTCTTCTCAATCGTATGTCACACCTTACCCTTCAACTCAGACTGCGACTCCTCTCATGGAATGTTTTATTCTGCTCCAACCAGGCCTGCCCCAGCGAGGACCTCAGCCTAGGGTTACGCTTACAAACACCTAAGGACGTTTTGGCCTCCTACCCCCAGTGAAATCAATGGAAACGGGGTGCCTATGGATTGCCATCACAATTTAAACTTCTCGACGGTGTGTTCAGAAGTACGCTTCAAAGTCCTGGTCCCCTGGGCTTGCCCTCCAGGCTCCCTCAGCTGGGAAACTGGCTGGAGCACAGCAGGTCCCTTCTGGACAAGGCAGTAGGAAGTCCCATCACGGGACCAGAGCATGCCTCTGCTTGTGTAAGCTAATCCTGGTCTTTGGATGGATGAAGAAAACAGTAGGAAATCATTGTGAAAGGGAATATTTGTGTGCAAAGGCTAAGCACATGGACCTTGCAAACTGTGCTCACCAGCAGACCCATCCTCTTTACTGCATTTATTCCTGCAAGAGGCAAGAGGCTCACAATGCTTTGGACCAGGTTCTTCTTGATTTCTGTTGTGTAGCTTATGATAGAAGCAGTGTTTGCAGGTTCAAACAGACCAAGTACCTTCCAGCAACTCTTCCAGGTGGCTGGGGAGGGCACGGCCACACCAGCAGCCCAAAGGGCTTCAGTCTGGGTGGATAAGAAGTGTTGCAGAGACAGGGGCCTGGAGCTTCTGTCTGAGTGACCACAGCGTTAATCTGCTGAGCCTGATGGGAAGCAGCCCTACCCAGGCCAAGGACAGCAACATAAACACGATAATGAGAGATAGGCAAGTAGCCTCCAGGTGTTTCTGGGTACACAACGTGGTGCTGGGCTGCGCTGGGCTGCGCATGTCTCCTAGGCAAGATGAAGGTTTGATATGAAAAGGCCTCTGCGGGGTGAGAAAGCAGAAAATAAATAATGAAACCATCTACCAAAACCATAACTGTCTGCTGACGAATTCAAGGAGCATCAACAGCCATCCTGAGTTTTGATAGCATGTCATCATCGCCCAGCCTGAATTCCAGCAGGAGATCAAGCTGCTCACAGCAAAGAGAGGAACGAAAACATCAGGTGTGCTGCAGGCAGGGGGATTTTCCACACATCCCACTAGAGAGGTGAGTGGGAAAGTGGAGCCTTTGGAAGATGCTCTCCCTTGCCTGCTGCTGCCTGGAGTGTGGGGCTGCTCCTCTGCCCTGGTGAGCCCCTGCTCCTTGCCTTGTGGGTGCACTTCGTTTCTTTGGTGCTCGAGCTCATCTGGGAGAGCAGCAGTGCTCTCGGGAGATGGGGAGCCTGTGCAGAGACAGAAAGAGGGAGAGGGGACAGTGATCAGGGAGAGCTGAAAGGCTCCAGACCCCCTGAGAGGGAGGCTCTGACCTCCTGGGGCTGAGGACTGCTGGGAGCTGAACAGCTGTGTCTTTTCTCCCTCTTCGTGTGCTATCGGCTTGAGAAAGTAGCCAGGATTGTTTGTCTTATGAGCGTCCTTCATCTGGATGTGCAGAAGAAGCCGTATCGGGTGAGGTGGAGCTGCTGCCCCCCAGACAAGCCCCCCTTCCCCCAGCGGGGCCGGTGCCCTCATGGTTATGCAGCTCCATGGCGCAGCCAGAAGCTGAGCTTGGGGTGGCTGCAAGCGCAAGCAGAGTGGCCTCCCTCCTCTGTTACACTGGGCGTGCAAAACCTGTTCCCCCTTCCAGATCTGATGGGCATCTGTCTCTGCAAGCTTCTTCTGGGCTTCAGAGGGTTTGCTCAGTTCTGGGCATGCAGGTACTCAAAGAGACGGACGAAGAGGCTGCTGCTGCTGAGGAAGATGAGAGCGTGAGGTGCTGAAGGGACCAGCGAGCAAGGACCTCAAGCTGGGTGTAACAAACAGGTCTAGGATGGGGGAAGGATCCCCTCCTTGGGAAAAGCAGAATTTATGGCTTGGGAGCTTATTTAGAGGGCGCAGGGCTGGAACAGGACGGCAGCAACCCCGGCTCCGAGACTGGAGAGGAGGATTTAGGTCTTTCTCCCTTTTCTCCTCCAGTGGGACCATGCCACTTGTAGGGCAGGTCTGGAAGCGGGAGCACTGGGCAGGGGAGTGTGTGGCTCTCTCAGCGAATCGCCTCTGCCTTCGTGAGCGCAGCAAAGCACAGGCTGTGCTCACGGTGGCTCGGTGGTGAACCGGGAAGAGCCAGGAGCTCACGAGAAGCTGCAAACCTGAGGAGAGGGATTCATTTTCCAGCCTCACAGCAGGCACAGAAAGTCGCACGAGGGTGATTTACATACTCAAGCAGGGTTTTGGCATTTGCGCCCAGCCTTGTGGTTCATTTCCTCATTCACTCAAACGCAGAAAGAGCGAACAAATGTTTGGTAAACAGGAACCTAAGGTTTCAGCGATGAGAAGCTTCAACTCTCGCCCACAGAGCTGCTTGCAGCACTGGCTTGGAAGTGTTTTTCAGAAGATGATGGTTAGCCTCCTCCCCGATCTCGTGCCTGGGGTAGCTCCAGCCGTGTTCCCCTGCCGCGGGGAGACCCCCTGCAGCCAGCAGCCGGGCTGGTGGACCCACCACCCTGCCAAGGGCTTGAACGAGCGGCGAGGAGAATGTGCAGCCAGGTGGGCCTTTGGGGTCGGCCGCGGTCCAACCTGGCAAGGGCCACGCTGGGAAACTTGCACAGCCGCTGCCCGGGCTCGATTTGGTCTGTGAATAACTGGAGAGCTTTTTCCATCACCAGGGCTGTCGGTCCAGGTATTTGCAAGCACTTTATTTGGTGGTTTCTTTTTAGTGTGGTTGCTGGACGGGGAGGACAGGATAGAGAGAAGAACCTTTCATGCCTCAGCCTTCTGCAGCATCCGGCGTTTTCATGAAACCACAAAGGACGTTAAAGAAAAAAGAACAAGTGCTCTGTTTATAGGGATTTAGACGGTCAAGACAAAGAGGGGGCTGTGTTGTTCAGTGATCACTCAGAGTCAAGCAGCCCGAAGACGTAGGTTCACAGGAGACGGGCTTCCAGGCTGGAGCCTACCCTGCCTTCCCACCCTCCCTGGGCCACAGTTTGCTGCCCCTCGCTTGTGCTGCTACAAGGGTTGGCAGAGCTGGCTGGCACTCTGTACCCACTCTGCTGCCCAACGTTGCCATGCATATTAAAATGTCTCTCAGGAAGATGACTCCAGCCTTCCACAGCTGCCCAGGAATTTGCCTTGCGCAGAGCATTTTCCACTCGGAGCCCCTCGCAGGACACGTTGGATGCAATGGAGAAGCGTGCAGCATCCCAAATGAGAACTGCACGGGGAAGGGAGTCGGGCGATCTGTAGTCCGTGCACTGGCTGAGGGCAAATGTTCCTTTCTACCAGCTGTGTTCAGTGCAGATTTTAATGCAAGCGTGAGAGTGTCACATAGCACAGAAATAGGTCTGATGGCAGCAGCGGAAAGGCTGCTGCTCCCAAAGGTAGTCCCGACGCTTTTTTAAGAGCGTTGCACCAGAACAATGGCAGCAGGAGGGAAAGGGTGGTGACAGCCTGTGATTCTTCATCGCTTGGGCTCGTCTCTCCTCAGTGTCCATGCTGAGTGAAATGCAAAACGAAAGCAATTGCACAGCGTAAATCAGATGCTGGAAGCCCTTTGCATGATCTAATACCAGTGTCCCCGACCACAGCTCCCCGGCTCTGTGCTGAGGGGGACAGCAGGGCGGGAAGCAGCCCCAGCCCACCGCTCACCCACTGCTTTTCACCCTTTGGGGGAATGAGCTGCAAACCAAGAAGCAGCCCGTAAACATCGTAAGCCACCCAGTGCTCCCCGACTGGTAATTTTGGAGGAAGGCGTTTCGGAGGGGTGCAGTACGAATGGCCGCAGAGCTGCTGTGGACTGAAGGTCTGTCCAGCCAGTGCTGGGCTATGGTGGTGGCCATGGGAGCCTTCAGTCTCCCTGATTCCACACCCCGACGGCTGGCATGGTTTCCAGAAAGGCGGGGGGAGAGTGTGGGAGAGGCACAGCTCTGCACAGCCGTGGGCGCCTGGCACTGAGACTCAAGGGACCCTCAACACCCACGCTCTGCCTCCAACTCTGCCGCATCAGAACTTTTCCTTCTGATTAAAAGCTGCTCTGTTTCCTGGATTTACTCATTTAAACACAACAGGTTATGGTGTCACACTTCAGCTGAACACATGTACAACATGTCTTAAAGCTCTCTGATGAATATTCACCTTTTCCTCCGAAGCATGATCAAGCCACTCCTGGCCACTGCCAAAATTCCTGGTTTCCCCTCACTGCTGGAGTGCTGGTATCTTTTAGGAGGAAGGTCTAAGAAGAGGCAGAATAAATAAATCAGTTTTCACTCGTATTTTTTAGTCACCCAGAGGCCCTTGGATACCTCATTTAAGCGTACTATAAGCAACCCAGACATTTCAAACACAAACAGGAAGCAAGACCGTATGCGCCTGCTGCCTCCAGATGCTGCTGATGCAAGTTTCTGCCGTGCCGGTTCCGTACATCCCAGGCAGGGATGGTCGGGAGGGTGCCAGAAGAAAGCCCTCCTTCACTTTGCAGGGAGGGCGAGCACCCGCTTCGGGGTGTCCCCAGGGCTCACCCCCCTTCCAGGGTTCAGACCCTCCTGAGTTAAAAGGGTTGGTGACATGCGGTTCTCTCTGAATTGAACTATGTCCAAATCATCTCCTATTAACCTACAAGGAAAATATTGGGCTAAGAATATTTTAGAAGCCTTTGGCAGGGCGAGGACTGAATCAAGTGCTAATGTTTTATTATCCTACTTCCCTTAACAAGCTCTCCATTCACAGAAAGCCAGTAAAATTTTGAAGTCATATTTTGGGTGTGGAAGAGACCTCATAAATTGTAGTACTTGTGGAATCTGTGGAAATTGTTTTCTCTCTGGGTTTACGTAAAAACATTCCCAAAGACAAGCATTTGAGGATTTTCTAGGGAAAAGTGTGGAGATACAGTCAAAGCAGTCTCAACAGTTTTCATCAGCTTAGTGGAGAAAAAGTCACATGTTTTATGGGGATATTTTTTCCCCAAAAAGTCTTGATTAGGTGTCTCCACATTATGCAAGTGACCTACAGCTTTTGATTCAAGCAACTTAAACACATTTTTGCTGTGACACTCTGCCTGTGCACATGCTTACTCCTCTAATCTATACATTTGTGTAGAGTCAGGTATTTTTGACAAGTGATTTTAGCCGATTACATGGGAATTGTCTTCAGCGTTGGTTTTGTGAAAAGTTTAGCTGCTCCTAGAGGTTTCTGTTGCCTCTTACAATCGCACTGGTCCACGGTACTTCTGCAGAATTAACAGGGTGCGTGTGCAAGTGAGCTTGGGATGTGTATCCTGCACAATTGTATTGCCCAAGTGCGTGACCTGGAAAACACACACAAGCACAGAATCCGTACTTGAGGTTCCCTTTTAGTTAAATTCCTGCTGCAAATGCCACATGTCCCTGTCCACCGGTAGCTCATACCACATTGCCAGCCAGAGGAATTCCTAACAGGCTGTGGAATCGACCACGAGGTGGCCAGGTGGTCAATGTGGTCTCCAGGGTTAGCAGCAGCATGGGAGGGGTAACTCCGAGTTCTGTAGCACCTCTCTAGACTTACATGATGGTGAGTCCCATCAAGCCAGCCGATATTTCCCATGTCCTGTCCAGCATGTGGTAAGCTTTGTGTGGGCTTTGAGACTGACCATGTTAGAGCTCCTGCCCTTCTGAAAGCCCTGGCCAGAAAGTAGATTAATTTTCCAGACCTTCCAGTCAATATTTTTGATAGCTAAGTTTCTGTGGATCACATTTTTAGTGTTATCTTGAAATATATTTTGGTGTCATGTGTGTGTGTTATCTCTCAGAGACAACACAATGTGCTTCAGAAAATAGGCAGAGAGCCAGAACCTGTCCTTGGATGAATATTTGCAGTTCCTCTTGACTCCGTGGTATCTGAAGGTCAAGTCGGACCCAGTAGCTCTTGCAAAGCTGAAATGTTAAGTGTGCCAAAGAAGTTTTAGGAGGGCAAAGGTAGTTATCAGCAGTTTCCAGTTGCTTTGTTCTGGTTATGGGGAGGTAAAATGTGTGTAAGAGGCACCTCCCTGCTTCTGTCCCCACTTGTGGCTGGGCTGGCCCCCACCATGCTGTAGCATGCCAGCTGGGGAGGGCTTTTGTCACCTCCCCACTGGGCGCTGGCCTGGGGCCGCTGGCTTGTCCCACACCGACCCCAAAGTTGCCTCCAAATGGCAATGACTCCTCCGAAGTCTTCGCTAAATGAATTTGCTCTTAACAGGCAACTGGTTCGCTTTGGGTGCCAGAATCTTGCCTTGCGGTTGCTAATAACCTGGGCCAGAACTGAGCTGGTGATTTATGGCGGCAAGGCTTTGTATCTGCCTCTTTAAGTGCCTGCCTTGCTGCTTTGCCTCTCTCCCCCATCGCTCTCGCAATCCCCTTGCTGCTTACATTCTGGGTATTTCCAGCTACCTCTGAACAAGGCATTAATGTAGATAAATATTACTGCAAGGAAGTAATGGCCAAATACTCTCTGCATCATCTATATGCATTGGTTGGGGAACGATTTTTCATTTCATACATCATTTGCTATTTCAGCATGTGGCAATTCTGCAAAATGAGGAAGGAGAATTAGAGAGTTGAAGAGCCCACCCCTTGCTCCTGCCGTTCCCAGCACTTGTGAGCGCGGGCGCGGGGCGATTGCTGTGCAGTTACTGGCCTGAGACGCGTTCGGATGAGCTCACATGAATCCCGTCCTGACCCTGTATTAGCCACTCTGCGCACCTTTTTTCTCCCCGTCTTTCTGCCCCTCTTTCTTTTCCACCTACGTAGGTTTAATCTCCTTTCCCACCCACCCCCAAACCTCCACCCTGCTGTATTCTGCATTTTTTCAGTGTAATTGGTCCCGGCACATAACACACAACTACCAGCCCTTTCCCCTAACTCCAATAAGAGCTCGTATGCCAGTGGAATAATCTTTCCCACCTGGGCTACTCCTGTGATTTCACATCACTTAATCCTCCTTCGTGAGCTGAGGATGAGTTTAAGGTAACATCTGCTCCGCTTGATGTCGGCTGTGTTTGTAGTGGGGGTCCCACGGTTCCCATTGCCAAGCAAGCGAGAGGAACGGCTTTGCCGGAGTCCCACATTTTCTGGGAGATAACCGACTCTGCTGGGCTCGCCCTGCTATTAGAGGCCCCATTAAAATCAAGGATGTAGGATCGGTGAATTTATTCTTCCAGACCGCTGTGCCTATTCTGCCTGCCTATTTTTCCCTCGAGTTTCTTCGTGAATTCGTTTCCCCCCCTTCTCCCAGGCTGTCGCTGGTGGCACCGGGCTGCGAGGCCGGAGCTGAGCTGCCGTCCCCTCGGCAAGACACGGGCTTGGGGGGTCCCGCACCCCGCTGCGGTCGTGCCAGCTGCCCTGCTGAGCCACGCTTGAAGTCTTCTGCTGGAAAGGGCTACCAGATTCACTTCGTGGCGACTGCTCCTCAAAGGCAAGGTGCACCCTCACATAGCACCCTGCCAGCAGCGCCCGTACAGCCTGCAGAATCTGTGGGCAACAGGGATCCCCTGCAAAGCATTCCAGGTGCCTGCTGATCCTGGGGACGTGTCTGAAGGTCATCTCCTCCGCCATGCTGCAAGTGTGGGGGGGAACTAAGGGGTGCCTTTCTGAAGATCTCTCCTCCTCGTGGTCTCACACAAACATGCAGAGCTCATTCATCTCCGCAGTGTGCTGCTGCACTCCTTGAAGTGAGCCATCATTTCATTTTCGGTGACTTCCTAATGTGTTTGTTCCTTTTTTTTTTTTTTCCCCAAGCAACAGCACAGGCATTGCTGCATTTGGCAAACGAACAAAGCCTCATTGTTCAAAGCCCTCACGCTCCAGTATCAGCTGGGACAAACACACCATTGCACTCCGAGACCTCAATCTCAAAAGCCAGCTGGGACAAAGAGTGAAAAGGCTCAAAATCACAAGTTGGAAAAAACCTTTACCTTTATCTTGTCTCTAAAGGACTCTTTCAAGTACAGTTTTGTATCCACGCTTTCTTTCTGTCAGTAATACCTCTTCAGAAACCTGAGAATAGCATCTCCTTCCCTATAGACTTGTCCCCCTGAGAAGCACCGATTTCTCCCCCTCTGACTGACACGGCTCATCGTGTCGATTTGCTTATGCAACTCCATTATCAATGAATGTCAGCGTGGCTCTGGTCACACAAAGAGAACCTGCTCTCCATTTCTCCGCAGCTGCGTGCAGCAGCAGCACTGCCCCCGTGTCTCGTCCGCAGGCTGTACCTCCTGAGGCCGGTGCCGGGGCGAAGCCTCCGCTCTCGCACAGCTCCGTCCTAGCGTGGACGCCGGCAACCAGCGATGGACGAGGCCTGGGAGGCTACAGTATCAGTCTGAAACTGCTTTGTAGCCAACCAAAACACGCAATGCTAGTATAATGTACCTTATACCAATGCAATGCCCGATTTTTCTGTCATAATTATGCCTGGAAAAAAGGGCGCCTTTCCTGATGTGCTTATCTACACTTCAGAAGCACGGACCTGGTGTTACTTTGCCACAGAGTACCTATACAATTCTTTCCCTATAAGCCAGTCTTCTCAGCTTTCACTTCTTTTTGCTGGTTCCCCCTGCTCCTCCTCCAGCCTGGTGGCCACGCTGATCAGGAGGCATCCAGGAGGGAAGATTGCACAACAGCGAGCAGGCAGTTGCTTATCTCTCTGCCCTGGGATATGTCAGGCAGCCCAAAACCATCCTGAGACTTTTTCTGTTGACGTGACAAAACATAAACTCCTGTCCAATTTCCTGTGTGCTAACCCTGCAAAGTCTTTCACTGCATTTGGGTCTCGTCCTCCCATAGGGTGTCTTAATTTGGCACTGTTTCCTCCCTAGACATATTAGTCTGCGTGTCCTTTGAGCTAGGTCATTTTCTCCCCATGTCCCATATCTTTTTCTGTCCTTTTGTGCTATATTCCACTCCTGGCTGGTGATTGCATCTCCTCCCCAATGTAGTATCAATTGCCGTTTTCATAAACATGCTGTCTAACGCTTTTTCTAGATCATTAATGAAGATGGTAAATAAAACTGGAGCTAACACCAGCTTCTAGTAATAACCCTACTGGATGCCTCCCCGCAAGCTGACAGTTTTGTTGTTGATCACTATTCATCACCGAGCCTGAACGTCAGTGTCCCCATGTGAGGTAATTTATATTCATTTAACACCATTCATCACAGAATCAGAGCAAACCAGGGCTAGAAAGGACCTCAAGAGGCTGATTTCAGAAATATTCCTGAAGATCCCAGCCCACTCTTATACACCAGCGAGGACAGAGGTTTCACATCCTTGCCAGGCAGGTGGGTTTAGTGCTTGTTAGCCTTCCACTTTGACAAGCATCTAAATTTAACCTCTTTTGCTGAAATTCAGGCCTGGTTTTCTTTTCCACACTCACAACGGTTATAGAGAATCACCTGGAGATGGCTTATTCCCTCCTTCTCTGGAGATACCTTTCACATACTTGAAAATTATTGTGTTTCCTGTAGTCTCCGTCTTGGTAAAGTAACCAGTCTCCATTGTATAAGCATTTCTTCACAAGTCCTGTTTTCTAGACCTTTCATCCCTCTTCCTTCCAGACTCTCCTGAGCTGGATAAAGATCGTAGCAGCACTGGGGAAAGCAGAAGGATCAGCCGTGTATTTTACAGGCGGAGCTCCTCCTCGAATGCCCTGGTGTGGTGACTGCCTCGCGTGTGACAAAATGGCACTTTTTATTCATTTCAGGTTCCTGAGTTGCCGCACTGCTCCATGTCTGCCTCATCGTCTGTCTCTGGTTTTGTCCCTGTGCAGCTGATTGTACCTACCTCTGCACACAACCTTGCTTCTCTCCTTACTGAACTGCATCCTGGTTTTCAGACCTTTTGTCTAGCATGTCAGGATGATTTTTGATTCTCATCCTTTTCTCCCATGTCCTTGTGGCTCATCTCAGCTTGGAGTCATCTGCATATCTGAGAAGGATGCTCACTATTCCATCATCCAGTGGCTGGACCTCTGTTGAACCCTACCCAACCGTTCCTCGTATTTTGATAAATGCTTTCTTTCTGAGTACAGTTTTCCAAATGCTTTTGCACCCCTTCCTTAAGGTAATGTCTCTGGGGCATGCTTCCTTAGTTTACATCTTGTAACGTGAAATAAGATGGTACCAAGGCCTTACCGAAGTCAAGACACAAGACGTCTCCTGCTTTGTCTCTATCCACAAGCCCTGTCACAGGGTGACATCAGGTTGATTTGCTCCTGGCAAATCAGCGCTGGCTGTTCCTCTTCCCTTGGTTGTTTCCTAGGTGCCGATGATTAGTTTGTTTAATTATTTGTTCCAGCGCATTTCCAGGAACCGAAATTGAGCTGATTGGCCATAGCTGCCTCGCTTCTCTTGTTTCCCCTTTCGGCAGGCAGGCAGGGTGCTGCTCTGCGAGGAGCCCCGCTCCCCGGCGCCACTCCCCAGGGCTGCCGGGGGGTCCCCGCCTGCGCCAGACCCTGCGCGGTGCCAGCAGAGTGATGCTTTCCTCAGCCTTTCTCTGCCCACCCTTTTGTGGCCAGAGCTCTTCCCTGCTCGCCTTCCCATCCTGTGCTAGTTACGTCTCCTTTTCACGTCTTTCTCGATTTTATCCACTGTAATATGTGCCGACCTTTGATGCCAACCTTTAGCCACTCGCATGTATCTCAGTTTTCTGTTTGCTTCCTCCTTCCCTGCGAGGCCCACAAAGACTGACAGACTTAGCCAGTAGACCTCTCCCTGTTTCTTAACCTTCATCTTTGCATTGGCATGACTTCTGTGTGTGCCATTGCAATCGTGCCCGTAGGCAACACCGAAGCTCCTGAAAGCCTTTGCCCTTGGACTTGTTTCCCTGAGTGCTTGCTTACCAGCGTGCTGGGCTCTCTGTGAGTCTCTGTGGAGCTCAGCAAAGCCTCTCCGTGGGGAAATGCCGAAACTCAGCCTTTCAGCGAAATTGTGGGCTTCACCCACTTCCAGCCGGACTTTCCCAACCTGCACAAGACTTCTTGTTTTCAGCAATCTCTTTGTCTCTTAGCAAAACAAAGCACAGTGAGCCAAATTCTGACCTCATTTACACCAGAAAAAAATGGATGGGTGCCAGGAAGCTGCTGAAGTTGTTTTGGGCTTACAGTGATGAGAATGAGAGCGGCATCTGCCTCATTAATTTCCCCAATCCACAGAAAGCAAATGATTCCAAGAGGAAATAGCTCCTCAGAAGGGAGCCCTGGAAAGAATTAGAGACTGGCTTAATGGGATTAAGGGGAAAAAATGCTTTAGCAAATCCAAATCAATCCTCTCTTCAAAACATTCAAGTTGCCAAAGTAAATACAAACACTGTTTTGGGAAGGAAAAGGTTAAAAAGCTATGAAAACAAAATATCTCAGCCTCTTCTAATGCTGTCCTGTAGAAGAATGAGCACAACCTGGAATGGATTGCTGAGTCAGCAGTACCGTACCTGCGGCTTGGTGTTTCTCCATGGGGTTCTAAGGATGGAAACTCAGGTTTCCCACTTCATGCATGGGGCTCTTTCTGCGTTTTCGGGTTTGATAAAAGACCCAGGGAAACAATACAGCATTACAAGCAGGGGTGGGTGAATACGTCTGGCAAACGGAAACCCCTCTCTCAGATGCCTGACCAAGCTGATGTCCAGTCCCTAGAGCCATTCTCCTCCAGTCGTTGCTTTGCCTTTTTGTTCTGTGGTTAATTACCATCTTTGCACGTTTCTTCACCCAGTCCACACTGTGCACGGCGCTAGGATCAGGTGTGCCAAAAATAAATCAATACGTGCAAAGAGCCTGCTCCTGAGGCGTTGCCAGATATACCAGGAGCTGCACACAGATGGCCTGCTTCTGTGCAGCCAAGTGGGAGGGGGAAATATTTTGAGCAACCGGCAAGAGCCAGCACCTTTCAGGTAGGCAGGTGGACCTGTGTGTTGGCAGGGAGGAGAGCGGGAAGGAGCGCGAGGCTCACACTGTGCCTGTTGGTAGTAGTTGGAGGCAAGCAGGAGCTGTGACCCATGCATGCAGTCTGCTGTCTTCCATCTCCTGCCGGTGAGGTGGCTGTCCCCATTCACCCAGCCACACTTCTCAACCCACCAGATGAGCTGGGGCAAAATAATTAGAGGATGGCCAGACCTTTGAGTGGCACGGACGTGTCTTCTCTCCTTATATATAAGAGCACACTGTTGCCGAGGGCAGTCAAGTACAAAGGACACTGACTGCTCTCATGGTCTGATGACTTTTCAGGAAGAACAGGGCTTTATGCAAAGACCCCCACACTCCAGGGTAAGCTTGGTGAAATGAAAGCATTTGGAGGGGAACCGTGAGAATGTACAAGGGCCACAAAGCAGTCCCTGTGATGGGAGACTACAGGGGGCTGATCTATTTCACATGATTTAGAAGTTATAAAGCAGCTTGATAACAGTATTGAAATGCTGCAGTAGGAAAGAGATTTCTGATAGGAGACTTCCATTTAGGAAAAAACCCACTATGGTGTGACCCAGTGGCTAGAAGCAGAAGCAAGCCAGATGCAGAGGAGAAAAAAAGGTGTGCTTGTTACATGAGGGTAACTAACCAAAGAAAAGGCTTTTCTAACGTCCAGGTAGATTCTTCAGATCTTGCAGGCTTTAAGCCAAGACTAAATGACTTTCTAACAGATGCATGGAAGCTCAATAAGAAGTTACGGGCCAACATCAGAAATGAATGGGGGAGGTACCCTGGATCTCTTATGCAATAGGATACACTTGATGATCATAATGGTCTCTTCTGACCTTCAACAATGAATTCCTGACATTCAGCTGTGCTCAAGTGTGGCACATTATTGTACAGCAGTTTTGGATCAAAACCAGCTGTTATCAGTGAATTAAACAGGAAAATTAACAACGTCGTTGCTCCAGCACCCCTCGTGCTCCTTAATTTGTAATTTCTTTATTTTATGTTGTCCTTAAATTTTCAGCGTGCTCCAGAACTCTCTACTGGATATGCAGAAGCACATTATAGGGGTAATTAGGAGGCAGCTGGAGGGTTTTGGCAGCTGGGAAGGGGACAACAAGCACTCTTGGCTCTTTGAGAGGCAGTGTGGATTTGTGGGAGAGGGACATTAGCTGAATGCTAAGATTGTCAGCAGAGAGAGTCAGAGGGGCTGACAATAGTATTTGCATCATCTTGAAGTTAACCAATTCCAGAAGAGAACAACAGCGTGCAGCAAAATAGGAGCTGTTGTTCAGCCTGCCAACTGGTAATCTCTCGAATCTTGCAGCAAAGGGTTTTTCTTCAATGCAGCTTGACTGGTTTAAACCCAAAGTGTAGCTCCGCTTTGCACTGATGGCGTTTACAAAGGCTGAAGGGCAAAGGTTTGAGGAAACCCTCCCTGTCACAAGACGTGGTTCTTGGTGCTGTGTGTGCTGTAGGAGTTTGCACTGGTCCAGAACCAGGGTAGTGCACAGCCAAGATAGGCTTTTCTTCACTTGCTTCACTTTGCCACAAGCATTCTGGTTTGGGGTGTCTGTTCTCCTCTGCAAACTGTAGAAACTGCCACTCTGCTCCCTTGTTGCCCATGAAGGCTTAAACCTTGCAGCCAGAGAAGGGTGGCCCACGTAGGAACCTGGCTTTAGGAGGGACAGGAGTGAAAACGGGGCTGGGAAGGCAGGACCCAGACACCTAAGGTGCCTCTCACTAGCATTTTAGTCTGGATGAAAGAATCAGATCTGCTGGTCGTGCCAGATAATTGCAGTTTGATGATTCAGACTGTGGAAGAGGATTAGGGTGTGCAAGCAGGGAACCTCTCGGGTGATGCTGTGCTGGGATGGGAGATGCAGGTGTGCGTCTGGGGTGCTCCAACCCACGACTGCTCAGGCCTGGAGCCGGTCACAAGTAAAACTGACTGACATCACACCAGTGCTGCTTCTGTCCTGCACTAGTCACCAAGACAGACATGGCCTTACTATCTGTGGCTGTGTCAATCAAAACACTCTAATGTCTCTTGTTTCCCAAGATCAGAAGTGATTGAGTTAATTTATATTTCAGAAGGGCCCATCAAAGGAACTGTCTTGGTCATGATGTGATTATCAGAAAGGCTTGAGTCTTTAGTCTCTGTCCTGTGACTTACTGAGGACACGAGGTTGCCTTTCTGCTGAGAACCAACTCATTCCTGATCTCTCGAGTTTTCCTGCTTAATATCCCTCCCCCGAGCTAAGGCTGTGCTAATATTTTGCTAATGTCTGAGGATTAATGTAGGGGAAATATAAAGCAGTGAGGTTACACAACAGTCCCCGTCTTGGTTGTCAGAAGCCAGCGTAACTCTTCACTCTCCTCGGTTGACATCGCCACAGATGTGATTTCCAAGGTGAGCCACGAACTTCCAGAAGATCTGAAGGCTCAGCGGTAATCAAAAAGATCTGCAGTTCCTATGTATTGTGGTGCAGATCATGTAAATACTTTTTTTAGATGCATTTTGTTGAATTGTACTTTGGTTCTTCTTTAGTTTCAATTATCCTTTCCACCTTCCCTTGCCACTTTCTTGTAGAGAGAACTCGGGGAGTGCTTCAAACCAGGAGGGCCAAGGTCTTACTGGCATTGTCCTCACCTCCTCTACCGTCATGTCCTTGGTGGGAACCATGCTGCAGGTCGCTTTGGATGTCAAATGGGGGGTGGGTGGTTCAGCCTGGGTGAGCAGACTGTTCCCCTAGGTGGGTACTGATGCCCTCTGCCACCGGAGGTACTTTCCTTGCAGGTACACTAGCAGTGATGTCCTAGTTACCCCGTGTTGCTTAACGTCTTAAAGCACTTTTCACATTATTAGGTCCATTGGCTCCACTTATTTTAGCAAAAACCTCCCCAAGATGATCATTCATTTCCTTCCCCAGACTTAAAATTTCCCTTTGATTTTATGTGGATAAGCTGTTGTTTGAGATGCTGAGTATCGTTGGAGACTGACCCTCCCAATCCACACCAATGATGGGCAAATGGAATCCTATCTTACGTGTCATTTCGCAATCAGAGAATAAAGTGCTTTGGCAATCTGGATCAAAGGCAGTATGTAAAGTCATGATTATTGCTGTTACAATGAAATTTGCTCCTGGAAAAATCATGTTGACTTCTCCTTTGTAGGTTGCCTGCACCATGTACGCTTTGATGTCTAATGGCCTGGCACTGTAACTTGTGTATATATAGCCTACAAACAGAAATTTATAATGAATAAGTAAACCATTATTTATTATTTTTAGGACGTGAGAACACAATCCTATACACACAATGTAATGCATATACAGGGTGAAAAGCTGTTAGAAAGAGACTAATAGATGGGGCCTTACGTTTGATCCAGCAGGGACAGTTTTTACATACTCTCCATTCCATTTTAGGTGGGCATTCAGTCAGCAAGACGAGGTGTTAGTTCTGACTCCACGCCTTCAAATTTTATGTTGTTGGCAAATTGAAGTGAGCAAAAAGGATGTTCTGTGTGACCCCCACAAAAGGGCTAGGGATGATGGGGGAGGAAGAGTCAGGACTCCTTGAAATTCAGCTAGCTCTCGACATTATTCTTCCAGGCCAGGGGAAATCTCATGTGTGCTGTGAAATTCCCTTACTTATATTCCTTAACCCTCCTCCATCTCTAGAGGACTTGGGGAAAAAAACAGTTTAAAAATAGGTTGCCATTTGCAGTCACTTCTCCTTGCAAGGTCCCTGCAACGGTGCTTCTGCCCGCAGCGGCTGAGCAGCCACGGCTGGCCCGGGGGCCGTGGTGACCTGCTGCCGACAGCCACGCCATGGCTGGTGGCTGTGGCTCCTGGAGAGGCAGAGCCAAAACCCTCCGAAACCTGCTTCACCTCCTGGACTCGCTGTCTTGTGACTGTCACAGTGTGCCGTGGCCCTGCGTTTCTCCGCGCTGTTTTCCTCAACCTCCACTCTCCCCAAACTCCTCCGAC
>Ga0065711_1039086_pt1 | contig 18148 bp, 4 predicted proteins | sample Hoacrofraction12_FD_59098 | JGI IMG/M metagenome (GOLD analysis project Ga0065711, IMG submission 59098) | Hoatzin crop microbial communities from Cojedes, Venezuela - Epithelial fraction 12 v2 (version 2) | ecosystem: Host-associated > Birds > Digestive system > Esophagus > Crop | place... | reverse complement strand
GAGAACCTCCCTCGACCTACTGGCCACACTCCTCTTGATGCATCCCAGGATCCCATTGGCCTTCTTGGCAGCCAGGGCACACTGCTGGCTCATGGTCAGCCTGTCGTCCACCAGGACACCGAAGTCCCTCTCCGCAGAGTTGCTCCCCAGCAGGTCCGCCCCAAGCCTGTACTGGTGCCTGGGGTTGTTCCTCCCCAGGTGCAGGACCCTGCATTTGCCCTTGTTGAACCTCATCAGGCTCCTCTCTGCCCAACTTTCGAGTCTGTCCAGGTCACGCTGAATGGCATCACAGCCTTCTGGTGTATCCACCACTCCTCCTAGTTTTGTATCATCAGCAAACTTCCTGAGGGTACATTCTAACTCTTCATCCATTTTCAGTATAATTCAATTTTCAGTAGTAGAAATGATATTTTGTGGTGTTGTATCTCTCCCCCAAGATTCTCTTTTAATTGACCTTGTTTATTTGGACTTCCGAAGTTCAAATATGAGCCAGAGGAGAGTAGCAGCACTGAGAGCAGCCTCTTAGGAAGATATGATTCTTCTTTTTTTGCCCCTTAACATCAGGTATTTGTAAGCTCATGTAATAGTGGAGATTTCCAGGGTAAATATTTTATGATGTGCCTATCTTGGATTTAACTGCAAACTCTTTAAGGAGGGTTTAGCACTATTCCACTATGTATCAACAAATACAGTTAGCAATGAAGAGGTTTTTACATGCAAATCACTCATGTTTACTGAACAAACTCTCTCAATGAGCTCCATTTAAAAAGAAAGAAAAGAAACAAAAAGAATAGAAAGAAGAGCTTAGAGGTAGGTCCTGCTAGTGCTCAACCTTCTGGACCGTTCAAGGTCCTGACAAAAATTTTCCTGTAGTGAAAAGCAGCAAGATATGCAACTCGAGAGCTGAGGGGTCTGAGACAGCCGTAGTTGAGCTTGTTTATGTTCTACGTACAGTTTCATCGCTGCCTTTTCTCTTTTATCTAAGGAAATTGCACGAGGTTAGCAATTTAGCTTCCCCACCGGTATTCTTCTGTACCTGACTTTTCAGTTCATTTGGCCTCTATGAGCCAAGTTTCAGCGACCAAAACAACTGCCAAGATCTGGGAATACTGTGGGGATTTTTCTTAATTTTTTTTTTGGTATGCTATATGTCATTTCCGTGTCAGGGAGAAATGAGAAGGTTTTTAGTGGATGAAGTAGGTAACATGCCATTAAGGAGTTTTTAGAATAAAATAACTGCTTTAAAGACATCAGGCACAGTGGTTTTGCATTATCAGCTAATGCCCTAAAATTATGTTTACTCACTGGGTTACCACTTACCCCATATATGGCTTTCTATCTGTTAATGAGCTCGTGTTCTTTATGGGCAGTAAAGTATTCCATCAGGCCTCAGAAATAAGCGTCTTCAACATCTTTGAAGATTATTGAAATCAGGTAAACATAACAGACCCTAGATTCTGTAGTTGTCTGCATTCTTGCATTGTTGTTCAAAATGCATAGAAAATGAAAATAGACTTTCTCATTTCCTAGTAGAAGAGTGCAATGCAAATAAGTTTTGTTTCTGATTAATGTAGCTTAAACAAGGGATAAGCATATAACACATGCAATCAAAAAGTGCATAGGGTTTTTACAGGCTTGGGTTTTGCATGTACTTCTGGAGTAAGAGTTATAATGTGACTTCTTAAATCCTCTGCTTTGTCAGAACATCGACATTCCTGGGTAGAAGGGTTTACCTGTTTAAAAAAATCTCTTTGCTTTACCATTGAAGCCATGGAAAAACCACACTTAACTTTAAGGAAGCCAAATTAACTTGGCTTTACACATACAGAGCAGTAGCCTAAGATGATGTGTAAGATAAGGACACTTACTTTCTGTTTGAGCTGCTAATGCTTGTTCTAGTAATTTAGGAAATGATGTAAATATAGCAGGCACAGAGTTGGACAAAGGCTTAGATTTGACATACTGTGTGGCGTGCTACCCAGCCTGAAAGATTTCTGTTTTGTAGTCCATAGCTGCATCTGTAAATACAGCTGCTCATGTGCATCTCATAATTAAAAAGTCCCAAATTTTGAATCTGATCTTACAGTGGTGAAAACTGATCTCATTATCCTACTGTAATTCTTGCAATAAAAGCAAGTCTTCAAGTTAAAATCTGTGTGAGGAGATACGGGTTAAGGAAAGTTTGTGGGGAGCTCTTTTACCCCACCAGCATCTGCGTTAAACGTGTTGATGTGGGATAAGTGTTCAACTTAAATTAGTCAACAAATTCACTTTCATATCCAATGAAAACTGAAAGACTTGGAGTGAAATTATTTTTGCCTCCTAATTAAGGGGAAAAAAATAGAGACAAGAAAAAACCCTAAACTAAAAACCAGTCCCCCTACCCCCAGAAAACATCTATTTTCATGTAGAAAGCCAGTTGCCTAGTAGGCATTTTTCAGGGACTAAGATCACTGGAGGAAATTAGTATTATATAAATCGGATGTGCATTTGTGATCTAAATAATTTTTAAATATTTTGCATAAATTAAAGTATGCATAATATGTGCATAATTTCATCTTTTGTAAATGGTGTTCCCTTAGTTAATGATTAAAGAACATGGCTCAGTCCTTTGATTTTGAACAATTAAACCGTCCATAGCTGCATCTATAGATAGATACTCCTTAAGCTCAGCAAGGGGACAGGAGCACGCCCTAGCACTTGGCTATGATCCGCTCCCTGTTTTTGGTTACTTAAGAGGGCTGTTCAGTACAGCGTATCAGCCTATATGAATGCTATCAAACAGCTTGAACAAGTCAGATTATTTAATTAGCCCTATTAAGACACTTCTATTCTTATAACTTATTTATGAGTGCTCTTGCTAAGCTTAGAAGGTCCAGCTTCAGATTTCAAGAAGTGTTTTCATCTCATGTTGTGCATCTTAAGGAGTTATACCGTATTCAACTATGTTTTCATCCTAAGAAAACACAAAGGGGCCCTGAAAAGCAGTTGAAGTTGGGTAATACACTTCTGCACTCCTGGCCTGGAGGTTTCAGGTGTAGGACATTTACGATGTCCATGCATGATGGACATGTGCTCGATTTCCAAAACATGTTGCGCACCTTTGCCTTAGACCTCTGATAATCCAGAGCGTGGTTATTTCTTTTAACACCCATTTTGTTTCTCTCTAGGTCAGGAATGTTCCCCAACTAGACTACTGTAAAATGAGTATCTTGCTTCATGTCCAGTGCTGGTAAAACATAGGTGATGCTTGTTTGGAGCTAGGTACTCCGTCACCATTTTAGTGAGATCCACGCACTTTGTGTGTTTTTTATCTAGATTTTTTTTAGAGGAGCAGGAAATTATTTGATGAAATAACTATTGAAATTTAAATCAAATATGCAATTTCTTACCAAAAGAAAAAAAACTTTTAAAGCAACTGTGTCCAGAATCTGATACCTGTGTCATGGTTGTACCTTCGCAGTGTTTGAGAGGGCTCTAATTTCATCACAAGGGTGGGACTCCTACTCTGCTACCCTCAAAATTAAATTCATTTGCAAAGAAAAAATATGCTTTAAAGTGCAGAATTTTCATGTCTGAATTCAGTTAATGGGCTTTTCCATTCTGGCTAAACTACTCCTGACTCGCTTGGAAGAAGAAACTTCCCAGTTACGGAATTACTTTGTGCTTTTGTAAAAAAACTTCACTGGTGGTAAGTGCTGGCTTGTGGCTTGAAGCTTTTATTGATGTTCTGGTGTCAATGCAGAAACTGAATTCAAAAAAGATCAGTCCCAAGGTGATGCTGAAACAATATATGGATTTGGAAGCAAGGTTAAGGTGTTCTGAAAGCAGAGGGTATCTGTGCGAGTTATGGTTCCATCCAAAACTATCCCAAACAAATGTAGTTTGTGTAAATCCAGGTGGATGGCGTCTGCCAGCTCACATGTCAAGATCTTATCCAACTTCAGTTGCAGATGAATATGCAAAATTGCATCCTCTTACTTCGCAGAGAAGTCCATATATGCGCGTATGTCATGAGTAAATTATTTTAATAGTAAATAAGGCTTTATTACTTTTGCTCTTGCTTTATTGCATTTGCTGCTCTACATTCAGTATGTACAGCATGGGCACAATATAGCTTGCATGCTAGCTAGTGCATTAGCAGAAGAAATGGTAACTGTGTTCCAAGACTATAATACTTTGATATTGATACTGTTAAATCCAGGAGGAAAAAAACCCTAAAAACCCAACAGTTGTTGCATTTCAGGCTGTGGTACAAAGCCCAGGAAACAATAGTTTATAAATGAAGCAAATTTAGTTCTGGAAGGTACCAAGAGGAAACAAAATTAATATGGTTTCCAAAGTACCAGGGTTTTTCTGGAGTCAGCTTTCAGGTTAAAACAGAACTGTGAGCATATCAGGATAGCAATATAAATAAATTTAAAAAACGGAGCATAATAAAGAATGTAAAAGATACTTGGCATAGTATTTTAGTATGGAAAATGCTGATTAACTTTGCACATAGGTTTAGGCAACACTGAAAAAAATTCCATTCCTTGCTCCACAATTAAATACTGAACAGTACACTGAAATAACATGGAATTAGAAAATTGAGATAAATTTAATGTAGATTAATGTTATTTTGATAAATGTGTTGAATAAACTGCTCAATGTACTAGTCTGATTTGCCTACGTATATAATTGTCTAATAGAACAGATTTATGCATGGTGCTAGAGACCATTGCATGCTGTAACTGCAGCGCTATGATAAGTAGAAGAGTCTTGAAGAGACAGGCCTGACATGGAGCAGAATAGAAATTTGTGTAAGTATAAAAAGAAAAAAATAAACAGTCTAGTTTAAAATGAATCTTTCACTTGCCAAGTTAACACATCGTAATATTATGCATGTTGCATAGAAGTTGCTGTAGAACCTGAGGAAGATCTCATATGCATGATGTGCCATTTTTTCCTGTTGACATCAACTGCAGTAGGGAGACACCAGCTCTTCCTGCAAACCTGGCCTTGTTCTCCACAGAGGACTGAATCACTTGCCCAGGTTTTCAACCTCTTTCTGGTGGAGGTGAACCAGCAATGACTGGGCCAGCCTGCTGAAGTTGCTTTGGATTTGTCTCACAGTACATAAACTTCACATGAAAAGTCCTCGTACTTAAGATTCACATACAATTATCTCCTCCTCAGGTGGCAACTTTTTTATAGCCCCTATGACCTTTGAGTGGCATCACCCGAGATGTGCAGTAGATGGTATGTACCATTACTGGGCTACCTCCAGCTGAGATGCCTCTGAAGAGGTATGGGAGAGTACTCATTGAGTGTTGTTTTACCCGTTCTACAACACAAATTTGGAGTCAACTATGAGAGAGGTTTTCATGTAAATAGCTTGAAGATCCAGCAGAACCTATTTAATTTTGTTATTGGAGAGCTTAATGGCAAAGACCTAGTAATCTATTGCCGGTGACCTGGCCATCAAATATATCTCTGTTATAAGGGAACCCTATATGTTACCTTAGATGAAAAACAGGTCTTCTCCATCTGTGTTGGTTTTCCTTTCCCACTTGCTGCTCGGGAAGCCTTTTGCACAAGAACATTATGAGGCTCCCTATACTTTGTCTTGGCTTTCTCATCCTTCCCTAGATATGTACCCAATGGGAAAACAGAGCAAAATAGTCTCATTTAGTGCATTACACTGAGTTGAGCACATAGTTGTTTAACTTAACATGCCCCTTCTGTTACTTTTGCCATTGTGGATCCAATCAGTGCTCCATGTGAAGGAGATGATGTGATTTGTGTAAGGTCGGTAGGGAAGCACAGTGCTGCTCCTCTATCCGGGACACCTCCACTGCTCACGAACTGCACGAGGCATTTTTGAAGATCATAGAATCATAGAATGCTTTGGGTTCGAAGGGACCTTTAGAGGCTATCTAGCCCAGCCCACCTGCAATGAGCAGGGACATCTTCAACTAGACCAGGTTGCTCAGAACCCCATCCAACCTGGCCTTGAATGTTTCCAGGGATGGAGTCTCCACTACCTCTCTGGGCAACCCCTTCCAGTGTTTCACCACCCTCACTGTAAAAAATTTCTTCCTTATATCCAGTCTAAATCTACCCTCCCTTAAAGCCATTACTCCTTGTCCTGTCACAACAGGCCTCGCTAAAAAGATTGTCCCCATCTTTCCTGTAGGTCCCCTTCAGGTACTGGAAGGCTGCTGTAAGGTCTCCCCGCAGCCTTCTCTTCTCCAGGCTGAACAGCCCCAACTCACTCAGCCTTTCCTTGTAGGAGAGGTGCTCCAGCCCTTGGATCATTTTTGTGGCCCTCCTGTGGACCCACTCCAACAGGTCCATGTCTTTTCTGTGCTGAGGGCTGAGAGCTGGACGCAGGACTACGGGTGGGGTCTCGCCAGAGCAGAGTAGAAGGGCAGAATCACCTCCCTCGACCTGCTGGCCATGCTGCTTTTGATGCAGCCCAGGATATGGCTGGCCTCCTGGGCTGTGAGCGCATATTGCTGGCTCATGTCCAACTTTTCATCCACCAGTACCCCCAAGTCCTTCTCGGCAGGGCTGCTCTCAATCCCCTCATCCCTCAGCCTGTATTGATAGCAGAGGTTGCCCCGACCCGTGTGCAGGCCCAAGCACTTGGCCTTGTTGAACCTCATGAGGTTCATGCATGCCCATTTCTCAAGCTTGTCCAGGTCCCTCTGGATGGCATCCCGTCCTTCTGGTGTGTCAAACTGCACCACTCAGCTTGGTGTCAACTGCAAACTTGCTGAGGGGGCACTCGATCTCGCTGCCTATGTCATTGATGAAAATGTTAAACAGCATCAGTCCCAGTACAGACCCCTGAGGGACACCACTCATCACCAGCGTCCATTTAGACATCAAGCTCTGGACCACTATCCTCTGGCTGTGACCTTCAAAGATGAGATTGAGGAAACAGTACCATGGCACAGTGGGGTTGGAAAGGAACTTCCCTGGGCACATCTGGAAAATGAGGATGAAAAGAGCTATGTGTTACTGGAAGTTTTGGGTCTGTGCAGTTAGATGGATCCCCGGTAGAATTGTTTGCAGGCTCACTGCTGAAACCATCAGTCTCGGTGTTAATCACCATTTTTTCTTGTCATCTTCCATCCTTTAGCACTCTTGGGGAAATGGACAGGCCAAGCACCACTCAAATTCTCTTAAAATTAAATTGCATTTGGTATACATCCTGTCCTGTCAGAAATATTGTCCAAAATAATAAGTATAATAAGTATTTTTCTTTTTATTTGCTGTTTCTGTTGAAAACATCATATCTTGGAGGGTTGTATCTCCATGCCTTCCTTCCCTTTCATTGTCAACACACTTCAAAATTGTGGAAACTTGTTTTCCAAGGAATTAGTAATAAAGAAACCATGGAAGTGTGATACTGTCAAGCTGAAGAAAGGTGAAGCTCATGGCCTGAACAGTAGTAGCTTCTGAGTGGATTTTGTATCAGTGCACTGCAGGTGCGTGGCATTAGTTTGAGCTAATTCTTCCAACTTTATTCATCAATAAGACCAATATTTTTCATAGGTAAGTTACATATGAAAAAGTGGGTATTTTATTTTTTTCCTTTTTTTTAGTTTTTAAAAGCTTGATACATGTAGCGTTGGGTCAAGGCACATACAAGACTGGCCAAAGGGCGTACAAAGCACTTTGGTTTTTAGTTGAAGAAACAAATGATTATGGCAACAAAGAGTGGCTTGGGGTTTAAACATGAAATAGCTCATAGTGCAGTAGGAAGGCAGAAAGAAACATGTTACCTTACAGATTTACCAAGGAATTTCTGGACAGCTGTGACAGTAATGGGCAGTATTCCTGACTGTAATGGCAGTATACTGAACACACACCTGTATACTGTTTGAGTATACGCTTTAAAATAGCTGTATTCTCCAATTATCTGTTTACCTTTGTGACTACAGTTTTTGAGACCTTGCTTATATTGCCTTTTTTTGTCCTGCTCTTTTTTCTTATGAAACTGCACTTTCAGCCCTTGTTCTGTTCAAAGCAGTTTCTAAATGTTGTCCATGTGCTCCTGCCCTTGCCTCCCAAATGCCTGTGACCATCCATCACTGTTCTTTCTGTCATAAACAGACTACTGGTTTTGATAACCAGAAATCTATCCCTAAACCATACCTACCCCCTTGGTTTGTAGAGCTTAGCGCATTTTTTAAAATTCTTTGTTAGGAATTTGATTATGGTTTCTTCCAGGGATCAAGTTTTTTTTTTTGACATGTGTCAACATCTTCAATGTCATGCATGTCATCAATTTGATTTTTTTCTTCTAAATTGGATTTCACCATTCTTGAATGGATGTATCCAGACAGCTGATATTGCCCATTACTACACACATTTTTTGTTTATTGAATATTGTTGTGGTTTACAGATTTAATAGACCCAACATTGACAGTTCTGCGAGTTTTTGCAGCTAATTCTTGATCTTCCCGATTTGCCAGGTTCAACGTTATTTTATTGATACCAAAGTGAAAAATGGCCTGTGCTTACACTTACAAGGATCTCAGATGAATGTTGTGACTGCTCGACATGGCAAGAAAATTCACTTTCACAGTCAACAAGTCATCTTACTCAGTAGAACAAAAGTTAAATGATCTGTAACTCCAATATTAGCAAGGAAAATACAGTACAAATTACTAAAAAATACTAAAATATAGAATTGTGGTCAGGTATCCCCACTACATTAATCGCAGCAGTAGCCTGAAATTTGAAACTTTTAATAAAAAGTTCTTAAATATAAATTATATGGCAAATGTACAGTACATTGCTTTGTCAGTCTTTTAATCCAGTGTTTTGCAGTAGAATAGCAACCGTTGTCAGTCTTTTCTCGTTTTCGTTAAAAAACAAAACTAAAAAAAAAACCAAACCAACAAAACCCAAACCAGTCTTTCATGTCCTTCAGTATCATGAGTGTGAATGATCAGAATCTGGAATACCACTGTCTCTGTAGCTCCTGTTACTACTGCTTTCACTGTGGCTGTTCTTGTACAGATTCATGCCATTAGGTGGGAAAATGGTATGTATTACAAATTCTTCCTTGGACACTTGGTCATTGGTTATTGGTATCATCTGAAAAGAAGTCTCCCTGATTTCTAGGATGGAATTATCCTTCTTGGTTCCCGCTTCGGCGTAGTCGTCTTTTCTCCGGCGTCCCTTGCTGTAGGCGCAGTTCCGGGAGAACAGGGACCCGTTTCTGTGGATGTACCAGCAGACCAGGGCCAGCAATGCTATGGCTACCAGCGCCACTGCGCCGCCAATGATGGCGGCCAAGGGCAAGCTGGAGTTTTTGTAAGGTTCTTTCTCCTGCTCCCGGTTGAGGGTCGTGGTAGGGTTGTACATCTTAAGGGGTGCCGTCTCAGTCTCGATGCATTCAGGCATTTCGTTGGAGAGATAGATGTTGCTGGTTTCCATGGGAACCATGCATACACGATATGGCGATTCTGGTTCGAGAGCTGTGAGCAAATAGTCGTTTCTGTCACCTCTAACTATTGTTTCAGTTATAGATCCAAAGGCAGGGCTGTGACCCATCTTGAGCCAGCTTAGTCTTAAAGCAGTCATTGGTAGTGCAACCTTCCAGGAGATATGAATAGTCTCCGTGCTTACGGACTTCACAAATATTGTAATGATTTTGCGTACCGGGCTTGCTGTGGTTCTGTAGTTTTTATTTAGGTTGGGAGTCTTGATGTCTGGTTGTTTGGTCACAGAAACCGGCCAGTGTCCCTGGGCCGGGTATAATGTGTTTGGTATTGCTGTAGTTATTTGGATGGTGCTTATCATGTCATCGTCCTTACAATCAAATAGTTCCATACTGAGGTCTTTGATAGCCATTCCACGTACTTTTTCTGGTGCCTGACACATCAGTCCACGCACGTTAACTTTTAAAGGCAATGACTGTAACCAGTTGCGTACCCATTTCATTTTGCACCCACAGTGCCAAGGGTTGTTGCGAAGAAAAAGTTGAGTTATGTTGTCCAGGTCATCAAAGACGCCCTGAGGTAAATTGCTGAGGTTGTTATTGGACATGTCTAGTCGATACAACTGCCTTAAGTAAGAGAAAGCATTGGGTGGCACACGGTTGATGTGGTTTTCTTGAAGATAAAGCTTTCTTAGGTTTGTTCCTGGCAAATTCACCGGTGCGGCTGTGAGCGAATTGCGGACCAATGACAGTTCTGTAAGATTGACTAGATTCATGAAGACTTTGTCTCCTAATCCATGGTTATTTAGAAGATTTCCGTCTAAAACAAGGCGTTTTAGATTTGTAAGGTCTTGAAGGGACAGCTCTGAAATCGTCGAAATACGATTATCATCCAAGCGTAGTTCTTCTATCATTTTAGGCAAACCCCAGGGAATGGTGCTAAGGTGATTTCGAGAGAGAAAAAGAAGTCTGAGATAGATGTTGTCCCGGAAGGCTCCATCCTCAATGCTAACAGCGGAAACAGAATTATCATCCAAATGCAGTTCTTCTAGATAAGGAATTTGTGAAAGTGAATCATAAGTAATGGTCCTTATATTATTCTCCTGCAAATGCAGTTCCTTAACGTACTTAGGGAGGTTAGTGGGGAATTCATCTAGGCTGTTGTGGTATAAATATATCCTTTCCACCCTAAGCAAATTCTTCAGTTCTGAAGGAATCCCAGCATTATTTATTTGATTGTTCTGAAGGAAGAGGGTAGTAGCATCCTCTGGGATTCCTGTAGGAATAGACGTCAAATCGCGATCATTACAATATATGAAACCCACATCACAGCGACATACTGAAGGGCATGGTTTGGCACTAGCAGAGTAAGGTGCCATGTCAAGTAACAGCCCTATTTTAGTCCAAACTAGGAAGATGCTCCAGGTTACACTAATCATGGTCAGGAATGATGAGATTTGTATACAGTTCTGATCTTCAACAATCTAAAAAAACCAAACAAACAAAATTATCCAGATCATCAGTCAAGAAACTGCAATGAAAATTCAACTTCAACATTACAGACGACATCTGAAACATGCGTATTGAACTAAAATTCAAGCTCGTAGACACATTTTACTTTCTTTTCCTTACTTCAATAATTGTACTACTTCTTCTACTAATTCAATTAATAGGTTATTCTGCATAGTAATTGAAAATAATATAATCAAGTATGTCTGATCTATGTGTTGTTTTGCTTAAGCAAGAAGGCTTTTTCTAAGGATTTCTTCACATTTCATGTGTAGAGACAATCTTTGTTTGCAGATACCAGATACAGAGCTGAACTCACACCAGAGTTCAAGCAAATAATTTTGTATTTGAAACAAGTAACTCCTAAGCCAGCTAACTACCCAGGAGCCTTTAAGTGAACTGTAAAACCCTTAACCAAACCCACAAGTTCAGCGGTAGCTATTTTGGATGTTTAAAAAAGTCCTAATGACAAAGCACAACATGCAGACAAAAGAGCAAAGGCGAGCTGAAGACTACTTTCCCAGTTTCTCAAGTGCTCAATGTCACATTGTATATCTTACAAATACTGTAGCCTGCTTTTCTTGGGTTCTGAGCTGGATTGTTTAGAAAGGTGAACATAAAAACTGGTAGGTAGCTAACAGCCTGACGTAGCTGTTAAAGCAACGGCTTTTGAGTTGACTGGATGGTATATTTCATTACATTCTTAATTTCATGTTTAAATATTTGTCATTCTCAAAAGTCAACTTACTACTAAGCAGTACACTAATAAGAGACTATTAGGCAGGTTTAACCACATTTTCCCAACTTATTAGTTCAAACTGTGCAGGGTAGGATAACATAAATTAACTCTTGAGACTGGAATTGTACTTTGCATTAGTAGTATGTTTGTACATTGAGCTCAGGTAATTAGCATTTTTATAGCTTTTAAGACAACATAATTCAATTACCATTGTAATTAGGGTTGTGAGAACTTCTGCAAGATGACCTGTGCATTAAGCAGTGTCATGACCTTTTCTCTTGTGGGTTCATATATTAATTGAACTTTATTCTCTGAGGAACAAAAAGGAAAATAAATGAATATTGATCCTACCGTATTTAAAAGTATGAGTAAATTTTGTGCTTGAGGATATCCAGTAAAGGAATGTCTTGCGAGTCACTCTTATGGTTTACTCCATGGAGCTGTGTTTTTCTCAGCGGCGTTTACTCAGACAGTCCTCCTCGGTGGTGTGTGTTTCCTGGCTCCTGGCATGATACTTAATGAGCATTCCAACTAAGATTTATCATGGTACGTAAGCACACCAGGCTGGGGTGTAGAAAAGCTTCAGCTTCCCTCTAGTTTTGTCCTTGTGTAAAGTCTGTGAATGAAGAGCCTCTTTTGTTTGGTTTAATACCTTTAGGAGGAATTACTTTCTTTGTAACTGTTACAAACTCTTCTGTGCAGTGTAGTAGTTGGAGGTGGTAACTTCAGTGCCGCGTGATGGAAACTATTCATTATGCTGAGGCTTGAAGGATGGTAGCCTCTTCAGGAGGTCAGGAATGGGGCTGCTTTTTCTTGTTCAGAACTATCCAATTATAAACTTTGTACAGTAGCTACATCCTGATACATCTACGTCTCTTTGAGAGAACCATTTTCCGACTCTCACTTTTTAACACTTCTTCCAAATTTGTAATGCAGGAAAGAATTCCTCTTGTGCTGCAAGAATATAAATTACTCTACTGTAGAAATGCTAGGCAATTCAGATGGTTTTCTTCATTTAAAAACAAACAAAAAAATTATTTCCTTCCCAGAAAACTCCCCTTTTAAAGCTTTCCTTGACCTCTTAATTTCCTGGAAAAGTAAAAACAAACAAAACCAATTTGAATTAATAACAACTGGTGGACACTAGTATTCAGAGTTGTGTTGCATCCCCTATATAAATCATGCTATGCTTATTGTATACATGACTAGCACATCTTGTTTTCCCAAAATATCAGCATTTCAGCAAAATACAGAGCTGTTTTCTTAAAACATTTTGCTCTTTATAGTCTCATGTTACTGCAGTTTTGCTGAAACTATATTTTCCTTTCTTTCAGTAGAAAATAAAGACATCCTGAATTGACAGACAGTAACAAAATGTTTGTAAATGATGTTTCCCACCTGATTGTGGCCTGAAGAGGCCAAAATGGTTGCTTGCTTTGTGATCTTGGTAAACTGAGGTAGATGATGATCCTCTCTTGGGTTTAAATGTAAAAGGAGCTAATTAGCATTCAGTAGTTGCTGAATGAAAGGGGAAACATTTTTGCTAAAATACTGTATTAATATTTCACATTTGTAACATGTTGATTCTGAATTGGGGACTAGCTTAGGCATTTATATTAACTTTAACAGAGATACACATGTGGGTTTTGTCCATGAAATACGCTCGATTTGTGGTCTGAACTTTTAAGCTATTGTATTTGTCACTTTGCACAGTGGAATTGATGTTTACATTAGCATTTTATCTGATTTTTCTAATTTAAAAAAAAAGAAAAATATTTTCAGTCTTGACTGTTCCTGTTTCTTGAAGAACTCTAATTATTTCGTTTTTTTTGAATGGTATTTTTAACTTTGGCTACTTCATCACTATTGCAGAAAGTATCCAGTGTGTTCCCTGAGAGCATGTAGGCAGCATGTCTGAAACAGAAGTGGTTAAATCTGAAATAAAAAAATTCTGAACGTTTACTTGCTTCTCCCTTTTGTGACTGCATGTTGTCCAGAGAACTGAGCACAATCCTCAGAACTGAAATGCTAGGAAGAAATGGCACGCTGAGTAATGCTGGCTTAGCTCCCTTCCTATGAGCTTAACTACAGTAGCTTCTGGTCCTTCATAAAATATTAGACCTAAAAAGAAATAGTCCCCGTTTTAAAACTCTTTGTCTTTTGCAATTTGAAGCAGGTCCCTCATGAAATAGATCAGGAGTACTCCTACAGCAACAGGAAATATGCAATGATACAAAATTACTGACATAGATACAAATCATGCTGCTCTTTTTCATAGAAAAATGTTGACCATTAGAAAAAAAAAAAGCCCCCACTTTAGAGATGGTGTGGCTGTCTAGTGAGGAAGTGGTAAAGCCTTTTGTCTCCTCATACTGCTTTCATGTTCATCTAACCTTTGTTTTTGCACCTTGTTTTCAGCAGCTGTATAATGAAAATAGTAACTTAAAATGAGACTTTCCACTGTGGCATAAGTAAGTATTTTAACACATGCTTTATCTAAGGTGAAAACTCAATCTGTGAGGACACATGTTAGAATATAAAGGAATGCATATTTTTTTGGTAATTTATGTAATTTGGGGAATTATGCAATCAGTATGAAATGGAACAAAAAGGCTCTGTATTCTTGAAGTGCCTAGTTTTCTTGGTTTGTATTACTGAAGTGTTTGGGGAAAGAAGTTCAGGCTCTATTCCTAAAACTCTGAAATAAACAAATGCTTAACAGCTGTATAAAAAATGGTATCTCTTAGGAACTAATGTGAAGTTGTGATTGAGGGTATTTTCTGGAATTGTATTGTGAAGCAGGAATATAAATTTGTTCAATAGGCCTTTGAAGGCTATTGTAACTTTAAGTACTTGAAAAAAAAACCAACAAACATAAATTTTCTTTAGAACTTTTAGAGCTGTAAAGAACATGTTGGTATTAAGCAAAACAGAGGCTCTAGTATGCATACATTACATATATAAATCCACACATAAGAAAGTAAGTTCATTTGTTTTACCTTCCTAGCATAAAAACTATTTCCCCTTTGCTCCATTTAATACTCATCCCTTCATTTATTGCCGCTATTATAATAGCGATAATGCGTAGGATTAAAATGAAAGCACTAAAGCTCATTAAGTTCTTGGAATTTTTTTTATCCCTTCTCTCAAAAATTACATGAAAACGAGAGAGAAAAATAAAAGCAGGTCTCTTTGGAGAAGATGACACTGTTTCAAAAATGTGGATTAAGACTACACCCCCCACTCCCTTTTCTAAACCTAGAATAGTTTTCTTCAGGTTTTGATTGTTTGATATCTCACACTTCCCTTGTATATCTCAAGACACATAGCTGAAAACAATGTTTTTGCATATCAAAGGCTCCAGTGATCTGTCTACAGAGAAGAAGGGAATCCCGCTGCCATGCTCCAACTTTCCCCTTCTTGAGCTGTCTCTAAATATTCCCTGACATCAAGTCATTATAGCTGATCCGGCAGGATGAAAAGAAAAGTGACCCCCACTGGTACAGACACTGTGGCCAGGTTTCTGCAACATGAAATTCAGAGGCTTCATGGACACATGGTTTTGAAAGAAGCCATTACTTTTAAACAGAGCAGATTTAGAAAATATGTGCTAAAATTCTTTTTTTAAATGCAAAAATGACTTTTTTCGGTAACTGAAGTAACGTCGGAACAAATGAACAGCAGCTTTTTTGCTTATCTTTATTCCGAGTTGAATGTTTTCATGAACTCTGCGGAACTGCATGGTTAAATTACTTTTTCTGGGACATAGTGTAAAGCAAGTGTATTACTACAGATAGCGGTAATGTGTGAGCCTTGCGCATGTACTTATTGCTGCAGTACAGCTAAGCAGGGGGACATCTTATTTTAAAATGTTCAAAGTAATTTGCGCTACACAAGAAAAACGTACCTAAGAACATTGTATTTACTGTAAGGTAGGGAGTCTAGCTGCACTCCCTGTCCTGCAGGCAGACAACAGCAAAAATAAACGAGAAAAAAGAGAAAAAAAGTTTCGGTATATTTGAAAAGTTGGGAGTTTTTCCAAAAATGGTGCCAAAGACATCTTTTCTTTCCAAGCTGTGATAAAACGTGAATAAAATCAAGACCTGCCTCACTCGAGGTCACACAATGCTTATTTGAATTTCTAATCTACCTCTGTGTTCTCAGGCAGGAACTCTCTGGTAGTTCAGTGGCTTCTTCCAAACCATCAAAGTAACAGAGTTGAGTGGAAACAACTCAGTATTTTTAGGCTACAAATGACAAGAGTATCATTTAAAGTTAATATTAGCATATACATACTTGATAAGCCTAACAATTTTCCTTAATCAGTGTACTCACATTTCAGAATTACCTCCATATTTGTTTATAATGTGAAATGTATCAGAAACATAGAAATGTGCTTATCTTCTAAAATACTTGTGAAACCTGTTGCATATATTGCCAGTTGAGTTTACAAAGGTCATGCTGTCTCTTAACTAGCTTCACCAACTTTTTTTAAAAAAAGAAAAAAGTTCCACAGTGCTAATCTACACTTAAAACAATGCCCATACTTTGTTTTCTTTAAGTGTATTACTCAGGGTTAGCTGATAGTGACAGCAAAATGCTTTCTAAGCACCCTGTCTAGGAGCTGCAATTTCCACGATCATCGTATTTCAGGAAGGTGCCCCAGTCTTTTGTTTGGTGTTAGGCCAGCAGGAGGTCCTCTAGCTGTCTTTCCCAAGGGGTAAAGAACACAAAGGATTTTGTTAAAGTGAGAGTGAGCCCTTCAGTAAGGTTGTATCTCTGTGTTTTGGTGAAGTTTGGGGTTTTTTATTTTCTTCTGCTAGAGAAGGCTTTATTTAATTGCAGAAAATTTGCCCCTCCCTTGTGTTGAGTAGTAGTTGAATATAATACTGCTTTTGTCTTCCTAGTTCTAACTCAAGTGTCTTAAAAAAATGCAAATTTTCATGTGATCTTCCCTCAAATGCAAGTGAATCTGACTTAGAAATGGATTCTGAGTAGAAGCTTGACTCCACGCCTAAGATGAACCAAACCAGTATTTGCTGTGGAAACAAACTAAGAAATGTTCTCTTCTGAAGTTTACTTTTAAAATCTTTCCTGGTTTTGAAGATGCTAGTTTGAAAAGGTCGAGACTATTATGCTATTCCTCCTCACTCTCTTGTTTTGACTACTCTGCTTCTGCAAAGGTTGCACCTTAAAAAAAGCACTTTGAGGGGGAGTGTTTTGCAATGCCTTTTTGTTTTGTGTTTTAGGGCTCCTTGAGTTTAGCCAGTTAATGGCTTCTAGGTTTTCTTTTGAGAGCTGCTGCTGAGGTAACTTGCCCATGCTTAAAATAAAAGTATCAAGAACAAATGCTGCCACTGTTTCAAGGTAAAATCTATTTTTTTTCCTCTCTTGACAAGTTTAGGTGGAATTATACCTGATAGGGAGTTCCTGGCACAAAAACGTTAGGCGTGTAAAAATATTTCTTAAACACTGGATAAAGTTTCAGTAGTTTTGTTTCTTTCCCTTTTAAAACAGTTGTTTGCTCATGTCCTGATTATTAACATTTGCTCCTCAAAATATAAGACTTTAAAAAACATGAAGCTGTAAGATTGGTTGAATTCTTACAGCACATGAAAGGAAGAACAGAGACTGTGATGATATAATGTATTTACTGAACATGTTCAGCCCTACGTGATTTTTTTTTGTCACGTATTAGAAACAAATGTAAGCAATCACTTATTAATTCTCCTCCGCATTCCTCTGCTTTGAAGTGATTAAGGAAAAAACCTCAGAAATAACTCGCCATTAGCATCCATGCTTCCTGCTAGGAGACAAAGATGGCCATCTACCAACTGAAGCCACTTCAAGTAACTGCAATGCAAAGTTTGCAAACTCCAGCAATTGCTTTGATTAGTCACCATCACCTTACATAATCTCTTTCAACTTTTAGCTCTTGGTTACAAAGGAAAAATAAAAAGAAAAAAAACACAACAACCCAGAAATGCATCTTTATTTTGTTCTTGCTCTAAAATGTATACCCGTTGTTTCTGACGAGAAAAGCTTGCTGTGAGTTTACTACAGAGTTTTTTGCCCACTGGGGGGTGGTACATGCTACAAAAACTGTGCTTTTAAGAGCCACAAGTCAGATGTTTTTTGCTGCTGTCCAGTTTTCTCTGCTTTAATTACAACAAAGTCTCCTGTTGAGAAAAACAGAGGCAGCCTCCAAAGGAGGGAATTAAAAAAAAAACAAAACACCACCTCACTCTTTCAGAGTTTACAGAATTTCCCATGCTGATTATATTAATTACAGTATTTATCTGGTCGTTCTCCAGGTAAAATGGTATGCATATACAAAAAAAAAAGAAAAAGTATCATTTTAAATATATGCCGAGGGTTGTCAGTTTCTGGTATAGAGGAGGAGCACAGAAGGCAGGAAAAACCACAGCTTTTAGAAATGATTAAATGTGGATGGAAAA
>Ga0065711_1039081_pt1 | contig 18148 bp, 12 predicted proteins | sample Hoacrofraction12_FD_59098 | JGI IMG/M metagenome (GOLD analysis project Ga0065711, IMG submission 59098) | Hoatzin crop microbial communities from Cojedes, Venezuela - Epithelial fraction 12 v2 (version 2) | ecosystem: Host-associated > Birds > Digestive system > Esophagus > Crop | place... | reverse complement strand
TGTTTGCTGTTCTGTTAAACTGCCCTTATCCCGACCCACCAGTTTTCTGCCTCTTTCTTTCCATTGTCCTCCACACCGTGGCGGGGGGGTGGGTTGAGGGGGGGTGGCTGCGTGGCACTTTTGTTGCCGGCTGCAGCCAAAACCAGAACATATAGTTTTTATATTCTAGAGAAATTTCTAGATGAAGGTATATTTTTATGTATACTTTTCCTATTGTTCTTTAGACATTTATTTGCACTCTACGTTGTACAGCCTGTAAGAAGGCAAGCACAAGAAAAAGCAGGAATATAGGAGTGCTGCACAGTCTGTTTTGTGTGATCCTTTTCTGAATTATATGGTGTGAAGCAGAAATGAGGAAATATTTGATTGCAATATTGTTGCTTTCTGAGAGCTTTCTAAAATGCTTTTTAGAATGTTGCTTCTTTCAGTTAATTATAAAATTACAATTTACTTGGCTGTAGTTTCCCAAACCTGAGAGACTTTGAGTTTCAGCCCTTTGGTGGGTTGCAATAAGGATTTGTGTTTGACTGCGGAAGTCAGAGAAATCTCTACTTTTAGCATTTTATTAGGAAAAAAAGAATATCTTGTTTCTAGGCTTCTATCTGGGTATTAGGTTAATATAGCTCATTTGCCCTTTAGCATGCCACACAGCAATAGTGTGCTGAAGCTGACAGCTGTGACATGACAACATCTTGTTTATCAATCTTTTACTGGTATTTGTTTACATTTATGAGGGAGGATGGCATATTTTGTCAAGAAGGTTTATATTTAAGCTTCTTGTCATATAAATAAAGAGAAAAACTTGTCAAATGCATAAGTGTAAATGACTACTGCTCCAATTTAAAGAATTTCCTTTTTGAGTCTTCATTGCTGTAATCCAAAAATAAATCCTCTGGGTTAAGTCTAATTAATTTTGTATTGATCATGCCAAGGGACAAGTGACACATTTAGCCAGAGACGCTGGATGTACCTCCACTCATTCGGAGTCAGTCTTTTCCGTTTTCTCCTTCCAGTGCCTCAGTTTTCCTGCCTCAGGAATTGGCTTGTTGCTCCAGAACTGAACCAAACTGCAGGTTAGGCAGTATGAACCATTAGGTGCAGAGAGAGCAAAGCAGGGCTGACTTTGTAACCCCAAGTTATCTTCAGCTATACTAAATCCTCCTGAAGATTTTTTTATTGTGTACATTACCCTTTACTCTGAAAAAAGATTGCTTACAATCTTTCATCCGACTAGAAAGTTTTCCTCCAAAAAAATAAAAATCAGCACACTTAAAAAAATGAGTGACCCGATAAGCATCTAGAAGCATTTTATTTTATATTTTAGGAGAAAAACCCTTATGTTTCGTACAGGCAATAGTAAAGGTGCAAAATTAAAACCTAAACATGAATTTGTGAAGTTAAGCCTGTGAACAAGGATATTATAATCTTCTCAGGAATGCAGACCTCATCTTCAGATTACTTCTCCATGGCACAAGCATAGTGAAAGGCTACAGTTCTACCCTCAGGATTTTTTTTCACTGGCAACAGCTTTGGACTTCTATATTCATACATATTATCTAAATATTCTATTTTAACTTAGAGTTCTGTGTGAAAGTTAAAGAGATAATGCTTGTTTTTCTTCATAAGACTTAAAAAAATGTTTCAATATGCTCACATTGCATTTATAATATTTCTTTTGTTTCATTTATTTTTAAATTTCTTCATTTTCATTTGTTTTATTTTTTCATTTCAGTTTACACAAACTCTTAATAACAGATGAAGGAAAATATTAAGTTAAAATATGTTCTGATTGTACTTTGTAATGGTAGAGGGGTAACAATATTTACCTGTAAGCTACATTTGCACCAGTTTTTTAAAGAAAGACATTTTAGTAATGTGAGATCTGTTCTCTTTGCCAAAAAATTTACTCATTCTTCCTGAGCACATAAATTCCAGAATAGATTAAGTCAGTTTGACAGGTGAAAGCAAAAGCCTGGGAATATTTGAAAAGACCATTTAGCATGCAGCCTTCAGCTATTATTTAGCATTTAAAGATTGTAGAATAAAAATTAAAAGGCACTGTAAATAGCTCTACTTCTCTACAATTTCTTACGTGTTTTCTTAAACCTTTAATCTAGACTAACTTCAGTGTTCTCATCTATCCTAATTCAGATCAGAAATAACGTGACCTTTGATATAAGCTTTTATTTTTCCCCCTCTCTAGGAAATAAAATTCACTGTATACTTAGATAAAGTTCTTTTGAAGTAGTTATGAAACAATAAGGAACAGGGGGTCTTCATTTCCCTTTTCTCTTTCCTTTTCTCTCTTTCACTTTCCTTTTCCTTCTTCCTTTTTTCCTTTTTTCCCTTTTTACTTTTTACTTTTCCGTTTCCCTCTCCTTTTCATTTTCTGTAAGGGAGAAGGAAGTAGTAGAAAGACTAAAAATATCCCATGTTTAATTGGCTGAAAATAATTAAATCAGATTGTAATAAAATTAAAACACAACTATTGATGACACATCTCCTTGAAAGGACTCTTGCTTAGTACTAACCTTGCCGCACTTGGTTATATAGGAGGTATATGTTTGTGCCGTGGCATTATGGTTAACATCCCCTCCCCCCAAATTCTTCGTTTGGAGAGTCCCTGCTTGGTAGCTAAATCAGTCTCAGTTCTGTCAGTACCAAAACCAAACATTACATCTTGGAAACAGGCATTATTTTAGCATGATAGTCCATGGCGTTGAAGGATTAACGATTATTTAATCAATAGAACTCATAATTTGGTAAGAAACTGCAAAGAAATAATGTCCTATTCATTAATTCATGGTATTTATTGTAGTAACATTCATCACAATGTTCCAATTAGCTATTAATGTACATGTCAGAAGTATTAATAGAAGATTTGCACTGTAACTCATCATTGATTAACTGGACCATCATTTTAAAGTGTCACAGGAATTATACAAAGTAGCTGTCTTTTGCTTGCAGATATGTTTAATTTATGCTCATTACAGTTTCCAAGGATACATTTTTGCTGCCAGTGCAAATGTTATGATCATCTGTTTTTAATAAATCCAAATAAATCTTTTGACAGTGAAAGACTGAAATGAAGCAAATGAAATGATTCTTGCACAAGTAATGTAAAATGTTGTTCAAGAGATTAAAATATTTCTAACTTCCTGTTAATTAAAAAAAAAAAAAATAAAAAAAACACTTATTACTGCTGTGCTTGGAGGTAATTAAAGGTGCAGCTAAAACCAGGAAAAACAACCTAATAATAAAATAAACAAGGCAGTCAAAATATTAATGTGCAAAGCCAGAATATCATCTTTCCTTTACAAAAAATACGCTCATCTCCCAGAAAAGACTTTGGGACATTTATTCATCAGTAAAATTTGCTAAGTCTACATGTCCTTCAGATGCCAGTGAGACTGATACTCATTCTAGTATGCACTACAGAACATAATTTTCTACACTCAAAAGAGTCTAATAATATTTTGTCAAATATTATTCAGACATTTTCCCTCATGATTAATCTTACTAGCTGGTCAGCATGTGAAGGCATTATTTTTTCTTTGAAAGAAGGATTTGAGGGTGGCCTAGAAGAGCACTCAGGCTAGACAGACATGCTAAAAAAAAAAAAAAAATAGTTCTGATGCTTTTAAACTCTGGGGTATTCAATAATTTCCAGCTGGAACTGAAAATCCAGTAAGCTTATCTGCTGAAACCTGGATCAATGAAACAGGACGGATTACATGTTAAGGGGTACCCAGCTACATGTTTTAGAGGGATAACAAAGAAATTCCACTTGGATATGTTACCATAGCAGATTAAAAAGACTTTTCATTTTCTTCAGAGCATAAATATTTCTCAAGATTATTAAAACCAAAGATTAATGAACTGGAGGAATTTAGAGTCTGTGATGCAGATTTTAACATTGTCAACATGTCAAAAAATAGGGTTTTTTAGTAAATATTGAGGTGTGCCTTAAACAGTCTTTAACATGTAGAGACATAGAGCTTTAGGAGAAAAGTGAAGGTCAAAAGTTTCACTTTTTTTTTTTCCTTTTTTCTTTTTTTTCTCTTTTTCTTTTTTTATAGTATGATCCCTAACTAGGACTTTGGTATTCATGGAAATTGTGAGTTTATGACTATGGGTTAATAGCATGAAACCAGCATCCAGATATTAGGCGGAAGATGTTCTAGGGGACAAGCTGTTAGAAATAAAGTATGAGTCCTGCAATTTAATTTTCTTATTCCTTTGCAGTGAATTAAACTCAAAGTACTTCATTTATTTTTCTACATCCTCTTCTTCTTACTTTGACTGAAAGATGGGAAACATGAAGTGGTCTGGATATTGCATCAGGCCATTGTAATATTTTCTAGTTTGATTTCTGCCTACTTTTTCACTGATACAATGGAATTGCATCCACCAAGAACAGAAGAGATAATTTTTTTCTTTGTGTGTGAGGTCTGGGTTGTCCCCAGGGTTTATTTGAGCTATCAGGAAATAACTATATGAAGAGGGAACTTCTTTAATTCCTGTAACTGCTACTTAGGACTGCTGCTTTGGTTCAGCTGTAGAAACAGGTGTAATGTTACCATCTTCAGAAATAAATATTTCTTTATCTTCTGGAGACAGAACAAATTATTCTGTGTTTTTTTAATGACATATTCTTTTGGCAGATAATAATTCATTCATTAGGTAGCAACGGTAGTGGGAGCAGTAGAGTGAACCTCATAATCTACTAGGAATTGAAACTTGTAGAATTCTCATAAGATAAAAAGTTCTTTTAAAGGGTTCATTTCACTGTTTAGACAAGGAGAGACATTGCATTATGTATGACATTTTGTTCATGAAAGAAGAAAGAAATAGGCTCCAATGTTTCTGGGGAAAATCTTAACCTGTATCAAAGTGATTAAAAGAAATCATAGAAAAAAGTCACTATGCAATGCGCATTTAAGCTAATCTTCTAACAAGAATGTTTTATGATTATCTAAGTCTGCTTTTGAGGGCTGGATGGTGACTTAGCTGCAGTGTTGAGTCTGATTACTTTGGAATGCTTTTTCAGATATTTTAAATGAAATTGAAAGAACATGGATGGCTCTAAAATAATTTACTGTATGGGGACACAAGCTACTGTTTAATTATTTAAAAATGAAATCCATGACAAATATCAAATGGGAAAAAATAATCCAATTTTATGTGTACCAGAAAAGGAGAGACATCTTTTATGAACTATTTTATGAAGAAAGCTTAAGAATTAGCAATCTCAAAATACCATATGCAAAGTAAGATTAAATTGAAATAGCACTTCTATGAGTATGTTAGAATTACATGGATTTAAGATGACACAAACTTAATATAAAACAATTTTTAAAATTCATTTATATATTGCAGATACATAACTGAATTTTGAAAGAAAATCCAAACTGTGGTACGGTTATGATTAGCAAAATAACAAATCTAGAACACTATGGAAAGTACAGTTACGGAACAACTGCAGTTATAATTACTCTGTGAATGTTGTTATTGCCACAAATTCACTGGAGTATCTGAAAGTATAAAAATATAGAGATTATATTTTTAAAATTTTATAGAATTGAGTAATGTAGAAAAAATAAATATTCCTCTAGTAGATTCCTACAGGGCAACTCACTGTGCGGTACATGCACATATCAGTCTTTGAATACAAAAGTGCCTTTAATTCTGGACCCAATGAATCGTATCATAAAGTACTTGCATCACCAAGACTCATAAATCCTTCACTTCCTTCCTGAGGAGACTATGGACAGAGGATTGAAAGAAAGTGCAAGGGCTGGAACGGTGTTGTGGCAAAGGGTTATGCTGTTTGTGTTTCCTATGGTAACTGAAGGTTGTGTCTCATCAGCTCTTAGTGGTTTGCTTCTTCCCATATCTGGATATTCGTATGCCTGATATTGTCACAGAATCACAGCATCACAGAATGGTGGGGGTTGGAAGGGACCTCTGGGGATCATCTAGTCCAACCCCCCTGCCAAAGCAGGGTCACCTACAGCAGGCTGCATCCAGGCAGGTTTTGAATATCTCCAGAGAAGGAGACTCCACAACCCTTCTGGGCAGCCTGTTACAGGACTCTGTCACCCTCAGAGGGAAGAAGTTGTTCCTCATGTTCAGACGGAACTTCCTATGCTTCAGTTTGTGCCCATTGCCCCTTGTCCTGTCACTGGGCACCACTGAAGAGAGTCTGGCCGCATCCTCTTGACACCCACCCTTCAGATATTTGTAAGTATATATCAGGTCCCCTCTCAGCCTTCTCTTCTTCAGGCTGAACAAGCCCAGCTCCCTCAGTCTTTCCTCATAGGAGAGATTCTCCAGTCCCCTAATCTTCTTTGTAGCCCTCCGCTGGACTCTCTCCAAAAGCTCCTCATCTTTCTTGAACTGGGGAGCCCAGAATATATACCAGCATAATTCTTCTGTCTATTGTATAAGACATCATATCACAGGGTTTGCAGGTGAACTGAATCTTCTGCCTGTTTTCAGGAAAAGTGCTGGCTGTTTCTTCTAATGATCTTACATTGATGGGAAAATCTGCAGGTCTTTGGTACAAACGTCAGAAAGTATTTGTATCTGCCAATGTAATATTTCAGTCAGAAATCTGTACAGAAGTTTCAAAATGGGATGTAGGATTTCTTTTACTTCCTGCTAATGCTCAAAATGACCTTACTCTCTTATAGATGTTTTATATTTTCTATCTTTTGATCTCTTTCTCCTCTCTTATTTTTTATTTTTTTTTTTTCTTTTGCCTTTTCCTCCTTTGTTCTGTTCAAGGCAGGGTCCTAATAAACTCCCCTGTCTTCCCCTTTACTCAGCCAGTCTACTGGTGACATGATCTGTGGCAGAGTAGAACTCTCAAAGGTCTTTTAAAATGCCACTTCCATATTCTGCTAACTGTGGAATTAACTTCATGCCTTGGAGGCTTTCCTTAATCTGGACAAAATTATTTGCTATGTTTTATATCCAAAAATCCTTAAATGTTTTGTTTGAAAGTCCAGTGTTTTACTCAGAGTTTAAGAAATAAAACTTTTGCACCCAAAGGAAAATATTGTGACTTAGTTGATTGTTCTAGTTAGCTGGTTTGCTTACTTTATCTGATTGGAGGAGAGAAGCCTTAGGTTATACAGTGCTTAAAGTAAGAAACTTTTTCATCTATTTTTTCAATAAACTAGCTGGCACAGGGCTGATACTACTTTAATAGCAAAAAGGAGCAAATATTCAGATAGTGAAATCACTCCATTGACTTTGAGGAACTCATTCAGTAGTCAAGAAATATGAAAATCGGAGAAATATATTAATTTTCCTTGCATTATTTACTTATTGCAAACTGGAAATTGTAGATTTAGTTTACTTTAACCATGTTGACAGGCATTCTTGTTTTAAATTGCATATTTGTAGCTATGAATGCTTATCCTCCATTTTCTGTTATTAAATCAGTTTCTAAGACAACATGTAAATATTCTAAAGCTGTGCATTATTAGTGCAATAGAAAGACTTTTGAGGTTAGACTGATGTGCTGTGCAAGTGTAAAATCACAATCTTTTCCTTTTAGAAAAGATAAGTAGTGTTGTTTGTCTCCAGACTGAACAACTGAAATACAAAATAAAATTGCCCAGGCTCGAAAAGCATTGTGAGTACACTAGATATCTTCATGAATGTTTTAAATTAATATTTGGTAATGTCTCATGTGAGATATCCTAACCTTATCTCACAGTTTTCAATGAAGACAGTAATTTACTTTTATATGTAAAAACCCTCATGTATTAGTAAGAAGAGTACTGCAAAAGGTGTGTTTATTATAAGATACTAATACTCCTGAGGGAAAAGAGACAAAATATCTGCATCTTGAAATGATTCAGGAGTCTGATTGATCTGTAATCAATAAGGCTTGGATAAAATACGTGTGAAAGTAATAAAACACTCACAGAGAGGAACTGTCTGGGACCATCACAAATTCCATGCTTCTGAAGACATTTTCTACATATGATATCTTCAGCATTTCTGAATTAATTAAATTTTTTTGTATCTGCTGAGAAGTTAGAGTTTACAGTTTAACTGTGTAATCTACACTATATTCCTAGTAGCTGTGAATACAAAAAAGAAACCTGAAATCTTTCCAGAGTTTTCAAGAGGATCAAGTCTTGACCAGCAACGTATAAATCAAGACTTTTTGTGACCACGGCTAATTTCAAAGATATCATACAATATTGATACATTTTTTGAGTTATGGGAGTATAACATGTGTGTCTCAAAGAACTCTCATACTTGTTTTTTTATCCTAGATGGAGATGCAAATGAAAAGCAGAATAGTATTTTATGTAATGTCATTATGTAAATTATAGAACTCGCATTTTAATTTGAATATAAACATACATATGGTTTTCTCAAAGTTCTTATTGAAAAACAGGAGGAAAGGAGGAAGATGTCTAGTAGGTAATTTAACAGATCATTTAACTAATTTGTGCCACAGTTTTAACAATATTGAGTTTTTCCTTCAACTCTAATGGAAAGTTGAGTGTTTGACAATCTCTCTCATGTACTAAGTAGTGATTTGAAATATTTGCTAAAATACAGGCGATTTACTCTTCTGACTTCCTTGGTGCCAAATACTTTCATTCAGCTATCTAAATATTTTGTCAAACCCCTCCATCCTTCGCTTCCTCAGTATGGTAGGAAAGTACTGTTTTAGTACTAGTTTTGTGGAACATTTTCAAGGTGATGACAAAATAAAATTTTCTTTTATAGGTAGTGATTGTTGACTTCTTTGTGGAAGATGATGAGAACTACCCCTGAAATATACTGAAAGATTGGTAATACAAACACATAGGCAACTGCATTGTAAGCAACATGTAGACAGCTGACTGAAAGTATCATTGTGATATTTTCTAAAGGAAATTCTTGAGATAAGTAATTTGCATTAAAAAATGCCCTACAGCGTACAAAATTGAATTCATAAGTGTTCAAGAACACGCTAGGTAGTGTCATTCTCTTCCAGTTCCATGAGATTCTCTTAGTGGTGCAAATATGACAATTTCATTTTGAGAATCATAAGTCAGTAAAAAGTCTTTCTGCAGGAAACTCACAATGAAAAAGTACAGATTTTGCAAAATCTTAATTTATAATCCCCCTTTCCATTCAAAAACAGTTTAGCTGGTTTTGATTTTTATTTTTTGCTCTAGACTCTGTGTAGATTATTTATATCAGCATAAAATATGTCTTAAATGTCACGTATATCCAAACATCTATTCTCCAAAATCACATAGCTATTTTGAAAAACTTTTGGCATATACAAGACCTATACTTCAAACAACTGTTAGTGCCTCATACTTTAGGTGAATTTTTCAAGTTATCAGACATTGTAAAGGTGTCTAAGAAAAATTATTGTAGAATATATATACACATATACCTTTTCTACTGTGAAGAAATAATAGTCACTTCTCAGTGAAGCTGAAGAAATATTAAGTAACTCAGGTGAGGAATAAGCAGATAGACCATTACAGGCTGAAGGATGACTGTGTGGGAAGCAGCTTTGCAAAGAAGCTCCCGGGGAGTCTGGTAGGCAGCAAATGATAGATGAGGCAGCAGCATATCCGCATGGCAAAGGCAACCAGCAGCCTCCTGGGCTGCACTGGGCAGAGCATTGCCACCAGCACTGGAGGGACACACCTTGAGCGCTGTCTCCAAGAGTGGGGTCCCCAGTATGAGAGACGCCTGGAATGAGTTCGGTGAAGGGCCACAAAGCTTATGAGGGGATCGAAGCATTTGTCGGTCAAATAGAAGCTGAGAGAATGGGAACTCTTAAGCATAGAGAAGGTAAGGACCGTGGAGGAATCTTATTGATGAATGTAGATGCCTGCAGGGAGAGCGTAGAGAACTCAGACCCAGGCTCTAGGATGTTTTAGTAATTTTGTGTTTCATAAAAATTGGTGAATACCATTTCTCTTGGGCAGTATATCTGGATTCTTTATCTTTTTAAAGTAGATGTTATACTGTAATTGTGATTTTTTTTTAAACCTTTTTACTACATCTCAAATATCAGTTCGCATACCTGCACAAAATTCTGAAAATTAAATCAGGAACATTTTGATTGCAGTAGTGCTGCTTTTTCTAGCTAGCTTAATACAAACAGTTGGCTTGAATGGATATTCTTCAAAAGACAGCTGGGGCCCTGAAACTAATGGCAGCAGCAACAAAACCAACAGGTTTCCCATGTAGATATCTGCAGGCAGAAGAGACAATCTCTGGCAAGGATCATAGTCAAGTAGTGCTGCTGACAGGGAAATCCCCCCTGAAAGTAATTTTTTTTTCATTTCCAGTAGGTTTTTTTTTGTCGGTTGCTGGCAAAGATCTGTGCCAGGAAGAACACTGTGAGGGAAAGTGAAGTACTCTGACAAAATTAGAAATGGGTAAGCGCCAACATATGTCTGCTTTTTGAGAACGAGGGAACTACTGTGCTGGCACATAGCAACATAGCTTCACATCAAAAACATTTACAGAGAGAAAGGGAAAAAGTGAAGATAGCAAAAATATTATAAAGGCAGTTTGCCAGTGAATTTAACATGATGTAATTTGCTAATTGAGGAAAATGCTGGTGCAATTTACCCAGCTTGCACATGCTTGCACATGCTTAACAATCCTGTAGAAAAAGGAGTATCTATTTAGACCATATGAGTGCTATTAGCTTGAAATCAGATTCTGATTTCTTATTTTGATATTAACAAATTTTAGACACTTAATGATAAATATTCAGTATGTGTTACTTAGTTAACTGTATTTGATAGCATTTTTGCCCAAGGTTGTTTTCTGTCTTCTTGGATTCTGAGATACTGGGTGAGATCCAGGTATTTTGAAGTCAGTCAGGAAAGAATATATCATATGTCTCCATGTTCAGCAAAGAAAACTCCTCCTGTATTCACATTTGCTGGGAAAAACTGGCTATAGAGGATATTTGGAGGAAAAAAAAAGGGCCTAGGGGTTCTGGCTGACAACAAGTTGAACATGAGGCAGCAGTGCACCTATGTGGTGATAAAGGTTCACCAGTTTTTGGATTCCATTAGCAAGAATGTACATAACAGCTTAAGGAAAGAGATTTTTTTCTTCTCTATTCAGTATCTGTGAAGATGCATCTGGAATACCGTGTTCTGTTTTGGTCCCTCTATTATGAGAGCTATATCAACAAACTGGAACAAGTCCAGCGGAGGGTCACTAAGGTGGTTAGGAGGATGGATGATACAACGTACAGGAAGAGACTGGAGGAGCTGAGATTCCTGTTTAGACTACAGAAGAAAGCACTGGAGAGAGAGGAGGTACCTAGCTACAGTCTTCCACTGCCTAAAAGGACATAAAGCAGATGCATCCAGACTACTCTCAGAGTCACACAGCATAAGGGCAATGGTGATAATTTGCAGCAAAGAAAATTCCAAGTAGATATGAGGCAAAAAAATCTTCGCCTTGGAAATTATGAAACCCTGGAGCAGATATCCTAGAAAGGCTGTGGGGTGTTCATCCTTGGTGATTTCCAAAATGCAACTGCAAAAAGCTCTGGGCAACCTGCTTTAATTTGGAGGTTAGGCTTGGTCTGAGGAGGAGGTTGTATTAGGAGACTTCTATCATGAAATCTGTGTTTTTCTATGATTGTATATAAGATTTGCTTATAATATGGATATTTTTACTATACTTTTCAAATGTGGATGACTATTACCCTTTTTTTAAATTCAGAAATTAGTTTTCTCACTGTTTATTTTGATGGTATCAGCCCAATTTCTTTAAAAATAGTGTCTGATTTAACTTTGTTTACTATTGTTCTGGGTTCAGCTGGGATAGAGTTAATTTTCACAAGCTGCTGATTGGGCTGACCCAAACCAGCCAATCAAATGGGGTATTCTATATCATGTGATGTCATACTCAGTATTTAAGTGGGAAGCTGTCTAAAGGAGGTGGATTTGCTAGTCAGGAGCAAACTCAGCATCAAGTGGTGAGAACATTACATGCTGTATATTCTTTTTATCAGCATTATCGTTGTTGTTTTCTTCTCCCTTTGCGATTCTGTTAAACTGTTTTTATCCCAGCCCACGAGTTTTGCCTTTTCCTTCTGATTCTTCTCCCCATCCCACTGAGGAGGATGGAGGACGGAGAGACAAACCATGTGGTTCTTTGTTGCCAGCTGAGGGTAAATCACATCTACTTCAAATACTCTTTACTGAATATATTCAGAACTTTTGAATCATACAATCAAACAAAAAGGCCTTTTGGAAAACGCCTTTTCCACTACCTTGGTCACCAGGCCTCTTGCCACACTGAGCCCCTTGCCTTTTTTGTCATGACAATATACTTGGAGAAACCTTTCCCGTTGCCCTTCACCTCCTTCATTAGCATCAGCTCCAGCTGAGCTTTGGCCTTCCTCACTCCATTTCTACATGAGTGGACAATGTCTTTGTATTCCTCCCATATAGCCTGTCCCTCCTTCCACCATCTGTATATTTCCTTGTTATGTTTGAGCTCAGTCAGGAGCACCGTGTTTGCCCGTGTTTGCCTTCTGACATGCTTGCTTGACATTTTGCCTGTTGGAATGGACCATTCTGTAGGAAGCTACAGAAGGGCAATAATTAAACTAGGCCCAGGTTACAAACCGTTACTTTCTATTTTTACATAGTGATTACCCACATTTTCTAAAATATATTAGAGATTTTAAATTAATATTCAACCCATTTAAATGTTTAATTTTATTATGTTATTCATTAATTGATCTAATTTTTCTTAGAGACTTTTGAATCTTCTGCAAAATTCTCTGAATACATATACATTAATGTATTTATAAGCCTTGTGCGTTAAATCTTAGTAAAGTAGAATGCACGATTGCCTCCAGAATCATAAATAAATAGAAAATAAGTCATGGGGACACCTCACAAGTTTATCTACCCCAGCTTACTGGTCCTAAACATAGAAACTGAAACTGGTAGATGTTTGTCTTACCTGGTTTTAACAGAATATGGTCATTCATATTCCCGTGCTTACCCTGCCTTACAGTTTGCTTAATTTTTCTTAAATTTTAGCTCATTTCTTTTTCTTCTCTTCCCCATATACAATGAAAACCTTCCATTTTGTGACAACTTTTAGCATATAAAAAAATTGTTATTTTTGATCTCTTCAAGTTGTCTTCCTTCTAAATAAAGGAAACTCAATTAATTCAGTCTTTTCTTCTGGGAATTTTTTTCTAGATTGCTTATCACTATTACTGCTTTCTTCTGAACTTTCTCTTATTAGAGCCCACCTTTTCTCAAGTATAAGCTCATATTCCAATTAAGACATTTGCATTACAGAAAGGAAACATTTTTTTGTGCTTTACATAGAGTATTTCTGTATCATAAAGAGAATTAATTTTTTTTTTTTTTTTAGTACAGGGGCAGTTTCAGCTTCATTCAAAGGGAGACCCTGAAGGAATTTTAAAGGGAAATTTTTGTGTTAGTTTGAATTTACTCATGATGATTCTCAAAATCAGTCTGTTTCAGCCATTTGGTTTCTGGTTATGAAATATGGATGATAAAGAGTTATGTCAATAATGTACCAGAAATCAAGACAGAAAGTGTTGGACTAGGTTGAGAAATTAAAAGACTTGATATCTTGCTGTATTACAATATGTGTAGGAGAAGTATGTTACGGTTAAGTCTCTTGCTGTTTTTGTCGTAGTGAAGTGGTTAAATGTTGTTGTAACTACTGACCTGAGTCAACAGCCAGTGGTTAGGTGCCTGCACTGGATGTTTGAACTAAATACATTTAGGAAGATACAGAATAATATTAAATTTACTGTAGCAGTAAGTTTAAAAAAGGAGACATTTTCTTGGAACAAAACCCTGAGTCTGCAAAAGCAAGGAAAAGAACATTTCCTTTTCAATGAGGCAAAGCATCAGTCAAACACAGGAGACAATTCTGATCTCTGAAAGTTATCTGCATCCCCAGAAAGTGATACCACATTTAATATAATGAAAATTACCTACTGCAATGTACTGATTTTGAGGGGAATAGACTAAATTTGTGTAGAATCAGAGAACTTCAGAGTGCAGACTGACTGTTCCACCAGGCAGATGTGTATGTTTAATGGCTGTAGTCTGAGACACACATTGATACCTAGAAATGATTTAGAATGGGAATGTCTTGGAAAAAGAGAGACCTGTAATCTTAAATGATGACTTTTCCTTTCTTCACCCATGTATTTTATGAATATTTTAACTGCATTGCTTAGTTTGGATGCTGTTAATACAAGATTTTATTTGCATTTTACCTTAGCCAAACTTGATCTGAGAGTGATTTTAAAGTAAATGGCTAGCCAGTAAGTCTTCATCTATTAGCTAAATAGGAGTCATTCTCCTCAGTTGCTGGGGCTAGCTTGATAAGCATTTAGTTCCTGGGAGTATCACCAAAGCTGAGTGTGTCACCAGAGAGGCTGTGCAGACCAGGTAGAGAATTGGTATTTCGGTCAAAAGAGGAAGTGATTTTTCAGTGCTAGTTGGGAAGTCTACTTGGATAAAGGTGTTAGGGAACATGCTTAAATCTTGATGGCTCCCAGGGAGTTTGTCACTGATTATGATGGAGAAAAAAAACAGTAGGAGGAGCTTCATGTGCTGCCTATTAGAATATTAAGATAAGATGCGATATCATGGAGCCATAAAAAAAGTAAATGGGATCTCATTATTGCATTCACTGTGGCATTTCTTCCCTGTATGGAGAGAGGTTTCAGAATTGCATACAGCTTCTTGGAAAGGCTTTGTTTGGACTCAGACATGTAGTTCTGCTGTTCTGTTTAATAAGCTTAGGAAGTGATTGCAATGACAGGTCACTGAAATCATATAGATATCAGACATCTTATATTACAATGTTAAAGCGTCTCTGAAAAAAATTCCAGCAATTGTAAACTCTGATAAAGGTGCAAATAACTTCCTAATTAAAGGATGATGATTGTACAGTTATAAGTAACAAATGAGGTTATGCTGATCATTAATATATTTGTATTAAAAGAATATTCATAGCCATTAGAGCAGGAAGAGTCTGGAACAGAGTCTTAGAAAGCAAGAATAATGGATTTATCACTTCTAATATTCAGATTAATAAATATACAAAAATAGACGATGACTTGGCGTCTCACTATCAGGGACAATGCTCAGTGACATAGTCACTCTTATTTTGTATAGAGACTGTTCCAGAACAGCCTCCCCTACTTTTTCCTCGCAGTATCAGGGAAAAAGTTGTCATTGTCTGGTTTATATTCAGGATACCACATGCTTCCTTGTATATGTATGAAGAGCAATCCCAGGGTGTACTTCCGGCCACTTCTCATTTTCTTACACCAGCTTGGCCACCATTTATTAGAAGCTAGTAAGAGTTTAGACGAGGGCTTTCCTGTGCCAGGGAATGGTCCTGAGCACATTGTATTTACTAGTATAAGCACAGCCTACGTTTCTTAATTTCTCAAATACCATTATTTGATGAAATCTACTCTTCTCATGCTACTTACACATATATCAGTAGTAAGATGATATTTTTTATTATTATTATTATTATTATTATTATTATTATTATTATTATTATTTGGGAGTGGAAATAAGTGTGCTTGAGCATCTAGGGAAGAAGAGGTAACTTAGGAGTACTTAACATGCTGAGGTGCAGGTAGTCAGGTATCCATTTAATCTATGTCCCAACTCCAAGTGCCATGAACCTGTTCTGCTTAGTCCAATAGAGGACTACAAGAGAGAGTTTCAAAGACTGAAGACAGTCTTTAAAATGTTGTCCTACTGGTCTTGATTGAAGGTTGATAAAATCTTGCTGCTTGATACATTTACTGATATTTAACATGATTTATTCTATAGGCTTTTGTACCTGTAATCATGTTGTAAATAGGGAATAGCAGCCCTGACTCTTTAATGCAGTTTCCCTCCCCCTTGTTGCTCTACAACAAAGTAGCAAAACTCCAAGGAACCTGCTCTGATGTGGAATAGTTTCTCTTCATCTGTGTCCATTGTCAGTATTTTTGTGCTATATTAAATTCACCCAAATTTTATCATGTGAGGTTGGCTGTCTCAGTTAAAAATATCTTCAGTAATTTTAATCTTCAGTGTCGTGTTTTGTGCATCCCATTTCATATAATTTATGCAAATAAATTTATGGATCATATATAATTTGTTATTCATATTAGATATGAAGTTATATGTATATGCTTATACAGTATTCTTATTCATATTGTTATTCATAACAGCATTAAACTTTCATATGCTTTTAGATGTACCAGGAGCTATCTCATCAAGCTAATAATTAGGCATTAGGGATAAAATCCTGTCTCCATGGCCTGAAGCTCCCATTTTTTATTCAGGATTATGCCAGAGATGATTTACATGCATCTACTCCTTTTGAAAGTGAGACTAGATATAATGTAATTATCAGAGAAAAAAAAATAGTGTACAGAGTGCTTTTTCGCTCACTCACCACAACTTTTGGCAGTTGAAGATGCTGTAAGTGGAAGGATATGGAGAAAGGGAATGGGAATATTTATGCAGAAATCAGAGACCGGTATAGGTAGGAACAACATGTTTGATTGGAATGCTCTGAAGTACTTATAGGACTGAGTAAAATACATTCAGTTCATACCCAATTTATAGAATGTGTACTTCTCAGGAAAAATGTGAGTATATGTTACTGCTATAATTAACAATAATGATATTTTTATTTCTAATGAGGAAATAATACCCATATTATGGTATTTCAAATAGAAACCAGTAACTTAAAATATTTAAAAGCCTAGCCTGTCATGAAAAGAAAAATGTAATTTTCTCTTGCAATGATTCCTGAAGCAAGACAATTAATAAATTAAATAACTACCATAAATACAATGGCATTTCAACATGCAAAAGCCAAGATAATGAAAAGCTATGCTTTCATCAGCTACATTAAAGGATCTAGAACTTATTCTTTTCATGTTTTTATTTTGGCATGTTTTTGCCTTAAGTGGCAAATTTCAATTATTTCAGTGTTAGATTATTAGATTATTTAATTATTTAATTGTTTTTAATTTAATTGTTTAATTTAGAACACACAGATTGCACAGAAATATAATCATAAAGCATGCTTTCAATTTCTTGTGCATAATCGTACAAATACGTATAAGTACAAAAAACACATATAGGCTTACATGCACTTTCAGATATCCACATATGTTAACATATGTGTAGCTGTACATGTGAATACAGGTGTGAAAAGTATCTAGTGCATTGGTATGTGTCTTCTACCATTTATACTAATGATTAAAAGATTCCAAACCTTTTTGTCTGTCTGAGGATATTTTAGAGCAAATAGGAAGGAGACCTGGTATGCTGGACTCTGCAACCTCCCAAGTCTTACATAAAATGAAGGTGTTCCACATGATCTCTTACGTTTCTTGCTATGGCCCCCAGCTATCTACATCAAGATACCCCGAATTTGCACCACGTCTTTTACCTCTGGAGATTTCCACTAAGTACATATCAGATTCTACTCATTAATCTTTCCCAATGATTAACACAAATGAAAAACTTAATTATTAGGTTGGATCGTTTACAGTTTTGCATCTGACCTGTTGTAGAAGTAATACTGAGAATCTAACAACTAAACACATTGACCAACACTCTGAAACAACATCAATGATAGAGTGGTACCTGTATTAAACTCTATAATAGTCAGCTTGATTGTCATGATGACAAGCAGACACAAAACTACCAAAGGCCGAACTCACAGCTAAAATGTGTTACATAATCTCACTATTTTAGCAATATTTTCAAATGAGGAAAACCACTGGACAAACATGAATGTTAAGTGCCCTTATCTCACTATTTGTTCTTGTTATTATGCATGTGTCTTTCTGTACAGGGACAGAATTAATCTCAGGTATCTATGATTTATGGCAGTTGGAACAGTTGGCAAATACACCATTAATTTTCCGTCTCGTAGTTAGTGGAATGTATTTAGAGAAACAGTCATGAAATAGATCCATTACTAAATGAACTACATAAAGATGTTTTGGCCCAAAGCACTGTCTTGTGGTTATGTTTCGGTTTCGGCTGCTGCCGGCAACAAAAGCGCCACGCGGCCGCCCCTCCCCCCGCCGGCGTGC
>Ga0065711_1039085_pt1 | contig 18149 bp, 11 predicted proteins | sample Hoacrofraction12_FD_59098 | JGI IMG/M metagenome (GOLD analysis project Ga0065711, IMG submission 59098) | Hoatzin crop microbial communities from Cojedes, Venezuela - Epithelial fraction 12 v2 (version 2) | ecosystem: Host-associated > Birds > Digestive system > Esophagus > Crop | place... | reverse complement strand
GCCTTCTTTGCTTCAGTCTTCAGTGCCAAGGCAGGCCCTCAGGAATCCCAGGCCCCAGAGGTAAGAGAAGAAGCCTACAGAGAGGATGACTTTCCCTTGGTCGAGGAGGACTGTGTGAGGGATCGCTTAGGCAATCTGAACACCCACAAATCCATGGGCCCCGATGGAATGCACCGACGAGTGCTGAGGGAGCTGGCGGATGTCGTTGCTGAGCCACTCTCCATCATCTTTGAGAGGTCCTGGAGGACAGGAGAGGTGCCTGAGGAATGGAGAAAGGCCAATGTCACTCCAATCTTCAAAAAGAAGACGAAGGAGGACCCAGGGAACTACAGGCCAGTCAGCCTCACCTCCATCCCGGGAAAGGTGATGGAGCAGCTTATCCTGGAGGTCATCATCAAGCAAGTGGAGGAAAAGAAGTTTCTCAGGAGTAGTCAGCATGGATTCACCAAGGGGAAATCATGCCTGACCAATCTGATAGCTTTCTACGATGACATGACTGGCTGAATAGATGAGGGGAGAGCCATAGATGTTTTCTAACTCGACTTCAGCAAGGCTTTCGACACACTCTCCCATAATATCCTCCTAGGGAAGCTCAGGAAGTGTGGGTTGGATGAGTGGTCAGTGAGGTGGATTGAGAACTGGCTGAATGGCAGAGCTCAGAGGGTTGTCTTCAGTGGCGCTGAGTCTAGTTGGAGGCTGGTAACAAGTGGTGTCCCTCAGGGGTCAGTACTGGGTCCAGTCTTGTTTAACTTCTTCATCAACGACCTGGATGAGGAGTTAGAATGTACCCTCAGCAAGTTTGCTGATGACACCAAACTAGGAGGAGTGGTAGACACACCAGAAGGCTGTGCTGCCATTCAGTGTGACTTGGACAGGCTGAAAAGCTGGGCAGAGAGGAACCTGATGAGGTTCAACAAGGGCAAGTGCAAGGTCCTGCACCTGGGGAGGAACAACCTCATGCACCAGTACAGGCTTGGGGAGGACCTCTTGGAGAGCAGCTCTGTGGAGAGGGACCTGTGTGTCCTGGTGGATGACAGGTTAACCATGAGCCAGCAGTGTGCCCTGGCTGCCAAGAAAGCCAGTGGGATCCTGGGATGCATTAGGAGGACTGTGGCCAGTAGGTCGAGGGAGGTTCTCCTTCTCCCCTACACTGCCCTAGTGAGGCCCCATCTGGAGTGCTGTGTCCAGATCTGGGCTCCCCAGTTCAAGAAAGATGAGCAGTTACTAGAGAGAGTCCAGTGGAAGGCTACGAGGATGATGAGGGGACTGGAGCATCTCCCCTACGAGGAGAGGTTGAGGGAGCTGGGCTTGTTCAGCCTGAAGAAGAGAAGGCTGCGAGAGGACCTAATAAATGCTTATAAATATCTGAAGTGTTGGTGTCAAGAGGACGGGTCCAGACTCTTTTCAGTGGTGACCAGCGACAGGACAAAGGGCAATGGGCACAACCTGAAGCATAGGAAGTTCCGTCTGAACATGAGGAAGAACTTCTTCCCTCTGAGGGTGATGGAGCCCTGGTCCAGTCTGCCCAGGGAGGTTGTGGAGTCTCCTTCTCTGGAGATATTCAAGACCTGCCTGGACAAGGTCCTGTGCAGTCTGCTGTAGGTGACCCTGCTTCAGCAGGAGAGTTGGACTAGATGACCCACAGACGTCTCTTCCAAATTTGAACTTTCTGTGTTTCTGTGATTCTGTGAAAAGAATTAGGAGACAGTAGTCTGTGCTTTTAACCTGTTGTGGCAGTCTCTCTATAGCATCCCAGATCTTAGCTCCTAGCAAGCAGCAAAATTCCCTTGGCTGTATACCAGGCCAGAAGATGGGTGCCTCTGTGCCTCTCAGTAGAGAATCAACAACGACTAGCACTCGCCACTTCCTTTTGCAGTTTTTAGTATGTGTTGGTGATGTAGTTTCTCTCTATAAATCTTGTTCATTGGCTTTGTCCACTGCTAAGGCTTCATACCTGTTGCTGCTTGATACATATGAGGAAAGGGATTGAGGTGATGGCCCATTCCCACAGGTCACCAAAACCACGGCGCGTCCTCCTCCAAAGTGCTGCCTGTCCACTTTCGATGCTCTTTGTCTGGTAGTCCTTGGAGGTCAGTGGCATGAGGCCCTACTACTTCTTGCAAAGGCTCGAATAATACTCTAGATGTTGCCTGAGTGGCTCCACCAGAGCACACCTTGCTTAGGTGGAGTTTTCACTCTCCTCCACCTGGGAGGCAGGGATGCAGTCTCTGCAGGCTCTCCATCTGGACAGCAGCTGCCCTAATATCAAGTTCTGGGTGGCTGCCTCCACTCGTACTACACTTACCTGGTTTGGTAGCTGATTCCTGTCTGCTGCAGAGGACAGCCTTTGGCTGGTCTCTACCACCATGATTTCAACAACCTCAGATCACCCCAAACCCCACTCAGACACTTTCCAGGTACCTGGCAAGCCTCCCACTCCTCTCAGCATGCAGCAACTGCTGCTGCTGCTGCTGCTTGTAGTACCTTCTAGCAGTTTGAACTCGATTTCTGAAGTCAAAAATTCAATGTCAAATTTGCCTGTAAATCAGAAGGATGGCTATGCTGAAATTAAAAATTTAGCTCTGTGGGCTGCCACTACATACAGCCTGGTCCCACTGACACAGTGTGCCATTCAGTGTGAAAATAGCTCAAGCTGCCTTGAGAAACCAAGTGGCATAATTGGGTGAAACACCCTGTTAAACTTTAGAGTTATTATTATTGTTGTTATTATTATCATGGAGAAAGGTATATTGAGCTAAGCATACTGTCATGCTGGTGTTGTTAATATTGCTCTCTGTATCCACGGCAGCTCAGTAGAAGATGTCTGTAACACTGCTCTGCAGACCAACTACTCATTTTATGGTCTGTATTTCAGTTCATGAAACTGGCTCCCAGCGTTCATCCCATTTTGTCATTCCTACTCGTATCACCTTGAAATGTGCTTTCAGCATTTTTCCATCCCTGTTATTAGGGAATTTTGAGATTGATTCAGCTCATGCTTTGCTTTTGAGAAGCTGGCAAGTCTATTACGTAGAGCCATAGTTGTGCTATATAGAAAAGAACCTTCAGGTCAGACTCCTGCCTTCCTGTCACCTCCCTGTTGCTCCCCAGAGCAGGTCCTCTTCTATTTAAGTTTCCCAAGCAGTAATACTGCCACTGCTTCTCCAGTGAAGACACTTTACAGTCTGTCAGATCTTACCAGCTGGGAACAATTCCGAAAATTTAGATGACATTAACTCTGTTATAAATTCATTCAGTTGTTCCAGACTCCTATTTCTAATGCATGATTTTTTTTCTAATGTAGCCAAAACAATTTGTGTCTGTCTCTGGTATATTCCACTTTCAATTGACTCCTTTTGAATGATTAATCCATTACACATATTCAGGTCATGATCTTGCTAAACAGTTAAGCTATTGCTTACATATGAGAACATGAATAGTTGCCAGATCTGGAAACAGTGATACAGCTTCTTTCAAGCCTGTATTAAAATATATTTCAAGGTAAGGACTATTCATTTCATCTTTTCTCAAAAAGACAACCTCTGTTGTTTTCTGGTGACTTTTTCTTTCTTTTCCTTTCCTCTGAAGTCTCTTTGTTTGGGTGTATTTTTTCATATGCAGAGATCCCTACCTCTGGAGGAAAAGGAACTGTTTTCTTTTTTTGCAATCTGTTCTACATTTCATAAAGTGATCCTTTCCCATGTTACACCAAAATTAAATATAAAAAATAAAATATTATGTGATCTCATACTAATGATGGAAGTAAGGTGTAGTAACGCTACCTGACTGTTGAATGACTCTTATTTTTGTTGCTGCCTTGGGGGCCCATAAACTCCCACATATGCAGTTTGCTTTCACTTCTGAACCTTTTGAATCCCTTGATGGTGCATCTGTCCTGATGAAAACTGTGTGTTCACCTCAAGTATATACGTTGGTCGACAAAATTGTTCAAACTCTTCCTCACAAAGCAAAATAGAAAATAAATAAAAAAGAAATAAATGAGATTTGTGCACTATTCAATAAATGCCTCCTCATTGTCTGATACACTTGATACCTGTCAATGTGAATACATTTTTGAATATCAAGTGATAGTGAGGCACTTTATTAAGCATGAAATATGAGTGCTTATCATGCTTCTCTCATACATGAACATAGACCTGGACAATCCTGCTTCTTTGAATAATTCAGACCTATCTCAAATAGACATTTAGTCATCCAGCGAAGCATTACATGCTATCATTTACATTTGTGATGTGATGGTTGGTCTCTTTCTGAAGGGCTCTTCAAGAAAAAAAACATCTATTGCAGTGTTTTACTTTATTATGATCTTCTTCTTGCTTTACCTCTGTACGCTACTCTGCATTTGTTTCAAAAAGTCATACTGAAGAAAAGATATGCTACAACTTATTTGATGACCATTCCCGTTTTTGTACCATTCTTGTGCTTCTGTAAACCTGTCCACCTTATCGCAGCATGTGGTGAAGAGCTGTGATGGACTTTAGTTCCTGGGAAATGTAATTGCTCTGTCTTATCAGTTTCTCTAGAAAGGGTTGCCTCTTCTCTTATGAGATTAACGCTTGAAATAGAGTTATCTGCTGTTACAGGTTGGGAGTTATTGACTCCAGAGGTATTGACACTGCTCCATAGGAGCAGTGGAAGGGTTAGCATAGTGCCAGGAAAAGGGGTAGAAGATAAGAACTGTGCACATTAAAAATTTTAATTGTATTACTGCTACTACGACCTTTTCTGTACATAAGTAATCTACTCACATTGTTAACTTTGTTTTTCTGCAATAATTACATCTGGACTAATGATGATTCTTGGATTAGACTGTTAGGATTTAAATTATACCAACAATAAATTCTTGGCTTTACTTAATGTATCTATAAGGTGTGCTTCCTCTCGGCCCATGAAAAAATTTTGAACATAACAACATTCAGCCTACCTAAGCACTGCTGCTCCTTCAGACTTCCATATAACATCATAATTTCCAGGTGACATATATAAATAGGTAGCCAGATTTGATTTGGGCTATAAAACATCTTGGAGACAAAGCCGTAGACCTCTTGCACCGATTGTTATTTAGGAAAATATTTGTGTACAGAGTAGAAGAGAGTTTTGATATCATCGTAGTAGTCTGTGTTCTTACATCAGTGGTTTAGTTTGAATCAGGAGAGAAGCTTTAGGAAGGATCTTGAATAATCCCCCTGTGTCATACTTTGGTTTCTGTTGCAGAGCTTGGCAGACCAGAAACTGAACTCTGTTTGGAAGCAACTAGATGTAAGAGTCTGGACAATACAGGATTAAATGTCTCAAAGATTCATCTAAGGTGCTACTGTGAAGGACAAAGCCTGTAAGTGTTGGATATAGGACCATTGTACCTATCTTGTGCCGATAAGCACTGGGCTTGAGCAAAGGGCCTGCTCATCCTGGTGCCTGGTGGTCTGGAACTAAATCAACCAAGTGACATCTGGACCAAGGGAGAGACCCTCACAGCCCGATGCTACTCTGGTAAAGCTAAGCAGACCACTTTTAATTGCCTCTGTCCCCAACCCCTCTTTACAGCTAACAAGCCAATAGTCCTGCATTGGGAAGAGGTCAAACAGAGGTAGCTGTGGTAGGGGGCGATCGTGACCACTGACTCAGTGCAAGACCAAAAAGACTTGCACCCCCCACACCGGTAAGGAGCATGCGTGCTAATTTACATGGAAAGTGAGGCTAACGTAGCCTATAACAGAAAAGGTGGCTATCACCAACTAATTAATTAGCATGAGAAGCGAGAAGCTTAGCTAAGGGGAGGGGGCTAACTACCTATAAAAACTGAGAAAATCACTGTAAAGGTGGGACCCCCCAGGACCTGGACCTCCGTCCCCTCCGTTGGCTAGATCAACGCTGGACCCAGGACTGGTGATATCTTTTTATTTCATCTTCTTCTTCCTTTTTTCTGTCTAACTTTTCTGTACCCCCTTACGTTCTTTTCTTTCTTCTTTGAAACTAGAAAAGCAAAGCTTGTCATAATTGTATCACAGTAACTCCTCTATCATAATCGTACCATTGTAGTTTTCTTGTTGTAATCGTACCACCATAGTTTGCTTGTCATAATTGTACCACCGTAATTCACTAATCATAATCATGCCTCAGTAGTTTGCATGTCATAATCATGCCACAATAAGTTGATTTACCATAATCATGAATAAACGTTGTAAAATGATATAGGATCTCTGGCGTTATTTTACCTTAAGCCAACCAAGAGGATCGGTGAATCTGAGTCACTCTTGTTAATGGAGTGGGGAATTCAATCACTCTCTTTATTGGGGTGTGACACTAGACTAGAAGAAGTTTGGGGTTCACCCAGAGCAATCAAGCTGTAAACGGGCATGCAGACCACTGGGTTAGATCTAGTGTTAAGCAAAAAGATCCCGAGAAATGTGTAGTATGAATGAAAAGTCTTTAAAAATAACCGTTCTTCAGTGCAGATCCACTGCTGCTGATCTGAAATATTTCTTACAGTACAAAGAGTCCGTATTTCTGAGAACTCGTGAGCTGGGAATCAGAAGCTGGTGTTCTGAGTAGGTACAAGGAAGATTTCCCAATAAGCCAAGCTGCAAAGTGACTTACGGGCCATCTTTCACCAGCACTTTGAGGTTGTGCTGATACTAGAACCACGGGAGAAAGTGGTACATCTTTCAAAACTTCAGTCATGCCAGTGGTTCATATGAGCCTCTACCTGTTCCCAGAGAGCTGGATATTTTCAAAGTAACACAACACACTAGTCATGAAACTTGAGCTTGAAAACCACAAAACAACGTTTCTGGGAACGTTTTGTTTCCAAAACAATATCTGCACTGTGTCACTTTGAAGTTGAGTAACATATTCCCCATGCAAATTTTTCATGAAAATATTCTACCAAATACTGTCTCTTTGTCCTCAGTCTTATCTGAAAGCATTTTTAAGTTGGAGTTATTTGGAAGGGGAAAATATGACTGTTCTGACTTCAGTGATCTAAATTACTGTTTTGCCACAGGGATGAAGAAAAGAGGAACTATTTCTAAAGAAGCCATGGGAGCAGGATACAAAGATCATTGCTTTGCCAGCAATATTCAATCATTTTCACCAAATGTTAAAAAAAATAAAGAAACTTCTTTGAAATGAGAAGAGACATGAAAATACCACAAAGCTTAATTTAATTTTCAACATAGTAAATTAAAAAAGGAACAATGAACAGGCAAAATTATACTAAATCCATCAAATTCAGTGGTAATAATCGGGCCCCACAGATCTGGTGCCCAGAGAGTGGTGCCTATACATCTACCCCGCACAGGCAATTGGGCGTAATGTCTTCATTTCCTGAGCGAAGGGCTGGCAGCGCTTATACATGAGAATGCCAAACATTAGGGCACATGGTTATTTTGTATAATCTTGCTTTTAAAATACCTTGAAACATCCTTTATCAAAGATGTTTTATAAACATGTTATAATCTCTCCACTCAGAAGAAATTGTTAAGTAATAAGAGTTTCTATTTGCTATATTCATTTTGTAATGTGAAATATTAATGCTAGGTTTTTTCCTCCATAGATAAAAACATTTGCTTACAAATATTTTCAGGCTTTATATTCCAGCAGCTTTTGAGTACACTGCAGAAGTGACCAAGAAATCTATTTGGCACAGTTGTGTTTGCGTTAGATGTCAGTCAAATTCTCTTAATCCAACTAAATTTGTGTATGAATAGGGAAAGGGGGATTAAATTGTTGATACAGTGGAGCAGAGCAGAAGACACTAAATACTTAATGCATTGGCAGGAGGACGTTTGTAACATTTGCCTCACTGAACAAACTAGCTGGGTCACCCCCATATGTAATCTGGCATGTAATTTTTTCTGAAATATTGAAATGTTCAAAATTCTGATTAGCTGCATAGCTCTTGGAAAGAGCTATTGGGGAGATTTTAGGCTAGAAGTGTCCAACTTCATTCTCATATCTGGAAGAAACCCCTGTGCTCATGAAGATCATGATCAAAGAGGCTTCTAAAAAATTGGCTGCAGTCCAATTTACATGAAATGAAATTCGGCTTTCAGATTTCACCTGTAGTGTACTACTTAGTACTGAAGTACTTTTCCTGTACTGATGGACAGATTGGGAGATTAGGACCCCATGTTTTCATGAAGTGAGCTCAGTTCAGAGCTCAATATGAATTCAGTCTTTCGGTGACTCCATACAGCCTTGGGAATGCTGAGCATGTTCAAGGCTCAAATACTTTGCATAACACAACATTGTTCAAGCCCTGTGGCAGCAAGTGTCTATTGATTTTAGAAGCAAAATAATGAATTACTAGTTCAATCTGCTACACAGACCCAAATGGACAACATTTTGATCTCTCTATGGAAAATGAACAAAAATGCCCTTTGGCTGATGTTTTAACATCTTGGCTTTAAAGTAATGATACACGATCTCTTGGGAATTGTAATACAGCTGCCCCATGTTGTCATCCTGCCCCGTGTACTGACTGACCCAGTCAGACTGCATTTTGTTTAATATTTTAAAGTTTTTTCCTTCAGTATTGTGTGGGAATCCAATAGCTACTCTGCACACAGCAAGAGTTTTGTTGGCATGCTAAGTAGCTTCCAGCAGGATGCCAATTTTCATGGTTGTCCAAGCAGCTGTGTTGAGACTTTGTAAGTTTTATCAAGTTTGATCTTTTTTTCTTTTACTAGTTATTATTATTCAGTGAGTATGTGCATGTTCAGACTGCTCAGTTCCTCTTAGTACTATCATTTTCCTATAAATATACATTACTGCCCACTGCTGGAGACAGGAACCTTGTGATGAATTATTATTTCGTCTGATCTAGTACTTATGTAGTTACAGTTCCGAGGTTTCACAAATGTGACATCTGCACCTCTCTTCAAAGATGATGAAGTCAGATTATTATCATGACTCAGGTGCTGTATATTCTCTGGACTTCTTCCTACAGCATTAAGTAATGCAAGGAGAATACTTTGTTTTGTATAGGCTTTCTTTGCATTGTTTTTTGTTCATTTATGTATGAGACGCAGGGGACAAAGAGGTGCATATTTTATCTGGGGAAGAAATTGATGAGTTTCATGTGTGTTTGCTACCACCACCATGCAACTCTGAAGAAACAAACCGTGATTACTGAGTTCCCACAAAGTTGCGTCTCTGGGAAAGTATATGAAAAATAAATTCTTATCATGAAGAAAAGACATACTAGTCCTGAAGATGACTGTCTTTGATGATACCAGGAAAAAAGTCAGTATTGTCACCTAACTACACCAAGAAAGTTTGAAGGCTCATAGAACCATATTGGCCAGATGCACCTGTAACTACGCTTGGGTGAATATCTCATAGATTGTATTCCAATTGTCATGGTTTAGTCCCAGCTGTCAACAAAGAACTGTGTGGTCACTCTCTCACTCCCACCTTACCTGGTGGGATGGGCAGGACAATTAGAAGGAAATTGCAGAACTCATGGATTGGGATAAAAACAGTTTAACAGAATGGCAAAGGAAGAAGAAAATGACGAAAATAATACTGATAAAATGAATATACAGTGTGCAATGTTCTCACCACCTGATGCTCAGCTTGCTCCTGAGTAGCAAAGTCCCATGCTTCAGTCAGCTCCCACTTAACTAGTGAGCATGATGTCACATGATGTCAAATATCCCATTTGATTGGCTGGTTTGGGTCAGCCCAACCAGCTTCTTGTGAAATTTAACCTTATTCCAGCTGAACCCAGGACGTTATCCACCTCTTATGCTATGCTATCTACTTCATGCCCAGTACCCACACTTTCTAATTTACCACCATCACTTTTTCTGTCTTTTTATATATATATATATATGTATGCATATATATACACACACACATACACACAGACAGATATTATTCCTGTAGTCTATGGACCATCCGTGTAAAATGTCCACTGAGTTCGTTTAATTCATGACTTTAGGCTTCATCTGTCATAAGTCTTTCAGGGCAGGAGAGATGATGTATGATGTTGGATGGTCGCATGCTGCATCTGGAGCTCATGGCTGGTGTATCTGGCACAGGCTATGCCCACAGTCTGCGAGTTGAAATTACCAGTCTCGAGGAAGTGGCTGGGTGCCAGCTGCTGATGCCAGATCTGTTTCCATCACCACTGCACTTTGCTTGGTTTTATCAAAGTTCATCCTTTATTAATTTGGATGATTCTTACTGTAATACCATTGACATGGCATATAGCAACTATAGTACTGATGACATACAGTGGCAGGTAATTTAGCAATTAACATCATACGATTCAGTTTATTTGCATTCCTTATCCAAAATCAAATCCCCTTGAGGTACACATCAGACTTCCCCATTCTTCTGCATCATCCACCAAGTGCACCCAGGTCCTTGAGCAAAAGCAATCCCATGGACGGGTTTGCCTTTGCCTGAAGCAGGACTAACCCAGACCGTCTTCCCTGACATATTCTTAATGGGCACTACAGGGACTTTATCCCCTTATACAGTACATAAAAGTTTTGACTGGGCAGGGCCTGTTCAATTGGTAGATCCCCTGGTGTTAACTAACCAGGTGGCCTTTGATAAATTTGTATGCCATTGTTTGAAGGTTCCACCACTCAGTGGTCTCACTGTAGTTTTTAGCAGTCCGTTGTATCATTCAATTTTCCTAGAGGCTGGTGCATGATAGGGAACGTGAGACATCCACTCAATGCCATTCTCTTTGGCCCAAGTGTCTATGATGTTGTTTTGGAAGGGAGTCCCGTTGTCAGGCTCAATTCTTTCTGCGGTGCTATGTTGCCACAGGACTTTCTTTTCAAGGCCCAGAATAGTGCTTTGGGCAGTGGCATGGGGCCCAGAATATGTTTCCAACCATCAGGTGGTTTCCTCCACCATTGTAAGCACATAGTTCTCGCCTTGGCGGATTTGTGGAAGTGTGATATAATCAATCTGCCAAGCCTTCCCTTTATTTATATTTCAGCCATCATTCTCCATACCACTGAGGCTTTACCCACTTGTCTTGCTTGGTTGCAGCACGTTTCACACTCATAGATAACCTGTGCGATGGTGTCTATGGTCAAGTCCATTCCTCGGTCACGAGCCCAAATATATGTTGCATTTCTTCCTTGTTGGCCTGAGGTGTCATGGGCCCATCAAACTATAAACAGTTCACCCTTATGTTGCCAGTCCAAATCCACCTGAGCCACTTCAATCTTGGCAGCCTGATCCACCTGCTGGCTGTTTTGATGTTCCTCAGTGGTCCGACTCTTGGGTACATGGGCATCCACATAACATACTTTTACAACCAGATTCTCTAGCCGGGCAGCAATACCTTCCCACAATGGGGCAGCCCAGATGGATTTGTCTCTGTGCTGCTAGTTGCTCTGTTTCCTTTGCTGTAGCCACCCCCACAATGCATTTGCCACCATCCATGAGTCAGTATAGAAATAGAGTACCGGCCACCTTTCTCAGTCAGCAATATCTAAAGCCAGCTGGATGGCGTTCACCTCTGCAGACTGGCTTGATTCACCTGTCTGTGCAGGTCCAGAATTACCTGAATGCTGTGAGCATTTGATTTCCATCAGTCCACTCAAGACTAATCTTTCCTTTCTGTCTGTAGTTTTTAGATCGCGACATCCAGGTACTCTTCAGGCTACTCTGTTATGATAATCTCAGAATCAGTAATTTTAAACCACAGATTTGCATAAACACTCTCATTGTGAAGTCTGCGTCATTCTTTCTTTTTCACTTCTCTTTTAAAGTTTTTCCTAAATGACACAGACCAAGCTGAAAAAAAGAAAGACACTTTTATATCAGAATAAAAGCAGCCACTAGCATAATTATCCTGCTTTCCTGTGAAAACATGAACCGGAAGGGGAAATTAAATGTCCAAAAGACAGAGAAAAATTATCAGCTATGGATTTGTGGGCATTAATGCTCTTTCTCATTGCAAGCAGGTGAAAGTGCTGCTGTAAACAGCAGCAATGTGTAGGCCTCATAATAATTTGTATTCAGATGTCTTTCTGTTCAAAGATTTCTTGCACAGAGGATTATGTAAAATACATCTGTGCCTATTCTTCACTCACTAAATAGGTTATATAAAATTTCAGTGGTATTTCACTATGCATTCCATTTTGCTGACCAGTAAGGTGAGTACATATAAATAATGTTTCCTTGAAATAGATCTGAGTATAATGTCATCCAAAATAAATTCTGCTTTGCCAGGAACAGACAGTGGAGAAACATTCTCTGCCTCTGCTTCTAGCTAAACAGGGGGAAGAAAACTCCTGCTATTTGCAATGTTTCATCCAAACTAGGGCATAAAAGATCTTGACGTGTCTTACTGTCTACCTTTTACACTGGAGGTTAGAACCAAACAAATCTTTCTGCAGAAAACTTTGCAATGCATTGATACAACGGCTTGACATATAAAACTTGGATTAAAACAGAGTTCCAGAGAATTTTGAAAGCTAATCTACAGTTCTGGAATCAAAAACTGAATCCCACCTCCACTTCCTAGCTGATCACACCCTATTTAAGACTCCACTTCTGGACAACAATCAGAGTGAACTGAGGTCAGCCTTGCTTTGCTGCATGACATTTTTGGTCTTCCCCTACTCACTTGACTAAGCAATTTAATACTTAATATTTTGACATTACACATCTCACTCTCAGTCATCAATTCAGTACTAGTGAGGAGACACACAGTAGTTTCATTTTCTAGATAGTATTTCAGCCTCTCTGGCAACACAGGTGTTTCTGCACTAGGTGCCCACTGGTCAGATTTTCAAAACATACTTTGTGATCACAATGACTAGAACTGCATTTGGTTTTCCAGTGAAAGCTAAGAAGTTGTAAGGGTCAAGATGAGATAGGTGGGGACGCATGGTCTGTTGGGATATAATTCTGCTAAACTGGCTGGCTTGGGAAAGGACATGAGAGGTGCAGGAAATCTTTAGACACACAGCTGAAGTGACTATAGCACAGTGGGTACAATCTGATGTTCCCCCTCCAGCTCAAATCTGGGACATCCCTGCGCTGGGAGCTGTGGGCATACACCAGCACACGAACAGAAATGCATGGAAGAGTCTAGCAATTGGAGCACAGTAATTAAATGACCTCAGATTAAGTTTCTTAGAGCATTTATAAGGATATGCCCTGTTTTGTCATCCTACACTAAGCACTACATGCAGGAGGACAGAAAAGCCAAGAAGCATTGAACCAACACTCGAAATTATCTGAGAAAACCCTGTCTGAGATTCTGAGCTTTGGCTGCAGATCCTGGCCCTGACACAGACAATCCGTGGGACTTTGGGCAAGTCACTATATACTCCACGTGTCTTGCTGCTGCCGCTTAAAATGGGAGTATGACAACTTCGTTTCCTCACTGTTTGTCTTCTTTCCACAGAACAGCAAGATTTTTATGACTCTGCTCTACAACAAGGAGATTAAGGTCTTTCATGGGGTTGCCTATCTGTTGTGAAGCATAAAAAATAAATATGCATTTCTGTTATATAAAAGAATAAGCTTTATCTCTGCATTTCTGTTATATAAAAGAATAAGCTTTATCTCCCATATTACATCGCTCTTTAAAAAGTCCTATAGCTACTTCATCTGGAAAAATCAGTTTTCACCCAGTACGGGGGCAGGGATCTTTTCTGCATTCTGTGGAAAAGGAGATATGTGACATCCTAGAGCCACCTGCATTTCCAGTTATTGAATGGCATGAGATGTGCATAGACTCTCTGCAAAACACTTTTCTACCTGCTAGGCTAACTATGTGCCGGAAGGGCACAAATGTTGAGGTTTAGATAAATCCACTGCATTCCCATCTTAATGGCAGTGTTCAGCTTGCTTTCATTCCTAGTGCCAGCAGTGCTTTTGTATATAATTGTTGATGTGTTTCTGCTACTGAACAACAGATGTCAAGTGACCCTTGAAATAAGAACACTGCGGATGGGGAAGGTTTCGTTTTTAATTCATTTGTCTCCTCACCAAGACCATCATAATGGATGGGATATCACAATTACACAACTGTGAATTCACCCCCAGGATTTTCCAGCTGGAAGAGATGATAGCAAGAAACACGGCTTTTGCTTAGAGGAGACGGCTCTGCAATTCTAGACCTGGATTCCTCACCATCCTACCCACCACCACACACATCGTACCAGCTAAGAGTGACTTCACACTCCCTCCTCCTCACCTCTGTAATTTAAAGATTTAGAAGTTTTAACTGAAAGTTACTATAAACCTTTTCACTGCTCAAACCATCAATTAGCTTTTGTTCAGACCTGAGTCTAGACAGAGGTGTTTGGAAACACAGAGCTGTGCTAGGCTGTAATTCTGCCATGCTCAGAGCTGAGCACAGCAGGAAAGCAGAGGAGCCATCCACTGTAACTTTGGCTGTATCGAGTTCACTGAAGAATTATACATTTTATGTGCCTTACCTAGCAGTTCATAAGCTTAGTTCCTCCACACATGCTTTGTAACAAATTCCCTAGAAATTTCCATGGTAACACTGAGAAATATCACACTGAATTCAGTAGCCACCTCTACTTGACTTTGTTTTGAACAGAGGCAGCATTGTTTTGCAGTGGTGTTGCGCATCTCTGGAAATCTGTGGTTTAGCACATGATGAGGTGGGGATGGAGTACTTTCCACATTGCACTCAGGAGGAACTGGGCACTGCTCTTGGCTCTGCCACTGATTCCTGGGATAGTAACAAACCTGTTTGGGCACAGTAAAAACTATTTCACATAACATATTTTTACAATTTTACATTACATTTCATTTATAAATTAACTTTGATCTGTACAATCATAAAATAATAAAATAGTCTAATATGGTTTTTTCATATTAATACCCAAGCACAGATATCTAGAGCCCTCTGGACTGCTCTTTGGTAGTGGCTTCCAGTTCCAGTTCCAGTTCCAAAAATATGTGCACTTCTTATAGGACTTTTGTCATATCTGCCAAATCCATGTGAATGTTTCAAGCACCTTGGGACATCTCAAATTACACTGAATGCATCTATTTAAGCAATTGAACTGAGCTCTGCATCTCTGTTTTCCCTGCTAGCTCTAGCCTGATCAGCATAACGCTGAGAACTACAAAATGCTGCTGTAGTGAACATAATAGGTAAGGCTCATATAAATTTCTTCAGAAAAAGAGAAAAAGCTGTATGCATCAAGCTATCAAATCAGGCTTGTCTCTGTCCATCTAAGATTAACTATTCTCATTTGTGTACTTGTCAATGTTGCATACAGGATTATTTTCCTTTAACATGGGAGCACATAACCACCTCACCTCACCCCTTCTACACTTAATGAAAACCTTCTCATCCCCTAAAACTCCAGATGACAAAATGAATGCCACAGCATCCAGATTTTATAGTAGGAGTGACAACACACTCCACTCTTTCTTTCTAGTCAATTACTCACTGACAGTCCAAAAAACCCCAGCATTTCTGCAGACACTAGGCAGTTAGTCTGAATGGGAAGCGAAATGAATTCATGAAAGAGCAAGCGCACTTGGGTGATTATCCCTTTCCCAAGAAAGGATGCAATCAGGCCAAAGAAAGCAAAATTTCTTTCCAAAATGAATTAAAGACAGAGGCAGAACTAAAGCTGCCAGAATAAAAGGAACCCCAAACTCATATTCTGGTTACTAATACAGTTCAACATATGAATGTGTGTTTGTGCCACTTTTTGTACATTTTAGAGAGAGGAAAGGTCTGTCTTCCCACACATCTGAGATTTTCGATGAACAGTTCCACACAACTAGAGGTTTTTTCCTCACAAAAAGTCACATCTGAAAAAACCCCAAAGTTTTGTGCAAATGGATCCATTTCAACCAGTTCTACCCAAATAAGATCAGATCTTATCAAACACTTAGGAATAACTTACTTTTCAGAACATCTTGGAGATGCTGGGGCTCCTATGCATCCCACCAGGGAACTTTGAAACAAGAAATTCAAGAAACACCAGCTTTAGATAGAGCTCTCGGGTCTTACAGAGGATTTTTCTTGGTCCTAAGGACTCTCTGAGTCTGGACATTCAGAGTTATAGGAGATTTCCTGATTGTCCTTCAAATTTGGGATACTACCTATCTCACTTAGGGACAGAAAACCTTTGTTCCATTATTTTTCGTGGAAATATTAGGCAGGGTGAGAGAAGATTTTTTTTCCCCAGCAGGATAATACAAGATAATTAAGACATTTTGTTCCAGTTAAGAATTCATATTGTTTTGAAAATAGGGAGATGAAGCCTTTTTGGAAAATAAAAAGTGTCTCATAAGACTGACATTTCTCCTGAGAACCACCCACCAACTGGGAATTAGCTGAAGCGTGTTGGCATTATGGATCCCAAATGCAGCTGTGGGAGTCATGCAGCATCACAGAGATGATGCAGGAGACGTGGCTTTAACTACAGGTTCTCCTGTGGTGTTCTACAGCTTTGGATGGGGAGGAAGCATGTGGGTATGAATGAGTGGGAACACACTAGCAAATCCACCTAATCCTGTACAGCAGACAACTTTTCTGCATGATTCACAGCATATGTCTTACAGCACCTCAGATCTTTTCATCTTCTTTAAGCCATATACAAGTTGTCCAAGAACACTTCGCTGTTATTCGACTGGGTTTCATATTGCCCACATAATTATGTGACAGTCTTCCATTTCCTTTATTTCCTTACTGGGAGTTACAAGAAATTATTAAACTTAGTCCCAAAATAGGGTTTCTTCTTTTGATAGAGTCTGGGTCTAGTGTCATACAAGTTGTTGGCAAAATGTCTACTGATCTTGATGTGGGAAATGATCTGGAATATTGCAGCTAAAGTATTGTGAAAGCAGACAGTCTGTAAAGCAATTCCTCTTTCTCATTTCTACTTTCCAGTGAGGATTCACCAGAAGTAAAATGAGTCTCCAAAGGAAACAACCTTCCCTGGGTGAAGGAAGAACATTAGGACCACTGAGTGCTTCCTAGTAACTCTCCCATCTTCCTTCTGACTTCAAGTAGCTTATGTTCTTCCAATTTGTTCCCATGCAGTCTGGATTTCTGAGTGTTTTTTTGGGAACCAGGGCCTTTCCACTGTATAGTGTACCTACACAGTATACCCTTTCCTAATGGTTTCTGTAACTGGCAGCTGATTCTGTATACCCTGGGTCTGGGTTGTAAAATATTATTATTGCAAATATTAAAATTTGTAGGTGAAAATCACTGTTGAACAGAGTCTTAAAATATGTTTCCCACAGCAGAGGACTGGACTCAAATCATTCAGAATGTTCCCATGTGTCTTACGTTCATATCTGCTACACTTTTTATTTTTAAACCAGGTGGGTTCCTGCGAAAAGTTTGTTATGTGATTTCTATTAATACGAAAAAGAAAAAGTTACTTCTGCCTCCAAAGGAGGGCTAATATGCAAACAGACAGGAGAGAGGAAATCAGCAAGAGTCTTCTTCAGGGACAAATCACCAAGATCAATTTCCATTCCCAGGATCAATTACTTTTTCCAAAATTGGTGACTGGGTGTTTCCAGTGATAGCTTGTCTTCCAGCCTAACATCCAAATCCTGCTTCTCCATTTGCTAAGCAAAAGTCCACCATGGTGGAGCTAGCGTGAGTAGCTTATTAAAGCACTAGATGTACTCTCGGCAGAGCTGGAACAAAACCTCTGAAAATGTGAAGTTACTTGATGACTATGTGTGGCAGAGGGACTGGAGCCCAGGTCGCTCCTAACCTGAGGGAATACTTGCTGAAATATTGCATAAAGGCAGAGAAACTACACCAACTCCTCCCTCAGTGTTATTTTGCATAATTTCTCTAAATTCTTTAATCTGAAGAGTACACAGATGTTGGGATCGAAAAACTACAGATAGAAAGGAATGATTAGTCTTGAGTGGACTGGTGGAAATCAAATGCTCACAGCATTCAGGTAATTCTGGACCTGCAAAGACACTGCAGACCCACAGACTGGAGGAACCTGAAACCTGGGTGAAACCTGCTCCTTTTGCCTAACTTCAGACATCTCAGATCACAGAATCACAGAATAGTAGGGGTTGGAAGGGACCTCTGTGGGTCATCTAGTCCAACCCCCTGCCGAAGCAGGGTCACCTACAGTAGGCTGCACAGGATCTTGTCCAGGCGG
>Ga0065711_1012527_pt1 | contig 18149 bp, 13 predicted proteins | sample Hoacrofraction12_FD_59098 | JGI IMG/M metagenome (GOLD analysis project Ga0065711, IMG submission 59098) | Hoatzin crop microbial communities from Cojedes, Venezuela - Epithelial fraction 12 v2 (version 2) | ecosystem: Host-associated > Birds > Digestive system > Esophagus > Crop | place... | reverse complement strand
AGGAAGGGGCACAGCCGGGTGGGCTGACCCAACCCCAACCTGGCCAAACAGAGCCGGGTATTCCATACCATGTGCCGTCATGCTGGGTTCCGGTGGGGAGGGCGGCGCGGCGGGAACTCACTCGCGGCTCGGGAGCGTGCGACGCCGGTCCTGTTTGGGAGAACGCCTGTGTGGGGTCGTGCGGTTTGTTCTGTGTTTTCTCCTTATCTGTATTGTTGTTGTTGCTGTTCCATTTGTTTGCTGTTCTGTTAAACTGCCCTTATCCCGACCCACCGGTTTTCTGCCTGTTTCTTTCCATTCTCCTCCGCACCGCAGCGGGGGGAGGGGCGGCCGCGTGGCGCTTTTGTTGCTGGCGGCAGCCGAAACCAAAACAATTTGGCTATTTTGAATGTTGTTGGCTTTTCTGTTTTGGAAAGCCTAGAGCAAGCATAGGTCACCAATTTGGACTGGGAGATAAAGGACCCTGCATATGAATGTTGTACAGCTATCTTACCCAGTTTAGATTGTTAGTGATATTGAATTCCGTCCTCCACCTTATGGACTCTGGGTATGTATTATAGATATCAATTTAATTTAAAACTTAACAATTGTCTTTCATGTGGTTAAGTATTACAGTTCCACAAATGCACTGACTTTTACAGAACAGCAGCATAACTTTCATGTTTGCCCAGTTTAGATCATCAGACAATCAAGCCTGTAGATGGTTTTATTCACAGTGGGATATTTTATTCAATGAGCTGTTTAAGATTCTCAGTATGGTCGACAGATTTTCTTTAAAAGGCATTATGTTGACACATCAATAAAATGTACCAACTGGGTAGTTTCACCATATACGTGTATATTACTACAGAACATTCCCTAATGCAGTAGTGTCTGTGACTGACTAGTTGGTGGAAAAGAAAAATGAATGTTCTGTTCCCTGATGTAGGTAAATGCTTTTCTATGGTAATTTTTAGGGAAGCATCAGTATATTTGATTATGTTAAATATCATAGGATGAAAAGTGAGCACTTTCTGATTAATACCCCGTGGAAATGACAAGAAAGAGCTCAGGATTTGTTTTGTATTATGTACTACCTCTGGTTTTAAATATTATTTATTAATCTGTAGTTCTATAACTGGAACTATTTTGCTGCTATAATTGTACATTTAACATATTTGGAAATTTTTCTGTAAAATTAAGGCATACATGCATTTTATAATTTCAAGTTCTAGGAACTTGACAGAATACAGAATAGATATATTTTAACATAAATGGTAACTTCTTGTGTATAAAACAAATGTATGTCTTCATGTTTTCCTATTTAGCTAATTTCTCTGCTTTGACGTAGTTACTAGAGGTTATTTAGATTTGTAATTGTAGTATAGCATTTGCTCCAGAGAGAAATCTACATGTTTATCTCCTCCTGAATCCTGTTTACTTAACATGCAAATTCCTTGGTTTTCTTCTGTGTAGGTTTGAGAGAAAAAGGTACAAAAATAATTTCCCTTAAAAAATGGAAGCTGTATTCTAAGGAGAACAGAGAAAATTCTGTTTCTGCTCTGGGCTAGTTTTCAAAGAAAAAAAAATTAAACCAAAATAACTCAAACCCCCTAAAAAACCCACTAATCAAGATTACCTCTTGTAAACAGTGAAATGTGGTGCTGATTTTTCTATTTTATGAATGCGGTACATGAACACTTGAGGATTGCAATGGCATCTTGAAATTAAACTAATGGGTAACTGATCAGCTACCTGGAAATAATGTGATGTTCAGCTTTGAGAAATAGCCTCTACATCTTCCATAATTCGGGAATTTAAAATAAAGATTTTTACATGCTAATGCAATTGATCTGTGGATGAAAATGCTTTGCAAGGCTTGATGTTTCCAGTGGAACTAAGGGTTCCTGGTTTAGTTTTCTTTAGAGCAGAATAATGACCGTTAGAGGGCAGCTTTAGACTTGGAATATACTGCGAACATGTTAATACAGTGCTTTTAATTGTTGAGGGAAGCCTGTAGACCAGAAAATGTTAGGGAAGCTTTTTAAGTGGTGAACACAGTGCTCAGAACGTAGGGACTAGGGAGTTACGGAGGTAGAGTGGAAAGCACACAGATTTCATTGACTTCAGTCTGAACTCAAAGCCAACTTTCAGAAGCACTTACAGATGTTTGTTTGTTATATGTTACAGAAGTGTCGCTGGGTTGTTTGCGCTCTGCGCCCTGACCTGTCAGCTCTGCACTCATCAATTTGTCTAGCTTGGATTAGTATTGCTAGCTCTGCATTATAACGCCAGGTCTAGCATGGCTGGCAGATGTGAATGCCTCTCGCACAGGAAGCGCTCCTACAGCCAGCAGTGCTGTTTTTTCACTGCAGTCCAGTTCTAGATCCCATCAGGCTCCCTCTGTTCTTATGGTGCTATGCCCAAAGTGCTAAACCCTCTGGAAGCCAGAAACTTGGGAAGCTATGCTGAAGTTGTCCAACTGCTTGACCCAGTGGTTGCTCTGTTCAGTACTGTTTGGATGTCTCCTCATAGCAATGCCTGGTGTCTAGGGTCTGAGGATGCAGTGGTGAAACTGTAGAACTGCTGGTGCACAGCTGGTCTGGCTTCAGCCCAGGTCCCCAGTGAAAAGTGGCGTATTCCTGGCTCAGAGAAGGTGCAGGGAGTGGTACACCTGTCTGCTCCACTCACAGCTAGTAACCCTGCCTGGAGCCTGGTTACCTGCTGTCGGACAGACAAACCATGGATAGCTGAGAGGTGGATGGAGTTCAGCAGTAAAGGGCGAAGCTTACAAACCTGCCTACTTCTCCCCTCTGGTTAATCCTAATAAGATATCAGGTCATGCCTGTGAAGGCCAGTAGATAGGACTCTGCTGATTTTGTTCAGGGATTGAATTTCACTGCTAAATACACACGTATAAAATGTGCAATGATTTGATCAAACAGTTCCTCCTTTGTTTTTCAGCCAAGCCTTCAGGGCAGGTTTCAGGCTTTGTATTATAACAGCTGTTGATAAGGTGAGTGCTGCAAACAGTTCAGGTCAACATGATGAACTACTGTGGGAAAAGGCAGCCAATTTTCTGAGTAGTGTAAATCCATTCAAAATATCTTAGATAGCAGAGGAAACAAATGCACAGTTTAAAATCATATCCTGAACTTATTTGCAAATATTGATAAAATAACAAGCAGGAGAATTTTCTGAATTCCCTGCCTTCATTGACTTCACCTTAAGTATTCTTCAACTAATTAGAGCTTTCATTCATATGTAGGATTTGTTTCTTCAACTGAAGAAGCAAGTGCTGATTTCTACAGCCAGATACCTTTTGATCTAAAACATGAAATGGTAGTGATGAATGAAGTTTTCCCTCCTTTTTTTTTAATATTTGTCTTCTGGACCTCTCCACCAATTACAGGGAGAACAAGCTACAACCTGCCTGTTATCACACCATCTTGGCAACTAGAATACTGTGAGCAAATGAGGGTTTTTTTTATCTCTACCTTTTATGCTGGTGAGCAGTGCTATTTCGAGTTGAGTGGGTGAATTTAACCTGACGCAGTAAATAGGTTTTGAGAGCATCTTCATTCCCAAAGGCTGCTAGAGAATATACCCATCGGAGTTAGAAAAGTCCCTGACGCCATTGGACTCTCCATCATTTAGTTAATGAAGATGGGTATTGAACAGTCACTGAAGCTGAAAAACGCTGACAGTTTTATTGATCAAATAAGAGACAAAATGAACAAGAAACCGGTCTTGTACCTGTCATTGTGAGGTCTGTTAGGACTATTGCATCCATTAAAATGACTGGCAATAAAGCCTTCTCTACGCACAAGAGTTAAGTGCAAGGTAGCTACAATATTTTCTGATTTTCTTTTTGAGACACTGCTTAAACCTTTTTCCCCAAAATGTGATTTTCGTGATCAAATTGAAATATATTTCAGAAAAAAAAGCCAAGATTTCATTATTTGATTTTTTTTTTAATGAGTAAGAGATGAGAAAAAACAGAAACTGACATAAGATCTGTTGAAGAAGGAGCGCAAGTTATTCTGAGGAAAACATGATTGCAGCTTCCCTAGGATCTCCGTTTTCTTCTTCCAAAGAACATCTCTTTCTCCTGCTGATACTGGAAACCGTATGCTACAGTTGTTTTCGATTGGGAGTCATATGTTGCAGAGGTTTCTGAAGTGCATGCATTCGTACACTGACATTGTTCCACGTAGATGTAGTTATAACTTATGCTTGTTCCATTTTGGCAAGTCAGGGTCACCTCTCTTGTTTGGCTGCTGTACTCCCGACAGCAGCTACACTCATATTGCATCTGGTTTGCTTCAAGAGAATACCTATGTTCCAGCAGGAAAAGAAAATATCTTCTGATTATAAACTGTCACAGAGAAACCCTCCAGTGATGTTTGTTTTGGGGTTTATTGGGAGTTTTGGGAGTGGGTTTTTTTTATCCTCTCTTCATCCCTCCCACTCACACACTTATGAATGTGATTTTAATTCCATGTCTCTTCAATAGTGAAACTGCTCTTGCTTCCATTGAGTCTGATTCCGCTCAATGGGATTATATAAATGTATTAACTTTATTGCTATTGTGCAATCACAGAATCATTCAGGTTGGAAAAAGACCCTTAAGATCATTGAGTCCAACAATAAACCTAGCACTGCTAAGTCCACCACTGAGCTATATCCCTATGTGCCATGTCTACACATCTTTTAAATACTTCCAGGGGTGGTGGCTCAAGCACTTCCCTGGGCAGCCTGTTCCAATGCTTGACAACCCTTTCAGTGAAGACATTTTTCCTAATATCCAATCTAAACCTCCCCTGATGCAGCCTGAAGTTGTTTCCTCGTGTCCTGTCACTTGTTGCTTGGGAGAAGAGAGCAACACCTGCCTCACTACAGCCTCCTTTCAGGTAGTTGTAGAGAGTGATATGGTCTCCCCTCAGCCGCCTCCTCTCCAGACTAAACAGCCCCAGCTTCCCTCAGCTGCTCCTCAGAAGACTTGTTCTCTAGACCCTTCACCAGCTTTGTTGCTCTGCTTTGGACACTCTCCAGCAACTCAATGTATTTCTTGTAGTGAGGGGCCCACAGCTGCACACAGTACTCCAGGTGCGACCTCACCAGTGCCGTGTACAGGGGCACGATCACCTCCCTACTCCTGCTGGCCACACTATTCCTGATACAAGCCAGGATGCCGTTTGCCTTCTTTGCCACCTGGGCACACTGCTGGCTCATGTTCAGCCAGCTGTCAACCAACACCCCAAGGTCCTTTTCTGCTGGGCAGCTTTCCAGACACTCCTCCCCAAGCCTGCAGCATTGCGTGGGGTTGTTGTGACCCAAGTGTAGGACCCAGCACTTGTCCTTGTTGAGCCTCATACAACTGACCTTGGCCCATCAAGTCAGTCTGTCCAGATCCCTCTGCAGCGCCTTCCTACCCTCAAGCAGATCGACACTCCCACCCAACTCGGTGTCATCTGCAAACTTACTGAGGGAGCACTCAATCCGCTCATCCAGATCATTGATGAAGATACTAAACAGATCTGGCCCCAGTACTGCTCCCTGGGGAATATCACTTGTGACTGGAAGCGATCTGGATTTAACTCCATTAATGCCACAACTCTTTGGGCCAGCCATCCAGACAGTTTTTTACCCAGCTAAGAGTAAGCCCATCCAAGCCATGAGCAATGAGTTTCTCCAGGAGGATGCTGTGGGAAACAGTGTCAAAGGCTTTACTAAAGTCAAGGTAAACAACATCCACAGCCTTTACCTCATCCATTAAACAGGTCGCCTTGTCATAGAAGCTTAGTCAAGCAGGACCTGCCTTTCATAAATCCATGTTGACTGGGCCTGATCACCTGGTTGTCCGGTACATGCTGTGTGATGGCATTCACGATGATCTACTCCATAACCTTCCCAAGGACCGAGATCAGTCTGACAGGCCTGTAGATCCCTGGATCCTCCTCCCAGCCCTTCTTGTAGATGGGCGTCACATTTGTTAACCTCCAGTCAACTGGTACCTCCCCTGTTAGCCAGGACTGCTGACAAATGATTGAAAGTGGCTTGGTGAGCACTTCTGCCAGCTCCCTCAGTACTCTTAGGTGATTGATTAACTTGAGAGACCAGTGTAAAGGAAGCCATAGAGATGCTAAATTACATTTTTGGAACTTACACTGAGGAGCCAGGACAAGTTCCTTCACAATATGCCAGCTCAACAGGTTCAGAAGATTCACAGTCATCATGGCTGATCACAGTTTTTTTGCTGTACGGTTTGCAGTTTGTGGCTTCGTAAAAAGAGGGGAGAAAGAACACATACGTCAAATCTCTAGCTCAGAGCTAACTGAATATTAAAACAGTTTCAAGGTGTATGATGTCTGATTATTGAGGATCTGCAGTATGTGACAGTGTGTGGGGGATACTGTGTAATGTATCTGGAGTTTTCAGGTTATTCTTTGATCTCAGTTGTACAGTGTCTTTGGAAGATAATGTGGAGGCTTAAGCATTGGTAGTTTGACTTGTGGTGTTCAGTATCAGTAAAAGAAATTTGCTTCTTCTTTTTGAATTGATAGTGAAACACAGGGTCTTGATAAATAGAATAAGTGAAAACTGGGGGAGTGAAGAATCCTTGCACCACTCAAAGATAGAAGTTAATTACAGGGCTCTTCAAGCAAAAAGCATGAACACAGCATTACTTACGTTTACATATTTTGCAGCATCCATCGTGAGTAGTTTCTGCTTCATCCTTGCAAAGTAAAGCAGGAGGATTTGTATTAATGTGCAGATGACAGCCATGAGTATCAATATGAATTAACATTACTGATACTGGGCAGAAGGCTCCTCTGTGAGGAACACTGAATGAAACCGTGGGTGTCTTACTGTCCCCACAATAGAAGTCTTGAATCCTTGTAGCCTCATGTAAAAACACTGGGCTTTTCTTATTACTGATGTTACAGCAAGATTAATTCCATTCTTAAGATATTCTTGCAACTTTAGTGAAAATGATTTGTCGTATTCTTCCTTGCCCTGCCTTGTTCATTTAAAGTGCATTCAGCTGGTGAAGAATTGATTAAAACTTACAGGATCGCACTCTCCTGGGTCGTACTCGGGGCATACTTTTTTAGTTTGGACTGCAACAAATTGATCTTCAATTTTTTCACATTTGTAATGGCTGCAATTATCAAGTGGCAGGATCTCATCAACCTAAGATTTTATAAGAAAAGAAAACAATTACTTTTTTAATTGCAATGACGTATAGTATGATTACTTCGAAAATGCCTGAGCTAATTAAGTTGTCACACCTCAAAGATTCTCAGATGCTTCTAAACTACTTTCAAGTGGCAAAAGCAAAATTTTGCACACTGTGGCTAACTTGAAAGTTTAAATCCTGAATCTGAACACTCACACCACAAATTAGAAACCGTTGCCCAGTTAACCACACACATCAAGAGTTTATTATTCCAAGTAAGCATTCAATTCAGAATGCTACTGTGTTGTTTTTAGAGTAATTTCAGTGTTAATTTCATTTTTACGAGTAAGGCATGTGAGTTTACTCTTAGCTGTTCTAGCCTGTGTTGGTAATAAAGAAATCTGAAAATGAAAGGAATACTTACATTGAGCACGTGAACAGTGTTGTTACTTAATTTGATTGTGCAAGATACTTCAATACACTTCCCACAGCACTCTCCATCCTCTGTCATATATTGATAACCCTACTCACAAGGAGATGAAAGAGAAAGTAGGTTGAGTTGGTGATGGAGAACTCTGGTAACTGAGAGCTGAGTGGGCAGCCTATAGAATCTGAACTCACCAGTGGGCAAGATGTTTCACATTGAACTGCTTCGCAATGCACAGTATTTGCATGAGTCACTGGATCTGTCTCAGAACTGCAGGTACAGTTCTGACATGAATTGGTTACTGTTGACATTCCAACCTGAAAGATATAAAAAAAAACCCCAACCAAACCCAAATGGCAACAGTTTCTGTATAATGTATAGGCAGAGTTGAAAGCATTGCAGAGAACCATTATGGTTGCTGAAATGCATGTGCAACTGAGTTCTTCAGCTCTCTTTGAATATAAAGTTGGCTTTATGCCTTGCCAGAAAGCACATGTTAGGAGGAAACTAAATGAAGCAATAGAAAAGAGAAAAGTAAATTAAAAAAATGTAGATAAGACTAGTTTGTAATGCCTCATTGTTTTACCAGCTTTTCAATGCTCCATTTAAGAATTATTTTTCCAGGTAAGTCATATTCAGTGGTTATAAAACAGTTGTAATTTAAAAAAGGAGATTAAAATAACTGGATACATATGCAGATGCATAAGCAGAGATACAAATTTACACATGGATTTTAGTCTTTTGGAAATATACCCCCAAAAGGCTCCAGTGCTAATGTTTAAATGTTGACTAGATGACCAAAGTACCAATGTTGGCAAAAGATTTAGGTATCAATTAAAGCAAAAATCCTAGCTTTATTTTTGAAGGTTCTCTGGTCTCATTTCAGAAAGTAGTTGAGTTTGGGCTACTGATCAGCTCGTTTGGAAAATTTGTTAATTCCAGAAGTGGGAGAGAGTTTAAAAAGAAAGTACATCACTAAAAATGGTACACTTTTCTTTTATGCTACATGTTCTATTCTTCCGTGACAATTTTTTTTTTTGACATTAGAAAAAACCCCACATTTCAGTTAAAAGCCAGAGATAAAAAAACATGTACTGGGAAAAACACTTTCTCAAAAGCTAATTTTGGTAGAAAGGGCGTACGTTTCACTTCCAGCAATATACCACTAGAGGTATAACATTCTTACCATGTATATGGTACCGTTAATCACACAGATGCCAGGAATTTGTTCTGAAAAACAAAACCAAAAAAACCCTGAGTGAACTCAAACTGTGAGACTCCCTGAGAAGTCAAGCTTAGACCTCATGATGAGTATAGCTGGAAATTTAAGTGAAGTTTCATCTTTGAAATATAGCTAGAAGAGTTGAGGATGAATGTCTTCAAACTTGAGCTATTCAAGTAAAATCCCTTTTTTGCCCTCTTGATATCAGGTTCACTTCAGATTAAATTAGTTGTTCCCTCTTTGAGCCCTAGAAGTCCAGTAACCTTCAAAGATGCCTTTGTGATTGATTCTTTATGACCTCTCAGATCATGGTTTGGATGGAAGATTGACTCTGAGCTGAGAAAAGGTATTCTTACCATGGTAATATAAATAATTTGACAACATGGCAGAGATCATTTGTGTCTTTCACACAACTACTTCAAACTTGGCTGTTCCTTTGTTCTGACCTTCCTGTTTTGGGCTTAATTTATGGCTGCTTTTTTCTTTTTATAATTTGTATAAGTATATATGTATAAAAATACATGTATATAAAAATTATGTATATAAAGAAACATATATAACTTGGATTTTTAAATTTTCATGGGCATTCAACTACAGTGTAGGTTTCATTATTATTTTTCATACATTGACAATGTAGTTACTGATTATAATTCACTTTGTATTATTGCTTCGTGTTACTTGCTTTTGTAGTTAACTGCAAAGCTTTCTGCTGGCTTATTCTTGTGCTTATGCATCTTAGTTTAGCTACAGTTAGGCTAAGGTTAATGTGCTGCAATGTTACATTAATAACATTGAATAAAATGCATTAATAACCTTTATAATTACAGATACATAGATAGCTGAGCTACATAGACCACCTGAAGGTTCAAAGCATTATCCTGCTCTCCCACCCATTCCAATTCTCTCAGCAAGCTTCACTGAAAATAACATTTTGTTTTTAAACAAACTTCTAATGCATATTTAGCAAAAAGTCGATGCATGTTCACTGAGCCAGAACAATTTAAGGAAGGTTTTGCTGTTATTGTGATACATGAAGAACTTGCTTAGATATTAACAGAAGGGCAAATGTAATTCACCAGGATGTGTAGCCTGGTAATTATATATGTATTTTTAATACTTACTGCATTCAAGTTCAGGACAACATTGGTCTTTTGATGTTAGTACAGGCATGGAAACAAATCCTAGGTCACAAACTGGTGTCTGAACTGTTTGGCATAACAGCGGCTGGCATTGTACAGTAGCATTGAGGGGATCACAGACACACTTCTGGCATTCACTTATCCAGTTGTCTCCAGGCTGAAAATACGTAAATGATTTATTCTTAAGTGCTCTCTCACCCTAGCTGTTCTGTTTCAACTTGAGATATACTCTCAAAATTGGTAGACAGTTCAGATAAGAGTTTTCTTAGCACTTGATTTCAGGCCTTAAGAGCAGGCAAGCTAAGAACAATCACGGAATTTTCTTCTGTGTAGAAAGAATGATGTTTTAACACTTTCATAGCTGGTCTACTTATTCCTATGTCATTTAAATGTCTTTTCTTAAAAGAAAACGTCTCTACCATGGTATTACTGACCTTTTCTGTCTCCAGATTACTTAAAAGCCTGGTAATGCCAGGTTGAAGAATTCTATGCTGTCAGGTCATTGGTAACATGGCAAACTTTGTTATTGAAATATATACAGGTTGGCTGGAAATGGCTATTACAGGACAGAAATTTGGCTCATTTTACAGTGGTTGTATATTAGAAAACAATGAGGGGAACCACCTTTCGTGGAGGATTGACATCAGTACAGTTTCTTTCTACTGAAGTAGTGAGGGATGTTGCTGTGGTTGATGAGACAGAAGCAGATACATGTTCTGTGGATGTTGTGGCTTCCCAGGTGACTGAAGTAAAAGGAGTTGTCGAAGGACATGGCCCCTGGAACGGGTCAATTTCGCATTCCTTACTGCAAAGTGCATAAAAACTACAGCCGGCTCTGTCTGTTCTGTTGTATACCACTTCCCCTGTAGAAGAAAATTGGAGGAGAAATTAAAAGACTGATGAAAATACTTAGGCGAAAAAACTCAAGAAAGTATTGTGAAAATATAAAATGTATTCGTGTATAAAAAGTTCTCTCTTTGGATCAGTGTGAATTGTTATCTTTAATTGAATAGAGTATCAAGGGTTTATATTGCTTATGAAAATTTTTATAACCATAAAATAAGACACTTACCAGGTGAAAAAAAATTACCAAACACGTGGCAAAAACATGGAGTTGTTCTGCTTGATGTAACATATGTACTTGCTTCTGTTGTGACAAGTGTGCTGGGGGAAGAACTGAAGATTGCAGAAGTGCTTGTAGTAATATGACTTGATAATGATGTACCAGTTGTAGCTACTGTTGAGCACAAGACACGCTTTAGTTTGCAGCACAACATTTTGATATCATAATTTTAACATATTGGAGAGGACCGTTCAACATTCTGCAAATCAAGCCAACGATTTTCTTGCATGCATCTATTTGGCCTACTGCTAAGTGCAGGTTGTAGAAATCTTTTAGCTTTATGCTGAGTATTATCTAGAATTTGGCAACTCCTATGACATTCAGCTCTAATGTTTTAAAAAGTTTCAAAGTTGCCAGAGACTCTGTCAAGTTCAGGATAAGTAATATCAAGCTATGGGGTCCACTCACAAGCTTGTCTAACAGATAATAGTACCAGAGGGACAGATAGATAAAAAAGTGGTTTATGTGCTGGAAAACAAAAGGATGATAGAGGAAGAAGTCACAGAAGACAATGATAAAGATGTTGTTCTACTGAAAAAGCTGCTTGTAACCTTTCCAGAAATACATGATGACATACCTGGGACAATTGTAGTAGTGAAACTTCTGGAAAAAACAGTGGTAACAGTACTTCCTCCAGTAGAAGAAACAGATGTTGGAAGATTATCTGTACCACCTACAGTGCTTGTACTTCCTGGTTGGGAGAGAGTGGAGGCAGTAGTGTGTGATGTTGGAGGCTGTGTTGCCACACTAGGGGTGTGCGTTGGAACAGATGTGTCTGTGGTCTTTGTGGTGCTTCCTGCAGTGGTCCTGGAGGTGCTGGCAGTGCTAGAGGGTGAGGTGGGCACTGTTGGTGTGTATGTGGTTGTGGTGGTTGTACCTTCTGATTGAGAGGGAGAGGTCCTGGTGGTGCCAGTCTTGCTGGTGGTCGTGATGATGTTTGTGCCTTGTGTTGTTGGGGCAGTGGTAGTGGGGACAACTGTGGTGCCAGCGGTTGTTGTCATTGTTGATGGTGGGATGGTGGAGGCAGTAGTGGGTGCTGTTGGAGGCTGTGATTCCACACTGTGGGTGTGCGTTGGAGCAGATGTGTCCGTGGTCATTGTGGTGCTTCCTGCAGTGGTCCTTGAGGTGCTGCCAGTGCTAGTTTGTGAGTGGGACACTGTTGGTGTGGGTGTGGTTGTGGTGGTTGTGCCTTCTGATGCACTCATAGAGGTCCTGGTGGTGCCAGTCTTGCTGGTGGTCGTGAGGATACTTGTGCCTTGTGTTGTTTGGGCAGTGGTAGTGGGGACAACCGTGGTGCCAGCGATGGTTGTTGTTGTTGATGGTGGGGTGGTGGAGGCAGTAGTGGGTGATGCTGAAGGCTGTGTTGACACAGTGGGGCTATGTGTTGGAACCGATGTTTCCGTGGTCGTTGTGGTGCTTCCTGCAGTTGTCGTGGAGGTGCTGGCAGTGCTAGTGTGTGAGTGTGACACTGTTGGTGTGGTTGTGGTGGTTGTGCCTTCTGATGGAGGGGGAGACGTCCCGGTGCTGGTGGCCCTGGTGATGGTTGCGATGGTGGTTGTGCCTTGTATTGGTTTTGTGGTGCCAGCAGTGGTTGTCGTTGTTGATGGTGGGGTGGTGGAGGCAGTAGTGGGTGATGTTGGAGACTGTGTTGCCACAGTGGAGTTGTGTGTTGGAGCATATGTGACAGTGGTCACTGTGGTGCTTCCTGCAGTGGTCCTGGAGGTGCTGGCAGTGCTAGTGGGTGAGGTGGGCACTGTTGGTGTGGGTGTGGTTGTGGTGATTGTGTCTTCTCTTGGAGGGGTAGAAGTCTCTGTGTTGCTGGTCCTGCTGGTGTTTATGAAAATTGTCGTGCCTTGTGTTGGCGGGGCAGTGGTAGTGGAGATCACCATGGTGCCAGCGGTGGTTGTCATTGTTGATGGTGGGATGGTGGAGGCAGTAGTGGGTGATGTTGGAGGTTGTGTTGCCACACTGCGGGTATGTGGTGGAGGAGATGTGGCTGTGGTGGTTGTGGTTCTTCTTGCGGTGGTCCTGGAGGTGCTGGCAGTGGTGCTCGCTGAGGTGGTCACTGTTGGCATGGGTGTGGTTGTGGTGTTTTTTCCTTGTGTTGGAGGGGCAGTGGTCTTGGTGGTGCTGTCCCAGCTGGTGGTTGTGACGATGGTTGTAACTTTTGTTGGTGGGGTAGTGGTACTGGGAATATCCGTGGTGCTAGCGATGGTATTTGTTGTTGATGGTAGGATGGTGTAGGCAGTAGTGGATGATGTTGGAATTTGGGTTGCTGTTGTGATTGTTTGTGCTAGAGCTGATGTGGTCTTGTATCCTGTTGTTGAGATTTGTGATGTCTTTGCTGTAGCTGAAGTTGCAGTCAGTGGTGTGGTGCTTTCTGTATCTTTCGGTGGTGTTGTGGATACTTCAGTTTTTTGCGGTACAGTTTCTTTTTTGACAGTTGTTTTTGTCTTCGTCTGTAACGTAAATTGTGTTGGTTTTACAGTACTAATTGTTGTGAATTCTTTTGTGGTGATTGGTGTTGTAGTTTGTATCTTTGAACATGGTATGTAGCTGCAGCATAATATTCTGATTTCATAATTATAGCACAGCATAGATTGTTGGTCTTTGTTATTGCATATTAATCCTCTGCTTTGACTGCATTGTACCGTTTGGTTAAGACTGGATATTTCAGTTTCTGGGTGTTCTTTGGCTCTGCATTGAACACCATCTGCATTTTTGCACACACTGTATCCTTTATCTCTGAGATTTTCAAATGTTTCATAATCTCCACTGTCCGTTTTGTTTTCAGGCTGTGTGCAGTCATACCATTCTGACCATGCACACACACTCTTCACACATACAGTTGGCACTGGTGTTGCGGTTGTCATTTCTGTAATTAAAAAGGAGGAAATGTAAGTCTTGTCTGTTCTTATTAAAGAAAGTGCCAGGAAAAAACTATTCATGTTCCATAGATTTTAATGTTGTATGTGTTAGTATGGTATTTTAATTTTAATGAACTTGTTTTGGCAGTCTTAATTTCATTTCTAAGATGGCTTTTGATCTCATGCCTGTATTCTTTTTTCTAGTGGTACTTTATATGAGATTTATTTAAAAGTTGTAGTTAAATGTAGCTAATATGATATCCTTTGTGTGGAATGTCAATATCTAGAATAATGTGATCTCACGATTGCTATGGTATAAGTAAGAGGAGGGTTTAGTCTCTTTACTATTATCTCTGTCCTTAAACTTAACTGCATAGCCATGCAGGCTTTAAAATATTTTTACAGGTTAATTACTTTTCTACTTATTTTAATATTATAACATGTAATATATTAATAAATACAAAAGATAAAATAGATATTTAACAGATATGTATTTTATGTATAATACATTATAATATAGAATACGCACGTACAATATATATGAAATATACAATCTAATAAGTATTTTCTATTTATTTTAGTAAGATTTCTTTGCATACTCTTAGCATTATGAAGATAGCCATGTGGAATTTATATCACTTTCTTCATATGAATTTTACTTAATAGAAGACTTAGAGTTGAATATTTAGTTCTTGCTGTAGCATTGTATAATTTTGTGGAAATATTTCTCGCAATTTCTCACAATTACATGTTCAGTATAATGAATTAACTGCAGGAATAATGTAGAAGTGTACTTCAGCAGTAGAAGGAAACTGTTGATTTGGTTATTAAATACAATTAGGAAAGGTTCCAAAGAAAGGTTTTAAATAATTTGAGCATTCTGTCAAAGCAGATATCTTATCTTTAGTTTGCACCCATATAGTAAATAATTTTTAAAATGGCAGTAATTGTCTTTTGTGTTTTCAGAAGTTGGTTTAGAACCACGAAGTTTTGTTTGCAAGGATATGAGGAGATTCTCCAGGGTGCAATGATTAATAAGCTCTATTATTTTTTTCCCCTTGAAAAACCATGGTGAAACAGTGGAGACTGAGTTTGTCAGAAATGCTGTACTCACTTCTACGTCCTTGATTATCATTATCTTTGCCAACTGAAGCTGCCAGATGGATTGGTGGCTCCATCAGAAGTCGACAGTTTCAAGTGAAATGATATGCCATTAACTGATGAAAGAACTCTCCCTTTCAGGCAATTTGCTGTCCCTTTCTGAGATTTTTCTGTAATTTGAAAGAGTATTCATGCATACCTGAATCAGTAGTTGTGGGCTGACTTGTAGAAAATGTAAATGGTATTGTTGTTGTTAATACGTCACATTTAAAGATATTTCTGTTTATTGTTCCATTGACGTCGCATGTTGCACTGAAACACCATCCAGTTCCATCTGTGGTATTGTAGATGAGTTCACCGTATTTATAGCTGTTCCCTTCATAAATGCAGTGGCATGCTATAATGCAGAAGAAATTCATTGTCAAGCATCTGTGAAATGATAATATCCAGTATTTCTTTTTTTTAATAATTCTTCTTAGCTGTCTTACCTTTATCATCAAACTTGCACTGTAAACCTTCTGATGTGCATTCACTGAAATAAAAAACATAAAAACCCCATATATTTTTGGATTATGAGGTAATTTTATTAGTCATCTTTCTGCCAGATGCGAACATCAAAAGACAGGACACTTTGTGTTTGTTCCTTGAGTGTCCAGTTCATGTTGGCTTGTTTTTTGCCATTGTTTTCCAAAATCTTTCTTTATATTAAACCCAAACTTATAAACAGAAGTTAAGCTAAATATTATGTAAAGCTACATACAGAAGTCTTAAAAAACACTTTTCTTCTTTCCTCCTTGTCACTTTCCTTGCACCTGCAATGTTTTTGTACTAAAAGGCAGGCTAATAAGGGAAAGAGTCTAAATACTACAAGCAGTACAAGAATGTAATAAAATCCGTAGAAGTACACCCCTATTAGATATCTGTGCTCCTAGAACAATATTTTTCCTGCCACAGGAATGGAAAATAGAGAAAGCCTGGTCATAAAGGACATACTTTTCCTGTTGTATCTTTATGCTGAGGATTTACAACATAATCAGGAACAGATTCAACAGAACATAAAGTTATGTAAGAACTTCTTTCTACTAATGTAGTAAGAAAACTGGCATCAGATAGTAAGGCAATCCTTCTACACAGGCAGCAGAAACTAGTCCTGTCATGTAACAGGAACATGCAATTTCCCACTGCTGTTTTGATTGTTTTTGTTTGTACATGATTAGGCTGGTATGTTAAGTCTTACCATAAATTACATTCATCCCGTCTATATATCTTTCCATCTTCATTATCATAACAGTCGCAGAGACTGACGCACTTCATCTGATCCTCATGAAAATACGGCTTGTCTGGTGGGCAGTTAGGGTAGCAGCCTGAAGGAAGGAGAAGTGCATATAGAAGGCAGAAAAAGAATGAGATACAGCCAGCAAAAGTTTTATTTGTGCATAATGCGTTCGCAGGTCTTGTTTTTAATAGTCATTATTTTTACTACTTATTTTTTTCCAGTAATTCTAGGAAGTAATGCAGAGTACTAGCATCAGCAGATCCCGCCCACAAGGACTTAGTCCTTGGGAAGTTTTTAACTCCAGTTTCCATACTTTGACTCCTTTCATGTGGATGCAATGATGTTGAAGAGAATTGAATGGTGCAAATGCAGCTGGTGAGGGAAATACACTCCATTAAAGACCATTAAAAACATAATAAAATGTACCCACTTAAAGGTACTTGTAGCTCTTTTTACCTTCTAAACCCGGCAAGTTATGGAGGCATTTTCCACTTGGGTTCCTACAGGTCTTCATACAGGCGGCTCCACAAGGCTTATAGTGCCACGCACATTCCCCTTGTTGATTATAGTAATCACAAAACAGTGCTAAGGAGAAAAAGAAATTTGGACATGATCAGAAAAAAATAAAAGCAGTTTTTTTGACTCAGGTCTGTTTATCATATCCCTGCAATGCTGCTTGAACAGTCTTGAAAACTGTGAATGAGAACGTGAAATTGTGTGACCGTCTAAACAGCTTAGTGTGAAAAGTCTACGCAGCGAGATTATAATGCACATACTTAAGATACCCAGTATGTGTTCAAGGACAGGACATCAGCCAAGCACTGTATATTTAACCACACTCTCAGAAGAAGTGTTTATGACATAAAACTCACGACAGATTGATGGTGTTCTCCAGGCTATGCAGACACCAGCTTCACTACATGCTTGAGCATAGGCAGCTACTGCTGTACAAAAGCAATCACAGTCTCCTCCAGTGTCACATGCGCAAGCATCTGTCACACATGCTTGGTAATATTTTGCAGGTTCAACCTGTTATGAAAAAGAAATGTAATACTGTACATCCTACCTTCTAAATTCTTTCTTAGCTTTGCTATGGTAATCTTCTTAAAATTGTAATATCTCAGAAGAAAAGCCAACATCAGTAATTTCTTTTTCTTTTCTTTATATACACTGTTAAACACCAGAGGTGATGCCAGATGATACATCCAAATCACATACTGACAGATTCTTAGACACCCAGACTTGTGTCCTAGTAGAAGATTAGATTCATGTTCCCAAGCAACATTAGGCAACTGCCCTTGAAAATGAAGGTCTCTGCCAGTGGAAAGAACTGAGGTAAGAGCACAAGTTACCTGCATTGTTTGGTATGTACTTAGTGTCAGATAAAGGCTATGCTGATAGTTTGTTGCTATGTTATTATTTCATTGAGCTTGTGTTCTGTACATGGTATATGAGAATTTTTAGTTGTCACACTAAAAGAAAATTATTATTCATTTGTAATAGGTCAAGATTTTCTATGAACTAAATGTCCTTTTATTTCTTACAGATAGGGACTATATAGGGATGCGAAAAATAACAAGAAGGGCTTCTCTACAGGTATGTCAGCCGCAAAAAGATGGTCAAAGAAAGCGTACCCCCACTCATGAGCGAGACCGGCAAACTGGTAACAGCAGATGAGGAGAAAGCTGAGGTACTCAACAACTTTTTTGCCTCAGTCTTCATTGGCAACCTCTCTCCTCACCCCTCCCAAGTCGATGGATGGCATGAAGGAGACCAGGAGGGTAAAATCCCTCCAGCTGTAAGTGAAGACCAGGTTTGGGACCTCCTGAAGA
>Ga0065711_1006158_pt1 | contig 18150 bp, 11 predicted proteins | sample Hoacrofraction12_FD_59098 | JGI IMG/M metagenome (GOLD analysis project Ga0065711, IMG submission 59098) | Hoatzin crop microbial communities from Cojedes, Venezuela - Epithelial fraction 12 v2 (version 2) | ecosystem: Host-associated > Birds > Digestive system > Esophagus > Crop | place... | reverse complement strand
CCCCCCCCCATTAGTCATTTTCCTCTGAGAGCAGGACATGGTGTGTTTGTCAACCTTAAGTACTGGTCCAGATTAATGGTAGTTTTAACAAAGTCTACCCGAGTGAAATCTGACATAAGGTGTGACCCACAAAACCCACAGTGTTTAGGTCAAGCTCCTTGTATTACTGTCAAAAAAACAAAATAAAAATAAGTAAAAGCAAGCTGTTGCCATGTGAAGCTTTGCATCTCGTTTCTTGAGAGCTAATGTTGGCTTGCTGTCCTGGAGTTTTCCTGTGGTGGGTGAAATTTAGAGACTTGCATGTCTCCAGTGTACTTTTTTCATAGAAGAATAGTGTAACTAGTGAGAACAAAAATCCATGAATTGATTGTCATTAACAAAATATTATTGCTAATATTAAGGATTAAAAAAGAAAAATTCAAAAATTCCCCAAGCCCCTGTATGGCAGCAAATTACAGGTTATTTTATTGAGTCAAAAGCAATGCCAAGTATTGCATTTTATAAATATCAAGTAACTTGAGGATATAGCTTCTTTTTAACGCGGCAAAGCCTCGCCTCTGAGTGTCACGAGATCCAGTGGTCATTCAGTGGTATCAGTTAAGCCAACTTTTCATAGTGCTTTTGTCTGAGACAGATTAACACATACAGAGGCATCTTTCAATTCCATTACTAGTGCTGTCTTGTATTTAAGTTGGAGAATAATTAAGATTAAATAGTCTTAAAGGAAATAAGCTCATCTTTTTTACTTTATTAAAAGACATGGTTCTTCAGATTTTTTTAAAAATAAGGACAAGGGATTTCAGCTTTTTCTTTCGTAGATCTCTAAGGACCTCTTTGAGGCCTAAAACAGAAATGCTGTTCAGCCAGTGTCCTTTACTCAGCTGTGTGTTCCCAAGAGCTGATATTTTCTACTGCATCAACATCTTTCTAAGTGTGGGCTTTCTAAAGGCGATTCGAAATGTTAAAGCACCATGAGTATCGTTAGCGGTAGTATTGCTTGCGAGCCGTATACCACAAGGGGATTTTGCCTTTGGGGATTTTGTAAGCAGAGGAATATTCTATTAGCTGGTACATCTGGTAAAAGTGAAGTACCTACAACTGCACAGGAATTATATGATATCTGAAATCAAGGGTTTTTTTTCTCTTTTTGTCTACTTTGTCCCAGCTATTACTGGCTCTAGTAAAAGGTACTGTATTTCTGCATAAACTTTGATATGATTTGGTTTGCAGTTTCCTCTGCTCCAGATTTATCGCTCGTGGCTTTCCTTTCTTTGGGTCATTAAACCCAAAAAGTAATAAAAAGCATGTGAGGTGTTGCTCCTTTTTCTAATGTTGTTGTTCTTGAAAACAAACGACCTTACTTTGGCTTCAAGGCAGAGACAGAAGGGAATGGGGTTTATGTGCAAGCAGATGAGGAGAAGAGTTTATTCTTCAATGTAAACAGGGTTATGTAAGCTGGATGGCTGCCTCGAAGAACCACATTACAAAACTCCTCAAAATATTTGCGGAAGGGTGTGGTAATGGCAAGTATGAATTAATTTAACAGCGAAGAGTTTGGACAAAGGGCTTATCATCAACAAACCTCCAGATAGGAGTACCAGCCAACTCTTCTATCTCATTTAGAGGTTTTCCCCGTTGCTTAGACCTAGTGTTAGTAACTGCATCCTGACCAATTCCTTAGGTACTCTCTGAGCAAGGAAAGCAACCGTAAAATCCCAGTTCCTTTCCATTCGATGTGTTGTGCTGTGTAGGAGATTGGTGTTGGGTATTAGCTGAGGGACTTCTGCACTGAACACGTGCAGGTGCTATGTCATCCTTCCATGTTAGTGTATTTCTGATGAAATTCCCTCTGGAGAAGTTCAGGTGCAAGTTTGGAATGGGAGATGGTTCCGTGTGGGTGTTTCTGGCTCTTGCCACTTGTACAAGTCCCTCTTCTCCATCATCTCGAGGCAGTGTTATGAAAGCATTAGTTTGGATAAAGCTTCAGCAAAAGATGCCTGGAAGAGACTTCTAGGGGGAAAAAAAATTACAGGGAGAATGGGGGGCCTTGCTGAAAGGGAAAAGAAGACCGCATTGTAAAGGAAAATCATGATTTGCTTGGGTGGAAGGAGAGGAGACATTCAAAAGTGGTATCTCTAAAACAGAAGACAAGGTTGTCATCTAATGTGTGAGATGAAGCTGGGGGAATAGTGTCTGCCATGAGTGTTAATTTTGCTTCCTTACACTTGCAGATGCTTCCTGTGCCATTGCTTATTTTTCCGAAAACTTATGGGTTCCAATTAACTGGACTCATTTTTTTGTTCCACAGTTTTCTCAGGCACATGTTGTCTCCATCTCTTGGTGTAATTCTATGTCTTTTACCAGGCATGATTATGCTACTGTGAAGGTGCTGGTCTTCAACTTTGTTTCTAAACAGTTCAAGCTGTACCTCAAAAACCTCTTTCCTACCTTACTGGTGTCCACATGAGCTATTACTGCTGGTTCATCTCCATTGTTTTGCAAGACCATGCTCAAATACGTTATGAGAACTTTTCACCGTTACACCTAGGTGGCAAGTCATCACACAGCTGTCCGAGACTCTCAGAAATCTAGACAGTTGGTTCATGGTGCAAACGCCTAACGCAGCAGTTCCCTTTTTCTTGCCCCTAGAGAGGTATCTATCAATTCAAAAGTAAATCCGGCCATTTTACCAAGCAGACACATTATGGAGTTTCTCTTCATTAGGTTTCTGCTGGACCAGATGAGCTTTCGAGGTCCCTTCCAACCTGGGCTGTACCGTGATATTATATAGTTGTGATTTTTGTCTTTCCTTCTTTGTGGGTATTTCAGCCTAGCATTCAGTTGGAATGAGATGAGTTTTACACACCCTACAGCACTTTGTTCTGTAGTTCCTTTTCTAAGGAATGTGCGGCTTACTCTGGTGTCTTGGAGTCTGCAATAGCTTTTATAATTTCTCATATTTATAATTCATAGGAAAAAAAGTACAGCTACTTTTCCTGATGCTGCTGCGTTAAAACTCCTCCTTTATATTATGGGTATAACATCTATGATCAAAGTATGTCCAAATTTTAATAGGCTAATATGGTTGGATCTTAGTGTAATTGGTGTAAGTGAAATACATGAAAATGTAACGTGATCATGTGGGCTATTTGAAAAAGCTGTTTATAGCTTCGCTCCTCACAGTTTCTGAAAATATCAAGAGATTGCTGTTCATGTGCCTTTTTAATTAAGTGATTTTTTTAGTATTGTACCTTTATGACCAAATTCCATTGTACATTCTTTTGGGAGCTTGAATGTTGAGATTGGGCTATTACATTGACTATGTTTTTTGTTGAGGTTTTTTGTGATAAATTACTTTTTCATGAAAAATAAAGAGTCATCTCGCACCAGCCTTAACTATATCTGTGTGGGTATAACAAATATTTTTGAGCCTGCTGCCAAGGGAAGAAACAAAATGTTAGTGATTTCACTCTGTCAATTAAGAAAAAAAAGAAAGAAATCAGTCCTCAGGCAGGTGGTTCTAAAGTAATCTGAACTTAAGTACTTAGGTTCAAGCCAGTATCTTTTCCTATGTTACTTTTGGTAATCAGTTTGTGGCTACCTCCTGAGTGGTGGTAAAGGCTATGTGGATAGTATAGAGCTTAATAGTCATATTATTTTAAGGGTGGCATATTCTGTATGGATCTTCATGCTATAGAATATTTAGTTGGGGGTTTGGAAGCTGCACAAAATATAAAGCTTGGTGTAAACCTTCTGACACAGTCAAGAGCATGCTGAACTCAAGGGATTTCATACTATAGGAGACATTGAGGTAAATAGTTTTTAAAAATTATGATAAAATTAAAAGTTACATTTCTGTGATCTCAGAGTTTTATCTAGAAATAATGTATTTCCTAGAAATAAAGTGGACTTGGTTGTGGGTTTCGTAGGTTTTGGTTTCCTTGGGCGTGCTTTGTAGGTGGTAGCCCTTCGTGCTCCCTTGTGCTTATGAAGTGTTGCTGCTGCTGCTGTTTGAGGCGTGTCTTTTTTGATAGGCAATGCCTTCTACTTTTCTCAACTAACGATGTAAGACCTCTGTTCCTGTCAGGAACCCAAAACATTGTTATATTCATTATCGTTGGTAGCTTGCTTTCTTTTCTAATTAGCGTGCTTAAATAATATTGCCTCTGCTGGCTCGGCTGGTATAACCAAGTTTACATAAGTGATGTGGCCAACATCACCTTGAAAGCTGACATCCCAGCCAGGATTGTTTCAACAGGGATCTTCCAAGGTCTGGGGCCCGAGTTGCCCACTTGCTCTCTGCTGGGGCTGCTTGCTGCCCAAGCAGCCATCTTCCACTTGCATCGTTCACATGACACTGGGCTGTGACTGGCAGGCAGGATCAGCTTACGTTAGGAGAGCTGGGCTGCTTGTGAAGCATCTCCTGAGCTGCTGCTTAGAATGGACTGTTATTTTGAGAAATAAAAATTCTAGCTAATGACACGTCGGTGTTCTGCTTATCAGTTGTGTCATAGTGTCTAAATAAGCATGTCTCTCACTGTTGGTATTGTCACTGAGACAGTTTAGTTTCCTGCCTAGGATTTGAATTCGTTGAATATTTAGCAAGCATCTTCTGTGCTTTTGTATTTTTTGCTGCTGTTGTATGTTTCCTTTAATGGAAAGTAAAAATGCCCTTAAAATTGTTTTTTTTTCTCCAGGTAAAAACTTAGGAGCTGAAGTTTTCTTGCTTGAGTAGAGGAAAATGTTATAGAACAGTGGAAGACTGTCAAGCATAATGCATGTATATATGATGCCTATTATTTTTTTTTTATTTTTAAATTCATGATTTTTTAGTATCTTACTCTGGGTGATAAATTACATTGGGTAGACGCTTGTTCAATCACTGACCCAGAAGTTGTGAACACTCAGATAGTTTCAGATCTTGAAGACAAGAATGTGTGCGTCGGGTAAATATGTCCTGGGATGTGATATGACAGCAAAGAATGATAAAATTGAACTATGACCTGAGTGAGGACTGGATGCTTAATAACAGAAGTGAGGCTTCTCAGACCGAAAAGTAGAGAGAAATCCTCAGTCCTCAGATTTCAGTCTCTTGTGGGATAATTTCTGTTTAGTCTCCTGCCTTAAGTTTTCTATGAAAAGATCCGGAACTCAGCGTGTGTGTTTCCTGTAAGACTTCAGCAGCTCACGTTTTTGTGAGAAGAGTTTGCTTTTTTCCTTTACAGTTCAGTGGGAAATAACTATACCTAAGTTGTATTTAAAGATACCTGGAATTAATTTGAGTGTTACTGTGGAGCTGTGCTTAAGCTAGGTACACATTAGCACATCTACGCAGCTTTTCTTGAGAAGGCTCTGAGGAGTATGCAGTACCCTAGTGATGGTGAAATCGAGGGGTTACAGGCAGCTACTTCATGTGGAGCTGCTACACAACGATGCACCACTTCTGCCACGATGTGTGAAGCGGTAGTAACGGGGAAGGAGAGGCTATTTCCAGCACACCTCGCCATGCACCGGCTCCTTGTGGTCATTAATAAATGGCTGAAAAAACTGCCAGGGAAGACCTTACCCATTCTTGCAGACTACCTGTCTCTAAGTAGGAAACTCCTGAAGCTCCCTCTCCTAACTTAGGGCAGGGAAAGGCGGAGAGAGCTAAGAAATACTGCAGTCCTTGGCGAAAACCTCCCTCGTTTTGGTTGGGCTCTATGTCAGTGTGGGTGGTGAACAGACCGCACCGAAGAAGCATGGACAGGAGGTCTGTAGGGCTTGAATCTCTCGGGAGAGGGTGGAGAAGAGGGGCTGAAGAACCTGGGGGTGGTGGTAGGGTGGTAAGGGCAGGAGCGTGCTGCGAAGGGGGTGGCTGGCCGTGGTCGATGGGCAGAGCAGGGTGCTGGCTGCAGGCAAGGCGGCAGAGAGGGACCAGAGCAGGGCTGGGTAGACCCAAAGGTTGGCCTGGAGCCAGACCGGGAGTTTCCCACACTTGTTTCATTTCTGCCTTGTCGTACCCCTTTTCCTTTCTTTTCGTGCTTTGAACCTGATCGTCGTCTTTAGTTGCTTTCCTATTTCTAGATCAGGTTCCACAGCTGCAGAAAGGTTTAATAGTGTACGCAGAGCCTGAAGTTTCCTCTTCGGCCTCCCTCTTCCCCTCTGCAAAGCTCTTTCGCACGATACGTCATCTTCTGCAGACTGGGTATTTGGATGCGTGATACATAACTGGGTAGCAGTGCAAGTAAAACTGAGAGGAGGGAATTGTTGCCATGCTATTTTAACTCCTTTGGTTTTACTTTTCAATTTACCATTAAAACTTGGAAGAGAATACTTTTGAAAGGTTCAGCTAGTAAACTGGTACAGCTTATCTCGTATAAATTAACCTAGTTTAGAACTGAAATTACTTTTGTCTGAATTTCTATTTTGGGAGGTGAATTTCAAGATCGGTCTTTTTGCGAAGGTAATTAGATTTGAATGTCTAATAGCTGTTTCAAATAAGGGTTTGCTGAGATATCAGTGAATGTCTTTAGAAACTGCTGACTTTGACGTTAAGACATCACATCTTGTTCAGATGAGATGAAAGAGGGAATAGGGTAACTGCTTTGCACGTGGGTTGCCCAGCAGAGTCCTCTAGCAATAAAAATTGTGCTTTTGCAAAGTATGTTTTTGAAATTTTATCTCTGCCTATCTGATGCCAGATGTGCTTAGCTAGGCGTCCTCCCCAGCGATGCTGGCAGAGTCTTTATTGTACTGTCAACTGCTCAGTGCTCTTAGAGTAAAATAATTTTTGCTTGTATAAGTCAAAATTGCTAGAAATGTCAGTGTTAGCCTTGATTCTCCAGTGTCAGTGGATGGAAAAATACAGTTATAATTCAAATAGTTACTTGAATTTCATCCTGTGGAAGTGCGTTGTTCAGTCAGGTGGAACAAGCATCCTGTTTAAGATGAATTTTTATTCATGCTAGCTTTGGGTAACTTAAAAATGGACAAATCAGTGATAGTGAATCAAATGTCTTCAGTGTATACTTCTTAATGTTATTTTAGTGAAGATCTTCAGTGTGAATGGGGGGAGTTAGCCTAATCATCTAGCTGCTTTTGCTGAAGGCTAAGGTAGTGGTTTGCGTAGTACCAGAATAAATTAACAAGTTCACCAAGCTTGTGGAACAGGATTTTTCTGGCGCATAATTGTGTAGCCTAGGAGTTAGATGCAGTATCTTACTATTTTTACCAAAAAGTGATGTTTTCCAGACTCATCCTTGGTATTTTTGCACTATGAATTGAAACCTTCTTTGTGAAAGCAAAAAGGGAGACTTAACCTGAAGAAACACGGTTGTGGTTTCCAACAGTGCCAATGATTTTTTGCCTCATCATAATTTAAAGGGAACTTCTGAGGTTCATTGAGATATATTTCATCACAGTACAGCTGCCCTACCTCTGAGCCACAAAAATCTGTTTCGTAAGTGTTGGCAGAGGAGAGGGGTCTGGAGTTGGTAAGCTTTCGTGCGTGCTTATGCTGATTTGGGGTCCCTTCTCTTCTGTGCTCCCCCTGCCCCCAGTACTGGTGTAGCCAAATAGCAATGCTCAAGTTGCACATGGCTCGGGAGCATCCCACATGCAGCTTCTCATCTGCTGATTGATTGTACCAGTTAGCTCATTTTCCATCTTATTTTCCCCGTATATTCAAGGGCTAAATCACTGTGTCACATGCACCAGTGTCATTGGTCACAAACTGTGCTGCCCAGCTTTGTCAGGCACATGGGATCACAGACTGGGAGAGGGGCCTAGCTGTGGGCTTGTGAGTCCTGATTCCAAGGCTCTCTGGTTGCTTGCTTTCACACTGGCTGCCGGAGTTCAAAATGGGGATTCATGGGCTATACCGTGCCCGGGGAGACAGACAAGTTTGGAAAGCTGGCTACAGAACTGTAGGACTGGAAAAGATACGAGTAAGGGTTTATGAGTAGAGCGTTAATTTCTGCTGCCACTTATAACTAATAACCCTCTTTTGGAGGAAGAAACTAGTGCACACACACAGAAAAAAATCTGCTCATTTGTTGCTGACTTCAAGTAAGGTCCTTTGTGACAAGATCACACAAAACTGACCTGATTGTTGGCATGTTGACCTAACTGAGTTGTAGATACGCTGTTGTCTGAAAATTTTGTGAATAGGCAGTTCTGGGGAGGCTCCCAGCTTAGCTGCTGGTCCTGCTCTCTTTTTCACCACCTTAGTGATCGCTCTGTCCGTTTGCATCTGCTCTTTTGTTGGCTCAGGCTTTGAGGAGTTGACTTGCTTCAATCTTTTTAATGACATATGAAGTTGTTGTTTACTGTTTGGCTCTTGACTTGTGGTTATGTAAAACATTTGTTCACATGAAGTGTAAAATACAATTCTCAAGTGTTTTCACCACTCATTGAGTATCGGACACATTAAATCAATGCAGCTAGTAGACTAAATTTGCTTTTCTTTTCAAAACAGAGTTCTGCTAAGGTGTTTCAAGGAACATTACCACTTTATATCGGGTAGCATTGAAGCATCATGTTCTCACTCAGCTCCATGTTATATCGGGTAGCATTGAAGCATCATGTTCTCACTCAGCTCCATGTTCAGCTGCTCTCCACCACTGAGTACACTGCAGTTTCTTGACTGGCCTGTCGCATTTCTCCTACCAGGAAATGCATTTGATGTTACTTAGGCTGTCTTCTACATCAAAAGCTTTACTTTTGGAGAGTAGGAAAACTCCATTAGGTGAGAATGTGTGTGCTCTTTCTGTATAGCAAATTGTAAAAGATGGGAGCTTGTCTCTGGAGTTGGATTAATTCCTAAAACCTTAGATCAGTGTGATTTAATAAATGTTCCTTCATTTTCTATTGCTTAGGCTTATATTTTTTCCCCACACACCATCCCCGAACCTAGGGCTAGCTCAAGGTTGCCTTCTCAACATCCACGGGTGTCAAGTCTCAGCTGACGGTGGGGATGGAAAAGGGATTATGGAGCACATTCACCTAGTGGCGTTAACAGATACCTAAGTAAGCTGATGTGTAGCAACTGGTCCAGTCAGGAAGATGCTAAAACATTTTTCCTGTGGATATTATGTTTAAAGAGTGTGTCTCAGAGTTCCTGCTGATTAGCTGAGGTAGAACTGATATATTTAATCCAATTACTGTTTGAAAATTTACACTTCAAATGGGAAGACCATGTTTTACTGAAAGGTCTTAATAAAAATCTCTTCTAATTGCTGCATTTATTAATTACCACTTCCTTTCTTGGTACACAGTTGGAGTGGAGGGGAGGGAACAGAAACCCCGTGAGAGAAAGAGGAATCCTTTCTTACTTGTTAAAGTAATAGCTTTACTTGCAAAGAAGTTGGCACGGATTCCTCTGGAGTGATGTCTTCAGTTCAGTGAAAGCTGCGTTCTGTAAATATTTGCATTTTGATAATGTTGTTTCTAGTTCTGGCAAGACTTCAGAGCAGGTAGGAAAGCAGAAGCTCTTCAAGGGAAGGAAAGAGTAAAATGAAAAATAAACTCAGTACAAGGTACAAGGGCTAGAAACATAGCAGACTTGGTGCAGCAGGTCTTACGTGGTTAAGGAAAGTTTACTATTAAACACAACAATAAGCCAAATAGCCACATAAGATCATAAATTTATGATAGGTTCATATGAAAAAACCTTCCAACTGCATTGTAATTTTACCTGCGTTGATATGTAGTGGCTGTTGCACTTCTGAAGGTGATATTCACTGGTCTTAAAACAGTGCAGACTGAAGAGAGCCCGTTTTTGTTCTCTGTGTTCCTCCGGCTTCTCATGGCTGTGCGTGACGTGTCTTCAGAGAGCACCTGCATGGATTTCAGGTCTCGGTTTTGTGCTTTAGGTGCAGATGTATAATAGATGAGGAAAAAAAAAAATGCAAGTGTAAGTTCCTAATTCAAACCTGTATAGTCCTTGCAGATGTATCAAGAGCCAGCAAGGAGCCTTCTCCTTTGAGGGGTTGGGGAGCGGTAGGGAATATGTCATAGTTACTGTCCACCCCTTTGAGTACTTATTTCTGCTATGCTGGGATGTAAAGGTGAGGTTCGCCTTCCTGAACGTTAGCCAGGCTAAAGGTGGGCATCTGCTCTAGGTTATCTGCCCAGAGCCCTGTTCTAGACAGGGATGGAGGAAACAGCTAGAGAGAGATTCCGTTCCTTTTATATTTGTTACCTTTTATGGGGGTAGGAAGATCTGAAATCATTTAACGAGTACAGAAAGTACCCAGCCAACCTAATCAGAGCTGAAGCTGACAGAGTAATTCTGCCCTTAACATCTGCAAAGTTTCTGGTAGAGAATTGTGGAGTTTTTGTAAAATGTGAATCTTCCGAATGTCACTCTATTAGATGGGAATAGATTAAGCAGAAAGGTTTATCTGTTTTGTAAACGTTCCTAGATTTTACTCAGATTAGCTGTCTGGTGTTTAGACTCAAATGAAATTTGACAGGGTAGTTCAAGTTTTATCTAAAAGGTGGAGCAGCAGCATCTTGTCTTTTCAGGATCTCCAAGTCCTATGTGTGACTGTAACCATTTCTGCAGCGTTTCTATTGATGTCTAGCAGTAAGCTGGTGCCCCCTCCTCCCTCCACCAGCCACACAGATCTGGCCTACAGAACACCTGGTGACAGATGATGGTGACCTCCTGGAAGGAGCAAAAGAGTTTTTCTGTTATTCCGAAGTGTTTCTTGTCATCTGTGTGAAACGCTTATCAGATCAAGCTAGGTTTTAGCTTAAAATGCAGTTGGAAGGTGAGATTTTTTTAGAAGGTAGAGACTTAGGGCTCCAGTTGAACTTCTAAGTAAGTGTCAAGGGTGGTAAAAGCACCTAGACGTGGGAAGTAGGTGTTTTATTTGCAAACTTGAATTTGTACTGAAATAAAACTGTATTTCAGGTGTGGATCCATCCCTGCAAGCAGAGAACAGAGTGCCAGGCTCTTCACAAGCTGTCGCTGCTGTATCGAAACAGCAGAAATCCCGTTCTACCAACTCAAGGGATGAGCGCTTCCGATCCGGTAAGGAAAAGAAAAGTAGCTAAAACATCAGGTGTCTTAAGAGGAAAAGCGTACCAGTAAAGTAGTACCTACACCTAAAGAAAAAGTTGGAAGTGCTTTGGAAGAAGGGAAGAGCTAATGAGTATTTTTCAAGTAGCTTTTTGTATTTCTGTGCATGAGTGGTTTTGTTTGAATCCAGGATGGAGGAAATGCTAGGAGGGAAAGAAATTGTAGGCATGCCTTCGGATGTTTTGCTTATTGTGAGTTTTGCACCATGCTTAACAATTTTCTCTTGTTTGCTGATTGGGTTTCCGGTCTCTAGAGCAATTATTTAAACATTTAGAATGCTACAGCATGTGGGTTGTGGGGATGTTTTGGCTTGATTGGTTGGGCTGTTTTGTTAAAGGGAGGTTATAGGAGTGTCATATTTACTGTAGCTCACTTTCAGATATTTCCTGGTTTAAAGCAAGTGCACAAAAAAGGGAAATGTCACAATGGATATTCTACTTAATTTTAAATGGACACCACTGTGACAAAGCTGTTTTGGAAACTTCTGTGAAAAGATCAATATCCTCATCGCATCCTGTTTCCATTGTTGCTTTTCAGGTGGTTGAAGTGTACTGTTTCCCTGTGAAATTCCATGTCACAATAGTGAGAAAAGGCAGGTGTTTGGAACCTTTTCTCTCCTAAATACCTTTGGACTTTTAACTGGAAAATTTTCTGTTTGTTTTCCAGGATAATTATATGTCTTGGGTTTGGGGATGAGAAGTGCAGGTGAAGACATGTACTGCGCATCCTTAATATGTTGTTGGACTTGCGTCACCTTGCTTTGCAACTGCTTGGGCATAGTGGTTATTGCATCATACGTGCATTGTTGGCATTTAAAACCTAGCTCCCAAAATGGAGCTGATATGCCTGCATGGGTTCCTTATTAATAACCAAAGGATGAATGAGACTTCTGAAGTATTCTGAGGATATATACAGACTCCTGGGAAAGACGCATGTATTCAGCTACACAGAGAAGAAACTTCTGAATGTCAGGGAAGATTACATAGTATCAGAATTAACTAAATGACATGTTTAAGAATATGTCCTAATTGGTCATTTAAATTTATTTTTGAATTTCAAATGTATTGTTGATATAATTCTGCTGTTGAATATATACCGGGGAAAAAAACAGTTGTAGTGGTTGAATTACAGCCATGATTTTCAAGTTACTTTGTGACGAAGTAGATCACAAATAAATTGCAAGCAGAGTCAAGAATCTGATAGAAATTAATTAATTAAAAGTAGCATGTGATATTATTAAAATAACAAAATCTGCAGAAAGAGCACAACTAGAACAGGGAATACTGGGGAGCCATTAGCCGAGAGAGCTAGGAGGGTCTAGAGCAATAGACACGGGCAATTTTCGTGTCTCAGAGCCTCAGATGTCCTATTTAATTTGCACAGAGGATACTTAAAAAAGCAAACAAACCAAACAAGAAGCAAGTAAGCAACCCTGCCATATTGCTGGTATTGTCTGGGAGAAGTTTGGCGTAAGGCTCATTAGTCTTCTAGTGCAAGACATGTAGAAATGGGTGGATATTAATGAGTTCAGTGAGCAGACTTGCTTATGAATAGATGTGGCTTTTAAACATTAGTCTAACTATGAGTGCTAATTATCAGTGCTTATTCTGTTTCTGGAGTTAATATTTATATGGCCTTGTTGATTTTAAAATCGAGTTTCAGTGATTCAGAAGTACTGCTCACAGTCTCGTCACTCGAGAGCTTAGCCGATATTTTTACATCTCAGTATGAGTATTTCTGGATGACCCGAAGTGTTCAGCCAGTCCTGCCAGTGAACAGTTACTCGAGATGAAGCCTGATGGGTTATAGATTATTTCTTGTATTTATCACTGGGTTTGGTCAGTGCCAAAACCCTGGGTAGTACCTCATGAGGACTGCCATGTCCTTCCGTGGTTTCCCATCGGTGCTCCGGTAACCCGTGTTTCGTTAAATGTTCCTGCCTAGAACATGTTCTACACTTTGAAATTTAAACTCTTGGGACATAAGTTCTTAGTTGTAATAAAATTCTTAGTTGGATTTCTTTTTTCCAATTAGTGATATATGAAAAGGCTTAGTGTGCTCAGGCGGTATGAAGACCAAATAGTGGTGGTTTTGCTTGACTTGATTTAGGTTAAACTTATGTCTGTGCAAGGTAATGTAGATACAGCTTTCAGAAGCAAATATATTTTCTCCTTTTTATTCTCTAGTTTTTAGAAAAACGTTCTACAGATTAATTGCATTAGTGGTTCTGCTCTTTATCTCAAAGAAGAGGTAGACTGAAAGAAAAACGCAAGGTGTTTGTTGCATGTGTTTTTACTCCTTGAAAGTATGACTACACTGATTCTAATAGTTGTTGAATCATTTAGTTGATTCAAGTCTGAAAATGCTTCACATTGGTGTTGATGCTCTTTTTCATGGCTACTCATGCTGTGAGATTATGTATCTATAGAGCATGAAGAGAAATGCTGGCAGGACATCTCAGAAAACCCCAGTTACTGCGAAGTAGCTTCTCTTTGTTCCTCCCAATACTTTGGCATAAAAAAGACTCCCAGTTTTGCTTCACAAAGCAGTCCCGATTTATCTGAGAAATTGTAGCTATGCTAAAAGCATTTTCTCCCTGAAGAAAAGGTGTCCACCACCACCGGCTTGAAATGTCCTTACCTTTTTAAATTACCCTGTATGCTGAAGCACATTACCTCGTGTGAAGGATAAACAGCTTTAGGCTATCATTCCGGATGCTGTTGCTTGCCTTGTTTATTCTTTAGACTTCTGGGGGGAGTGGAGGGTGTGTTGTTGTTTCTTTTTTTTATCTTCTTCTAGTCTTTCATTCTTTTTTTCCTTTCTTTGCATCTCATCAGTTCTGCTATGTCCTTTTCAAGAGTAGCTGATGAGGGTGGAATGAAACTTTTCATAGAACAGGATCTCTTTCTGGAGCAATTATAGTTATTTTAGAACCATCAACATAAATTACTTAAAATAAGCAAGTGAAACAATTTTGCCTTTTTGTGCAATTAATCTGACGTTTACTAGCTGTGAGCACTTTTTTTCATATAGTTTCCCAGAGTTGTTGTCCATTTAAATTAATTATCATCTTTCTCATCCACGGATTTTGGTCTTCAGGCAGTAATTATTACCAAAAAATTTCCAACAGTGAGTGCCATCAATAAATACTGCAGGCTACTAAATTACCTAAGAGTTCTCAGAACAGTGGTTACCGTTACAGCGCTGCAACTAGGTTTTCTTTCTGTGTAGTGGTGCCAGTGTGATGGAGGAAGCGAGAAATGCAGAGACTTTGCAAGCATTCGTCTGTGATAAGGGCTAAGGCTCTCGTACCCTCAGCCTGGGGATAGGTGGAATTGCCCTTGCTGCTGGCTTTTCTTTCAGGGAGGGTGTGCAGTTTCTGGGAAAGGCTCTGTGCCTTTTCCGTGCTCAGTGCCACGGCTGCCTGGTGTCGGATAAGACGGCAGATGTGTTAGCTGGTAAGCCTTTAGGGTGGGTGTCTGAAAAAGCTTTCCCAGCAGCTATACTTTCCCCTCTTGCACGTCTTTCTGGTCACTGTTCTTCAGCCTGTTGAATAGACAGCTGGAATATCCAGCCTGTTCTCCCACCTTGCCTGGAACAGGGTGCAGAGTGGCATTTGGGGAGCTGCTCCAGACGAGGAGCAAGCCTGTCCAGCTTGCTTATTATTTCATTCCTTTTACTTTTTTTAGTGAAGGCTGTTTCATTGGGGTGATACCTGTACAGCAGTGTGCGACACACAGCAGCTCTCGCCCTCTCCTCTGCCCCTTTGCCCTCTCCTCTGTCCCGTTGCCCATTCCTTCTTTCCTTTCACAGAACTTCATCCCACACTGATCCTCTGTGCTCTACCAGCCTTCCCAGAGTGATACTAGCTTTTTAAAAAGTATTTTTGCTTCTCCCCCCCCCCCTTTTTTTTCCCCAGTGGCAATTTTTGTCACAGGGAAGCAATCCTGGGGGACACAGGTTTGCAGCAGACATTTGTAGAGGCGGGCAGGGCTGGTTGCTTTAGCTGCTGGTATTTGGAGAGCTGTGAGCGGAAGGGAGACGAGTCAACCTGTGAGTGCCATTTTTTTTCTTCAAACAACTGCAGGCCTCCTGTGCCTAAGGCAGGAACAAGAATCAGAGGCTGACAAAATACAGCAGAGGTTACAAACAGGAAAGAAAAATGCTCTTCTGAGAGCTGGAGGGTTTAGTATATAAGAGTTTAGGTGATTTATAGTATAGTCCACAAACTATTTCTTCATTTTCCTCTCCCATCCTTTTTTAAGGACAAGGAGAAGGAAAGAAAATGAGAATAGGTACATAAAATGGAGGAGAAGAGTATGTGGTTTACTACAACAGAGGAAGGAAAAAATGTGAAGCAATAATAAATTACTGGTGGTTGTTTGCTAATAAAGTGCAGATACACAACCATTTTTTTTCAAGCCTTTCTTCTGCTTTTGGATAGCAACATATGGGTTTTTTCCCACTTTGGTGTGCATAATCTTCATTTTAGTAAGAAGCTGGCCTTGCTGTTCATCTCTTTCAGTGTTCCATTTCTCAGGGAACATTTGTGTTCCCTGTTCTCAGAAATATGATGTAATACGGATCGCATTTGATCGTATTTTAATGACACTTTAATCTGCTGAAGAAAGTGGAAAGCCGCAGTTCTTACATGTTAAATCAGTTTCACCTTAAATTTTTAAAAATTTTGTAATAGACAGTGGTAGACAGATTCTTTTTGTAATTCCAATATCCAATTAAAATTTAATTTGTAGGAATTTATGGATTTTTGTACCCTAAATGTTCTGCTGCTTTAAAATTATATCATTCCTTGTACTGTTTTTAGTGAAGGCTGTTTCATCGGGTGCATAATGCAGAAAAGCTCGTAAAGGAAATGTGGAACAGGAAGAAAGCGTTCCAGGGAAGTGAAACCGGTTAATGAATTTATTTGACTGGGAGAGGATGGTCCTACTCAGTTGTCACCCAAGGACAAGATAGTAAGAGAAAATATTCAATCTGGAGATAGATCTTAATGAGTACAGAAGGAACTGATGAGTTAAATCAGCACTATAAAAATAAAATATGAAACAGAATACAAATTCATCCTGACTGGCTTCTGGTTGCATTTTTATCATTTGATCTAGTATTTTCCAGGGTTTGGGGTGGGAGTAGGAGGACTAGAGGAGGAGGTGGTGCTAATTTTGCCCTCTGGAAATGGAATAAAAGGTAGTTCCCATGCTTGCTCCCACAAATCCGTGTGATGTTATGACCTGTCCTGCTCTACTTTGTGAAGACACCTCAACACACCCTTGCCTCAAGCTAGTCCTTTCCATTCCCTAGATACGCAACTAACCAGGAATGCTTTCATTTTTTTACCTGCATCATTATTTAATGACTTAATGAATGTATATACAGACTATAAATATTGTGTTTTGTTTTTCTCTTTTGGAAGACCTGTTCTGGAGAAAAACCATTTGTTATGTTCCCCTTCTTCCTACCAGATGTTAATGTAACAAAAATGTCTTCTAAATTATAGCTAGATAGATGTGTGGTTGAAGTGAATGCATCTAATAGTTATTATCTTTTTTTAAAAACATGCAGCTTGGTTTTGACTGAAAGTTCTGCTGTGGGAACGTGTCTGCAGGATTGGCATTTTGCCCCTAACTTCTAAGGCTGCAGAAATAACCTTTAATTTAAGTAATATTCTCAAGTCTATGGATAGCAGTAATGTCCTTGCTGCATCTAAGTAGCACAGCAAAACAAGATGGGTGTTAAATTCTGCTTAAACTTTCTGGAGTTGGATGAAGACAAGAGGTTTGCTTCTGGGTATCCATGAGAAAAAACTTCAGTGGTGGACGTTTACAAGGGAGGGGAAAAAGTCCAAAACCAAAGAACAGGAGAAACCAAGACTTGACAAAAAGCAGTAGCCCCGATGTGGAGAAGGGAGACATAGGTAATGAATTTAAATTCATCAAACATCTATTAACAGCCCCTTGGTGTGAAAGACAGCAGCAAAAATCTAACATGGTTCCCAGTATAAAAAAAAAAAAAGCTTCTCTCAAAAGATGGAGGTTTAAGAAGTGATTTGATACGGTTTTTTTCCGTTGTGACACATCATTCTTGAGCCTCACAGGATAGCTGCACAAAAAGTTCTTATTTGAGACAAGCATTTAACTAGTAAATTCCTAAATCTTGTAAGAACACACCAGTGGTATAGGATGTTTGCATATGTATTTTAAATACAGCCCTGAACAGATTATCCGGGGGGGAGCTGCAGACTTGCAAAGTGACATTGTTACTGCGAGGAGCTGGATGGCGTCTGGGACTGTCCATGTGGGGCTTATTTTGATTTATTTGATCCTTTTGGCCAGGCTGAAGGGAACAGTTTGTTTCTCATTTGGACCAGTGACTTTGAAAGGCGGCTTCCTGATTTTTGGCTAAGTGGATTGTTTTTTTCTGTCATTTCTCTTAAAGGCGCTGTGCTCTTCCAGTACCGGGGTTTTAGCTTGCTTCTCTCATGGCATCTCTTTGATCTCATGTGTTGCAGTAAATCGTGCTGGGTAGTCAGGGACCAAAAGTGAGATGCCTGAAGTACGTAGCGTGAATATGCTTTGGAGCAGGGGAGATTTTTACGTGTGGAAATGGAATGGTTTTCATCTAACATAGGAAAAGAAGTCAGGTGAAGCTATGGTGATTTTTGTCTGATTTACTTAGGAATCAAAGTTCTGAAAGAAAGTCATCTGCCAGTATCTGTCGGCAGAGTAGTTTAGAAGGACACTGCATGAAGCCTTCTCTGGTGAGGTCACGCTTCTGAGTTTGTGAGCAGCATGTATAACCTGTTTTTGGAAGGGGGAATTGAATAGTGGTCCCTCAAGTGTCCAGTGTTTATCCAGTGCACAGGAACACAGTGGCCTTTGGAAAGTGTTTTGTGCCAGGATTTCCTACAGGTTCCAAGCGATATGCTGTGCTTTGCTGTTTCGTAGCCTTTCCTTTTCAGGGATGCTCAAAAATATCTTCATTATTATTATTATTCATATTTTGATTAAAATGTGTACTGATTAGCTTTCCCTTGAGTTAGTCAAAGTTAACTGGAAATGATCAGC
>Ga0065711_1039084_pt1 | contig 18151 bp, 11 predicted proteins | sample Hoacrofraction12_FD_59098 | JGI IMG/M metagenome (GOLD analysis project Ga0065711, IMG submission 59098) | Hoatzin crop microbial communities from Cojedes, Venezuela - Epithelial fraction 12 v2 (version 2) | ecosystem: Host-associated > Birds > Digestive system > Esophagus > Crop | place... | reverse complement strand
CGGTGCGGCCCTGCGCGGCGCGGCAGGCGCCGGTGTCTGCGCGGGGGGCCCGCCGCAGCCTCGCTGCTGTGATGCGGGACAGGGCTAGGGCCGTGGTACGCACGCGTCCCTCGAAGCGCTGCCGGTCCGTGCGCGGGTGCGGCTGGCAGCTCTGGCCCCGCTCTGTACCCCCAGCCACGCGTCGGGAGCGCCGCGGGGTCCCGCCCGGTGCGGTGCCGGGTGACGGCGGCAAATCCTGCGGGTTGCGGTCAAACCCGGTTGTGACGAGATCCAAAAAGCAGCCTGGGCACGGGTCTGTGAGCTGACAGCCCGGTGCGGGCTGGCCAGGACTGTAATCTGGCAGATTCTCCATCGTTCAGACTCGGCTTCATTCCGGCGGCAGAAACGGGAATTGCCCCTTTGTACCTCAGCGCTGGGAAACGAGGGGGCTCCGTTTCAGGTCGTGTGCATCCCTGAAAAGCAGAGACTGGGTGGATTTTCCAGAAACCAATGGGGAACCCTTGAATAAACGCACGATCAAGTGACTGGTTCCCCTAATTAATGCCGACAGCAAAACTTGATCCCCACCTCTGTGTAGAGGAAATTATACCGAGATCAATTCACCCTAATTTGGGTGAAATTACCTGGATGTATGCATGATCTCATTTTGGCTGTGTTCTCATGTCAGTGTTTTCCCAGCGGATGCAGTTTCATTGCATTCAGAAGAAAAGACTTTTGGATACTGTATCCCTTTAAACAAATGTCTGTTAAAATTATCCTTAACTTCCTCGGCTGAAGTACCGTCCTGGAGGGAGAGCCCTGGTAGTGATGATGGTTTTATGGTACTTTTGTGTGGCAGGTCAAAAGCTCAGCGAGGCAGCCAGTCTCCTTTCCTCTGTTCTTCTGCCTTTGGCCTTTGGGCTCCAGCTTGCAGCACGAGACCAGAGGAAAATATCTGCTCTGCGGGGTGTAGAGCAGGAACTTATGCCTCAGCCAGCCTGTGTCACATACCACAGCTTTCAGGAGAAGAAAGCTGCCTCATCTTAACTAGCTTCTTGCATCCTGCCTTTACAGCAGCATTGGTGGGCCATGGCTCTGGTTTCGCTGGGGCCAAGGTTTCACTCTGCCTCCTGGTTTTCAGGATTTGGCCCCTGTCTGCACAGGGAAATGCTGAAATCTGGCAGCTCTGTGCACAAGGTCTTGCTCATGCAAAGCACCAAAGCTCTGGGGCTCGCTCGCACACCCGGTGCTCTGTGCAGGCTTCGGTGGTTGGGATCTTGGCTAACGCATCCAGGAGTGATGTTGTTTGCAATCCTGGAGCAACTGTGTCATTACTCATGTGGTTCCACCACCGCAGTCATCTGAGCAGATGACTCTGTCACACATGGACCTCACATGTATGGGCCCCTTGGAGCGTCTCAGCTCTGCTGGTGTCACCATGAACTCCTCTCCTTTTGGCCCAGCATGTCTGTACTGGCCCTGAAATTCCAGCCCTGGAGCCCCTGTTAGAGATGTTAAACCTCTGATTCGGGGAGGTCTGACAGCTAAATTGCATTCTGCAGGTTTTCAGGCCTGTAAGGTAGGATTTTAGCCTGTTGCTTGTGTTTGATCCGATTTCTGGCTCCTCCCGAGTTGCGATCCTCCTGGAGGGCTGTGAGTGGTGGCTGGCCCTCCTGGGAGCACAGGGGTCTGCGGGGAGGAAGCTTGGCTGGGTTGTAGTGATGGGACGTGATCCCTTTTTGCTCCCGGGGAAAAGCACTGTGAAGGCAGGTTGCAGTGAGCAGGAGCACCTCCACAGCTGCCCTCTCTAGAGCATTTCCCTGAGATCCTGGGCCCCAAAGCTCAGGAGATTTGCTCCGGATGGCTCCCTTGAGCACCACCTTCGCCAGCGCGACAGTGGGTGATACACCCCATCCCACCGCGGGCTGTCTGTGGAATCAGGCTCACAACTGGCCTAGGCTGGACCCCAGGGAGAAGCCACTTGTCCAAGAGGATGCCATGAAGTGTCACTTTGCGGTGTGACCTAGGCTGTCCCCTGTCAGGGCTGATGGCACTAGGTGGCACCATTGAATTAGGAGCGAGGAGGTGGGATACACAGGACTCGGGAGCCAGGGAGCTGCTCAGGGGTGTCATGGTCTGCCACAGCGTTAGCCTGTGTGTCTTTTCCTAGCACTGAGGGTATGCGCACCCCTCATCCTCAGAACAATTGACCACCAGAGCTGCCTTTCACCCCGGCCTCCCTGTGCTGCTGGCCCTTGGGTCTTCTCCCCTCTTTCCTGTCAAGCTATGTGGGGACAGGTCCCAGCATGGCTGGAGGAGCTGTAGGTTCATCTGAGCAGGAGTACAACACGACTGCTGAGTATCGCTGCTGCTGCTTTATCCCTCACCAGCACCCCTACGGTCTTGCTGGGTGCTTAGCTCTTCTGTCAGCAGCTTGTGGCGGTGAGAAGGAGAGGTTTTTCCTTTTACCTGTTTTACTTCATTGTCTTTCCATTTCTGGCCTCTTATCTTGTTCTTGTCCAGCATTACGGGGTCTTGGCTATAAACTAGTGCTTTGCTCAAAGCCAACCTGTGCTGAGAAGGTGCTGTGGGCATACTGACGGTGATACAAGCACTAACTGCAGCAAGAGTTACTCCAAAAAGAATTTTTCCTACAAGACTTTTATTAAAATATAATTTTAATCAAAGCATTCACTGGAACATCGAGTTTTTGAAATTGAAAACCAATATTTTCTGGGTGTATTTTGGTTGTAAATATTTAAGGTCACATTTGTGCTGTAGAACCCAAGTGTAAAGTAATGGAAAAATAATGCTGGGAGTGGGAAGGCTAACAGACTACAGGAAATTTGAGACTAATTATCAAAACTAATTAAAATAAGAAGTTGCTATAACTGAATAGTGATTAATTAAAATTTGCTCTTGTATTTCAAGAACAAACATACGTAAAATGTTCTTTTGTTGCAGGAAAAATTATTGTTGCCCACTTGTTCCCTCTTGCTAACGCTGTGATGGTCAGGAGCAAACCCAGTGGTGTGGGGCTGTGCTGGTGTGCTGCTGGAGGGGAACAGGCTCGTGTTTCTGGAGGATGCTAGTGCAAGGGGTAGGGTTAGTTGCGGCTCCTTCGGCAAGTGCACACAGCCTGCGGTGAGTCCTGGGGCAGCGTGTGGGGCTGTGTGGCCTTGCAGCTCTGCACGTTGATGAATATCCTTACCTGGGAGTCAGCTGCGGCTTTTGTTGCTGTATGCATCTTAAAAATGCTGCTCTTCAGTGCTGGCTCATCAAAGCTTGCGCTGATGAGGTCCTGTCAGGTGGTGGGGCTCAGTGTCCTCTGATTTGTACTGGTGGAAGTTAAGAATAACTTTCTAGGCCTGGATGTAATCCCAGCCTGAGAAGGGTGGGAGAGCAGGCAGCTTGTGCAGGGGCTAACAGCCGGTGAGCCTGTCTCGCTCCAGTGCTGTTTGCACTCAAGCTTGGGCATGCTCGTGGACTGACTCGAAGGTAAGCGGTGGCCTCTGAGCTAACGAGTACATGAGTGCCCCTGGGGCGCAGAGGGGCCCTACACTGACAGCCCAGGTGGAAGTGAGCTGCAAAGTTCAGGGCTGAGCTTTTTCCAGTGTCTGGGTTTGTCAATGTTGTTGTTCTGGTTTCAGTGAGAACCAAATCTTCACGCACGCAGCTATGCTTCAGCAAGTGTTGCTGTTGATCTGTATGGTGTGCTCCACCTGGCAGAGCGTGGTGTCCGATATGAAGCGCTGGTGTCTCAGGACCCGGTAGGCTGTCTCAGCTGGGAATAGTTTCCTGGTGGTGGATATTCGGGGTTTCTAAACCCTGGGGAGTGTGCCAGCTGCTCTCAGCGTCCTGGTGGCAGGAGGGGCTCTGGCAAAGAGGATCCACTGGGACCATGTGGCAGACAGGAACGCAGTGATGGCAGGATGGCGTAATTCCCTGATGGATCTGGAAAGCTGTGTTTGTGCCTAGCTGTGCCCATAGATACTCTCTGCAGCAGGCTGAGCAGTCTTCAAGGTGACCTGAAGGGAGACTCCATACGTCTTCCCCTCCTGTGCTGGTGGCTGCAGCCTGAGCTGGACCAGCCCCAGAGCTGCCCAGGGAGGGCCTTGGGCTGACTTGGAGAATGCAATGTGAAAGCCCTATACTTACTGCTAGTGTATTACTCAAAGCTTAGGTGGTTATTATATTTATTATATAAATACATTATCCTATTACCCATTATAATATTGTGAGTACATACTAATAATATGTCATTATATACTTAGGTAAGTTTTTCTACCTCTGATTCAAGTTCGTCCCTCTCTGGAAAATCTCTCTGAGCTCTTCCCTCCTGGTCTGCCTACTGTCTGCTCCTGCCTGCCCAGCACCAGCCCCAGCCTTGCCTGACTCCATCCTGGTTCCTCTCCCTGGGAAGGGCACCAGTTGAAATATGGTGCAAAAAACCCCCTCATTCCCCCTAAAATATGAAACATGTCAGTGATTTAGAGCAGTTGCTGCTGTTGATATCAGTGCATGATTATTTGGGTTAAAATGTGTTCAGCTTTTTGACTTGCCATTCAGAAAATATGCAACAGGGAGTAACAATGGATGAGTAAGCACAATGTTTGGCAGTTGGAGTTAAAGATGTCGCCTGAGATTTGGCATCAGGAGCTTTTTTAAAAACTTTGTTACCTCTTTAATGCCATAAAGTATCAGTTAATGCAGTGAATAGACTGTCATATAGGGTATCGGGACCATGATTTGGCAGTTTCTCAGACTTCACCCGTCAGCAGGAAGATATGCTCCTGGCATCTCTTCCGAAATAGTTCACTGAGACTGTTTCAGGGAGAGACAGATAAAGTTTTCACTGATTAGACAAGGAGGACTTGAGAAAACGAGTGGCAGGAGTGATAAAACGTGATGCATGGTGGTGGGGGAAAAAGCTAGAAGCTGCAAGGGCTAGAGCTAGAGACTCGGGTGGGGATGGAGAGAGTCTGAAATGAGCTGTAAAAATAATTGGCGCTGTTTGTTCATCCTTTCTTCCCATTTTGATCTTTGCCTAACCCCTAATTGATTAGATAGACTCACCCATCCATATACCAAAGGGTTATTTCATCTGAAAAGTGCTGAAGAGACTCTGTTCAACTGTGTGTGCCAGTGACAGTACCTAGTGCTGCCTGCTGTCGCTGAGACTGGCTGGAGAGTCTGTGATCACAACGCTGCTTTCTGTAGCTGCTGCTTTCCAAGGGAATTGTGGCTTGCTGGGTGTTGCCTACTTGTCCAAGCTCGCCTGAGCTCTCCTGTCTGCTGTCCCGTTCCTCTCTTTACAAATGCATTGCTGGGTATGAACCTTAGCTTTAGGGAAAGTAGTGTTCAAATGAGACCCCAGGGGAAAAACTTGGGAATACTTCTGTGTTGCTGTGTTTTCTGAGAAGCAGGGTGAGCTTACCGGAAGATGGTCCTGTAACCCGTCCTCTTCCACACAGGCACCCATGCTGTGTGCATGCAGGTCTTTAGTTCCTGAGCCTTCCAGGATCACAATCAGTCGTGGGCCAGTTTCCCTTTATCTGCTCCTCGGGATAAGCATGGGCAGTGAGTATCTTGCAATGGTAAGCTGCTGTTAGTTTGTAATGTATAATCCTTTATTAGCAGAGGCAAAGCCAGGGAAAACCCTGACTCCTTGGATCCCCTTGGATGGAATGCCTTCTGCCAGTTCTATAGACCAAGGAAACGCATCTCCCCATCTCAGCCTTCATCAAGGAGTGGAAGGTGATCTTTTAGCGTGGTGAGGCATGGAGCGTGTGAAAGATACCTTTCTTGAATGTTGCGCTTAGGAAGCCAGCGTATGGCGGTGGACACTGTGGTTTATGTTGCTGGAGAGGGGCACTGCAGCGATCTGTACAAAAGAGGCTGGAGTTAAATGAGATGATCCTGAGGTCCCTGGGGGCTTGCTTGAAGGTGGCAGGTTTGACAGCAGGTGGTACTTTACTGAAACCATGCAAAGCACCAGGCGCTTGTCCCAGGGTGGCAAGAGGGCTCCAAGGAGAGCACAAATGGCTCGGCTTCCCCATGGAGTGCTGGTGTTGGTGTCTGGCAGCTGCATTAGCCTCAGCAGGGTGCTGCACAGCATGTGTGTTTCAGGGTAAAGGAAAAAGAAATAATGGTCTTGTCAAGGCCCCTCTCTCAGAAACAGCCAGTCTTGCTCCTATTAGGCTCTGGTGGACTGGAATTGATAGTTCGGCAGCGACCCTGATCTGCCCAGAAACAGCCTGTGCTGCTGAGAGCTTCTCCAGTCTCATTTTATGCAAATGTTCCCCATTCTCTGCATTAAGATGCTGTCCTACTTTTACCTCTTTTCCTTTTGAATAGTGCTGGTTTTCAGATGAGAAAGATGGGAAATGGATGAAAAGACCTTGAGAAGTGTAAAAGCTGCACTAAGGGCCTGTTGGTTTGTCTGAACTAGGACGAATGCTCCGTGCTTACATGTGAGATGGACTGCCCGTTTTGGGGGGATGGTACTTCACTGAGCAGCTGCACCTAGTTCAGTTGTTGTCTTATTGGTATCCCCCCATTCTAATCTGACTTGATTAGACTTTCCGTTGTTATGGTGTGCAACAATTTGCGGAGTATTGTTCTGTGTTGTACAATCCATCATTAGATTAGTATTGCCTGCAGTATTGTTTTCTGATTATTATTTTTTTTTTAATCCACTGAGATTTCTTTACAGGATGGTACAGTGCAAGTGATTTGATTGTGCTTTTTAAAATTCAGCCCTGACCCTCTATTCAGAAGTCAGTGGAAGCTTTGTTGCCCCAAGCCATTGTATATATGCAAGAAAAAGTCTGAATGAGAGCAGTTTTCGATACTGCTGGGTTTGGTCCCAGTACAGAGAGTGTCAGCTTCAGGTGTCTGTACTCTTCCTGCTGTGATGCTGGGTCAATAATTACCAAGTGCAAATGAGCTTCCCAGCTCAACCTTCCCTGTAGCTGTGTTAACCTGCCCTGGTTCTACAAATCTGGGGCCAAGCGTGGTGCTTCAGGGGTTACCCTGCGCTGCCAGGAAATGCTTCCAGAGAATGAACGGTGGGGTCATGGCAGACTGATGGGCCTTCCCTTACAGTACCTAGCAAGGGTGTTTTCTTCAAGCTTCGTTCAGGTGGGTATTTTATTCAGGGCTAGCAACAAACCATAAACTTACATGGTTTAAAGATGACAATGACTAGAAGAGTGGTGAGGAAATGTCTGGAGGGAGGATGGCAAAGGATCCTGTTGAAGAGATTGTGTGCTAGAGGGCAGTTGCTGGCAGAATTCATTAGAGGCTTGTTTTGATGGCATTGAATCATACAGTGGTAAAGTGACACAATGTTATGCTAACGAAGTTTCTTGATAGACTCTCCTTCTCTGGAGATATGCAAGACCTGCCTGGATGTGGTCCTGTGCAGCCTGCTCTGGGTGACCCTGCTTTGGCAGGGGGGTTGGACTGGGTGACCCACAGAGGTCCCTTCCAACACCTAACATTCTGTGATAGAACAAAAAACTGCTGCCTGCTGGAAAGGGCAGGACTACTCCTGCCTGCGCTGCCCTGCACTGACCTGCTGCAGACAGATTTGTCAAGGACAGTGGGTGACAGCTCTAGGGATGGAGTCTGAGTCTCTCGCTCGGGGCTCTCCAGGCCAGGTTTAGCATAGCTATGCAGCTGTGTAACCCTACTGATGTCTGCTTCTCTGCTCGGTCACAAATGGAAGAGCCAAATGGAGAGCTGGTGCTGAGTGGGTGGACAGACATGGGGTAATGCAACTGCTGGTCCTGAGGCAAATCGCTCTGCCCAGGTCCATGGGCATTGCACCACGGAGCCGGAGGACCAAGCAGGATGTGGGAGCTGGGGTTGGCTGGTGCAGGAGGAAGGCAGAGGGGAGGTGGCCTGCAGAGCCGATCTCCGTGCTGCTGGAGGTGCGTGGAGGTGTTCAGCAGCTCTTGCTGTCACGTGCAGGTCACCTCCTTCATGTCTCCACCTCGCTCTGCAGTCTGTAAGCTTCTCTTTAGTGTGATATCAGTCCTGCTCCCTGTATCCTGGGTCTGAGCCCTTACCACGTATGTTCCCAGGCTGCTGGAGGGCTTTCGGCAGTGGTCCCCTTGCTCTCCCCTCCAAGGGCTGTGGGACTGCCTCCACTAGCTCTGCCTCTTTCGCTATTCACTTTGTGCCATCAAATCACAAAGGGACAAGGGAAGCTGAGTCCTTTGTGCAAGTGGCCCACAAAGCCAGGCCACCTGGAGTGTTGAAGTGTGGTTTAGAGAGGGACTAACCTTTAGACAGCAGGTTTGAGCTTTATTAAAGCAGCTGGAGCTATTCTGACAGTCGGCTCCCCTGGGCACTGGAGACAGATGAAACCGATGTGTGCTGCTAATTGCAGATGCTCATCTGGCACTGAGAGCCAATATCTTTCAAGGGATCAAGCCACCCCACTGCCTTCAACATGGGCAAGGCATGGCAGGTCACTACAGCACGGAGATGCGATTAAGCAGAAGGTTTCTGCATCCCTATTCTCCTTGCTTAGCAAAAAGTGCTGGAGGAGCTTTGGCTGTTGCCAGTTGTAATGTGGCTTACTTTATTTTTGTTATAGGAAGAGTTCAGTGCAAATGTAGAGAAAGGCTTGGATGCTCCTGGCGCTGCGATGGGGAAGCAGGACACTCACAGAGCTACCGGGCAGAAGTTCAGCTCCACGTCCTGATGGTCCTTCTGAAACCCTGGGGAGGTGTCGAGCTTATGGCTGATGGTGCCACATTAGAGGTTTGGGTTACTGTGCAGAGGAACAGGAGAATATGGGGAGTGCGAAAATTGCTGGAGCATTAATGGTCTCTGTCTCCTCTGTATTTTCTGGGAGTGCTTTACTATGCTAAGCCCAAGTGTACATACAAATGAAATATAAATTCTTATTTACTACTGTGTTTTCCCTACCCAAAGTCACCCTGCTGTAGTGTGAACCCCGTCATGTTGTTAATTAGGAACAGACTAGAGTGCCTCCATTATTATAATTCTTCTACATCTTGCCTTTTAACTAACTATAGTGTCTTTGGACTTGTGCCAGCTTCAGTTTTAAACCTTTGAAAAATACCTAATCTGCACAGCGCAGACCAGCCAATTATTTTTTTTCTTTGTAAACAGTAAATATCTATTGAGCATAGATCTTTTTGTTGCTGATGAGGATACCTCTTAAAATGAGATCCATCTTTTTTCCTCCATATCTTGCTAATACTTAGGAGATGCACTTCCATCAGCCTTATACTAAGTGAGTGGGAGAAAAGGTGGTGGAAGAGCAGCTGAGACAAGCCTTTAGGCTGAATGCATCCAAGCTGGAGATTTATAGTGCATTCAAATTAGAATAATTTATCTGGAGAGGTCAAAGGCTGTGCATTGTTTTTCTGTTAATGTATACTGGAAATATAGAGCAGAGCAGGGCTGTGCCTTTTTCAGGATGGGTATCTTTGTCAGAACCTGATCCTCGGCTCAGGGGTGTCACGTTGCATGCCATGACATCTATTGAAAAACAGGACTCCTGGGGGGTTACCAAACGCTTGCTGCTTTATTGGGTAGGGTTTGGGCTCATTGCAATTTTATAAGAGCTGAGCCATTTCAGGTGAAACCTTCCATGTCACCTCTGCATTTTGGGAAAGGTATTAATTTTCTGCATGGAGGAGAAAGAACTGAGATTAAAGTAAAACTCTGCCTGTCCTGGATGAACACAACTGCCTGATGGTATCTCACATCACCTTAAGCATTCTTTAAACTGTAGCAGATACTACAATTTTGGTTCCAAATGTAGTCTTTCAGAATGTTATTTTCTTAGCTGAAAAGGCAAGTTTTGTTCTCTTGCATTTTCTTAGGTAAGCAGGTTTGTCCTCATTACTGCAGACTTGTTCTTATTTGATTCTTGGGGGTTTTGTGTCATAGCAAAACACTAGTTTGGGAGTAGATTCATGCAGATAAAGAACAGGAAAGCTCAGATATAACCCAGGGGAAGGAGTAATGTTGACCTATGGAAAGGTATTTTTAAACCATTCTTGTCTGTTCTTGCTTTGTAATATGTATGACTGAGAAGCAATGACCTAGCAAAACTCCTGAGGCTGGAGTCAGAAAAGCTCTGGTGACATTTCCCAAAACTGGTGCTGGGGCCCTTTGTAAAGGTGTGCTAAATGCATCTTCCTACCAAGCTTTGCCTGGCGCTGTTCTTCACTCGCTGGATGTAACATTGTATTGGAAACAGCTGTCGGTGACTGCCTGACCCACTTAAGATAAAGCTAAACTCAAGAAAACGCATTGGCATCTGTTAAATAAGAACTGTAAAGGAGAAGCCAAAGGAGGAATAACATCCCTGCTCTTCTCTACCTGCCTCAAAACTAATAGCACTCTACTTTTCTCCGGTTCTGCCACAGAACACTTGCTCTGCACTCTTACAGGGATGTCAAAGTGCTTTGCTGCAATAAACTATAACTCTGATTATCTTCACAGCTGATGGCAAGAGTTAGGAGGCTCAAAACTTTCCCAGAGGAGTAGGTAAGATGAGAGAAAGCGAACAGAGCTAACAGCCTCCTGTACTGCTGTCTTGATGAATGGAGTGCTGACACAATGAATCAGGATGGTAGGTCTGAGGGCAAATAAGAAATGGGGCATCGCGGGACCTGCTGAGGAGCAAGTGCGGCTTCTGCTGTCCTTCCCGAGTGGGCTCTGTCGGGGCCATCTAATTGATTGCCAGCAGCATGGCTGCAGCAGCAGAGACCAGCATAAGGTAACTTGTCAGGTACAGACCCTGCTCCCCAGGTGGGCTTTGCCAGCCAGGCTCCCTCCTGCTCTGGCTTGCTTGTATTAATTCTAGATCTAGGTGGGTTAAAATTAGCTCAGGTACAATGCTTGACTCTTATAGCTGAACCATCCATAGCATTTCCCTGGCTGTTAGGGAAGAGGTAAAGAGGTTAAGATACCATGTTTGCAGTATCACCTTGAGCATGTGCTGTTTATTTAGCCTTCCTTGTCACCACAGGTGCTCACTGAGTCCTGAACCCCAGAATACATCCTTGCTGGTGTTAACATCCTGTGTAATAAAGCATCAGGACGCAGTTCGGGATGTTTGTTCTGCTGATCTTTTTTGTGCTGTATGAATACCCACAAAAACAGTCAAGTCCCTCTCCGAAGGGAAGTCATTCTCGGCAGTGGTCATATGAGGAAGCCAAGAAGACACAATTAACAAGGTGACTTTGGTAGACTTAAAAATAGGTCTGTGAAAATGCTTTTAAGGACCTGGAATGACTTATGTCATCTTACTGGGGCACTGGGGGCTGTGTAGGGGAGAAAGCTATATGGAAAGGTAAAACGGGAAAGTAAAATGGAGGACAGTTCTTATTTAGCTGGTACTGATTCTTGTAAGTGTTTTGGGGTCAGCAGAGATCCGGGCTTTTCATTTGATTATAGCACTGAGCAGGTAGTTAATCACACTAATGAGAACCTTTTTGATGCTTTTAAATAAACAATACATGCAATTTAATGTTTGTGACTTGTAAGCACCACAAGCTTTGTTACTGTCTTTAGAGCATGAATGTGTGGTCTATAGATTGGTGGTCAGCGGTGCTCTTAACCGAGTGGGAGCTGTGCTAATGAAATCTGGGTGCTTTTACAGCATCAGGACTGTTCTCCCCAAGAACAAATCCTTCTGATGACTTTCTGGCTCTTCAGAAGCCCTCTATGTATAAAGACCCAGAGAAGTCCAGGTTCATATTTAAAGGTGTGTTTGTGAACACAACTACTTTGAAAATGAGACACTTAGGTTGTTTCTGAGCATGTGCGCTTTTGAGGGAGAGACCCTGTTTCCATAGCCTTGACATGCAAATGATCACAGTTGGTGTCTCTGGCACAGGACAGTTTTCATACACTTTAAAATATGTGATGTGCAGGTAAAATGTAATTTTATTTGTGGTCTATTGTGTATGCTCCCTGTGCAACCTAAGACCATGCATCTTGTACGCGATTACTAGTTCACCATCATATGTAAAACATCGTATATATTCAATCTTGTTGATGTGCGTCACCTTGTTTGAAATGGCCATTTTCAGCTTGGAGACAGACAAGGAATAGGAGGGGATAAGCAGAGGGTGGATGTTGGTGGGTGGATCTGCAGGTATCTCTTTGCAATGTTTCCTGTCCTGTGGGTTAGTTGCCCTTGAAGGTGGGGTCATCATCAAGACTTCTGGCCTCGCTAAGGCTCTCTCTTGCCTGATCTGCGGCCTCCTCTCCCCAGTATATGTTTTTTAGGCCAGCAGCAGCAACTGGCTCATGCAGAGATAAGCTGAGAGTTCTTTTGCCAAACACGTGCTTTCTCATCTGACTCTTCTAAACTCAACTGCCCCTTCTCTGCAGCTTTTTACTTTCCCTTTTCTCCTGGCTTTGAATTCCCTAAGCTACTTTGTGAAGAGGTGGGCTTTACTTGTGCTGGCAACTGGAGACAAAGTACTTTAAGAACTGGGTGTTTTGGTTTTTTTTTTTTTGTCCCAGGCTTGCCACAGCTCCTGTGTGGGACTGTCTTCCCATCAGTTTCAGTGGCTCTGCAGGTTAAGACTAACTGGTGGTAGGGTCTGAGGGCAGAGGATGAGCTGCAGGGGACTTGTGTGCTTCACATGGCCAGCACAAAAGGAGGGATTTATGGAGCTGAAGATGGTATCACACAAAGATTGGGTCCAGTTCTGTCTCTTGGTGCATCCTTGCTCTGCTGAGAACAGAAGGGGCACCTTGTCTGACCACCTGCACTAACGTGCCCTGTGCTGCTCTTGCCTAGCCCGTGCTGGAACTGCAGCATCTACTTTAGGTTGTTGTTACTGTTGAGCTACTGGCTCTGGATGGTCATGAAGGATTTCTTCTTCAGCCAGTCTCCTGTTAATTTTTCTGTGCTGATAGTTAGTGATACTCTGCTTTGCCTTTAGCTCGCTGAAGTAACCAGTCTTTCTTGCAGGCCAGATGCTGGTGGTAGATATGTGGCTCAGTGGTCTGAGCACAGACTTTCTTCCTGAGCTCTGTGAGAAACACTGTGAGTAGGAGTAGCATCACTGAATGGGTTGGCTGGAGAGCTGGGTGCATTGACAGTAATTTCCCAAGCCAATAATAGTTAGGCAGCTGTGGCAGAGGTCTAACAAATTAGAAGAATATCTCCTCTTTCCTTCCCCCCTCAAGCCCTTTTACAGTAGTTTGCAATTTATAGTGAAGAACAGAGCCTTCTACCTTGTGCGTCGTGAGGACGTCTTTGCCCAAGATGTATGGTACCCTGTGCGCTTTGTCATCTGGCTGGTTTTATGGTATGAAACACACCATGAGAATGAGGAGATATTCCAGCACAGCATTCGGTTTTCCCAGAGAAGTGGAAACTAGCAAATGAGACGATAAAGCATGTTTCATACCAGCATAGAGAGAGCGAAATGGAGAAGAAAAAAAAAAAGATGGCAGGGACAACTAGGACAGGAAATCAAAAAGCAATTGCAATCCAGCCCCTCCTGAATGATTTAAAATATTTCAGTGTTTATTTAAAGCAATTAATGGTCTGAGTCCTCATTGCCCTGGGACAGGCAGTGGGGGGTGAGGGCTGTCTGGGAAGGTACAGAGCAGGTCCCAGTATCCCCTAACAGCAGCAGTCTTAGTGGCAGGTATGTAAGCAAGAAACTGAGCTGGGACCAGAAATGCCCCCTGACTTCTGTTCCCTCAGCACTGCATGGAGTAAAACCTGTGATCGCTGCCCTGGTGTTGCAGGGCAAGCCTTTATCTGGAGGCAACAGTTTGTGCCCTGTTCTCAGTCCCACAGGATCACCCAAGCCCCAGTTCTTCATTTTCACTTTAACTCTTGGGGTTAAACACAGCAAAAGAAAACAAATTTACAGCCCATGGTCCTAGTGCTGAGGTCCTTCTTCCACCTTTTGGGTTTTATCGTTTCCCATTTGTCCTTGCTTTAGCCATTTGCTGCTGCCAGTAAAATGTGTGCTGTCAGTGTCTAATTATGCCAGATGTAGCATTTTATTTCCAAAGTGATTTTAAAACATAGTTTGTTTTATTCTCCATTAATGAAAATTTTCCTTGGTAAGGAGGACTCAATTAATTGTGATCTGGGAATAAAGAGGTCTTACAAAGGAAGGCAGAAGCTTGGAGTTTCCTGGTGAGTAACATCAAACAGCAGCTAGCCCAGTGCTCTCTGTACTCCTGCTGTGCCATTGCGGGACTAGCAGTCAGTCTCAGTCAGTCCCATGTTACCCTGTTCTCTTGCCTAGACGTTAGATCAACATGTCTTCTCTTGAGCTAGTTTTCGTTTATCTCGGGTGTTTCCCCCACTGTAACCTCTGGGTTCAGTGAGGTGCGCCTGGAGGACTCCTAGCCTGTACTGTTTTAGGGAGAGCTGTATTCTCCCTGCTGCGCTCAGCTGTCTCTGCCAGGTCCTTTGTCCATCCCATCTGTTAACCTGCTCAATGTTGCCCTGGACTTGCCATTCTGAAAGCTTCCCTGGGCAATGAGATGGGCTCCAGAACTCCAGATATGTCAGTCACTCAGCCAGACAGCTAAAGATCTAATGCACTGCTGGGAAACATCACCATGAAGTGGGAAACCTGGGTGCTTCACCCCAGGACAAAAGACTTTCTGGATTTTTTTTTTTCCCAAGCAACTTGTGAGCATGCAACTATTCACCGTAGTTGAGAAACAGGCAGAACACATCAGTGAGTCTGAAGCAACCACTGGAGAGTTAAGCTATATTTTAGGATTTTCCCCGCTCTTTATCAGTCAATGCTTTCATCAAAGTAGTCCAGTCTTATTCAATTAAGCTTGCAAGAAATTTGACCACGCATTTCATCTCCCTAGAACAGAACTGCATATTGGGAGGATATGGCTGAATTAACCTCTTGAGTAGAATCACGGGATAACTTTTCATCAGAAAGGGCAGCTTTGGTTGCTCTTTTTTATTCATTTATTTTTACAAGGCAAGCCAAAGCGCTGGTGTAAGTGAGGCTGACTTTCACATGAAAACTAATGAGTGAAATTACTGCATTAATGAAGAAAATGCTACTAGCAAATTGTGAAAAGTACTTTAATTATAATTAATGGGACAAAATTAAAACTGAACTTTAACTCTTCTCTGGTGTTTTAATTAATAATTAAGTTTAATATTGGTTATGGCACATCTTTGCACACTCTGGAGTAACTGACAGGGCAGTCAGGAGAACAGTAGAAGTAGTCAGTAGAAACTTCTACAAGGACACATTCATAAACTTTAGGCTGGAGGGACTGTTATGATCAGCTTGTGCCATCCTGTATAAATAACCAGTGCTATAAGAACAGTGGACAGAGATGTGCCTGGAGCATTTGGGTACAGTGTGTGGTTACACAAGGTGTAGTTAGCAGTCTTATGAGGCAGATGCTACAGCTGCTTCACAGCCTATTTCTTCTACTGTTCAGTGCAAGCTCTGTCTCAGAGGTATCACGTATCATCCCTTTAGAGCACTGCAGACCTCCTGCAAAACGTAGGCCAGAGAATGCTCTTTGGTGATTTTTATTTTAATCCACCTTGAGCTACAGGCTAGTTTCCAGAAATACTTGATTGCACGTGGAGATAGTCTCACTGCTGTGGAGATGGTGTCACTGCCTGCGGAGGCCGGCTGGGAGCAGGTGGGATCCTGCATGGTTTGCGATAGCTATGTTTCTTCTCAAGGCTCAGCTCACCAATCCCAGGCGGAGTGCTTATTTCTCCCAGCTTTCTTCTCCATGTGGATAGGTTGAAAGTCCTTCTCCTGGGAGTGCCTGTCTTGTGTTTAAGCTTCCTTCATAATGTACTTGGGAAACAGGAGGAGTATGTGAAGATGTACTCAAAGCTGACGGGTGCCCAGAAGTTACAAGCAGGTCTGTAGCACTGGGTCTTGTAATGACCAAGTTACACAAAACAGTCTGAGGATGGTTGGGAAGCCCATGGGCAAAGCTGATGGCCTGGCAGGGAAAAGCATTTGGAAGATGGCAACTTTTATTTCTAAGGCCTCTACTCCAAAGCTTTGATGATGCATAGTTGGACTGACTGATATCAGACAGTGAAGTGTGTTTGATAGCCACTAACTGTCTGGAACTGCTGATGGATGCTGACACCAGCACCTGGTTCCATCCACTGTGTTTGGAGCCCATGGGACTGCACAATGGTGGGTGAGGGCACTGCTGCCCTCAGGGCACCCCTGTCTCGCAGCTCATCCTTCCCTTGGGGAGCAGCCCTGTGCTGACTGCTCCTTGGCAAGGACCACACTATCCTGAAAATATAGGTTAGGCAGTTGGCCAGCTAGAAAGTGATGTTTCTGAAACTGCAGAAGCTGTAGTGGTCTTTCTTTGCTCTCCTGGCAACGCTGATTCGAAATTCTTCCATGGGAGCCTGACCGAGAGGAAGCGAATGTCGTCTTAAAAAAAAGATAATCCAAGGGGAAAAAGGCCAATCTTAGGATGTCTAGAAACTCAGGAGGTGAGGGCTGTAGTTCTGGTTGCACAGCACTGGAAGGAACTGAGAGGGGGATGGAGACTAGGAGACACCCAATGCTGCACTGGAAGGGGCTTACAGAGGAGGGGGGATGTGTTTGTCTCTTTTGACCCACAGTGTGATAACCCCTCTCCAAGAATGGAAGCCTGGGTCTAAACAGCTGTGGAGATTGCATAAATACTCTGCCATCAGCAGGCTGTCTCCGATCTAGAACATTCCTCGCATATGTATGTTGTGCTTTCAAATATGTCCACCTTCAAAATGAAACTGGTGCATGTCATGGAGATTAAAAGATGGGAGCTGTGGGGAAGCTGAAGCCCTCATCCAGTGAACATGACAAAACTTCCGCAAGTGTGTGATTACTTACAGCGTTAGTGCTCTTAACAAGGCCATTCTTATCTATGCAAGAAGATGGCAGAGATGAATAGCACTGACAACAGTTGTTTTTGAAGGCGTCTGACTTAATATAAGCCTTCACAAGCACCTATGTTGATCTAGAGGGGAACATATTGTTTGGAAGGATTGCTAGGAATAGCTGACTGGTTCTGGCTTTACAGGAGTGTCTTCAAAACTAGCAGTAACCTCAGGCAATTCCTTACCTCTTCCACCCTGTCAAAAAGGGCAAGAAGGAGGACCCAGGAAACTACAGGCTGGTCAGCCTCACCTCCATCCTGGGAAAGATGATGGAGGAGCTCATTCTGGATGTCATCATTAAGCAAGTGGAGGAAAAGAAGGCTTTCAGGAGTAATCAACATGGATTCACCAAGGGGAAGTCATGCTTGACCAATCTGATAGCTTTCTACAATGGCATGACTGGCTGGGTAGATAAGCTGAGAGCAGTGGATGTTGTCTACCTTGACTTCAGCAAGGCTTTTGACACTGTCTCCCATAACATTCTCCTAGGGAAGCTCAGGAAGTGTGGGCTGGATGAGTGGTCAGTGAGGTGGATTGAGAACTGGCTGAATGGCAGAACTCAGAGGGTTGTCAGCAGCGGTGCTGAGTCTCGTTGGAGGCCTGTAACTAGTGGTGTCCCTCAGGGGTCAGTACTGGGCCCAGTCTTGTTCAACTTCTTCATCAGTGACCTGGATGAAGGGACAGAGGGTACCCTCAGCAAGTTTGCTGATGACACAAAACTGGGAGGAGTGGTGGATACACCAGAAGGCTGTGCTGCCATTCAATGAGACCTGGACAGGCTGGAGAGTTGGGCAGGAAGGAACCTGATGAAGTTCAACAAGGGCAAGTGCAGGGTCCTGCACCTGGGGAGGAACAACCCCATGCATCAATACAGGCTTGGGGTGGACCTGCTGGAGAGCAGCTCTGCGGAGAGGGACCTGGGTGTCCTGGTAGATGACAGGTTAACCATGAGCCAGCAGTGTGCCCTGGTTTCCAAGAAGGCCAATGGGATCCTGGGGTGCATTAAGAGGAGTGTGGCCAGCAGGTCAAGGGAGGTTCTCCTTCCCCTCTACACTGCCCTAGTGAGGCCCTGTCTGGAGTGCTGTGTCCAGTTCTGGACTTCCCACTTCAAGAAAGATGAGGAGCTACTGGAGACAGTCCAGCAGAGGGTTGCGAGGATGATGAGGGGATTGGCACATCTCTCCTACGAGGAAAGGCTGAGGGAGCTGGGCTTGTTCAGCCTGAAGAAGAGAAGGCTGAGAGGGG
>Ga0065711_1010734_pt1 | contig 18151 bp, 13 predicted proteins | sample Hoacrofraction12_FD_59098 | JGI IMG/M metagenome (GOLD analysis project Ga0065711, IMG submission 59098) | Hoatzin crop microbial communities from Cojedes, Venezuela - Epithelial fraction 12 v2 (version 2) | ecosystem: Host-associated > Birds > Digestive system > Esophagus > Crop | place... | reverse complement strand
GCTCCCGCCGAGGAACCCGCCGCCGAGCCCACGCCCGAGGAGCCCAAGGCCGCCGAGCCCGCTCCCGCCGAGGAGCCCGCCCCCGCTGTCGAGTCCGCAGAGCCCGAAGCCGCCGCAGAGCCCGCAGCCGAGGCACCCGCACCCGCCGAAGAGCCCGCGCCGGAGCCCGCAGCCGAAGAGCCGCAGGAAAAGAAGGAGGAAGAGGCCCCCAAGACCAAGCGCGAGGCCGTGGAGCGACTCCGCATCATCACCGAAGCCGGACTCCTCCCCGCACGACAGGTCATCGACAAAATAAAACAGGTTTTCTACAATATTCATAATGCCGAAACCGAAGCCGAGAAAAAGGCGTTCGTCGAAGCCGGAGGCAAGGAAGAAGACTTCAAGCCCACGCCCGACCCCGACGAAGAAGTGTTCAAGGCACAACTCGACCTCGTGAAGGAACTCCGCGCCAAGGAGATGAAGGCACGCGAGGAGCAGAGCAAAGAAAACCTGAAGCGCAAACTCGAAATCATCGAACTCATCAAGTCCTACGCCGAAAGCCCCGACAAGGCCGACGCCAACTTCAACGAAGTCAAGAAACTCCAGACCGAGTGGAAGGAGCGCAAGGCCGTGCCGCCCGAGAACGCCTCCGAGCTCTGGACTACCTACCAGTTCGCCCTCAACCAGTTCTACGACCAGCTTCACCTCAACCGCGAAGCCCGCGCCTACGACTTCAAGAAAAACCTTGAGGCCAAGACAAAACTCTGCGAAGCCGCCGAAAAACTCGCCGACGTCGAAGACCCCGTCTCCGCCTTCCATCAACTCCAAAACCTCCACGACCAGTTCCGCGAAATCGGCCCCGTAGGACGCGAAAACCGCGAAGAAATCTGGAAGCGCTTCAAGGCTGCCTCCACCGTGGTCAATAAGCGCCATCAGGAGTACTTCCTCTCCCAAAAAGAGCAGGAAGAAGAAAACCTCAAGAAGAAAGAAGCCCTCTGCGAAGAGCTCGAAGGCGTCGACGTGGAGGCTCCCGCATCGTTCAAGGCTTGGAACGCACTCACCGAGAAGGTGCTCGAACTCCAAAAGCAGTGGCGCTCCATCGGATTTGCCACACGCAAGCAAAACACGGCCGTCTATCAGCGCTTCCGCAAGGCTTGCGACCGATTCTTCGAGGCCAAATCCACCTTCATGAAGGCTCACAAGACCCTGCAGGCCGAAGCCCTCGCCAAGAAGGAGGAACTCGTGAAAGCCGCCGAAGAACTCAAAGCCGACACCAACTGGAACGAGACCGCCAAGAAGTTCACCGAACTCCAAAAGCAGTGGAAAGAAATCGGCCACACCGCCGCCAAATCGTCCGAAGCCCTTTGGGAACGCTTCCACGCCGCCTGCAACGACTTCTTCGCCAAACGCAATGAAGCCGTCGGCGGACGTCGCCAAGAAGAAGAGGCCAACCTCGAGAAGAAGAACGACGTAATCGCACGCCTCCAAGCCGCCATCGAAAAGGCCGGCGACAAGGTCTCCGAAGAGGTTCACGCCCTCCAAGACGAGTGGCAAAGCATCGGCTTCGTCCCCTTCAAGAAAAAAGAAAAGCTCCAACAGAAATACCGCGAACTCATCGACCGCGCCTACGACGAACTCCACATCCAGCGTCGCCGCCGCAGCGTTGAGAACTTCCGCCAAAACATCGCCGAAAAAGACGAGAGCGACCTCTCGCGCGAACTCCGCCGCCTGCAAGACCAACTGGCCGCCAAGCAGTCCGAACTCAACACCTACGAGACCAACCTCTCCTACTTCCGTTCCACCTCCAAGAGCGGCAACTCCCTGCTCGCCGACATCGAGAAGAAGGTGGAGAAAATGAAAGGCGAAATCGAAACGCTGAAGGAGAAAATCAAAGTCGTGCGCGAACAAGCCAAAGCCGAAAAGACCGCCGCCGAAGCCCCCGCCGCAGCGCCCGAAGCCCCCGCCGCCGAAGCCGCTCCCGCCGAGGAGCCCGCAGCAGCCGAGGCCGAGGCCGCAGCAGCCGAAGAGACCCCCGCAGCCGAAGCCGCGCCCGAACCCGAAAAACCCGAGGCCGAAGCAGCCGAATAAGCGCCCAAGCCTTCCAAATGCGCAGAGCAGTCCTCAACGCGAGGGCTGCTCTCTTTTTGTGCGCGCCCGAGCGGTCGAAACGGCGGGCAAAAGGTTCAAAATCAACTTTTGCGCGGCTGGCGCGAGAGTGGGGCGGGAAGAAATTGCCAAAAAGTTTGCAAATGTGATTTTTTTGCCGTATATTCGCGCAAAAATAAATCTAAATCAATAGTGAATATGGCACAAGAAAAAATCAAGGCGTTCTATCAAGAAAAAATCGACGCCCTTTCGACCGAAATCAAAAGTTTGAAAATCAAGAGTCGGCTCTTGTACGCATGCAATCTCGTCTGCATGGCGCTGTTCATCGCGCTGCTAATCATCTATGTGAAGAGTGGCCACGGCTTTTGGTGGGTGTTGGCACTGATTGCGGTGTTTTTTTTGAGTTGCGTGCCCTCAAATCGCCGCCGCAAATTCCTCGAACGACTCGGACATGCTTCCCCCCAGCGCGATGTCTATAAGCGCGAACTCTGCAGCCAAGATGGCGACGCTTCAGGCTATTCCGCCCTAGAGGTTGATGCCAACGCAGACCAAACTCTCAAGTGGAATGTGAATACGACGGAGGACGGAGCGCAAATCAAACGCTTCGACCGCACTGTCACAACGGGCGGTCACGACGAACTGGCCCGCGCATTCAACCAAAAGAGCGAGAGCGACCTCCTCTATGCCGGCGAAGAGCGCGCAGCCATCGACGAATTGGTCAAAGCCGAGGACTTCCGCGCCGATTTCCTTGCCCAAGGACTCAAAGGCCGCGTCGATACCGACAAAATCAAGCAGGCATTGGAAAAAGCCAAGGCCGCCAAAATCTCTCTCCCGAATCTCAAGTTTCTTTCCTACTTTCCGCTCTGCTCCGGAATCATCTTCGTCGTGCTCATCTGTTGGGCGATTTTCGGCTCACTCAGTTGGTATGTGCCAGTGGCTTGGGGCTGTATGCAAGCCGTAGTGACGACGCTGTGCTGTGCGAAGCCTTTGCGCGAAATCCGACAACTCGTGGGCGACGTTCTGCCGCAGCTGGCGGTCTACACCGAATTGACGCAATTATTGGAAGCCCCCGTTTGGAAAGAACCCGGCAATTGGAAACCGGTCAAAGTGCTGAAAGTCAAAAGAAATAAGGCATCATCTTCGTTCAGTTCCATCAATTTTGCTGCGGTCTTTACCGACGGCCGTTACAATATCTTCTTGCGAATTATTTGCAACTTCATTTATCTTCTCGATTTTTGGGGCGTGCGCAGTTTTGCCAAGTGGCAGTCGCGCGACCTCTCGGCGTTAGACGAGTGGATGTCGGTCGTGAGCAAGTTCGACGCCCGTGTGTCCGTCGCCACCGACGAATTCAACAAGCAAATCGCCGCCGGTCCGATTCCGCAGTCCGACCCCTCCGTCGCAAGCAGCATTTGAAAATTTCAAAGCAGCGCTCCGTCAAAAGATGTATATGTTTTCAGCAAAACATGTACATCTTTTTTTGAAAACATGGGTATGTTTTGGCGAAAACATGTACATCTTTTGGAAAAAACATGTACATCTTTTGGCGAGAAGCAGGCTTCGCGTTTTCAAACGGAATGTTTTCGGAGATAAACGGAATGTTCGCGGCGACAAACCGGCATACGAAAAAGGAACCCCGACAGGCGGAGTCCCTTTTTTGCGCCCCGAGCGGAGCGGCAGGTGCGGGCTTTTCAGCGCAGCGACGAACGCAGCGAGCCGAACGAGGTGATGAAGTCGTCGGCCTTCCAGCGGCCGTCCTCCTTCTTCATTACGATGGTCTGCGTCTCGGCATCGCCCAGTCCGGAGACCTTCACTTTCACCTTCACCTTGCCGTCGGCGGTCGGTTCGGTGCTGAGCACGCTGCATTTCAGGTTGGGCACATCGTCTTGGGCGAGGGTCCAGAGGTTGTAGTCGGGCTCGTCGCCAATTTCGCCCTCGGGCGCGGCGTCGACGGCCTTCTTGAGGAGGCCTCTGAGCGAGGCCGAAATGTTCGGGTCTTTCGTGTAATCGAAAGGCGTGGAGGTCTTGTAGATTTTCTCGACTGCGGCGGCGGCTTCGGTGGCGTCGTCGGCTGCCTTGTGTTCTTCGGCGGGCGCGGCAGCGGCGGTGTCGGGCGCGGTCTGCGTAGGCGCGGGCGTTTCCAGCGTGTCGGACGGAACGGGCTCGGCCATGGGCGCGTCGGATGATTTCGTGGACGATGAGCAGGCGCCGAGGGCCAATGCGAGCGAGGCGCCGAGCATGAACGTTGCGATGTTTTTCATTGAAAAAGAGGCTTTCTTTTCGCCGTTCCCCCGTGCGAATGGGTGGGTTGGTGGGTCGGAACATGGGGGACGAGGCCGCGGGGCGGATGTCCCGACCGTTGTGGCTGCAAAGGTAGGCAAATTTTTCGCAAAAAGCGTGATGCTTTCGGAAAAATATGCGTAATTTTGCCGATATGAAACGAATTGGATTGCTTTCGGACACTCATTCCTATTGGGATGAGCGCTACGAAGAATACTTGAGTGCGTGCGACGAAATCTGGCACGCCGGCGATATTTGTTCGCTCGAGTTGGCCGAGCGCCTGCAGGCCATCCGCCCGCTGCGCGCCGTCTGCGGAAATTGCGATGGAGGCGACCTGCGACGCCTTTTCCCCGAAATTCTGCGCTTCCGCTGCGAAGACGCCGAGGTGCTCATCAAACATATTGGCGGCTATCCGGGCCACTACGACCCTTCCGTGCGCGAACTCTTGCGGCGCGACCCGCCCCAGCTGTTCATCTCCGGCCACAGCCACATTCTCAAGGTGATGTTCGACGAACAGCTGCAATGCCTCCACATCAACCCGGGAGCCGCCGGTCTGCAGGGCTGGCAGCGCGAGCGCACCCTCGTCCGCTTCGAAGTTGATGGGCGCGAATTTCGCAATCTCGAAGTCGTCTCGCTCGCGTGGCCAGGATTAAGTGACAAGTGACAGGTGACAAGTGACAAGTAGCTGGCGCCAGCCGCGTTCGGCGAAGCCAACTTGTCACCTGTCACTTGTCACTTGTCACTTGAGCAGTAGCGCAGCTACGAGCGACACTCCAAGAATGAGCATATTGCGCGACGTGAGCCCGAGAACGCGGTTCAGTTCGCGCCCTTTCCAGATGCCCACCATCGTGCGCCAAGTGAGCATGTGCAACACCAAGTAAATCAGCGGCAAAACGGCGCACAGCCAATGGCCGTAGAAGGCGAGAGCGGCGCAGCAGCCGTAGGCAAGAATGCCTTGCGCCAAATAAAATCGGCTGCCAAACTCTCCGCCCAGCGTGGCGATGAGCGTGCGTTTGCCCGAGGCGCGGTCGGTGTTGCGGTCGCGGAAATTATTCAAAACGAGCAAGGTGTCCACCGCCAGCCCGATGCCCACACTCAGCCACCAAGCCTCGGGGCAGAGGCGGCCGGCCTGCACAAAATAGGTGCCCAGCACGGGAACGAAGCCGAAGAACACATAGACGAGCACGTCGCCCAAGCCGCAGTAGCTCAAGAGGGTGGTGTAGAGGAACGCGAACACGCCGCAGGCCAGGCCGATGCCCACAAGTGGCAAGTGACAAGTGACAGGTGACAGGTGACAAGTGACGAGCCACAGTCCCACGGCGGCCGCCGCAGCGAGCACCACGACGATGCCGCGCCACATCATCGGCGGCGTAATCCAGCCCTGCGCGCAAGCCCGTTCGGGGCCGAGGCGCTCGCTGCCGTCGGTGCCTTTCTTGTAGTCAAAGAGGTCGTTGATGAAATTTGCGGCCACCTGCATGAGTTCGGCGAAGAGCAAGCAGAGCAGGGCAGGGAGCAGCCTGAACTGCCCATTGGCCCACGCGAGCGCCGTGGCCGTCATCACGGGTAATGCCGCGCCGCTCAGCGTCTTAGGCCGCGCCGCCAGCCACCAAGCCCGCGCACTGTTTGGAACAACTTTATTCGTCTGCATTCGTTCGAATTTGGACTGCAAAGATACAATTTTATTATAAAAAAACCTAAAACGGGAGCCTTTTCGTTGGCGGCCCGTTTTTTTTGTTTATTTTAGCGCTCACGATTATGGTGGCGGCCGAACAGGATTATCACCTATCACCTGTCCCCTATCACCTACATAAACCGAAGAATATTGGAATTTAAAACGATATAAAATAAAAATCATGAAACACAGAATCTACTCCCTCCTCATGGTAGGCGCGCTGATGCTGTTTGCCCTCGGCGCCACCGCCCAATCCGTGATGGTGAACCTCACGCCGAAGCCCTATTCCACGACCAAAGGCAGCGGCTCGCTCGAAGTGCCCTACACCTTCGCCATTGCCACCAACGACGTGGCCGACAGCGTGGTGGCCGAGGCCGAATTCTTCGCCAACGAAATCGGACACGGCATGACCGTGAACGTCGAAGAGCAAGACGGCGCTGCACTCATCCAGCTGGCCTACTCGCCCGACTACGCCGACGAGGCCTATAAGCTCGACATCACCACGAGCGGCATCACCCTCGAAGCCACTACCACCGCCGGCTTCTTCTACGGCCTGCAAAGCATTCGCAAAATGCTCATCAAGAGCGGCGAGTCCTACTACCTGCCCGAAGTGAGCATCACCGACAAACCGCGCTTCGGCTATCGCGGATTTATGCTCGACTGCGCACGCCATTTCTTCAACGCCGAAGAGGTGAAGAAGTTCATCGACGTGATGGCCATGTATAAACTCAACCGTTTGCACTGGCACCTCACCGACGACCAAGGTTGGCGCATCCCCATCGACAAATATCCCAAACTGACCACCGTGGGTGCCACCGCGTCCAACTGCTACGTGACCGACCTCGACTACGGAAACTATTGGACCAACGCCCAATACGGCCCCTTCTTCTACACCAAAGACGAAATCAAGGAAGTGGTGGCCTACGCCAAAGAACGCCACGTTGAAATCATCCCCGAAGTCGATATGCCCGGCCACTTTGTTGCCGCGATGTCCTCCTATCCCGAATATAGCTGCACGCCCAACGGCACGCACACCGTCTGGATTTGGGGCGGCATCTCCACCGACGTGCTCAACGTGGCCAACGACGAAGCTGTGCAGTTCGCCAAAGACATTTGCGACGAAGTGATGGAACTTTTCCCCTACGGCATGATGCACATCGGCGGCGACGAATGTCCGACCACCGCATGGGAGAGCAATGCCGCCTGCAAAGCCCTCTACAACCAGCTGGGCTACAGCAGCTACCGCCAACTGCAAAGCCGTTTCATCAAGCAGATGGGCGACTACATCAACGGCAAAGGCTATCGCCTCGGCCTCTGGAACGAATCCATCACTGCCAGCGGCGCCGACCTCGACAGCGTGCAAGCCACCAACGCCACCATCTATAGTTGGTACCCCTGCCAGCAAGGTATGACCACCGCCGAATCGCTCGGCCTCGACCACATCTGCTGCGCCTACACGCAATATTATATTAACCGCGCACAAGGCGGCAATAAGTGGGAAAGTTCGCTCCCCGGCGGCTCCAGCCCCATCACGCTGAAGACCACCTACACCTACACCGTGCCCTCCGTGGCCGACCACACCATCGGCGTGCAGGGAACCTTCTGGACCGAACACGTGGCCGACACTGCCATGCTCGAATACCTCGCACTGCCGCGCCTCATGGCCGTAGCCGAATCGGGCTGGACCATGCAAAACAACAAGGGCTACGACGACTTTATCAACCGCATCTCCAACGACACGACTTACCTCCAAGAGCGCGGCATCGGCTACTGCGCCACTGCCCTGAACACGCAGGTGCCCGACCCCACCGAGGGCCAATACTACCGCCTCATCACCAAGGCCACCGACACCCGCGCCAATCGCTGCATCGAACTGCTCAGCGACACGAGCAGCCTCATCGAAACCTACTCCGCCAAGTATGCCGCCGAAAACGTGCTTTGGACCAACGACCAAGCAGCCTCCACCGCCGGCAACTACGACTATCAGTTCTGGACTTTCGAAGCCGACCCCGACGGCAGCGGCCTCTACGCCATGGTTTGCAAAGCCAAACCCAACGGCAGCGTGAACCCCGCGGCCACCGCCAACTCCACCGCCGGACGTTGGACCTACGATGAATCGGCCAAGCACTACAACTTCACCCTCGGCGCCGGCGGCAAAGGCGCAAGCGGCACCAACTTCTACTACACCATCCAAAGCAACCAGTATCCCAAAAAATATATGAACGCCGCGCTCGTCGCCCAAGGCTTCGCCGTCAATCTCTACAGCGACCCCTCCGACGGAAGCGCCGGCTACTGGATTTTTGAACCCGTCAGCGAAGAATCCAAAGAATCCTACGACACTTCGTCCTACCTCGAGAAGGGCAGTGTTTATCGCATCTGCAACTCCGTGATGGACAGCATCTGGCTCTATTTCGCCAAGGCCGATTCCTACCTGCGCTACGTGCCCGACACGCTCGGCACCGACCTCTACACGCAATGGAAGGTGGCTTATAGTTCCATCGGCGACGACCAGCGTCAAATCGTGAAACTCTACAACCTCGGAGCCAAGCGCGCCATCTACAACAACGACACCCAAGGCAACGGCAAAATCGCCTATCCCGTCACGATGAGCGCCACCGCCGGCACCATCACGCTCACCTATCAGCCCGAGACCGACGACTACATCCTGACGCTCAACGACCGCGACCTCTACCCCGTGCCCATCACGAGCGCCGTGCTTCCCGGCATCGTTTCCAGCGGCGCCGTTCTCCAAAGCAACCCCATCCGTCTGCAAGGCAACGCTTGGCGCTTTGAGCTCGTCGAAGAAGAAACCGGCATCAACGACATCACGCTCGACACCGACGCCGACGCCCGCATCTACGACCTGCAAGGACGCCAACGCACCCGTCTGGAAAGCGGCGTGAACATCGTGAACGGCCACCGCGTGCTCGTTCCCTAAGCCCTCCGCGCCCCCAAAAGGCGCCGCCCCCCTGCCAAAANCGGCAGCCACNGAGGGCAAAACAAATTTTAGGCTATAATTTATAAATTCGTTCCAGTAATTTATAAATTATAGCCTATAATTTTAAAATTATAGCCACAAATTTGTTTTTCCGACCGCACCGCAGCAAAAAATCAACCCCGCATTCCAATTTTAGGAGTGCGGGGCCGTTTTTTTCCGGGCTTCTTTGGGACGGGGCAAAGCCGCTGCTATTCGGGACGGGGCTTCTTTGGGACGGGGCAAGGCTGCTGCCATTTGGGACGGGGCTTCTTTGGGACGGGGCAAAGCGGCTTATTTTCGCAGCGAGGCGGGCGAGAGCGGGATGTCGCGGTCGATGGTGAAGCGCGACTCCAAGCGGATGTCGTTGGAGGAGGAGCCGACGAAAAAGCTGAAGTCGCCGGCCTCGACCACGCGCTCCATCGAGGCGTTGAAAAGGGCCAAATCTTCCGATGAAACCGCGAATTCTGCGTGCTTCGTCTCGCCGGCTTTCAGCTGAACGCGGGCAAAGCCGCAGAGACGCTTCGGCGCGCGCGCCACGCTCGCGAAATCGTCGCGCACATAGAGCTGAGCCACTTCGCAGCCGTCGCGCGAACCCGTGTTGGTGATGTCGCAGCCAATGCGAACGAGGGCGCCGTCGCCGTCGGCCTTCGAAATCGACAGATTGGAGTAGGCGAAGGTCGTATAGCTCAGGCCGTGGCCGAATGGATAGAGCGGCGCCGTCGGGCCATCGGTGTAATCGGGAAAAGCCGTTTGGGCGTAATAGACAGGCAGTTGGCCCGTCGTGCGCGGCATGCTCACCGGCAGTTTTCCCGACGGGTTCACGTCGCCAAAAAGCACGTCGGCGAGCGCGCGTCCGCCCTGTTCGCCCGGATACCAAGCGCAAATCACGGCAGCGGCGTTGGCGTCGGCAAACGAAAGGTCGAGCGGGCGGCCGGAAATGAGCACCACCACGGTGGGCGTGCCCGTCGCCACGACTTCGCGCACCAAACGCTCTTGGAGTCCGAGCAGTCGCAGCGTGGAACGGTCGAACCCTTCGCCGCAATCCATGTCGCCCACGGCGGGCGTGAGCGTTTGTTTTTTCAAATCTTCCAAATCATTGCCCAGTCCGCTGCCGTCTTCGCGCGCACTGCTGCCGCCCACGACCACCACGGCCACGTCGGCCGCGCGAGCCGCCTCGACTGCCGCGTCAATCTCGTTGGTCGTCGTATCGCGCACGGCGCAGCCGCGAACGTAGGTGAAATCGGCCATGTCGGCCTGTCTTGCGCGCAGGGCAGAGAGCGGCGTGCTCGTCTTGCCGGGCGTTTGCGGTGCCGTGTAGTCGCCCAACTGATTGTAAAGGCGGTCGGCGTTCGGACCAATGAGCGCCACGCGTTTTGTTCCCTTCTCTATGGGCAAAACACCATTGTTTTTCAGGAGAATAAGCCCTTCTTGGGCAATGTGATAGGCCACGCTGTCGGCCAGCACGGCAGCGGCTTCGCGTTCGGCCGCATCGGGGTCGGCGTAGGGGTGCTCAAAAAGTCCCGCTTCGAACTTGAAACGCAGCACGCGAGCCACGGCGCTGTCGATTTCGGCCTCATTCACAAGCCCTTCGGCGAGGGCGTCGAGCAAAGGACGGTCGTAATAATTTCCCCCCAAGTCGATATCGACGCCGGCGTTCATGGCCATCGCGGCAGCCTCGGGGGCGCGCTTGGCCAGTCGGTGGGTGCCGCGCAGGCCGTCGATGGAATAGGCGTCGGAAAGCACGAGGCCGTCGAAGCCCCACTCCGTGCGCAGAATGTCGCGCAGCAAGTGGCGATGGGCGCTGCAGGGAATGCCGTCGATGGTGTTGTAGGCCACCATGAGCGACTTGGCGCCGGCGCGCACGGCTTTCTCGAACGGCGGAAGAAGTTCGTCGCGCAGCTGGCGTTCGCCCACATCGGCCGGTCCGCCGTGGCGCCCGCCGCGCGAAACGCCGAACGCGGCAAAATGTTTGAGGCAGGCGGGCGTTCCCGTCTGCATGCCCTCCACGAGGGCCGAACCGATGGCGCCGGTGAGGTAGGTGTCTTCGCCCAAACCCTCCTCCATGCGACTCCAACGGGCGTCGCGCGCAATGTCGAGCACGGGGCCGTAGTTCATCTGGATGCCTTGCGCATGCGCCTCACTGCCAAGCAGTTGGCCGGCGTGGCGCATGAGGTCGATGTCCCATGTGGACGCCATGAGAAGCCCCGTCGGCAGCGTGGTGTGGCCGATGGCCATGAGACCGTGGGCGGCTTCTTCGGCAAAAAAGAGGGGGATTCCGAGACGCGTCTGTTCGACGGCCACTTTTTGGAGTTTGTTCAGCGTTTCGGCGCCGCTGCGCGGATAGAGTCCGGTCTGCAAATCGCGTTTGGTCCAAGCGTCGCTGCGCAGCGTGGCCCACAGGCTGCCGGGCGGGCATTGGCCCTGCATTTCGGCCATGAATTTCGGACTGCAAAAATAATCATTTTTTCCGGTTCCACCGAACATTTCGAAGCCAAAAAGGCAGCGCAATTGCCCCACCTTCTCCTCGGGCGTCATGCGGCCGAGCAGGTCGCTCACGCGAGCGGAGATGGGCGCCGAAGCGTCTTTGTAGAGCGGCGTTTGGGCCGAAAGGGGAATGGAAAAAAGGCTCCCAAAAAGGAGCACAAGGGGGAGGACGTTTTTCATAAAAGGCTTATTTTCGGGGCGCGGGCGCAAACTTCAGCGCGAGCGGCTCTTGCGGCAAATTGGCGGGCAGGCTGACGACGACACTATCGCCCACGGTCTTGAAACTGAGGCGCTTGCCCGTGTTGAGCAGGGTGATTTTGCCGGCGGGAACGGGCGCTTTCCACGAAAGTTGCGCAGGCAGCCGCTCGCCGTCGGGCAGGGCGTAGAGCGCGAAGGCAGTGCGACCGTCTTTGGACTGCGTGAACCACACGTCGCCGCTTTGGAACTGCGCGAGCGGGCGGGTGGCGTAGATGGCCTCGCCGTTGCGCCGCAGCCAGTCGCCGATGTCGCGCAATCGCGAGAGCACGCCTTCTTCCAAGGTGCCGTCGGCGCACGGGCCGAGCCCCAAGACGAGGCAGCCGCCCTTGGCCACCACCTCGATGAGCGTGCCGACCACGCGGCGGGCGCTCTTGTAGGGCGCGTTGGGCACCCAGCCCCAGTCGTTGCTCAGGGGGATGCAGCTTTCCCACGGCACGCCGAGCGGTTCGGAGGGCACGCCGCGCTCGGGCGTGAAGTAGTTTTCGTTTTTGCCGCGTATGCTGCGGTCGACGGAAATGAGGCCGGGCTGCGCGCCTGCACGGGCTTCGGCGAGCAGGGTGTCGAGGCCCACTTCGTCGCCGCTCACCCAGCCGCCGTCGAGCCACAGAATGTCGATGCGGCCGTAGCGCGTGAGCAGTTCGCGCAATTGGCGCTGCGTGAAGGAGCGATAGTTTTGCCACCACTCCGGATGGCGGTCGCGGCGGTAGTTGTTTTGGCGGTTGGGCGTGGCAAAGTGGGGATTCCAAAACCACGGGCAATGCCAGTCGGGCTTGGAGAAATAGGCGCCCACCCAGAGGCCGTTCCGGCGACAAGCGTCGAACACTTCGCGAGCGGGGTCGCGACCATCGGAACGGAAGGGGCCGGCGGTGATTTTGAAGTCGGTTTCTTGGGTATCAAAGAGGCAGAAACCGTCGTGATGCTTCGTCGTGAAAATCAGGTACTTCATGCCGGCGTCGGCAGCGGCGCGGGCCCAGCCGTCGGGGTCGAAACGCGTGGGATTGAGGCTGTCTTTCAGACTGAAATACCAGTCTTTGTAGGCATCGTAGGAGAGGTCGTCGCGGCGGCGAATCCAATCCACGTCTTCGGAGCAGATGCTCCAACTTTCCACGATGCCGGGCACGCTGTAGAGCCCCCAATGCACGAGTGCGCCGAACTTCAGGTCCTGCCAGTCGGTGAGGCGGGCGCGCACCTCGGCGTCGGCAGGCACCACATATCCGGCCGCTTCGGAAGAGGGGTGGACGAAGCCTTGCACGTCCTGCGCGCCGACAAAATGCGGCATCAAGAACGCGCTAAAAAAAATTAGAATTTTTGAAAAAAACCGCGGTTTCATCGAGAAACTCAGAGTATTTCGCGGAGCTCGTCGGGGGTGAACGTGAGCGTGGTGCTCGTGCCGGAATGTGCGCCGGTCACTTCGACTTTGACGCTCTTGTTGGCATCGACGCAAAGCTGGAGCACGTCGCCCAGTCGGCTGCCGTCTTTGGCCATTGCGTCCTTCAATTCGCGAACAACGTAGTCTTTGACGACGCCTTTGAAGAGTTTGGCCAGATTGACCACAATGCCGCTCTCTTCGAGGGGTTCGGTGTAGGTGACGTCGAGTCGAATGGCATTTTTCTCGGGCGTGGCGCTCTCGACGGTCAGGTAGTCGTTCACTTTGTAGGGCAGGTATTGCTTCGCCTTGATGAGTGCGAGTTGGAGCTTGAGACGGGCGGGCGAGCAGGCGCTCAGGGCCGTGAGCAGCAAAGCCACGGCAGCGAAGAGGCTGAGGCGTTGAAGGGTTTTCATGGCTTAGTATTTGATGTCGAAGGGGGCTTCGTGGCGGCGCACGTAGCGTGTCCAGAATTTGCGGCGGGCGGCGGTAATCCAGCGCAGGCAGTCGGAGGGCGAGGCGTTGCGCAGGTCGGCGTAGTTCTGGGCGATGATTTCGAAGAACTTGGGCTGTCCCCACAGGCGGGCGAAGTTGCCGCAGCCGCGCTTGGCGCCCACGTTGCCGAAGCGCATGCGATTGGTGTCGATAAGAGCAAAGTGCCATTCGCCGTCCACCTTGTCGAAGAGGATGTTGCCGGGCGAATAGTCTTTGTGGAGCATGCCGGCGTCGTGGAGTCGCACCGTGGCGCGCGTGAAGGCTTCGACGATTTCGGCGGTTTCGTCGTCCACTTGCTTGTCGCCAAACTCGTAGAAGTTGCGCGTGTAGGGCGAGAAGAGGCAGACGTAGTAGGAATCGGTGATGAGTCCGAAGCGGCGCATCTCGACGTAGGCCACGGAGTCGGGCGATTCGCAGCCGGCCTCGTTGATTTTGAAGGCGTTGCGGTAGGCGCGGGCGCCTTTGGGCTTACGCAAAAAGCTATAGACGATGCGCTGCAGCAGCCGCGGGCGATGGAACTGCTTTACGCAGAGGTCGTATTCGCCATACTTGCAGCGTTTCAGTACGTTGCGACCTTTTTGAAGCACTTTTCCGCTTTCGAAGTTTTTTTCGATATCATCGACAAACGCTCGCAATTGCGGATATTTTGAATTGAATACTACTTTCATTTTTTCTGAAGGGTTTGAAGGAGAGCGCGCTCGAAAAAATTTTCAATTTTCAACTTTCAATTTTCAATTTACACCGGTCTGTAGGCGCGTTCGAAGTATTTGCGGCAGAGTTCGGGGTCGCTCTTTCGGCAGGCGGCGTAGTGGTCGAGGAGCACGCCGAAGAAGTGGGAATCGCCTTGGAGTCGGGCCAAATTTTTGCAGCCTTTTTCCACGCCGACGCGCTTGCCGCCGCGCATGGAGTTGGTGTCGATGAGCGAGAAGTGGTATTTGCCGTTCACTTTGCCGTAGAGGATGTTGTCGGAGGAGAAGTCGCGGTGGAGGAAGCCGTCTTCGTGGAGTCGCGCGGCATATTCGGCGAAGTTGCGCGTGAGCTCGTCGCGCTCGGGCTGGGGCAGGCTGCACGCTTCGGCCATGGAGTGGGTGTAGGAGGAGAGCAGGCAGACGAAGTAGGCCTCGTCGCGCGTCAGGGAGCGGTGGTAGGCGACGTATGCCACGGGCTCGGGGCTCTCGAAACCGCGTTCGCGCAGCTGCAGCGGCCGCACGTAAGCCTTCTTGCCCTTCGGCGTGCCGTAGGTGCGGTCGGCCAGTCGGCGCCTGAGCGACAATATGCCGTAGCGCTTGACGCAGAGGGAGAAATCGCCCACGCGGAGCACCTTAATCACATTGCGCCCGCGGTGGATTTCGACGCCTTCGCGCTCAAAATGCTCATCGATGTGGCGCAGATAGTCCGCAAGTTGTTTGTATTTAGGGTTTAGGATGAATTTCATAGTGCGGCAAAAATAGTGTTTGCAACGCAAACGGCCAAAAAATTCGCCGCGTGTTTGCACAAAAAGAGGTTATTTTGTGCAAACATGCGGTTTTTTCGCGATTTCATCGGGAATTTCGGGCATTCCGGCAGACGCAAAAAACAAACGCCGACTCACGCGCAGAATTGTGAGTGCGGCGTTTGGTTTTGTGCTGGGCGTTTACTAAATTTGCGCCCGAAAAACACAAGCAATTATGAACTTTCAGTCTCTTATTGATGCCTTGGATTGGCAGGAAATTGCGAGCACTTTCATCGTGCTGTTCGCGGTAATCGACGTGTTGGGCTCGACGCCTATTTTTATTTCGCTGCGCGACGCGGGTCGTCCCGTGAGTGCGTGGAAAGCGGCGGTCTATTCGGGCCTTTTGCTCGTGGGCTTCTTCTACGCCGGCGACGCGGCCCTGCGCCTGTTCAACGTGGATATTCGTTCGTTCGCCGTGGCGGGCTCGTTCATCCTGTTCATCCTCTCCATCGAAATGCTGCTGGACGTTGAAATCTTCAAGTTCCGCGGCCCCACGAAGGAGGCCACCATCATTCCCGTGGTGTTCCCGCTCATTGCCGGTGCCGGCGCGTTCACGTCGCTCATCTCGCTGCGCGCGGAATATTCGGCCGTGAACATCATGATTGGCTTGTTCTTGAACATGGTGCTCGTCTATGTGGTGATTGGCAGCGTGGACAAGGTGGAAAAATACGTGAGCAAGAGTTTTATCTATGTGATGCGCAAATTCTTCGGCATCATCGTGATGGCCATTGCCGTGCGCCTCTTCACCGGCAACTTGCTCTATTTGATTGATACGATTAATAATTGATCAGGTGAGAGGGGAAAGGTGAAAGGTGAAAAGTAAATTTTTTTCGCGGCCGGCGAAGCTTACTTTTCACCTTTCACCTTTCACTTTTCACTTTAAAATCTCCCGTGCCCTTTCAATGATTGTGTCGATGCCGCGGGCGTAGTCGTCGGCGGATATATCGACGCGCACGTCGGGCTCTATGCCGAATTCGGTGAGGGCGCCGTTGCGGTCGTACATGGGGCAGGCGGAGAAGCGCAGGCTCCAGCCGTTGGGGAGTTCGGAGGAGAGGGGCATGCCGGCGCCGCCGCCGGTCACGTCGCCCACGATGGTGACGCCGTCCAAGCCTTTCACGAACATCACGAAGCTGTTGGCGGCGCTGTAGGTGCTTCGGTTGGTGAGCACGCAGACGGGTTTTTGCCAGCGCAGGCCGGAGAAGGGCGTTTGCTCGATGGGCTCCATGCAGGAGAAGGCGTCGTGGGCCGTGCCCGTCTTGTGCTGCATGTAGGCCAGCGTGGTTTTTTCGTTGATGAAGAGGGAGGCGAGTTTTTGGGCCGCCGTGAGTTGGCCGCCGCCGTTGTCGCGAATGTCGATGATGAGGCCGTTGCACAGCGCCAACTGACGCATGAGTTCGCCCAAGTTGCCGTCGCCGAACACGCTGGAGAAGGTGGCGCAGCGCACGTAGCCGATGTTGTCGTCGAAGATTTTATACTTGAGCGAGGACGTTTGTTTGTAGTCGCTGCTCGTGCCGAGGTAGATGCGCTGCAGACTGTCGGAAAAATTGGCGGCATAGGCGTCGAACCATGCGCCGTAGCGTGCCACGTCGTGCGAGGCGTAGAGGTTCACGTGGCCGTCGCGCAGCTCGTTCACCATATTGGCGAGCACTTCGAAGAGGGCTTCGTCGCTCATGCCGGCACTGATGGCGGGGGCGTAGCGCGAGCGCACCTCGTTCCAGTCGAGCCCGTAGGCATCGGCCTTATAGTCGAAGAAGCAGTAGTGCTCGTCGAGAATTTTCCAAAAAGTTTCGAAATTGCCGCTCGGTGTGTCGTCGCCTACGTCCTCGGTGACGCACGACGCGGCAGCAAAAATAAGAAAAATGAACTGAAAAAAGAAAATCGGAAATTGAAAAATCGGGCGTCGCAAGTGGCCGACGCGCTTGAAAAAAGTCGTAATCATAATTTACTTCAGTTTCTTCACTCTGCGCACGAATCCGACGACGATTTGATTGCTCCAAGCGTGGCGTTTGAGGCCGTTCACGCGAGATTGGCGCACGTCGGCGTGGTAGCCGAAGGTGAGGGTGACGCGGCGCAAGGGCACGTCGAGCGTGGTGAGCAGGCGAACGCTCGGGCTGTTGGCAGGGCAGTAGAAGCGCACGTTCTTGTCGTAGTGGCCGAGCGAGAAAATTTCGTAGTACGACTGGCCGTAGTTGGGCGAGAACATAGCGCCGAGGAGGGGCACGTCTATTTGCGTGCGCCAGTTCCAACGGCGTTTCCAAAGGCTGAAGGCGTAGTCGAGCGAGGCGGTGGGAGTGAGCCCGAGCTGGAGACGTCCCTGCGCCGGATTGTTCCCATTGCGCGTGTTGTAGGTGAAGCCGCCGCTCACCTCGAGCAGTCCGCCGGCGAGCAAGCGCAGGTGTGGCCGCAGCGTCCACGTGTAGCCAAAGCCGCCGCCGAGCGTGAGCTGCAGGTCGAGTTCTTTGCCGTCTTCGGTGGGGGAGTGGTCGTAGGAGAAGTTGGAGCACATCTGCATGAGCGTTCTGACGCGTCCGCCGCCCCAATGCGCCGGCCGTTCGGAGCGATGCAGCGTGCCGTAGCTCACGCCGCGATACTCGTAGGGCGAAAGGTAGGTGTCGAGAATGTTTTCAGCGCCCCAACCGAAGAGCCAGCGATGCTCGGTCGCACCTTGTGCGACCGCAGTTGACAGTTGACAGTTGACAGTTGACGCGCTATCGGGCGCAACGCTTTGCGCTTTGCCGGTGGAGCATAGCGCAAAAATAAAAAAAATAATGGAAAAAACGCGTCTCAACTTTCGGAAGTTTTTTTCTTCTTGAGATACGCTTTCAGCGCGACCCAGCCGATGGCGACGGCGACGAGGGCGAGCAGGCAGTAGCCGATTTCGTGGCTGTACTTCTCAGCCATGCTCACGACGTCGTCTTTCGTCTTGAGTTCGGTGAAGCGGAAAATGGCCCAGCCAATGAGGGCGAGCACGGTGTTCCAGATGCCGGCGCCGAGCGTAGTGTAGAGCAGGAATTTCTTGAGGTCCATCTTGGCCAAGCCGGCGGG
>Ga0065711_1039083_pt1 | contig 18152 bp, 12 predicted proteins | sample Hoacrofraction12_FD_59098 | JGI IMG/M metagenome (GOLD analysis project Ga0065711, IMG submission 59098) | Hoatzin crop microbial communities from Cojedes, Venezuela - Epithelial fraction 12 v2 (version 2) | ecosystem: Host-associated > Birds > Digestive system > Esophagus > Crop | place... | reverse complement strand
TGACACCCACCCTTGAGATATTTATAAACATTTATTAGGTCCTCTCGCAGCCTTCTCTTCTTCAGGCTGAACAAGCCCAGTTCCCTCAACCTCTCCTCGTAGTGGAGATGTTCCAGTCCCCTCACCATCCTCGTAGCCCTCCGCTGGACTCTCTCCAGTAGCTTCTCATCTTTCTTGAACTGGGGAGCCCAGAACTGGACACAGGACTCCAGATGGGGCCTCACTAGGGCAGTGTAGAGGGGAAGGAAAACCTCCCTCAACCTACTGGCCACACTCCTCCTAATGCATCCCAGGATCCCATTAGCTTTCTTGGCAGCCAGGGCACACCGCTGGCTCATGGTCAACCTGACATCCACCAGCACACCCAGGTCCCTCTCCACAGAGCTGCTCTCCAGCAGGTCAGCCCCAAGCCTGTACTGATGCATGGGGTTGTTCCTCCCCAGGTGCAGGACCCTGCACTTGCCCTTGTTGAACCTCATCAGGTTCCTTTCTGCCCAACTTTCCAGCCTGTCCAGGTCACTCTGAATGGCAGCACAGCCTTCTGGTGTATCTACCACTCCTCCCAGTTTTGTGTCGTCAGCAAACTTGCTGAGGGTACATTCTAACTCTTCATCCAGGTCATTGATGAAGAAGTTAAACAAGACTGGGCCCAGTACTGACCCCTGGGGCACACCACTAGTTACCGGCCTCCAACTAGACTCAGCGCTGCTGATGACAACCCTCTGAGCTCTGACATTCAGCCAGTTCTCAATCCACCTCACTGTCCACTCATCTAGCCCACATTTCCTGAGCTTGCCTAGGAGGATGTTATGGGAGACCGTGTTGAAAGCTTTGCTGAAGTCAAGGTAGACAACATCCACGGCTCTCCCCTCATCTACCCAGCCAGCCATGCCATCGTAGAAAGCTATCAGACTGGTCAGGCATGACTTCCTCTTGGTGAATCCATGCTGACTACTCCTGATAACCTTCTTTTCCTCCACTTGCTTGATTATGACCTCCAAGATAAGCTGCTCCATCACCTTTCCTGGGATGGAGGTGAGGCTGACCAGCCTGCAGTTCCCTGGGTCCTCCTTCTTGTCCTTTTTGAAGATTGGAATGACATTGCCTTTCTCCAGTCCTTGGGCAACAGAAACAAAGACTGGAGCAGCAGGGTGTACAATCATGCTAATTTCTAACCTCTTTCTTGCTAGACTGTGTGCAAACTTACCCTGCTGCAAGGAATGGTAGAGACCCACAGGACCCCTGTTTCTATTCCTTGAGCTCACCTGTCCCTTGGTTTTCCATGACACAGGAATTCCATGGCTTGCAACCACGTGAAGATCCTGGTGTGTATTTTACATTTAGCCATCCTTGTGGAGAAAAGTATTTTCTGGCACCTTCAGCATCTGTGATAGATTTGCAAAGAGTGGGCTTTTTGCTCTAAAATCATTATTTTCTGTATATGCTCTTTTAGTATATGTTGGCCATGAGCTCCTCGGACTGCAGCCACAAAATAGTCAAAAGGGCACGCCCTGAAACCATGTGAGTTTCTCCCTGAAACCCTCTGGTAGAGCATAACTGTGCGCTTCCCAGAAACAGGCCCTAGCAAGCTCACTCAGTGGGACATTTGCTTTCTTTTGCAGATAGGAAGGACATTGCATCCTGACTGAGGAACACTTGACTCCGATATGGGAGACATCCATCTTCCATCCCCTGTCCAGTGAAAGGGTTCACCATCTTGACCTTGGCATGAATCATCCTCAGCCCAAATGATACTTCTTTGGAGCCGAAAAATGCTGGATATTACAGTGGTGTGTTTGTTTATCCTTGCTGAGACTCTAAGTTGCCAACCAAGCCTCAGGCACAGCCGGTAGAAACAAAGGCAGAGAATGAGGCCATGCTCGTCCCAGTTGATGGAGGTAATGGAGGCTTGGCTGATGCAACTGTGTTCTTCCCTTTTCTGCTACATCTCCCTGGCCCTTTCTTGTCTCATCCTGCTAAGTCTAGACATGAACAGAGTAGGAAGGGAGAGAGTGGCAAATAGAATAATTTTATTTCTATTGTCTGTTTCTCTCCATTCATGCAACATCAGCAGCACTGACAGCTTTAAATCATGCCAAGAAATCTCCCAAATGGTAAAGCAAAAAGCCTAAGACAGTCAACCTGGAAAATTACTAGGATGCAGTAAGTCTTTCTCAGAGCACCATGGCTCTGTTTAGCGCATTTAGAAGTTGCAGATCTCCAGTTCATAAAGTTCAAGAGTAGAAAGGCAGGAAAGCCTTTCAGAAAAATATACTGTCAGAGGCACTTACACCCTGCGTCTATGCTGCAAGTGTAAAGTGCAATTTACAGCAGTTAGCAGAAGGAACAGGAACCATGAAGATGTGACTTCACCACTTTAAGTTACTCAAATACTTATCTGTGTCCAGTGACAAGCTGATACAAACTGCATTAAAGCCACTGGTACTATGTCCTCAATGTTATTACCAATAATGTTATTACCTGAGGCAGCTAATCAGGGCTGTGAGGGCAAGACCATCCCAGCAATGCTAATGCATTCATTATCCTCCAGCATGGGTCTATCCTGGTCCAGAATAAATAGGAAGCTTTTGCTCCAAGGAGGTAGCCAGGATCTTAGGCCCATTTAAACATGTACTTCACTCCCAGACTTGCTTAAAATTAAACACAGTATCAAATGTTTTGCTGAATGAGGGGTTGAGGCTTTCCACTCTTTAATAATGCCAGAGACAAATTGTAAGGATTTACCCACTGGTAACCTGTGTGGACTAATTAGCTCATCTTTAGGAAGCACTTTAAAGATGAAGAGTCCTATGCACGCTAATTATTATTATTAAATATACCTCCGAGGCGGAAATGTGAAAGCAGAGAATTGTGCACCCTTTCACAAGCTTTTCAACAAACAAAAAGCAATAGCCTAAAACTACAACCTGATCTATGCTATGAAACCATGCTGGGTGCCAAGAACTATGTGAATAGAGATGCACATGATTCTTGACACTGCTAACACAGGAGGGTTGGACTAGATGACCCACAGAGGTCCCTTCCAACCCCTACCATTCTGTGATTCTGTGATTCTGTAACACAGAGGGCACAGAGGGCACAGATGGTCAACTTTGTTCAGGGCTGTGGTTAGGAAAGGATATGCACTTCATGTTTTGCTCCCAGATAAATGCGGCATGGAGATTTGTTTCAAAGAAACCCAAACAAGCAGGAGATTAAATTCAACCTTGCTATATCATCCATGCCTCCTTCTTAAATAGTGACAAAGGTGGCCTCACTGCAGAATGAATTCTCCAGTTTTGCAGCCAGGAGGGAGAGTGGCTGCAATTAAGGCCTTTGGTGGGGAATTACGAGAGAGTCACTCCTTACCAGTTTTCCTCCAATGCTCCTCTGCAGGCAGGGGTAGGCTGAAAGAAGGATGCTTAGACTACTAGGAAGGATTTAGCCTTACTGCAAGCAGATAGTTTTTCCAGGCACAACCTTTAGGCCAAGAACAGGTTTGTTCAACATGTGGTAGCATCAGAGTGGTTACAAGCTGCATGGCCACAGCCAGTGGACAGGCCCCACTATACACACGCACACTCTCCCATCATTCAGTCACCGAGGATTTTCCAGCACTTATTTGCAAACTTTGTGGGATCTGAACGAAAACATTTTCAGACAAGTATGACAGCATCAAATCTAAATATGTCCATGTGAGCAGTGCTACAGTTGCACAGAAACACAGAAAGGCAGAAATATCTGGAAAGGGCACTACTTGCACTTCAGTGAGCAAAAGTTTAATAACACAACAATCTGAGAGTCAGTGCATCTCTTGAGGGTGCTTGTTGTTGAGCCCTGAGAAACATCCAGATTTCAGAACTTTCATTTACTTCCCGCATATGTCAAATGCATTTTCTTTCTGGGGCTTCACCAGGCTCTGACTTCACCATCCGCAACTGAATTTCCCTTTGCTGCTGAGTCACTCTGCCCACAGACAGGCGGTGCAGATGCCCTCTGCAGATGCAGGCTGAATGATTGTGGGAGTGTGCTGCAGCAGACCCTAAATTTTCCACACCCTGAAGGTCCAGGAAAGTCACTGGTCTCACTGGTACAACAAGCTCTCACCAGTCATGGTGCTGGCAGTATTCAGGGTAGCCAAGAACATGGCTTGCTTCTCTGAAAGTGTCCTGAGCTGTGTCAGTGGCCCCTCTCATCCCTTTCACATGCACGGTAAGTCTGACATCCTATCCCCTCTGTGAACAGTTTCCATCTCTGTAACAGCCTTTACAGGGGAAGAGAGAAGCAGTGGATGGGGTTTGGCCCTTCCCATGATGAAACACTTGACCAATAGATTTCTTGCACGGGGCTTCTTTGTCCCAGCCTTTGGCACGTTGGGTCCAATACCAGCACCATGTTCAAAGTACAGAAAGCAAAGACTCATCACAACCCCGAGAAGCACAATAGCAAGCACGTGCTTTGGAGCATTTGGGGATACTATGGAGTTAACATGGAATATCAGTGGAAATTCAGCCCATCGAGTGTAGAAAATGTTAAGAAAACAGAATAGAGGGACAGGAGTACTTAACTTTTAACTGCTCTCAGGCTGTCACCAGGTGGGAGGAAAGTAGGAGTTAATATTATCTAATAGTGATGAATGGTCACTGTGAGCAATCCTACCTCAGTTTGAATCCTGCTCACCTCACAAGCTCTGCAGCTGTGATGGAGCACACAAGATCAAATTGCATCAGCTAATTTGCTGCCACTCTGTGGCAAAAGGGGTAGGGAGATGGAGCATCAAACTGGCTGCAAATCAATGCAAGAAAAGGGTGTGAGACACAGCGCACTTGGCTACCTTGGTCAGGCTCCCACTTGCACTGGCAGCAAAGAACGTCACTTTGTGCACTTACGCCTGAAAATCTCATTCAAGCAAGAAAACCAGGATGGATCATTTTGTCTTGCTGCAGAAGGCTTTATTCTTCCTCTCTCTGCTGCTCCTGATGATTGGACAACACTAATCTGAAAGTGCTTGGCTGGGATGGGGAGCAGACATAAAACACACTTCTTTAGAAACCTAGCTTGGAATCGAAGCTCACGTGGAAGTGCCAAAGGGTGGGGGGGTTGAGCAGAGACCTCATGACCACGAATTTATTTATCATGCAGGGCATCAGAAACAGCTTGGTCCTTAACCGACTGTGAGACAGTTCGTGTTGAATACTTTAAGTGAAAGAACACAGAGTTTTGGAACAGGATAAGAAAACAAGCATTGGGGGTGAATATAGCCAGCTAGGATGACAGTGACTTCTAAGCACAAAGCGCAAAGCATGGCTGGTTAAGGAAACCACCCATGTAAAAATCATGTCTTGGAGTACAATACAATCTATCCCCATGCCACTGCTCTCATCTACTCCTAGATCACCTATGGCCTGAGACCAGACTCCCTACTCCCATCCAAACACTGCAAAAGAGATTGAAAGCTGATCAGTAGCTACAGTTACCAGCTACCCAGCAGGGCCAAAGGAGCAGGTCTTAAGCATGGATAAGATTCAGTACCTTCCTTTGTTGTGCTGTGCTGGAGTCATCAGGAAATTGTCCCACAAACTGCTCTTATGGTGGATAACACCAGCAGGCAGCAATGCTTTTCCCTTATCACTCACTAACGCACAATTCCTTGCAGTACTCCTCTTGCTGGGGAAATCTGTAGCTAAGAGGCTCCACGAGAGAGAGAGAAGCATGGTCTAGAAAAGTGAAGCGACTCTCATCTGCTTTGGCAAAGCCTCATTGCCAAGAGCAGGCCCCTTTTCCCCATCACTTTTGCACTGTGTGAAGCTGTGTTGGTGTTTCCCAGTGACAAGCAACTCCTCATCCTTCCACACTGGGGAGCATTGGGAACATGAGAGGAGGGGGAGCTATATCTATGCCACGCTCATTCAGAGGCCAGCACAAGTTAGAAGCACTGGTCAGCATGCACAAGGGAATTTTCTGCTGGGAAATCCTAAGCTGTTTTGCAGGAATATGTTCTTTTTACTGATATATTTAGGAAAGAAGTCAAAAGTGCTTTTTGTCATATGATTTAGTTTCAGGTAGTCCTGCAAGTAGCAGGCAGTTGGACTCGATGATCCTTATGGGTCCCTTCCAACTTGAGATATTCTATGATTCTATGAAAAGTGTGGTTTTTACTTTCTCATCAATAAATATGGAATAATTTTGATATGCTAAAAATGCCTTATTACACCTTTCTTCTTTCAGACATTACACCTGCATTAATACATTGTTGTGTTTGCATGTTAAACACATATACATGTTGTCTCATTTTGCCCTTATTGCAATCAAATTTTTACTGAAGGTCAAGGTTTTACTGATCAAGGTTTTACTGAATCAAAAAAAAACAATTTGGTATTCTCAAAGTGATTGTTTCACTCAGACCTACCTCGTGATCACTGGACTCTGTGACCTTACTAAATGTCGTTGGACGTGATCCTGACCCTAGTCTGCAGATTCACTTCTTATCACCACAAATTTGCCTCATGATCAGAGGTCTTGGCTGAATCTGGCTGCCACCTCTGGGACTGCCCTGTTCACCTCATCTCGCTTGGTACTATGTAGCTGGGTCCTGGCTGACAAGGATCCTGCTCTGATGGTTGTGTTTTTGTGCTTGACTCCTGGCTCCCTGACCCTTCAGGAGCCGCTGGCTCCCATTGCATCCTGATAATCCAGTTCTTAAGAGATACTCAGTTTTTGACTTTTTACTCTGATTCAAAACAAAACCACATTACCAACTGCTGAGATCCCATTTGGCATGGGAATTCTTGCAAAGTCCACTTCCACTGTGCATGAAAGACTCTTACCTGAATCCGTTTGTGTAGCTTATACTGTAGCAAAGAAGGTCTTGTAATGTCTGCTGCTCTGGGAAGTTGAAGATTTGGGTGGAGGCAATGCACTGATGTAAAATGCCAACAGTTTCTCTTGTGCTCTGTTGTGAATCCTGGCTTTCTCAATACCAAAATCTGCTACTGGCTTTTTCACAGTCTGCTGTCAAATCTCGTATCCTCTCCCTTTTTTTCAGAAAAAGCCTGCCATGCCCTCTGTAAGGGTTGTGTGTCCATGGCCTACCTATGAAATAAGAGACAGCACAGCAGTCAGGCCGGCGTGAACAGCCTGTGCTGGGAAAGCCTCTTCTCTGGGATTTCTCGCTCCAGGACTCATCGCCGAAGGCCGAGTTTGCTGCGCTGAACTGGTGCCAGATGAGCTTGTGCATTAGGGATTGTTTCATCCGTGTGCTTACCTTCACCCGGGAGCACAACGTCTTCCCCCTGTCCTCACCCAGCTGCTCCAGCACAGCAGGGCTCAGCGAGGGCCTGCGCTGCGCGGTCGGTGGTCTGGGGACGGGGCTGCAGACGCCCAGCGATGCAGCCACATTGGCTGTGGGGGCAAGGCGCCGGCAGTAGGGGCTGCAGCAGGTCCTCTGTGAGGGAAGGCCAGGGGCCGCCCGGTGCCAGACACAGGTGGTTCCAGCCGGTTCCAGCCGGTTCCAGCGGACCCACAGCAGGGCACAGCTGAGCCTGTCAGCCAAGCTGGTGCTGGGAGGAGGTAGAAGATTCAGGAATGAGAGAGTGAAGCTCAGCCTGGAAAAAATGGGGAGGGGAACATGCTGTTTTAATTTTTGGTTTTGTTTTTCACTATCCAAATCTATTTTAACTATCAGTAATTTCATTTTCCCCAGGTCGAGCCTGTTTTGCCTGTGACGGTAACTGGTAAGTGATCTCACTGTCTTTATCTCGACCAACAAGCTCTTCCATCTTACTTTCTCTCCCCATCCTGTTGAGGAGGGGAGTGAGAAAGCAGCTGCATGGGCATCTGGCTGCTGACCAAGGTTAACCCACCACCAATGATGTGATAACACATCATTGACCAGTCCCAGACAGCGATGTGATCAAGTTGTCTGCAAGGTGCTTAGCAGTGCTATTAGCAATTAGCAACGTTGCAAAAGTGTATCCCATTTGCCTGCGCTGCACAAGCAGAAGAGCTTGGCCAGGATGCTGTGACTGCTCAGGCTGTCCCTGTCTATTCCGCTCTAGGGCATGGGCTGAGGTGACTTGTCAGGCACAAATCCACAAAATGGTCTTGAAAGCAAGCTAGACCCTTGCTTCACTGACCACATAGACTCAGATACCCTCAGAAGCCCAGACTGAGGATGCCTGAAGGTCCAGAGGAGCCTGGATTCAAGAGCAGATGACCTAGTTTTGACTGCCAGTGGAGTTCCACACATGCGTGTCAGTGAAACCAGAGCAGTACAGCCACTCCTCACTGCTAGAGTTGAATTAGTGCTGCATCCATACATACGCTCATGAATGCCACAGCTTGGACACGTATCTACTTTGGGGTGAAGGCAGACAACAGGAGGTATTATACTTTGAAAACAGTACTATAAGAAACTACTTTCTGTTTGCATTCAAGTGATCCAGCTAACCTGTGGCAATGGGCTGGGCAAATAACAGGACCACCTATCTCGGCAACACCTCTATCTTGAAGCAACTTCTCCTTCCTTGGCGGCATATGTGAAACGCACCCTAAGGATCAGGGAAGTCACAAATACTTCAGAGCCTCCTGCAGGACAGTCTGTGATTTATGTCCTTCCATTTCAACATAGTTGCCTTCTGGTGTTTTCACAAATGACAGCTATAACTTAAACTGGGTTTTGAAAACCAGTAATCTTATTTTCAGCCTCAAGATATCTGTTCTCCAAGCCTTCAAATCCCTAACCCTAGCATGGCAATAGTTTTATGATTTATATATTATTAATACACAGAAAGCTATTTTCCACAGTATATTCTGGTGACTGGACAAACCTCAAAAGAGGCAACTCCAGCATGTAGCCAAGATAACAATTTCTGTCTTTGGCACTTTGAAACTCAGCTGGATGATTATTCTCTTGAATGAATTTATATAATTCATTGCACTGTTCTCTAAGTTATTTTTTAAGTCATTGTTTTCTTTATATATATAGCACTTTGACCCTCAGAAAATGAGACTCTTTCCACAAGGATACCATAACATCTACATTACAAAGATCATGAACAAGGCATTAAAATCCAACTAAAGCCTGACAACACTTCATAGATGATGATTTTCCATATACTGCTCTTTAATCGAACAACTACTGATCTAACCAATTCTGCTTGCCATCAACTCCATGCAGGTTTTTTGAGCTTAGAGCACACATTCTTCCTCTGATAAACCCACTGCTGAGTTCTCAGCAGCATTAGATCCTTTGATCCAGAGGAACTACAGTTCCTCTATCCCATTGACACTGACTTAACATTGCTGCTGTAACTGCTGTTTTTGTGACAAACAGGAGCAGACAATAGCTGATGTGACAGGAACGTACATTTGGATCTAAATGAAGTTGTGATACAGAGAGCAGCAGTGATACTGTTCTTATGTTCACATCATGCTTCCTGTGCAGAAATGGGACTACTGTGTGCATTTAGAGAGCACCCTCTTCTGGGAGCAGCAGTGAAGGCTGCTTTCCTCAGCTACAGAAAATCTGTGTCCTGTGAAGCATCTGCTGAAAAATGGATGTACACCAGCAGAGCTGGCTAAACACGGAATTAAGCACTGCAGAAGTCTGAACCACCTCCTAACTTCACAGCCAGTAAGATGTAACTGTTCCAGTAGATTTGACTTGGATTCATAAAATGAGGTCATGGCCTGTGATTATATTGTGGACCATTTCCGAGACTGGGGAAAACTGGAGAACAGGCATGGTAAATCTCTGTTAAACTTATTTTCAGCCCCAAGAAACTGTTGCAATTAATATGACTTTCCAAAAAGACTATGTATGTCCACAGAAAACATGGCACCACTTCAATCTAATTAAGAACAATTCCTTCACACCAGCATGTGTGGCTTTACCCTGCTCACCCCCTCCACTCTATGCATAGCAAAGGTGAGTGCAGAACACCTAGACCTTCCTTCCGCTGCCAGAGTGTCTCCCAACTTCTCACGTGCTTTGTGCACGAAATGTTTACAGTGTTTTTTCTTTCTCTTAAAAAAGAGCTAGTTCATTGTAATTGCATTGGAATAGAGGCAAGTTACCTAGTGTTTCAATAAAAATAAAGCAGCCTTAAAATGCTATCTTGAACAGAAAAATCACAGATACAGACAAAACTCAATCAAAATTGCAATTAAAATACAGCCTTAATGAAATTTAAATACATAAATGTTATTGTATACAGAAATTTTTACTTATTAAACAAAATAATCTTAGAATATCATCCTGCTACATAACCAATGGGATGTGGGTTTTTTCATACCTCAACAATATTTGTTATTTCAAAATTAAACATAAGTAACAATTAAGACTATCCAGTTAAAAGACAAATATTACTAGTTTATTTCTATGCCTTAAGAAAGTAAATGACATTAAAATGATATTGAATACTGTAGATTATGTTCTTCCTTTTGAACAGCAAAGATCATATAGATATTTTGGCTAACAGCTCAGTGACTTTGTTACATAAAAACTAAGAACTGTTGAAACATGTTGATCCACTGGAAGTGTCGAATGACATTTTGGTCTCATGGAGGTCAAGGAAAGGTTGCCATTGACTTCAGCAGAGCCAAAAAGGATATGCCATCGGAGGGCTGCCTTGCTGCTACCCAAATGCCACAGCAATTCCTGTGAGCCCACACAGCAGGTTATCAAACAGTGCTGGCTCTCAGGACCACAGATATTTAGTTCAGCCTGCTCCCTTCTCTACATCAGTGTGTGAGTGCAGGCAAATCAGATGTACTGGCTTGTTCAGGTAAAATGAGGAAACAGAACATTGTTAAAAAAAAAAAAAATCCATGCTTCCTTCTCACTGTCAGAGCAGGACTGTGCACAAATCATCTTTCCCAGCATGCAAAATAAGATTATGGTCCATCAGGCAATGGAGGGCATAGCTAGCATCATGGGTTGTATGCCAGCTGAGGGAATGTACTGTGGCCCCAGGTCATGGAACTGGGCTACGTGGTGCACATACAGGCTATAATGCGGCATCACAGCCTGTCTCCAAATAGCTAGATGAGAGAGAGAAACTGTGGCATATAGAAGAGCATGGGATGAAGTACAATATGAGACAGCCCATAGGATTCAACAGGTCTAATCAGTTCTATGCCAAGTACTGCAACCTGAGGCCTCACCACTGTTTTGAACTATGCTAAGGCAGCAAGTAATGGCAGTAAAAAACACTTGCACTCCCGTCCCACCAAAGGGCATAAACCATGCCAAAGGTTTATTGCTAAAGGCAAAGGGGAACAGGCATTCTGAACTGTTAATGTTTCTTGCTCCTTTTCAGCTTCTGTTTAAGATAGCAATGTCATAATAGCTTTTAAATTTCACCAGGAAAACGGGTATTGGGACGATAATAGTTAACATGCCAAATACCGCAGCTAAGGCTGCCACCACTTGGCCAATTGTGGTGAGAGGGATAATATCTCCATAGCCCACTGTAGTGAGTGTGATCAAAGCCCACCAGAAACAAACAAGAATGTCATTGAAGTGTAGCTCCTCTGTGTAGGAGGGTTGGCTACCCAGCAACTCCCCATAGAAAAAGAGAGCACCAAAGAAGAGGGTCTCAAAGGCCAAAATCATCAGTAGGATGCAAATCTCCCTAAGGATAGATTTGAGGGTGTAGCACAGAACCCTGAGGATCAGTGGCGTTTCTATCAGCTTGGATATCTTCAGGAGTTTGAGGAGATAGACAATGCGAACAAAGCCCAACCAAAGCCCCAGGCTTGGCATTCTCAGAATCTTCCCAGCCACAAAGAGTTCAATATAAACTGGGAAGACGGAAAGGAAGTCAATCACCTTCAGAGGATTTTGGAAGAATAACTTCTTGTCTGGGCAGAAACAAAATCACACAGAGAACTCAAAAGTAAACCACAGGACACAGAAAAGCTCCAGATGAAGCAAGTAGGCAGTCTGGTGGTAACAGGGTTCATGGTCGTCATGGGAGACCTCAGAATAGCCAACAGAGGTGAAGTTAGCAGTAAAGAACTCAAATTGTGCCTTGGTCTCCTCACAGAATATGATGACAATTCCAACGATGAACAGCAGAGAAACAAAAGCCAAGCACTGCAGAGGGAGGAAAGGGCACACATGCAATTAGTTCAACAAAGAAGTATTGCGTAACCCCATTGCCCCACCACAACCCCAGGATGCCCTCCACAGGCACAGTACAATCCCACACTAATCTTTCTCTCACATGGAGTGCATTTTTCTCCTTCCAGATTTGAAAAATAGTAGAGCAAATTGGAGTAAAAGAAAAAAACACCTGAACTCCTACATCAGACTTTGTAAGGAAGGGGAAATGTCTGACAGCTGGAGTAATGCGCACAGACACACCGAGGGCCTCTTCAGCACTAAATGTTGGCTCCAGAAATACCAGCAGCACAGAAAACATCCTCTGCAGTCTCTGACTTGCATTTGTTGCTCTGCATGTCTGACATTTTAAAGAGGCACGGGGGCATGCATTTTGTACAGAGAACAGGGACAAGAGGAGGAGAGAAGAAAGAGGTCACCCATTAGCATTTTTCATGGACCCATTCCAGTAATCCCAAAGGACACAAGCTGTGTCCATCTCCACATATAGTATTACCTTAGCACTGAAAGAGGAATAGGGTTTTTCAAACGTAGACCAAATCTTTGGCTGCCACCTGGTTCGCCAGCTGAAATTCCTTCTTTCTGTCTGGACTATGAGCAACTGGTCATTAGTCTGTTCATTTTCATCCCAAATGTTAAACTCCTCTGGCTGCACGTCTTTGTTACTCAGCTTCAGCCAGCAGCAGGATGCTAGCTGTGTCTCATTTATTTCCCAGAAAGTCAGCTCTTCTTCTAAGACTGACCTACAGGTATCAATGGGGCAGTGGAAATGTTTGGTCCTGTAATAGTTCAACACGTAGCTGAAGATCTCAGCACTCCTATCAAAAAAGAACTTTTGGTGGTGGGATCATAGTCGTAGATGCTTGGGGCATGGGGCTCTGTTAGGCTGCACAGCTTGGTCCCTGAGAAGGTCCGGAGGGTGCTGCTGTATGTCTCATATCTGACTCCCCCAATATTCAGGATGATTTTTTCCTTGGAGCCTTTCATCTGTGAGGGGGGAGGGAGGTGCAAGTCCTCATAGGCTCTTGTTTATCTTCAGCCAAAAAGAGAAGAACACAAAAGAGGTGAAGTAAAGCAAATTTTGGAGCAGGAAGGTTTTCCAGGGTACCTCATTCCAATGCTTTTAAAGCACACTTTACACATGAAACCTGCATCTACTATAGGAAGGAAGGCACTTCTGCCATCCCCCATCACGTTCATTGCCTGTTCCTAGGCTCTGTTCCATGGCGATATTGTCTGAGCACTTTCCAGGAGATGCATCAAACAAAATGACAAACATCTGGTTTGCATTGCCCTCTCTCTCAGCTTTTCCGCATGGGGACAGAGTAGACAGAGTACACAGTCCAGAGTCTGTTTCACTACCTTTGTTCCTATACTGTGGATAATCATTGCAATAAACTCACTTAAAGTTCTCATTCCCAAGACATTCCTTGCACTGTTTCTCCCCTCGTCTAGTTCTTCTACCTCCGCCCCCAATTTCTTTCTCCACAAGCAGTTTCTTGCAAAGACCTCCATGTGCCAAAGAGGTAAAACAGTCATCAACAGCTTATTCTCCAAGCAAGTCTTTAAACATAATCTTCTCTGTTGAGCCTGGCATAACAAGTTTCACAGGAGACCCTGATGCCTGGCCGAACGTTTAGGTTGTCTGAGTTACACCTTTTCCTTGAGTCTTCCCTGTACAGAGTCCCACTGAGCCAAATCACCTTTACCTCTGCAGAAAGCCGCTCCTTACCTGGAATCTATATGTAGGATTCGTGGACTAGATAGAAATGCAGAACAACATACTTCCTCCTCCTTCAGGGCTGACTGACATCTCAGAACAGCACCAGAGCCTGCTGCCAAGGCCTCTGGCACTGGAAAGCATGTTCAGTTGCCAATTTCCTGTAACACATGCCCTGTTTAGCTCTTCAAAATCCAACATACCTGGGAGGAACTTGAGCCCTGCTTTATGAACATTATTCTAAGAGGGGAGGGAAACCAAGGATCTCTGTAGCTTCCGGAGCACATAGGAGAGGTGCAGAATTAGGGCAGGATGTTCTTTAGAAAGTGACTAGAGCTGTCTTTCGCCCACACGCATCCCCTTCTGAATGTCTCTACCCCTCCATTTTCCTTCCTCCCTTCCTACACATATCCATCCAACCTTCTCTTATGCCCTGCATTTCTAGTTCTGGCCCTTCTCTTCTTGTAACAGGGCAAGCCCGTCTATCTTTCCTGCTAGGACTCTCTTAACCAGAGATGGCTGCTCAGTGTGCTGAGACCACACACACAGAAATTTCAGTTGTCCCTCCTCTTTTTTTGCAGAAAGTGCTGAGCATGGGAGTCACAGGTCATTTCTGCAACAAACCTTTCCATCCAGGATCAGCAAGGAAACAAGCCCGGCACCAGGGGAGACTCCCAGAAGAACTACGTACAATGCCTAATTCAGCTTTATCAGAAAAGTCTGGAAGCCATAGCTTGGTCACACGCTCGCGGCATAAGAGAATTACTGCGCTTCTGCTGTCCTTGACAAGCCCCAACATATGTGAGGCTTGATGCAGCTTCACCCTAAAACTTTCACCAACTTCCAACAAGAACAGGATTGAGCATAAGGACTAAAAGTGTGCAGGCACTGCTTAGTATTTGCTGCACAGGAATCCACATAGTGTGATTCGAAGCAGGTTAGATTAATTCAAGCACTCAACAAATCTGGAGTTACATTATCGGCCTCTGTTTCCTATCTCTAAAGATCATAGTGATTTTTGAGATCCCAGCTAAACTTGCCTTCATCTGCTTAGAATGCCAGATACCTCTTGCTCAAACATAACAATCCCCGTGTGAGAAATGAGCTGAGAAGTGTCATTTCATATTCTTACCTTGGTGCTATTGCAGCAACTCTGCAACCAGAAAAAAGAAGGGACTGGGAAGAACAGCGACAAATTCAGTGAAAACAGGATGTTCAATGGCTAGTCTCCAAAGCTCAAGTCTCATAGATGCCAGAAAACAAAACCAGCCAATCGCACTGAAAAGTTGCAGAGGCCCCTCTCCCTTGCTCTCTGCCCTATCAGCAGTCGCTCTCCCCACTGCAGGGAGTAACAGTCTAATAAGAAGGCAACAACAGCCGGGACAGATATGCTCTGATTACTCTGCCACCCACTGCTCTACTAACAATCTCAAAGGGCCATGGTATCTGGGAAATACATGGAGCTCAAATGTCTTAAGACAAATTAGAGATCACTATCAAGCCATAGAAAGGCAGACAGGTCAGGGTTCTTTCTTGGCTGTAGCCTGCGTTAAAAAAATAATATAGAAAACAACAGGAGCAAACAAACCAACCAACCAACCACCTGGCCTCCCATCTTTTTGTCACACTCTTTCCTTTTTCGGTTTAAAGGGCTTTTTCTCCATTTTTGGATGACCCAAAGCTTACTCTTTTGCACCCACTGATTTTAAATGCATTTTTTGTCATTGATTACTCCAGGAAGAAGCTTGCAATGTAGTTGTTAATCCCAGTCAAGAAAGGCATGCTGCATGTGAAATTTCCTTTCAGCTGACATTCCAAAGCCATTTCTACATATCAGCTCTGCTTACTTCAAACTCTCTGGAAAGAAAGTAAAAGGAATTTCCTTATTCCTAGCAAGAGCAAGGGTATTCAGGAAGGCAATAGGGGCTTCCTTTTCAGTTACACAAATGAAAAGCAGATTCATGTCTCTTTAGAGGAACTATTATCACAGTTCACCCGCTGGATCTTTCATTTTAATCCACTACCTACATTACCCTGGCACACTGAAATCTCTTTTAAAAAAGTAAGATTTTCCATTTAGGCTTTTTACCTAGATAGCAGTCTGGTTCTTTGCTCCTCATTGGCACTTCACCTGCAGGTGCAGGTAACCTCACTCACTCTAACAATCCAGATTCCCAAAGTACTACACGGACACCACAGACAATCCTGGCCTCTTCTCTCAGCCAACACCGGAGTAAGGCCGCAGAAACTAGAATGGCAAATTGCTGCCAATCTTGTGTGGGACATTCTGGGCAAGAAGCCATCTTTGCCCACTACCTCCTAATTTTGTGCTGAGCAACCACATAGCCAGACATGACAAGCAGAGCAACAGCACAAGCATTAATTTCCCTTCGATCCAGACTCCAAAAGCACATGAAGCATGTGAAACCTGTGCTCGCTCAGTCTCTGCTCCCTTCTGTCTCTGTAACAGAGACTAAATTCTTCACATCTTTCTCCCTCTCCACAGAGAGTAAGAATGAAAAACACTGCTTTTAATTTAATTTCTGATATGTTGCTGCGGTTCTGGAAGCATGTGATCAGATCAAGTTTGATGTATCCTATCTGTTACTTACCACTGCAGTATTTGCCCTTTACCACCTTTGCATGGCACGATTTCTGAAACCCAGAAATAATCCGGCAAGCCAAATGACACATGGCGTTCCTATGCTCTGAATAAGACCCTTTGCAGTAAACAGCTTGTCCTTTCAGACCATTTTTTAAGCAGATGAAAAGTGCAACTACATTTCCAGAGAACAGGGCCTCATTCCAAGTTTTCTTCCTGCCTCATGTCTTCTGAGAATTCACTTTCACTGCATGAGGCACTGCAGGAGTTGGGCAACGAATGTAAAATCTGTTCGCTCAACCTTACACTTCTTTTAAATAAGGAAACTTGTTTCAGTTTGGCCTACATTTATTAACAGCAAAGAACAAGGTAGACTTTTTGGGGGGGAGACAGTGGGGAGGAGATTGAAGCTGTAATGAACTGAGTTATTTTTCAAAGATGGTATTTTAACAGAACTCACTTAGCATTTCTTTCCCATAATCTTTGGTATTTAATAAGTATTTTGTACAGGGCATAAGTTCTAAATCTTTTTCCCATTCACTCATATTCATATGCACACGGTCTCAACTGTGCACTCAGGCTTACTCATGCTAGTCTAAATTGGGGGGGGGCCTTCATTAACTGCATTTGTACTACAATATAAGAGGAACTTTAGCTTTACAGTATAAGCATTTCTTCAGACAATGTCCATAAAAAGCTGCTGAGGACGCTTAACTGTTTTTCAAAAAAAATCTTGCTTCAGAATATTGAGCAAAAAAAGCTTAAGCTATCCTAAAGTCCTGACAGCCTTGGGGAAAGATCAGCCTACTCATTAGGTGCTGGAGATAGCACCAGAACCCACAGGCTTGGCTTTTCTACTAGCAAAACCAGTGTAAGTAGCTTCTACGGACTTTCACCTCCAGTACTTTTTTCCCATCCCATGTTACAGTTCTATCTTCCCCTCTGACCTCTAACACAAGTGTATTCCTGGGATTATGCAAACAGATCAGTGAAAAGAGAAGCTTAAAAAAAAAGCCTCCAGAAATAAGGTAATTTGTAGCCTGGATCATTTATTGATTCAGCCTACCACAAAAAACCTGTAGAATGTTGCAACTGGAAAGAGCAGTTAAGTTTTCTGCAAGTGCAGATACATTCAGCCACAGCTGGAAGATCAGGGACACTGCAAGCTTTGCCTGTATGATACGCGCCGCTTTAGTCAGGAGAGCTCCTCCTCCCGCTCCCTCCAGGCCCATGGCAGGCCCCATCTCCCCAAGACCGTGGAGTTCACCAAGGTCAGGCAGATAACAGTGTGAAGCCCGACACTACCTGATTGCCTTCACCCCTTACAGCGGGGGCTGCGCTCCACACTCCACAAAGCCCAGCATCCCGCCCTGAAGTCCTCTGGCTGACGCTCCTCACTCCGCTCCCTTTACCCTGATCCCAAACGCATCGCATCATCGCTCAGCTCCCGCAACTACCTCAGGGGAGAACACGCCCGCCCCGCACCGGCATCAAAACACGCGAGCCCCTTTCGGCCGTGGACCACAGACCCTGCAGCGCATCACTGGAGGATACCCCACACGCACTTGCGAGACGAGTCCCACAGCCCTCGGGCAAGGCCGGCGTCCCCACGCGGGCCAAGAGCCCCCGGCAACAACAGCAAGCACAACCCCCACAACAACGAGAAGTCCCGCCAGCCGCCCGCCGCCCCTGCGGCCGCCGCC
>Ga0065711_1039082_pt1 | contig 18152 bp, 12 predicted proteins | sample Hoacrofraction12_FD_59098 | JGI IMG/M metagenome (GOLD analysis project Ga0065711, IMG submission 59098) | Hoatzin crop microbial communities from Cojedes, Venezuela - Epithelial fraction 12 v2 (version 2) | ecosystem: Host-associated > Birds > Digestive system > Esophagus > Crop | place... | reverse complement strand
TCTGTCACTGAATTCATCTACTCATAGGACATAATATAATTTTCAGTTTCCTGCTCCCCCTGTTCTCCCCCCAACTTCTAGCTTTTTTGGGGTTTTTTTTTTTTTTGGTAACTTGCAGTCCCTGCACTGCTCCTAACGCATTTCAAATGATCAGTCTCTGAATAGTCAGGATTAATTTTTGCCATAATAGGAACAACACAAAATTTCAGAAGCAGGAGACAGGAGATACAAGACTAAATGGTTCTAGGACAGTCTGGAGCAACGCTGGACAACCTTTTTTCACCAGATTGCAGCAAAGGTTCTGGCCAAGTGCATCAGTGCTCTGGCATTTCTTGCTGGGAAAAATTAAGCCTAACTGGACTTGTCATATTTGAGCTTCCCCACACACTGAGGTACACGGTCACCAGCACGCTCAAGGTAAACACATGCCCCTTTCCCACATAGCACACCTTTTTTTCCTTTGCCAGGATACAGCTGGGACCAGCTTAGCCCTGCTTTGTGCAATGCGCATTCTGGATGGGTACAGCAGTTATCACTGCCACCACTCGTGGACCATCTGTTCTGCTGGCAGCACCCTAGACCTATAGAGCTACTGTGATTTCCAGCAGCAGCAGATTTCTCCTCTGGTCTTCTGGACAGCACCGTGAAAATCAATGCTTCCAGCAGCAAACTAGAGAGCGTGAATAAGCCAAACAGTTTTTTCGCTGTCTCTCTCAGTCACAGCTGAGCATGGCTTATGGACATAATGTCATATTTTAAGATGCACAGAGTACTGGTTTAGTGCTGGAAGGCTTTGTAGGGCAGCCAGGCTTGGTGTATCATCTGTTGTGCCTATGGGGAGCAATGTCTAGAGTGAACTATTCTCACAGCGATACCTGAAGTTTATTTCAGAGGAAAATAGCTTGATCCTTCGAAAGAAGACCCCAGGTGAACTATCAGTAATGCAAAGTGAATGACTGGAGGGACCCTGACCAAGGGTAGTACTGAAGACACACCTTTCCAAAACCATTACTTGTTGCCCTTGAGAGGCACAAGGATTTAAACATTGACTTCTGCAGCATGCTACCGTACTTCTCATCCCCTTCTCAGACAGCACTTCAATAGTCAAGCTAAACATGATGAGCTTCTCCAAATAAAGAGAAGTTCACTTCCCTGTGCCCAGGGCAGGTGTTAACGTAGGGTTCAATCTTTATTTCTTCTAGAGAGGTCAGTCATCACTGTTCATAACTTGTGGTGGGTCTTCAGACATGTTGCTTGGATTTTTGCACAAAGAGATCCTGACCCCAAGCAGGCTCAGCAAGACAGGTTCCCCTGATCACACAGAAGTTCTCCCTCCTATCCCTCCTGCATAGCCAGGGACAGATACTTTGACAGAGGTGAAGTGACATGACCAAGGCTCTCTGGTACCCTACTCCTGACCAGCTCCTGGATTGGGCCACTGGTAGCAATTACACCTGGGAAAGCACAGGTATGGCTCTAGAGTTGTGCTGAGTGGTCTTTGTGTCTGCTGTGGGGCTGGTCCTTTATATCCATCACATTCCTTTCCTTGGCTGTTTTGGCTGTTCTGTCCCAAAAAGCCATCACTTGCGTTTGGCTTGCTTTAGTCCTTATAAATCCAAGCTGTTTATTACACATGACTTCATATTTGTCTCAAATGGCTCCATATTTGTCTGGATACTCTTTTCCCTCCATGCTCCTTAATAGTTTCCCCAAACATTTTCCTGACTTGTATTTTTTGGGCATGACTGTTAGGAATAGGAAGAAAGAGGAATGGTTTGCTCTGACTACAGATGTACTGGCTTATCCAGAACTAATTTTGGTAGGAGTCTGCCAACATGAGATGTCTGAGCCAGCACTTTTCATGCTGCCTGTTGATTTTTCTCCAGAGTCTCATTTTTCTAGGCAGTGTGCTGGATGTGTTCACCCTGCCCAGAGGGCATGCACAGGTTTGCAGTAGGGAGGGGAGAAGGAAGGTGCCATCCTGCACTGCACCAGTCCTCTTCCTGCAGAGCCAGCAAAAAGTCTCCTTTTTTGCTTGTTTTTGTTCAGACAAATGTTCCTGGAAACTTTTGAGGCACTCATCTTGTTCATAACCACTCTGTACGTACTGGAGAGTTCCTAATAATGTAAATCCATTAGGCTTAAATGATAAAAGCAGAAAATAACTTCATAAGACAAAAATGAAAAAGAGGCTGGCTATTATGGGTTAGATCCATATTTAGCACCTTGGACTCAAAAGCACTATAGAATTGTGGAAATTAAAAACAGACCTGAGTATCCACTCCATACAAATGCAAGAGGTAATACAGAAGGCAGAAAAAAACTGTTTTGTTTTTTTCCAGGATCCCTCAAACACAGAGGGAGCTGGGGATGGGTGTGAGGGGGCAGTAAGCAGTAAATCCAAACTGAAGTGAGACATCGAGGGGCAAAGAGAGATGAAAGATGATCTGTTTAGTTGTGTGTGCAGGGAGGGACAGCTAGGACAAAGCAGCCTTGCTTACTGCTCTGGCTCCTAAGCATATGGTGAGTAAATAATACGTTATTAATAACTCACAGTAACCATCATGTTATCATCTATTCATATCAAACAATGCTAAGGAAGGAACTGTGCAAATTAAAAGTACAATATTCTTTAATTACAATAATAATGTGAGGACACTCTGCTTCTCTTACATAATATAACCACCAAGGTAATGTAAGAGACTCATAATGTGATCAGTGCCTTGTGTATCATATTCTCCGGAAGCCCTTACATAACAAATTTATGTCAACAAACTGCTTCTTTGTGTAGCTTGGTAACACCCAGAGAAGCTCAGCCTGGGGGCAGACCCAGGGGGCTCTGCCAAGCCCACATCTGAAGTAGCAGGCCTGGGTCAGGCTCAGGAGTTGGCTGCGTGCCGCGCAGGTGGCTTTTGGGACCACCTCACCACTCCTGACCACGGTGACAAGCTTTCCCTCTGCACCCATTCAGCAGCCAGTGAGCTAGAGAAATCGGATTTCTCCCGTGGCTCAGAGGTCACTCCACTGCTTGAGTCCTTGATGAAGCCATTTTCAAAGAAAGAGCTTGAAATCTCCAAAGCACCACGAATGACTAAATCAGACTCACATAAAATGCAAAAAAGTGTCCAAATCATAAAGCCATGAGCTGTGTTTTTGATATTTTCTTTAAGTAGAATAAATTCCTCCTATTAATTAGGAGCTTTCTATTTCTCTGTCTGACTCTAATGATTCTCCCTTTGCTAAGAAGAAGCACAGTCCTCGCCCTTCCCACTCGCCTCCTAGGACTTTATCTCAGTGCAATGCAGTTATACACACGCATACAGGGAAACATCTGATTTTGTACAAGAAATCTTACTTACTGAAAGTACTTAAAGCCTGCACATAAGGAGGAAAGCAAAATGTTGTGAGTGGCAGTCTGAGTCTCTACATTCACGTGCTTAAACTCAAGGATGCTCACTCAGTTTAACTGTGCATTGTACTTTGTACTTCTCTAGTGCATCCTGCTAGTTAATAATAAAATTTTAAGACTGAAACAATTTGGGCTGTTCCTACATATGACTCCAAAAATTACAAGGAAGTAAACATACTTCTGGGATGACCTACTACTATTTAAAACAGGAGCAGGGGAAAAGGAAGAGAGAGCAAATGAGTGGAGTTTATATACACTTGGGATGCAGGCTAACGTCTAGGGGAATAACAACTGCATCTGCTGATGGTTTGGGGTCATGGCTGCAAATTGCTTGTCTGTACAGAGAGGATTCCTAGAGGCGAGGCTTCACGTGCAGCCTGGGGTGGATTTCTTGGCAGAAAACATATGAAAAGGACGGTTGTGGCCACATTTGTCTTGTCCCATAATAATACATATGCATATGCATAAAATTACAGTCTGTTGAAGCAAAAAAAAAGGAAGTCTTAATCCCTTCAGCTGACACACCTGTAACACTGTGCCTGGCGTTACAACAGAGTCTGCATTGCTCACCCTTCCCTGAATGGCATGCACGTTCTTCAGCATACAGGTGCATGTAGACTGTTCCCACTTTTTTGTCATATGTAAAGCAGCTCTGCTTCCAACAGCTCCTGCGTTCTTTCCCTGGCACCCACCGTGTCCTCTCTGCTACTGCCTGACATCCCTCTAGGAGCCAACACCTGATGGAGATCCCCCTGAGCTCACTTCTGCCAGAGTGGACACCCAACGAAGCCATAAGGTTTGGGGTGACCTTTCCCAGCATGGTGCCTCATGCTACACAGCTCAGGCTGTGTGGTCTCACGAGACTGCACAGGATGAGATAAAGATTTTTTCTGACTACCATCTCACCTTTTCACCCCTCCTCCCTCAGTTTTTTTCTTCCCCGTCAGCTCTATTAGCACCAGGACCAGACTGGAGAATTGATCCAGATTAAAAAAAGCAGGAAGGGGGAGGGTTTTGGCAGATGTTTCTTTAAGCCAGATCAGTTCCTCTGTTCAGTTCAGTGTCGTGCAAAGTATGCCAGGGAGCTGGGGGACCGCAGAGCCGTGGGCAAGGACAGGGACAGGTATTATGGGTCAGGAACACTTCAGGTCGCTATGGATACTGAAGACTTAATCTAATGAAGTGATAGTATGGATTTAGGCACCAAAGCAAGAATTGTGATTGTTTGGAGGTGCCTTCAGCTCCTATCAACTAGTTTCAAGAAATGTGGTTTAAAACAGCTTATTTAAAGCCACTTTGAAGAAAAACCTAAACATTTTATATTCTACTTCTTTACAATATACTTTATCGCCTTCTGATGTAGACAGTCAGTGTAAATGGGGTCGACTTGTTTTTCATTGCAAGTAGGAGTCTGTGATTAACAAAATATACAAGTTTATCACTTACTACAAAAACTACTGTCAGAGATTAGAGAAATACCAGCTACATTACAGGTATGATGAGATAGCAGGCTGCAGTCACTTTTCTGCAATCTCACTCCTTCATGAACAAAGTCCTTCACCAGTACTTCCAGGAAAATAACCTGTAGCAGGTATTAGCAAGGACCTAGGAAGAGAAAGTAAATAAAGGTTTGGATTGCATCATTAACCATCTCTGATCCCACTGTCTCAGTTGGTTTCCTCCACCTGGAGAGTGGTTTAAGCTGTGTCCCCATCAGCTGGCACGCTTGTGTACCAGCAATAAGACACAAGTCCAGTCATCAAATGGCATGGCTCCACCCCAAATGATTTTTCAAATCCATGCATCACACTGAAGAACACCTCAGGCCATTAGGTTTCTGGTTTTCACTATGCAGGGTGTGATTTTTTTACATCTTGGGCAACCAAGAAGGCAGAATTCAAAACATGTGAGCAAGAAATAGACATGTTTTCATGAAGGAGGAAGGAGGATGATGTATATGTTTTATACAGTTTTATTAATACATCTACATTTAATGCCAGAGACCCCAAGAGGCTATTCAACATAAAAATATCCAATGTATATGAATATACAACAGTGATGATTTAGAAATTCTCCCATCATAGTCCTTATGTCCCAGTACTGCCCATGGCACCATTCAGGCCTTTGCTGGCACAGGGGATATCCCAGCTAGGTTAGCTTTTCTGGGAGCTAAATACAGAGTGCTCCATACAAACTGAACCACAGCTTTTCGTATTTAACATGAAACCAAAGGATAAAACCTCAGCCAGTTTTCAAGGCAGCTGGTTGATAACAGAGTGGGTTCTGTCCTGACCTGAATAGGCTCAGTGGCCCCACTAACCATGCTGGCCAACAGCACTGTCTCTCATTAAGTCTTGCTAATTATATTAGCTGCCTCTCAGCTGTTGCATGGGCACCAGCCAGGAAAGGGATAGCAACAAAAGTGATTCCCAAAGGGGACTCTCTAAATGCACTGACCAAATGCACTGACTGGGAACAGACCAAGCGACATTTGGAGTCCTTTTGTCCCATTTTGTAATCCCGGCCAGACTCCGACGGAGATTGCAGCCGAAGCTGCTGCAAATCTAGGATGTAAACTCAAGTGAAAGATACCTTGCTGAGCTGTGTATGGGCCAAAGGCAGGAGCCTGCCCGTGCGGGGCAGGAGATGGGGCTCGCAGCTGCCCTGGGAGCACTGGGCACACACATCTCCAAGGGTACCCAGAGCATCCTTCTCCCTTGTGCCGCTGCAGGGCACAGCTCTCTCTGCATCTGACCTGTCGTAGGTTTGCTCACAAGGCTGGGGCCGGGTCAGGACTGCAGAGTGATGCCGGTGCGGTTATTTTGGAGCCTGCCTGGTGATGCAGGACACAATATACGGTGACGGGGGCCACCTGAGCAGTGCTTCTTCTGGGCCAGGTGCAACCCTGAACACCTGGGGCATCTATGTGAGCAAGCTTGGTCACCCTGGTGTGCAACCAGCCAGAGCCCCAGGGCGAGCCTCTGCCTCCCTCACACGACGGCTCTGCAAGGGGCTGCAGAGTCTCTGTCCCTCCCCATACCTGCAGCAAATGAAGTGGTTAATGGCAGGAGAGAGAAGAAGAGCCCCATGTCATAAGGTATGCTGGTAACCCAGGGGCTGGGACCTTCTCCAGGGACATGGCACCAGCTTCCTGCCATGACTCAGGCAGAGATGGACATTTCACATGCCAGGCAGGAGCCCCAAATAACTGGGTGACAAATAAGTTGACCAGGCTGAGAACTGCAGTCTGGGCTCAGACTTAGCAGCAGAGAGAGGCATCAGCTTGGGCAGCAGTAGGTGTCGAAGTCGATATCTTTTCAGGTCAACAATGCCCAAGCCACACGCATCCCACCTGCATTTCATCGAAGGCTTATTCAGCAGCTTCACCTCCCTGCAAGCTGCCTGGGGCCACGGTTCCTCCCTGGGCTTTGCAGGAGCAACCCATCAGCACATGGACCTGTGCCCCTGCCCCAAACCGGCCAGGCACAAGCCACGTCCACACCAGCCACATCACCTCGTTAGCATGCTGGCACCGTGCCCAGGTGAGTAATGTCTGTTGGAGCTAATGAGCACTGCACCCAGGGCCTCAGCCACACCTGCACCACCATGTTCAGGGTGCCCTCGGGTGACCGGGCAGCACAGTGAGGAATGAGCATCTGGGTCAAAGAGCCCAAGTGCTGAGGTGTGATGAGATATCTGGTGGCGTTTCCCATTCCCCAGACCCAGAAAAGCAGAGCACCTGGAGACATAGATGCCCTTATAGTGACCCTGACAAAGGTCCACCACTGCGAGAGAACGCTGACCTGGGCTCAGTTCAGCCATAGGCACAGATGCCTCTTGGATCTGGTCATGTCTACCTGAAATTCAGGAGCATCTCGGGTGGCACTAAATGTCATCTCCATCTGAAGCTGCCCCTGAGCTCCATCGTGGTCCAGCCTAGCTCCATGATGGGTAACAGCACCATGAGCCTGCAACACAGCAGCAAAGCCAAAAGCAGCTGCCCAAATTCACAGCACCATTGTTGCAGGGTTGACATCAGCCTCTATACATTTCTCTGCTTGAAAGGAAAATAAAAAATGGGAGAAGTCAAGATGACACTTGCTTGAGCCAGCAGTTAATTATCGCTTTCCAGGGAAGGTACCCAGGACCAGCACATGACACCTTATCAAGCTGGGGTGTGAACCACCATCCTCAGAGGGATGCAGCCACTGATCTTTGCTCAGACTCGTTAGTAGAGCATGTTTGTGGGTGAAGGTGGTGCACTGGCTCTCGCAGGTGTTTTTTTCAGCAGGGGTTAATAGTTAAATCCTTAACAGCGATGGGTATGCTGCATGAGTTGGTATCAAACCCTGTTTGCTTGCTCATGTGGTCCCAGTCAGGCTGGCTGTTTGTGGGTCTTGCAGAGGGAAGACAGGCTTTTACAGTTGTGGGTTAGAGGTGGTGGTTGTCATGCAGAGGTCCCTGTGTTAGCTCCACAGGCAGTTCTCGGTGGGATAAATTCCTTCCAGGCGGAATTTCTACACAAGCCATACCTAACGTGCTTCTGAAATCCAAGCTAGGGACAAGTGAGCCAGATGGGGTTTAGCCCACAGGTGAATAGAATCATAGAATCACAGAATGCTTTGGGTTGGAAGGAACCTTTAGGGGTCATCTAGCCCGACCCCCCTGCAGTAAGCAGGGACATTTTCAACTAGACCAGGTTGCTCAGAGCCCCATCCAATCTGGCCTTGAATGTTTCCAGGGATGGGCCTCCACTGCGTCTCTGGGCAACCTGTTCCAGTGTTTCAACACCCTCATGGTAAAAAATTCCTTCCTTATATCTAGTCTAAATCTACTCTCCCTTAGTTTAAAGCCACTGCTCCTTGTTCTATCACAACAGGCCTTGCTAAAAAGATTTTCGAGAGGTCCAAGTGCATGAATTGCTCATGGCATTTCTATAGAAGACAGGATCCCAGGGAGTATGTGGGGATGTAGCACAAGATAACTGCAAGCTGTCAGGCAGGAGAAGGAGGTAGGGAGGGAGTGAGACCTGAAAAAACAGCCCTGATAGTTGTGGGAGAGGGAGCAAGGTTTGGGGGCAGGAGGGAGGAAGCTCTGAGCCATCCCTGGCAGGTGACACATGGCTGCCCAAGACAGCCAGACCTGCATCCCCACCGCTGTTCCTGGTGTCTTCTCCTCCCAGCAGAAAGGCTCGGGGAAAGGATTGCTTCACCCATAGCCATGGTCAGCCCCCGGCCTCCTCCAGACCCCAGCTTCATGTCTGGAAAAGCTGCCATGACCTGGGATCTTCGCAGGTGGATTAGCTTCACTCCCGGACTTCCCAAAACTCAGCACATGCATTAGCCCTGATCTGCCTTGTGCACCGATCCTCTAAGAAAGTTGTACATGAATATGTATGAACCAAGATGTTATTATCTCATGAACAGGGGTTCTCCAGCTTTCCCACAGGAGTGTACTGATTCTTGGAGAGATGGAAAAGGACAGAAACATTCATAACTACCTCTGAACAACAATACTGATTTACCAGCAACTACAATTAGAACCATTAAAAGCATTCAGCTGAAAAATTTCCCTGTCCACAAAATGAGAGGATTACCTAATGTTTACTGGAAAAGTTTTAATTTTAAATAAGTGAGAAACTTTGAACTAGAAATAGATTTTCATTTTATGTAATCAAAACTTCAATTTTGCTTTTCAAATTCTCCTTTCAAAGTTAAAGTTTGTTTCCTCCCAAAGTTGCCTTTGTAAGTTCCACAGAAAAAGGAGAAAGCACAAGTGCCTAAAGAAGAGGTAAAGGAGAATTTCTCCCCACCTTTTTCAAAATTGAAGGAAAATATGGGAAAAGGAGGGGACAAAACCCTGGGCAATATTCATTCCTTTGAGCCTAGCAACAAAAGCAGGAAAAGAAAGGATGAAAAAAACAACCCAGGTAACAAATGTTTTGCATTTTCAATCACATTAGTTCAACTACAGTCAAAACCAACTTTTTGATTTCTAAGCCCGGAGGAATTTCACAGCAGAAGATACTTTTAAGATATGTCTCATCTCACTGTAATGACAGACTACACGGAGAGATTCTTTCAGGTGTCAGGGGAGTTTGTAGGCCCATAGTAAGAACATAATGTGGAACATTTTGCTAGAATAGTGGCTGTGAGGTTGTATGGGACTGTTTCAAAGCTGAGCATAAACTGATAATATAGATCAATTCCCTGATATGAGCAAGGGGTATTAGCCTCAACATATTTCTCTTACGTAGAAATGCAATGTCCCAACTTGCTGAAGGGATAACTGACATCAACTTCTTGTGTTTCACATCAGAAGAGGAATTAAACTGCAGCAGGAGGTAGAAGAGGAAGACTGGGATTCTGCGCACTTCCACACTGCGCTTATGGGCCTGGACGTGAGTGCTTTGCATCTGCAACTGCAAGCTAAATGTCTTAAAAAAAAAACAACTAAAGCTGTCCACAGGTCAAAAACAAAAAAAGAAAAAATCTCAGATGCAAGGGTGTAAAAATCAGTGGAAGGCCAGACTGGCAGGCAGGAAAGTTTGTATATTAGCTCCATCAGGTATTTGTACACATTGACAAGATCTCCCTGAGCCTTGTCTTCTCCAGAGGCTGCACAGCCCCAGCTCTCTCAGCCACTCCTCATACCAAAGATGCTCCCATTCCCTATCATCTTCATGGCCCTTTGATGGACTCATTCCATGTCTGTCCTGTACTGGGAAGCCCAGCACTCGACCCAGCACTCCAGACACACCTCACCAGTGCTGAGAAGAAGGGGAACATCACCTCCCTCGACCTACTGGTACCTAAGGCAGCACTGCTGCCCACCAGGACCCCCGCGGCTGTTTTGCTCAGAGACTCGGCACCTCTGTGGTTACTTGGTGTGCTGGGGCCATGGTGGGCACCCCGAGCCCTGCACTGGGGCCCAGCAATCCCAAACTGCTCGGGGTGTGACTAGTGGAGGCCAGCATGAGTCCTCATTCCCACCCCAGGAAGTCACCTTCCTCTCCTTTCCCAAACCTGCTCATGAAGGAAGGCACGTCCTCTGTTCCTTTCCAAAACACCAAGTCTCCCTCTTTCCTCGCAGTTGCTGGAGGAGGGGATGACCAACCTTTCACAAAAGCTGTTTCCCCCACTCACACCCTTTCCCTTGCTTCACTTGTGGGATTTTCCTCTTGTTGCCTCTGCCAACGTCTTCCAGCCAGAAGCCAACTTTAATTTCCCCAGTCCTGGCAGGTCATGGAAAGCAGCCAGTGCCAGCTGGGCAGATGGCCCCACATGAACCCCCAGCAAGCTGGGCTTTGGTTTCCTGCCCCCAGAGGAATCATCCAAGAACTGGGGACCAGACTTCTCATTCCACCACCCAGAGCAGGTCTCATCCTTCCCTGGAGCAACGGGACAGGCTTTCCAAGGAAACATGAGAATATGAGGAGGGTTTGTTTCAGGGAGGTGTTTGTCTGCTTGGAGGAGCCAGCGAAATCCACCTGGAGAGCGTGGACACTGGAGTTTAAGCTCAGCATTGTGGCAGGGAGAAATTTAACAGTGCAAGCAGGAGGAGTAACTACTTCACTAACTGACAATGACTTTAGGGGAACATAGGTCAACAGAGCATAATCTGTCCTGCAGTTTGGCTGGCATACAAAAAAGTTCATACCTCTGCCACAAACACTGCTGCGAGATGTTCAGTGGTTGTGCATGGTTAAAACAGAGGATCACGTTGCACCCTGAAAGGGTGGGAGCCGTGCTAGCAGCAGCGTTAATAGTCAGAGCCACGCACTCACCCACCTCCCGTGCCTTCTCCCCAGAAAACAGGATGCCTTTCTTGTCTGCCACTCGCTGTTCCCGGCACCAGCTGACGAGACGTCTCTTTCTCCCTCCCTTGGTACAAAATAGGTGGCCATCTTCCAGGAAAGGCACAAATCTTCTTTGACAAGCAGTGATATTAACAGGGATTAGGGAATGCAAGAGCCACTGCCTGAATTGACCAAAGGATGCAGCCCAGGCTGCCTGGCCCTGGAAGTGTTTTAATTGAGATTAGAGGTTACATGGAGGACAAGGCTGTATTTTCAACCCACCGTGAAACGAGTTCAGACTAGGGGTTTCTGAGCAACTGGCAGCGTGCAATATGGGGGGGCTCATACCAACACCTGTTCTTCCTAATCTTAGGTATGGGGTGCAGTGATGGAAAGGGAGCATCAAAGCTGGCGAGGTGGCTCGTGGAGGCATCACCGCTGCTGTCTTGCTTTGCTTCCCAACATTAGATGGGATCCCAGTGCAAGGTATTCTCCTGTCAGAGCTCTCTGCGCGTGTGGATGGCAAGCAGAGCTACACCTTGCCTTGAAATCCCACAGAAACCTCTCCAGTAGGCAAAGGTTTTCCACTCTCTCACAGCAGTGAGTTTGGCGATCTGCAAATATCGTCCATCCCCACCTCCTCACGTCCATCCACATCTGCTCTCAGCACATCCCCATCACATCCCCAAGTTTAAGTCTGGACCTGCACAGTCAGTGAAAGAAAGCACCTGCAAATAATAAAATCTCATATCAGTGAAATTCATGTTGCTCAGTGTTTTACCAAGATTATTTTCTAGAGGCATTCAAAATACTTTATTCTTACATTTGATCTCTTATATTTTTTAAAGACCACCAGGAAGATTTGCCAACAATTTTTTTGTGGGATGAGAAGTGGCGGATTGTTAACTCTTTAGTAATGGCTCCTGTCTTGAGCATCACTACCACAGCTGGGGCTTGGACACACATTTGTGATACTTAATGCTGAAGTTTCGATCTCTTGAAGAGATGCCTGTGTTGACATAGCCACAAAATCTTATTTGAAGAGTTGGAAAAAGCAAAATCTTCAGCTTTTGTGAGGAGTATAATTTCTCTGACTGTCGCATAATGTGGATGAACCCTTTAAAACAGGCAGCTCAGGTGCTATTTTAGCTGTGGCAATGTGTGTCTCAGCCCAAGGGGTAACACCCTTCTGGGGAGTTGAGGAAAACCTTCAGGCTGAGCTTCCTTCACCACAGCTGGGCTGCTGCTGGCACCACAGCTGAACTGGCTGCAGTGTAAAGTAAGCATACACTGATGGGTGTGCACATGGGAGCACGCATTATCGCACGCGTGACGGTAGTCCTCTGTGTGCTTTAAAATGCCACCCATCCATGTGATGCACTGAACGATGAAAACAGTAACACATGAAGTTGCAAGCTGATTCTTGTCTGGATTTGAAGCTGGTTACACCCAGCCTTTGGTTTCATGTGGTTTCAAATGAAAGTTTTCTTCCTCCTGCTTAGAAGTTCCACCATAGTCACACAGAAAGGAGGAGAGGGAAAGGAAACACAGACAAAAAGAGGGATGAGTCAAAGCACCCACCAAACTCAGTCGGCTCTGGTTGTGAGGTCCCTGTTATCCTGTCTCAATGATATGTGGACAGCCATTAAGTACATGTGTAAATAATCACAATTACTGAGCCCCTCATGGATTTTTGCAAGAAAAATTGCCTGTGTGAAATTGCCACAGGATGTGCCTTATTCTCTGGTCTGTACTCATTATTCTCTTGTTTAAAAATTTCTTTTACGTAGTCATAAACAATGCCATGAGATCTAGGCCAGCAACCGCACACCCTAACTAACCAGGAAGAAAAGCCAAAGCAAATATTCCTGGATTCTGCAATACACAGTACACACTGGATAATTATCCACCCAAAATATTCAGAGAATAACAAATAGAGTATTTAAGAAAAAAAATAATAATGTCAGGATTGGTCCACGAGCCATTCAGCAGCCAGATGTCAAACTAATAAATTACGATTTTGAATGAGTCGCTTGCAGGGGTCTATTCAGGGCCGTGGGGGCTGTGGGTCCTTCCCCACCGCTGGTGCCCGCCGGAGGGGCGGCAGGTGCCAGGGCAGAACACTCTTCCCACCAGCACTTGATAACTGCCCTGCCTGCTTTGGCAGAGCCTGCGATACAGAGAGAGCACCAAAAACCGTGCTGGGGGTGGCAGCTGCCCCGTAAACCCCGGGGCTGTCACCCTGCAAGGCAGCGGCTGGGCTTGTGCCAGCCACGTAGTGCTGGACCCGCTCCCGTACGCCTGTGGACTCACTTCCTCTGCTGCAGTACATTAGGTCCCTCCTCGGCATGCTGATATACGTGCGGTCACTTGCACAAACACACCCTGCTTGTCTCCCTTGCTGCCACCAGCTCTCACCCTCTCCAAATAAGATCGCTATGTCCCCGCTCACATGCCCTGCTCTGGCATCTCCGTTCCGGTCCTCGCCTTCCTGCGCTGAGCAATGCCGGCTTTGCATTGCAATCAAAACAAATCCCGAGAAGTGGTCTTGCAGCTGGTGAGAAATGAAATGTCGTGATGGCTTGAAGGCTTAGGAGAGGGCAAGGGTCAAGTGGATTACCCTCCTCATATAGCTCTCAGGTTTTCTCTTCGGAAAATCCCCCTCCAGTTATCAGTAAGGCAAGTTACAGAGATCACAAAGACAATTTTCTCTCAAGCCAGCACCTCCCACCTCCTCCCTCTGCCCCTACCTCCCACTGACCTCCACCGGTAAAAACTTCTGTGTAGCTTACTTCAAAGCAGGTTGCAATTTCAAACACTGGTATAATTTAAATAAGGGGGATGTGATGGGGTCCTCCACGGACTCGATGTATTTTATAAACAATGTGGTTGGAACAACTCTATCACGTAAGCAGACACAGTTGTCTCTGGTCTATCTTTGAGAAAACGGAGGTGCAGAGGCATTTCCCCAAGATACGAAATGGGGGTAATGGAAGAGACAGGATCTAGACCCTTTCCTCCAGGGTCCCATGCTTTAAACTCACATATTAGCCTACTAACAGATAAACTGACAACCCAAGCCCTAGATCCTGTTACTTGAATGCATCTCAGCATTGAGATCTCAGCACCCCAATACAAAATGTTCGTTGCCGTTTCTTCCATTTTCAAATGGTCTTCACTGCACTGTAATTACTTTACACTGTCATTACTACAGAAGAAAGTCTACTATCTACAGTTAAAAAAAGTGGAACAGATTTTTTAAAGTGAAATAAATTTTTTCTAGCATTTTCCTCATTAAATTCTGCCGTGAAATCCTAGATAACTGCGCCAAAGCCAATGCCATTGATACAAATGGAAGTTGCCAGTGGAGAGACATGTGTCTGTTTGGTCTTCAAAGCACATGATCTGCCCAATGTAGAGAAGCATCTCTAATGAAACACTGTGATGATTTGCATTTAACACTCCAGAATAGCCCATCAGGCATCCTGTATAAAAGAGAAAGGAAAATAAAAACTGACATGGCAGCAGAAGATGATTTTTTTCCTGAGGCAGGCATGAATCTAATCTAGCACATCAGTCAGGGGCTACTAACTGGCCTGACCTGCACTCATAATATTTACACTGATATCATTGAAGGAATCCTGCAGCTCATCTTATGTCTTTGGAAATAAGTAGGATGTGCAGTTTCTGTTTACCTACAAACTTTCTGGTGAGGAATATGTTGTGAACAGGTTTTGTTTGTGTGCTTGGCTTTGATAATGCTTTACAGGTCTCTGTTTCGCTTGTACACAGAGCAAAAAGTTTCTTGCAGTCATCTAGCAATTTCTGTTTTTCTTTTCCAGTAGCAGTTTTGAACTCAGGCAGTTCATGGTTATTTGGGATTTTCCCAATTTACCTTGCTGTTGCGCAGGGCTGCAGCTTGGCCCTAGTCACTGAGGGAAACCCATGCTTCACAACAGGAGTATGGGCTAGGATTCATCCATCTCCACCAGCGAGGATCTCTGGAGGAGAGAAGCAGCGGGATTAAGCTATAAGACTTTACCCAGAACCACCTTCTTGAGTCAGTTTCACTGCGGATTAAATACCTCTGAAATGGGTGGAATTGCACATGTCCAAAACTGGAATAATACAGCTAGGTACCCATCTCCCAGTAACCCAGCCGAGGGCTCTCCTCCCGAGGAATGACAGATCACAGCACTGCAGCTTACAGTAATAGGAGAAAACAACAGATCAAAGGTGGTCTCTTAATCTGTGCTGATCTGTGCTCCCCTATCTCCGTTCACAAGGCGTACTTCATGTGCATGGCTGGAGGGGACTGTCCAGCATTTGTGCTTTTATTGTCTAGGAGACTTAGTCTCCAGCCTGAGTTTAGTCCAACACACGTTTTACCATCTGCTCTATTTCCTATGTGCCTGTGAGACCATTTTTCTACATGTAAAATTATAAAGTGAAGAGTCACATATGCTTACACAGCTTATTTCTATTATTATTTGTTAAACACTGAGAATTTCCTTGGCACAATACAGGGCCCGGAATGAAGACTTACCAAGCCCCGAAGCCATGCTTCATGTGAAATACACCCAAAATGGCTATTCTGGCTGAAAGAGCAGTGTTAGGAATTTCAAAGCACTTCCCTTCCTTGGAGTTCTGAGTGGATTCATGACATTTCTGGCAATGCAGCTCAAAGAACCATTCACAGAAATTTGTGCTGCAGTCATCACAAAAAGCTTTCCTTTTTGCCCATGCAAAACCTGATTTTCAGTGCAAAATATACATTTCAGCAAGTTTAAGATTGTCCCTAAATATTTTGGAATGCAATTTCAGAAAAAATGGTAACGAGAAAATGTCACTATTCTTTTTTTAGTTGATAGTTATAATAATGTTCATGAAGAAGCTCGCTTCTTAGTGAGACTTTTAAAACTCAATTTTCCTTTTCTATTTTCTTGTGTTATTCTCCTCAGCCTATATGTCCCATATTACTTACAGCAGCCCTTGGCGAGAGCTGAAACACAACATGGCTGAACTGAAGCTCCCTGTCCCCTTTCCCTCTGTTCCTTTTTTGGTTTCCATCCTCCATCTTCCCGGTTCCTTGTCTCTCCAGGACGCAGGGGCGGATGGTGACTGGATGCTGTCCCAGATGCGGAGGACGCTGTCTGCCCGTGCACGCCCTCTCTCACAGTCCCACCCCACGTGCAAAGGAGGATTCGTCTCACTTCCCTTTGACGCTTCTAAAACACAGATGCCTGTATCATTGCCACGTGTCTGAAGCTCCCCTCAGAATCAGTAGGAAGAAACAGGCGTGTATAAAGGGTAATTCAGCTCATCCCAGGTAGGTTAGTGCCCAAAATAGGTCAGATGAATCATGCCTTCAAAGTGCCGTGCTCTGCTGACCGCAAAGAGAGCCTGGATGACTAAATGTTTAATCTTAGCTGAGACGGCTCCTGTCCTCAGCATCTTCCCTTTATGCCATTGTCCTGCTTATTCCCCTGTGGCTCACAGCACACATTATCCTCCTAAATGACCTTTCTTCTAGCTTCCCTTCTCATATGGGTGGCAATGCCTAAAGAAATGGTATCTTTCCCCCAGCTGCTATTCTGAAGCAATTTCCCAGCCTGGGCTTTCTTCTGAGATATCTCACTGATGTGGTATTTCATAGAGCGCCTTCCTCAAATCTCTTCTGAAAGCTCTAGCTTATATTTCACATCTCTTCTCAAAACTCACCTCTGCCAGGATGCATACACTGTAGCTTGCCTATTGCTAATAGCTAAGTGGGTGGTCTGTTGGGAATCATTAAAATTCTTCCTCTTGTACATTAACCCCCCCCAAAAAAAAACCTTCTAGGAGTGAAACCTGCTATTATCCTACCACCAGTATGCTAGTGCTGGCACAGCCACAGACTGGAGCCCCTCAAGTCTACAGTATGGGTTTATACAATGGTTTACAATAGCTTTCTGACACTGCGTGAATGGCAGCATAAATTACAGAGCAGAAATAGATCAACAAGCTAAAGTGGCTTTACTTCTTCTTTAAACAGCTCTTAGAGGCACCAATGCTCCTCTACGGATTTAAAGGAGTCTTTTCTTCTTACTCCTCCACCTTCCTCATTTTAAGCAGGCAGCAGTGAATGGAATAGAACATTGTGAAACGCCATCGCCTCTTTATCAGGTTACAGCACTAGAGAAAAGAAAAGATGAAAATTCAAGTGAAAATCACTCCTGTTTCCAGTCTCACCCTGCCTTGGACTTCCCTCTGATAGCTGAAAGGGATTAAGGTCTTAAATAATTTGCTGACAAGATCACTGTACAATAGGACCAATTGGTAACATCGAGAGATGTTCAGCTTTGTTTTTCTTTGGGTTCATAGAGGGTCTGACTAAAATGCAACTATTCTCTTAGCCCGTAAATAAATGCAAAGCCTGAACAAGTTGTGGGAGCCCCCAGCACAGGATTGAGGCTTGTAAGAGGATGATTTCTGGCAGCAGCTTTTCCCATGTGGGCACAGCGGGTGCAGGCAAATACCTGCAAATACCTGGATGGGAGACAATTAGGGCTTATTAATCTGAAGTGCCAAGTGCCTACAGATCTCATGGAAATCCATGGGAGATTGGAAAGATTTTTGCCTTTGGGAGCCAGCCTGTAACCATCATGCTCCCGCAAGAGGTTGAGAACTCACAGAGAAGTTGCTTAGTGCTTTCACCTCACATAAAAAGGCAAAAATAGAGGTCCAGTATTATGAATGTCAACCTAACGCTACAGCACCCAGGCATCCCAGCTGGCATGAGGACACAGCTGTAGCAGCTGGTAAGGGTCCCGGATCAGAGTTAGCATGCAGGGGCAAGGGCAAAGCTGAAATAGTGCTGAAAGTGTTAGGAAAAGAGGCAGGACAGCAAAAGCATGAAGACCTGTACTACTGCCTTTGTATTCTAACATTGTGCAGGCTAGGGAG
>Ga0065711_1039080_pt1 | contig 18154 bp, 9 predicted proteins | sample Hoacrofraction12_FD_59098 | JGI IMG/M metagenome (GOLD analysis project Ga0065711, IMG submission 59098) | Hoatzin crop microbial communities from Cojedes, Venezuela - Epithelial fraction 12 v2 (version 2) | ecosystem: Host-associated > Birds > Digestive system > Esophagus > Crop | place... | reverse complement strand
CAACCTGTCCCACACTTCACCCCCCTCCCTGGGAACATTCCCCCCCCCCCATCCTTACATCCAATTGGAATTTTACTTGTTGAAATCTGTGATGAATGAATGACTCCTGAAACTCTTATCCATATCTACATGTATTTATTTTGCAGGGAGGTACAGGTAAAGACACTACATCAGAACTCAGCTGCCCTGCAAGCACCAGAGATGCTGAAAGCTCAGGGACAACCAAAGACTCTGACCTGAAGAGACAGAATCACAGAATAGCTTTGGGTTGGAAGGGACCTCTTCCCTTGTCCACTGATGCAGTCACTCCATCATAGAGGGACACCAGGTTGGTTAGGCAGGACTTGCCCTTGGTGAAGCCATGCTGACTGTCCCGAATCACCTCCCTGTCTTCCATGTGCCTTAGCAGAGCTTCTAGGAGGATCTGTTCCATGATCGTCCCAGGTACACAGGAATGGTCAGTAGATGCTCATGACTCCTGGGGTATCTGACATTTCTGAAAGGGTCAAGCGTGTTTGGTAGTGATCAGGGTTCATCTGGGATGTGAGAAATCTCGTTCACCCAAACAGCTACTGAAACTGACACTTCATACATGTAACAAACTGATGTTTTCCACCAGCAGTTCTTTCAGTAAAAGATTCCAGGGCAGATATAGTTAAAAAGTAGCTCCAAGTACACCCGCCAACATCGTTGTACAAAGGATAGCACTTTCAGGATTTATATTTCTACATTTCCAAATGCTTCTTTTAAGCACAAGAGGGGAAAGGCATTCAGAAAAAGAGAGGACTGGGCTATAAAATGTTACTCTCTAGTAGGCAAGTAGGGGACTTGCGTTCATCCCACAGAAGGGACACAAACAGACTGATGAAGCAGTTATGCCCCTCTGCCCTGAGGAAACTTGCTGTTTGGCTCATCTGCGTCATTCCTTCACCTGTATCATAGGTGCCCTGTTTTCCAGAAGGACCTGAAAAAATACTATTGCTGATGAGCTTTGTAAGATACTTGACTTCAAAACTTTCACATTTAAGCATTTACTGCAAGCGAGGTGGAAAGGAGAAAAGTCTACCCAATATCATACCAACTTAAGCATAACTTAAGCTATGCACTTTTTCTTCTAAAATGTATATTGTCAGTTTGACTTTTGCCTTTACTTTCCAGGTTTGCTATCACAAAAATGTTGACCGTACTCATGGAGCCATAGTTTATTTCATTTAATTCCCAATTGATTAACTTAAACTGAAGGAAATTTAGTTCCAAATTGTGGAGTTTGCACATAGGGCCTTGGTGTATTTTAACAAATTACCTTTAACATTAAATTCCAGTTAGTTTTTCAGGGGACTGAAATTCAGACAGCAATTTTGTAATATTTGTAATTTTAGAGATACCTTTCTTATCTGCTGATACAGTGACATATCTCCATCTTAAAATGTAAATGATGGAATTGGATCTTATGAGATTAATGTAACTATTTTTTTTTCTTTTCAAATCAAGACTGTTGAATTCTCTTCTATCTTCTCCAACTTACCAACCCAATCTACTAAGTTATCATCCATCCTAATGGAAAATCTTTACAAGCCTGGAGCCTATTAAAACCCTAGATGCAAACAGTAATACCAGAACTACTACACATTTCAAAAATTAATTTGTTTTGGTAGTAAGCACTTCAAGGAGCTGCTGGCAATAGCTTTATAAATCCTACTCTCAACACCTTTCAGAAACACCCACCTCTTGGACACTGCTTGCCGTTCTCCTACGCACGCTTTCCTAGAAGCATCCCAGCTCCAGTTAGCCAGGCACCACTCCAGTCATTCCTGTATCTGCTTGTTTCTGCTCTAAATCCTCCACACTTACTGTCCTCTTAAAACATAAAGAAGTTGATAACGGATTTATTTTCCTATGGACACATATTGCAATTGTGTGTACATTATCTTTGCCTCTTCAAAAAGTATTAAATTTTTTTAGTGAATATTTATCTGCATATACATAACTGTCTTCAAGAGCTGCAGATTTGGAACAACTGGTTGTACTTGCCTGTATTTTTTGTGCAAAAAACCTTCCCAGAGACTTCATTAAAAAATTAAATAAAGAAACCCAAGTCTTATGTGTGAGGCTTGTACTCCCTACCATATGCACGCAGACTGACAATGCCAGATGAACTTTGTACGATTCAGTCAGGCTGCTTTCATGCCCAAGACATGACATCTCACTTGATCAACCTCAGCTCTGGTTCACACGGACGTGCCTCCCTCCCCTGAGGATAATCCACTGACAGAGATGGATTGCAAATCTATCGCTTGGGAAAGTGATGACCAATGGGTCAGATATCGCACAAGTGTTCTGCTCCATGGGCAGCACCGCGACACGCAGCAGGCAGCCGGGGGAATGCGCGGGGCCAGGAATGCAGCTCACTGTGGGTTCGGTGCCTTGCAAGCGCAGGCTCCCCAGCAGCATGGTGAGGGCGGAGGAGGCAAGGCGAGAGCACGAGGACTGCAAGCCCAGTTTCTGTCCCCAAGCATTCAGCCAGTGCTACTGGCTTCACCCCGCACACAGAGCCTGCTCAAACCCGAAGACATACCCTCACCTTACAGGGAAAGGTTTAGTCATTCAGAAACCCAAGAATGGCTCCCAGAACAAGAGGGGTGAAAATTACATGCCAACAACAGTGCACACAGAGCTCAGTGAAGGAAACAACTGAAGTAGCACAGTGGCTGTTTCAGACCCACACTTTACCCCCTCTGCTTGTTATGCACTCTTACAGAAATCTTCCAGGGAAATTGCTTCCAAGAGATGAGGGTGAGAGTGGCTATTTCTCCTCCACTCCTTCTAAAGGAAACCTGGTGCACAGCTTTAATCCTTCATATACAAGCAAGGGCTCTCTCCCCTCCACAGGATGAGAAATAATTTGCAGAGCACCTTCAAAAACTATGCCCCAAGTCATTTGATAACGTTCAGATTAATCAGAACAGTGAATCCACAGATAAGATACTCCTTGATTTGCACTGACATCCTTGTTTACTTAAATTTCTGCTGCTGTTCGAAGCTTTCTAAGCTAGAGCTGCTGTTTGATGTTTTCTCAGACAGTGTTGTTTTTGAAATTTATGGTAAGATAACAACAACCTGAAGTACTTCCTTGGTTTGTTGCACTGTAAAAACACTTGTCGAAAAATGGCATTCCACCACAAACATGTTGTTGCATGAAAATGTAAAAAATAAAACCCTGAAGCTAGCGGGGAAAGACAAATCAGGTTATTGATTTTAAGAAAAGGCATCTAGTAATACATAGCAAATATACACTCATTAGCCAACCCCTTCTAGAACCAGACCAGCACTTTCTGGACAGGTCTTGTTGAAAAAAGTGGTCTATCCGGAGCTTCTCAAAATAGTGTACAATAAATTTGGAAGAGGCGCTATTAAAAACAAAAAATGTCAAAATTCAGATATGGTTTTGAAAAAATAGTATTTTGTAGTATTTCCATACCGATATATAGTCACAGAATGAATCTACAATTACATATTTTGACAGTGCATAACATTTATTTGCTTATGAAAGCGTATTCAGAGAAAGCAGGTAAATATAAGCTATTTCTATCAGGTGTGCTAAAGCTGTATCCACCTACAGGATCAAGTTTGAGCTTAACAGTGCCGTTAGCATTCATATTGCGAAGCATTATATTCTTTCAAGGCACTTACCAAAACCACTAAAAAAACCTGTGAATACTTGCCTAAGGATCTGCCTATATATACACACATGCAGACACATCATAAGAGTGTTCCCATTTTCTTACCTGCATGCCCAGACAAGATAATAATTGTGCATTCTACTTCTCCACGGTACAGCTACCTAAAGAAAGAGTCTGTGTGTATATGTGCCTGTGTGTGTATATATGTTATTATCTCCAGAAGATATCTATAAAGTATGGTCACAGTTTACATTGTGATCAGTATCACACTTTGGAAGTTACCAATAATTTTACAAGCAATCTCAGTAATCTACCTCTACTGAAGTTTCTACCTTTAATTTCATAGAATCATAGAATGGTTTGGGTTGGAAGGGATCTTACAGATCACCTAATTCCAACCCCCCTGCCACGGGCAGGGGCACCTTCCACTAGATCAGGTTGCTCAAAGCCCCATCCAACTCAGCCTCGAACACTTCCAGGGAGGGGGCAGCCACAGCTTCTCTGGGCAACCTGGTCCAGCGCCTCACCACCCTCAGAGTACAGAACTTCTTTCTTATATCTAATCTAAACTTACCCTCTTTCAGCTCAAAGCCGTTGTCCTGTAACTGCAAGCCCTTGTAAAAAGCCCCTCTCCTGCATTCTTGCAGGTCCCCTTCGGGTACTGGAAGGCTGCAATAAGGTCTCCCTGGAGCCTTCTCTTCTCCAGGCTCTGTTAGCCCAGAGACGTTAGCTTAAGTTTCAGCGTAAAGATTGAACACTAATACCTCGACTAACAATTTAATCTTGACTTTGCTTCAGTTTTAGTGTAAAGATTGAATATCACAGTTTAATCTTGACTTTTCCTTAATCTCTTTGTCAGTTTTGTCTGCTACAAATTTTTAACCAAAACATGAAAGAGATTCTTTAAATAAACTATATGCACATATCAAAATAAAATACATAGTCACCTGAAACATTGCCTGTGTGGCTCTAGAATAAGAATAAATAAAAGAGCATGTTGCCAACTCTGTTTTCTCTGTCACTCTATTTTATTTGGAAATACGATAGTCATGTGATTCAGTGTTATTTTACATAGAGGTTTTTGGGGGAGGGGGTGTGGCTTGAGAGATGCAGAGAAATTATTAGCTCCAACCCTCCTGACTCCAAATTGTTAACAGTTGGTATGTTTATCCCCACGTGCCCAGACATCTATTAATGCTTTTTTGATGAAGAATGTTGTGTAAGATTTATTTTTTATCTACTCAATAACCGATTAAGAAAGAAAAAAGAAACAGAACAGTACCACTAACCACTGGCTAAGTGGTTCTTTTGATAACTTGCTTTAAAAACAAACAACGTGTTGATACAAACATTTTGGAGGTCGTAGGCAGGAAGAATTTTTTTCACCTCTAAAGAAAAAATATCAGGAGTTGGGGTAGCAACACAGTTTATGAAAAGGTTGAACTCCCTCTTCAATACTCACTTGTAATACCACATTACCAGAAAGGACTGTTAACAAAGGTCCTTTTTCTGTGCTAGTTTCATAACTTCCCATACTGCCTCCCACCATGCAGGAGGTTTTATTTTCTTTTAAAAAAAGAAACCTAAAGCTTTTTGGAGTTAATAGTCAAACTCTTGCAATTTCAGGCTTCAAAATTAGCGACTTCACCTGCGTAAGTTTCAAGTGTCCAGCCTCTTCCTTTAAAGATGGTGAAAAGAGTTGTACAGTTGGCATTTTAAATCAAAACTTACTAAGGACAAACATGTCAGGGTTAGCAGTTTTAGCTCCTTTCTCTTTCCAGCTAGCAGCCCTCTTCCCCCTGCTCTTCCACATTCATACTGTTTTGCTTGGTGCGTTTTCTTCATTATTTTTTGGACAACTTCTTTCAATAGTTACATCATTTACTTTGTCATAAAACCTGAACCTGGACACAAGTTCAAGCATTAAAACAAAACCAGATACTACTTCCCACTACAAAAGGAGTGAAGTTTGTAGAAGGATTTACTGCGAGACTTCCCAGAAAGGAAACATTTTCTAGAACTGGCTTAAACCTATCAACTCTTACCAAACAGCAAGCTGTGAAAACTGTTCAAATGCCACACGTGCGCGGGAGGAAGGGTAAACAACTGACTGCTGATACAACTGACTGCTGATTTCAGAGCTTTCCAAATTTTTCATAGTGTTTTGAAATCTTTCAGTTTCAAGCTATGGCATTACAGGCATTTCTTTCCCCAAGACCAAAATAAGATACTCAGAAAACCGATAAACATTCTCTTATTTGCCCAGGGTAAAGCTTGAAGTGTGACAAAACTTAGATGTAGAAGTAAATCTTCCCATTTAATATATATTTCCTACCAAATGTTCCAGTTTCCTTACTTTGTCCTCTCCATGAAGTAGATGCAGAGCAATATACAGGTTCAGATTAGGTACTGCCTTTCAAAAAAAAGGACAGTCTCCCACCATCATGGTGCTCTCAAGGTTTTGACATACTACTCTGTCAATAGTTGGAGATAAGCGCTGTGACAAAAACCAGTGAACAAACATAACAGCCACCTTCATTAAGGGCAGCCGGGGCAGGGGTCTGCAGGGCTGCTGCATCTCATTTGAGTAGCAGGAAATACTTCCTATCCTGGAAAGGATTAACGACATTTTTAGGGTGCGGGACTGCACTTCAGTGTTAAAAATTAAGGTAATTCATAGAAAGGCTTGTGAAGAACTGACATTTAATCCTAAAAAACTTCTGGTTTTGCCAAATCTTGACATCTCCCTTAGTTAACTTGTTGATAGAGTACTTTCTGCCTTACTCAGAAATCGAATTCACCCAAGCTCATTAGAAAACCTAACAGAGGGCATCATATTTCTCTAAAGCTTTATATTTCTTTAAAGCTTCACTTTAGGAAGAATTTATGCTGCAACATGCATTCATTATAAGTATACATCAAAGCCCCCTCTTATGATTTCCATAATGCTGCTTTGATATGCAGAGATTCCACAGAATCAGTGTGGGAACCAGCAAGTAAAACATCTGGCCTGTTTTTCTCAATGGATCATTCACAAGAATCTGCACAGCAAGCGTGAATTCCATTTTCAGTGCCGAGCAGAAGCTACAAATATTTACTTTAAATAACATATTTAATTGGTTTGAAGCCACTACCTGCAAGCCAAGGGAGAGCAGCTCACCTTGCATTTTGGACACTTCTGGGCATTCCTCTGCCCGTGTTCGATTTCGTTGGCCCAGTGACGCAACAGCTTGTCTCCCTTCTTGTATTCTTTGCAGTTAACGCCTTCATGCCAGGGAGAGTGGCACTTGAAACACCAGACAAATTGGCAGGATGGACACTGGATCTGTACAAATGAGAAAACACCACACGTTTGCAAGCTGGGCGCTGACCCAACTGGAAAGCCTGTTTTAAAGCCACTGCTCTTCAATTAAGAGAGTAGCTGCCCAGCAAAGGTCTAACACCTTTGGAAGGATCTGTTTTAAAAACACAAGTTGCGGAAGATAACTTGGGTTTTTTCTTTTTAAAAGAAAGAAAAGATGCAACTAATTGCTAAAGCCAGGAAAGGCCTCAATCAAACACAGCACAGATGGCTTGGTGTAAGCATAGGAACTGATTCCCAAATTCACCGTGGGGCTCAAGTGCCAAAATGCAAAATCCAGGAGGCTTATTCAGTTGCCTCCAGTACGTGTGTGAGATCACCTAAAAATCAGCAGCCAGTTTTCACCGCAGTGGATCTCAGTCTTCTAGTTATAAACTTCACTGCCAAGGCTATTACCAGGGAGTACCTGGTCTTCTGAAGAGGCTCTACAGAGCCCAGAATGCATTATCAAGCTTACATTAGAAATGGTCCTGGGAAGAGGGGCCAAGAGCAAGGGTCTCAACCAAGGGTCACAACTACCACCTGGAAACCAGGCACCTCCTTTCGTTCTTGATTGCATAAGGGTGAGCTGAGCCTGTGCCAAACAGCCTGCTTGCTACAGACCACACCTAACAGCACAAACCACAAGCCAAGCTCCTTAAATTGAAAAAGGATCTATTCTTCCCGCCCCCTGGGTTTTAAATCATTACATCAGACAGATACCATCGTCATCATGTCTTCCTCCAGAGCCTGGCTTGCTTTTCTTTTTCTCTTTTTTAAAAAAGCTGCAGCAGCTGCTGTGTTTGTAGAAGTAACAAACAGAGGCACACTGCAGGTGCTTATCTGATGAAAGACAGTCATCCAGGTAGGAGGCCTAAGGAAAGCAAGAACTTGAAGCCACATTAGACACAGGCATATCTAGGCTACTGCAGCATCTTAATTTCTGCTGTGTTTGGCAGCAAAATGTCTCAGCCTGAAAGATGGGAAGGCACATCTCCCAAGCGACTGCTGAGTCCTGTCCACCAGCCCCAGTTGCTGTGCCCTCTGCTCAAGACACCCTGACTGGACTGCTGGTGTGCTGCCCCCGGCTCCAGTCAGAGTTCAAAGCAGGCCCTCAGATCTTCCTTCAGTATCTTGCTGGGGGGCAGCCAAAATTACTATTTACATGTGCAATTCCTACATTTGTCACTACTAGAACGCTAATACAAAGCTGATGTGATCTCTGATGCATGACTGAGAAATGAAGCCGTCTGCTACCCTTAATGCTACTCCCCAAATTCTCTATGTAGAGATAGCGTTTAGGTTTTTGCCTTTAATGTTTCACATTTAAAACCTAATTGACACAATGGCTCAAGCTGAGCATTTTTATGACTCTAGCTGATCCATTTTTCAGTGGCTGTCTTTAACTCCACCTGTAGAGAGCAAATTTTTTTTTTTTAAACACTGGAGCTTTGTCTCACAGTCATAGCTTCATTTGTATAGTGATGTACCTGTCTGTGCAGCACTGTTTAAACAAGTACTTTACCTTTAATAGTGGACCACATGATGTGCTGCTCACTGCATCACTTCAGCTTACCTCTTTATGCCAATTCACATCTACAGATCAGCAAGTGCAAGAATGGGAGTTAATGGTCAAGAGAACTGATAATTCTCTCACTACCCATAAGACAGCATTTCCCCCTCCAGGATTCTTTGCCTGGGCACAAGGCTAAAGCGCAAAGAAGGAAAGCAGCATCAAGAAATTGACAGATTTTCTCCTTGTACAACACATCAGCATTTTAGTCAGTTACCATCTACTAGTCATCATCAATGTTAAAAAAAGTCATACATGCATTTAAGTGTTAGAATACACACATTTCATTCATACCAAGCAGACTCAAAGAGCATGCAATATTCAAATGGATGAAATTCTGATATCCTGCACCCGGTGCAAGTATGACTTGCTGCTTTCTCTAGCTACAAAGTGACATTTTTGCTAGGGCATGCAGTAAGGTACCTCACACAGAAAACTTCACTTATCACATGGTTCCTGACAAAGAAATACCTTACTGAAGACACAGGTAGGCAGCACAAAACCAGCAAAGAATAACAAATGAAACTTGTTTGTAGGGAAACAACACATTAAAGCTGCAATGCATGGATTACAAACATTACTACTTTTTGCATGAAAACACAGTAAGGTCTAAGGCCAAGATGAAGTAGAAACCAAAAGCAATAAACTAGAACCAGTGCCTTTTCTCTGATTTGTTGGTCTACTGCACCAGACGCTAGACCAAAGGAAATACACTATCCTGCATCTCTGCTTCCCCAATGAATTATCTTAATAAAAACAGCTTAATAAGAAAGAAGAAAATTTCCACTCTGAAGAACCTAAAGAACAGCATATTTATTGCTATTAACCAAACTAACACACAACACTGATATGTTTCCACAATCCTTTGGCAACCAATATGCACAAAATAGATTAGATTGCTAACAACTATCCAGTCCTATATGGAGATATCTTTTTTTTTTTCCTCCTTTCCCCACGCCTACCCCCCAAGCTTTGAATTTACGTTTTTCAATAATGCATGCACAGTGACCTACTGCTGGGAAGACAGATTACTGCAGGCATCGCACTGTATTACTCAGTATTTGTTATGCCTCAGCCAAAGATGAAGCTTGTAGCCACAATTCAGTGTTCTGCAACCTGAAAGCTTTTACAAGTCGCAGTATTCAGACATTTGAGAAGTAACATGACTTAAAAAATACAAATCCAAACCAACAGATCTAGGAAGCTGCAAGATCAATTTTCCTTCTTAAACAAAATGCTAACATAATTTAAAACATAAGCTTTGTGTGTTTGGTTTGGGGTTTTTTTCTGGTGAAAATGTGGCACAAATTCATTGCAGGGTCTTTCTTTCTATTACAGCATATATATAATTGTAAGAAATATAGCAGCAGCCACCAGGATATATATATAATCTTATACACGCACACTGACATCAGATGTTTCCAAATACATTACTTAAAAGCACTGAAATACAGGATGAAGCTATGACCACATGAACTCCGAATAACACTTGTCACCCTGAACAGACCTGGTAACTGAAGTAAACTAGTGGGAACTGTGTACTTCATCACCAGGTTTGGAATTCCCAGTTTCCTCTTCCACCTGCCGCCCCTGACAGCACCTTCCACAAAACTGAACTGGTAGGTGTTTTTCACATTTTGAATGGGCCACTTGACTTCTCTGTTGTTCAATACTGTCTGAACATACATTGAACAGGCAAAGAAAAGGATGTTCTTTTACGTAGTTACGAACCTTTTTTTCTTGGAACTAGCGGCCACAAACCAAAACTCTAAACCTATTCAAACTTGGATGCAGTGTGTGACACCAATGTGCTTAAATAGGAATATAATAGGGCAATTACAGCAGTCTTTCAGATTCTTATTCAGTACTTCCTCTGTTTTTCTGAAAGAAAAGTCAAGTATGATTTGCTTTATGCTTCAGTATTAGTACATGAAATCATCAAAATGGACACAAAAATGCTACCTACATATAACTTAAAGCAGTAAAATATATTATAGTCCACCAAAGCAAACAAAGTATATCTGAAAAACCTGACACATTAATCTAGTGTTTTTTCAATCATGTTTTTCCTCACACAAACACTTTCCCATTTATTTTATGACTTCCATTTCAGTCGACCAGAATTGAGAGGATGGATGTATACACAAACTTCTATGCCATGTGGAGGTCAGTCTCCCCTGAAATAGAAAAGATTACACAACTCATGCTAACCCTTTTGGTTCTCAGCTTTCTGAAACACTGACCTTTGAGGCTAACATTTTCCATTTTCTTAGCTAGCCTCTTTACTGCAAACTATTCTAACTATCATTTTCCTCACCTCCCAGGAAAAGACCTTTCAAAATTGGTAGGTAGCAGCAACAGAAAACACTGCTCGATGCAAGATGATGATAGAAAAACTGGCTGCACATTAAAAATACTTTGAGAGCCTGAAGCTGCAAAAAGCTTACTGGGATTTTCTGCTGCTTAGTGGAATGCTAGCTATATAAAAGGATAGCCGAATTAATTGTGCAACTGATTACATGAATTACAATCGCTAGAGCTACACAATCACTTTATTCCAAAATAAATATGGACTCCTGCCAAAACAGCTGCCACCACCTTGTCACCAACCCATCCCCTCTTTTCTACCAGCTGAAAATAAGCAACAACAAAACAAGTCTTGTACCCTACTGGAGCTGATCTTTGATCCAGCTCCCACTGGACACCAAAACATCAACACGAGCAAAAGCAAGCTGGCAGGTACGAAGAGCTGAGAGCAAAGAGGGAGAGTACAGCAAAGTCACCACATCCACAGCAGTGCAGGCTCAAGGCAGACTCAAGTGATGTGTAGCCATGAAGGTATCTGCTACTCATGGATGAGATTTTAACCAAAAAGGCGGAAACTACACAGATCCACTCTATCACAGCATCTTTGCAGGTACAGATTCCTACTAGAGTAATGAGTTTCAGAAACTCTTGAGCAATTGAAACAAAAGATAGTTTACATAACTGCATTGAAAAAACATTTATGTTTCCAAAGCCAAGCACTCAGGCCCTTCTTTTATGTGACATGTATCTCTTGACAGAAGTGAACAAGAAAACTTCATTCTCAGCTTCACAGGCTGATAAGGCAGAAACAGAGTCCAAGAACTGCTTCTTCATGGCAGGTGGCAGGTCAAAGAACTAACATTAAAACAACAGGTGGAGTCCAGGGCTTAGAGGAACGTCCCCCGGCAGAAAACCCCTCACAGAACAAGCCAACATACTCACTCTTGTGAAACCCGTGTCTGTTCCATGCATAGGAACTGAACTACCAGTTATTCAATTCTTTCCCATTTCCTTTGCACTTTGGCATACCAGCTTTGACCAAAGGTTTACTAGGATCTTGTCCACAACCAAGTCTTATGCTACCAATTTAGGTCATAAGAGAGGGGGGGCAGGGGGTATTTCCTTATTTAAAGATGGATCCGTTTATAGAATCCTAGGTTGGAAAGACCTCTAAAATCATCAAGTCCAACCGTCAACCCAACACCACCAGGCCTACTAAACCATATCCCAGTGTTACATCTACACATTTTTTGAACACCTCCAGGGGTGGTGACCCAACCACCTCCCTGGGCAGCCTGTTCCAATGCCTGACTTGTGATACAAATATTTGACACAGGAAACAAAACAGTCACACTGCTGTACTGTGTTGTCCTAAGTAGCACTAGTAGAAGAAAGGTTTGGATAGCAAGTTTTCCCTTTCTTCTCCTCCTGCTCTCTCAACATGCATGCACCAGTTAACTTTCTATGCATAGCACACCAAGATTTTGTTCTCAAAAATGAAAAACAGCAGCAGCAAACTGAACTGCTGGGCTTAGATCAGTTTAGCTGACAAAACAGGTGTAGTAAGGAAAATGAATTTACCTAAAAACTTTGCTACCTCTTTAAATTGAGGTGTTAAGTTTATAATTTAGATACTGTATCAAATTTTAGGAATGCCTTTAATAAGACTTCAAAAGTATCTCTTCAAATGTACTCCTGGATTTAAGTACTTTCCTGTTGCGGTGTACAAGAAAGCGAGGGTACTGGCACTGAGCCCTTGTGTGCAGTGATCCTACTAGTAGGCTTGTGCGTAGACTTTCCCCACGCATGACACTGTTCTTCTGAAAGCAACACTTCCAGTGCCGTAGCAGAATTCCTCTGATGCAGTTGCTGTTTATACTGCTTGCATGCGAATATGCGAGTCTCCCAGTCTCCAGTCAGGTGTCTCCTATGCTATATGCAGAAGAAAATGAGCCTGTACCTCCAAAGTGCCTGTAATTCAAGGCACAGACAAGTTACCATACAGTCACATTAGAATCCAAGAAAATGGAGATAATAATGGTCCACAGCTACGTGTATATGTAATTACTCACATATACACAATCTTACATATAGTCTTCTTTTTAAATCTTATCCCTGCAGCAAAACTCTTTCTTGTGCTAAGCTTAATATATGTCATTAAAACCATACTTATGCCAGAAAATAACACAGGTTCAGGGAGTAGGTTGAAGCCCTGGCCTATAATCATCCATGCTGTTTGCTAGCACCTTCCTAATTATATTTCTGACCAACATCAACTACACATTCTTCCAGGCAACAACCGGCCATAGCTCAAAGGACACATTTTGCCAGAGTCTCTTCCCAGGAGGAGACTTGAGCTCTGCAGATCAGAGCTACACACAATGCATCACCACAGCACCAGGGAGCTGCTCCTGGCTTGCACTATTTCACGCATATCACAGCCTCCCAGTCCTTCTGATTATGATTCGTAGGGAAGTGGTGGGAACATTTTAAGTACAGCATTTTAACTCATAAAAGAGCACTGATGGCCAGAATGACCCATTTTGTGCCTTGAGGAACATTCTCAGAGTCAGCATCCCATGACAAAACAGCTGCACCGCCCTGATCTACCCTGGACCGAACATCCTGTCTACACCTGAGGGAATGTTAAACAGATGGGTGAAGGAGAATGGCTGTGGGTGGAAGGAATTTCACCTGCAGTTTCAAATTTCTCCACCTATGCATAAGATGCCAAAAATCTGAAAATGATGAGTCCAACAGACATTGTGGCATGTAATTCATGCACTGCATAGATATACGTAAGTAGCTCATAACTCGGAGTTAGCTTTACCAAGGTTTCAAGTCCACTGAATACACAACCTTCTACCTTTTAATCTCCACATTGGGCTGAATCTTATGCTGTGTAATTAAGGCTATCTAAACAGTCATCTAAACTCCTACTGAGGAGAACTGGTTTGTCCAGGATAGGCCAGTTCAATCATGAAATTAACTACAACAAATCTAATAACCAGATGGAAAATTAACACAGAGCACGATGCTGCAGGCAGAACCTTCACCTTCTGGAACAGAGATGGACCTTCAGCAGCTCAAAGCTTCTTCTAACTGTAATCTCTTGCTTTTTATCTTTGATTGAAATCACAGTATAAGCAAATCTTCTACCAAAAAAAATGCTGTAAAAGTTTTTTTTCCTATTTCTCAAGTTATCTGTATTGCAAATGATGAGACTACAGTAATGTCTAACCTCTGGTAATGGACTGAATAAATCAAAACCAAACAGCAAGACTGACAACAGCTCTATTTCTAAGGAAGGAGCAAACCAACAGCTTAAGACCATAAATGCCCAGAATTCATTGGCCCAGAGTTTCGCGGAAAACTTACCTTCGCTAGAGTTGTGTGTCTAAAGTTATCAGTTATAGTGGCAACTCCCCTTCCCCAGTCTCTTCTGATCATGACCATATTGTTTTAATGTCAGAAAGAAAACATTCTTTAAATTAAAAAGTGTGTCAGGACCAAATTACGCCAGCTGCCAAAGAAATGAGGGCTGAAGTTCAACTGCTTGAACTGTTAGAAATCAATTAAGCAGTTAATCAATGATGTACTACAGATTCATATTCCTAATCACAGCTTGCACACAGCCCCAGTGATGCAAGAAAGCTAATTTTAAGCCCACCAAATGATGTCCTACTTCTGCAGTGCCATCTAACCCGCAGCTCTGGCAAGCATGCTCACTTTGTATTTGTTCTCCAATTTGGCAGGGGTAGGAATGTGGCCTCTCCTCCGGAAGGTTGTAAAGTGCTTGCACTGAGGGCATGGCTTGGTGCTGGAGTCAATACGACTGAGTTCCAGGAAATACTTATACTTGATGATGTCGTCGTGGGGCAGGTTATAGAGGACAGTTGTTTCATCCAGGTGTTCACTGCACTCTGTGATCGGGCATTTTATATCCGCTTGTCCCAGCTGCACCTGCATATGAAAAAACCCAGAAGAGCTGTATGATCTTTTGCTGGGAAAAGTTACACACACATTTGTGAATTTTGTGAGGAAACTTAGTTTGAAGTACTATAACAATCTACAGACTATCACGCATATAGTCTTAAAATTATTTTGACTTAGTCCAAGCACACTGCAGTTTTTCCAGAGCCCATATTCAAATTCAAACTGAAAAGCTAATTACCCTTATGACAACTGCCTTTATTAAACATATAGTCTCGGTGTATGTACCATGACTATGTACTCCACGAAACCAAAACACAAGTCCTAACTAGCAGCACCCACCCAGGACTCCATGCTTTAGGTGTAATTGTCAGCGCTCCACTATCATGGCTCGCACAGGCTGTGAGAAAGCAGGCAATAGAAACATTTATATACTGTTTCACTGTAAAACGTGCTGAGAATCACAGCACAGAGAAATTAAAGTTAATATAAGATCATCAGTCTGGCAGCTGACTCGGTGCTAGCCCTGAGCTGGTTCCTGCTCAGCAAGCTCAGTGCCTCTGCAGTCTGCTTCCATGCCACATGCACAGAAAGTGTTAGCTGAGCTTGAGGTTGAGCAAGCAAATAAATTTTCCCTGAACTCACGAGTTTCAAAAGAATCCCCAAAAACAAAACAAAAACATCCCAAAAAAACCCTTGGGGAAAAAAACCTAAAAAGATGACCAAAACAAAACCAGAAACCAGCTTAGGGTTAACAGGGCTGAAACCGTTATTGATCTAATGAGCCCTGATGGTCTCAAGCTGATCCATATGGTCAGATACCTGCAATGAGTTTCCAGAGCTCCTCGATCCAAGAACTGTGCCGGACCCAGGTCTGCACCTTTCACACTAGGCAGGCTTTAACATCTTGGACTCCATGCCAAAACAGCAAATCCTACTCTGTCTGGGAGCAGCAGAGTTGCATTTGCTTGGCACTGAGCTTGAGTTAATAAACCCTGCTGGATCCTGAGAGTCTGCAAGGACCTGGCTTGAGCATGTTTGTGTCTGCCTCAAGTAATCTTCAATGAACGAGTGTTGACTGTACAAGTGGAGCTGACCACCAGCCCAATTCCTTCCTTACTGAATATCTCTGCTCAGAGAAAAAGGGGTTTAATAGTGCAACCAGCATCTCTTTCTAGGAACTATTGTTTCAAGGTTGGTAAGTGTCATTCCCCTAGACTGCTTATTCTTTAGCAGGCTTCAGTACGGGAATCTGCCAAACAATACACTAAATATGATAGAACACTTCAGATTTGGATGCAGATCTCACTGCTGCATAGTGATACCAGAAGATACGTCAGAGACTTCACCAATACAGTATTTAGGCTAAAAAAGGAGGAAAACCCCCGAAAAAACAACACAACACAACCCTGTCATTGCTGCCTCTACAATGGAGCCATATGGGCTCTAACTAAATGATAATTAATTTAGTCAGGAGCCAGAGGATTAGAGCAGTGATAACAAAGTGGTATAAACCCCAAGATTCAACCTGACTTCAAAAAAATCCCTATTGCACTACTTTTCTTCTCTCCATGATGTAGCTAAACTCAAGCAGAGCAAAGAGATTAGGTGTAAGGGAGAGAAAAGCAGGGTGAGGATGGTGGCAGCCCATCCCAGACCAGAGCACAGCAGCGAACACCTCGGCAAGCATTGCTGCCATGGTGCCCTGCGCTGCCATGGCTCGGGGTGCAGGCAGACCTGCCAGTGGCACAGGAAAGGCAGCTCCTCCAGCAATACACCCAGGGAACTGGTATCTTAGGGGTGAATTTGCTCAAATTTCATCTCCAGCTCCAAAAGGTGAGGAGAGCTCTACCACATGCAAACAAGGCCAGGCTCAAAGAGCTTAGCTTTTACATGGATCAATGTAAGTACAGAAGGAGTAAGTACTCAAAGGTATTAAAAAAACCCACCAAATCCACAAACTACATGCTGGGTGAGGAATGTCCACATCTTACATCTGTAAGACACTAATTCACCTGTAGCATATGAAAACTGAACTTGAGCATATGACACCACTAGAGTGACTCTTCTCAGAAGAATCACACAGTACATCGTGGAGCTGTGCTTAAAAAGCAGATGACCATCAATCCAGCACTAGAGCACTCAAAACATGCTGAATTAGGAAAACAACTTGCTACAGAAATATTAAAAAAGCTATTGCACTACATCAAGGATTAGCAGGAGCTTCTGTTTAAAGAAGCACAGGTACAACAATTTAAACCCAAATAGTCAAATGAATCACATCTGCAACTACTTCAGGCTTTCAGGGTTTTTTTAAAAGTTAGGGAAATACTCAAAACAGAGGCAAGCCCTTTTGCTAGGAGCAAACTAAGCTACAATGGAGTAACACTTCACAGTGAGAAGGTACATAGTATCCGGCATCTAAGCTGGTACTTAAGAAGCACTGCTCATATTAAATGTTAGTTAGAACAAACCTGCATTTATAAAATGAAGGAATACAAAGCTGAACACTTTCTGTATTTCATGTCCACACAGAATATGATTAATATATGTTGTAAGAGTCAAGCGTGGTTTCAGTGTTTATTTTGAAAATATGTTTTACACCCACTTGAAGTAAATTATTTTTATCCTCTGTAATAGTTTCAGCTTTTCAAGTTTGGCAAAGATTGATCCTTTTCCTGTGTTTTGAATGGGACTGAAGTGAACAGAGCTGGTTTGCTTATTAGCAGTGACTTCAATGGAGCCTTGTCTTACCAAAACAGTCCATCTTTGTTTGTGCACTAGCATCAGCAATTGAGGTAAGTACAGCTTTAGAGGTAGCCTGTTGGCTACCTGCTGCTTGCAGACTCAGGAGTTGCTACGGAATGGAAAAGAAAAAAAGAAAAAAAATCTCTTCTGCCATGGTAAAAATAGCTGGTTTTATTTTTTCCTTTTTTTTTTAATTTATTTTGAAGACCCTTATCCTTCAATATCAGCTCATCACAATGTCAAACCCCCGAGTTTTCAGAAGTCTTTGAATTTCAAAATACCACTGTGTATTAAGAACTTCAGAACTCTCAGTACACGCAACAGCATGGTGTGTTTTCACAGCGTGAGGAACGACTCAGATTTGTCTAAAAGAGGCTGAGCTCCAGTACAGTGTTAAATGTCAGGCAGCATCCAGTTCTTATGCCCAGCTGTGCTTCACTTCTCTAAAGCATCTCAGGAGGGGCTAGCTCTGCTTACATTTCATAAGGAGAAAGCAGGCTCTCACGACTTTCATCCTACAGAAAGGTAACATTTAAACCATCAGGAGAGCAATACATACTACCCCCCCCCCCA
>Ga0065711_1039079_pt1 | contig 18159 bp, 4 predicted proteins | sample Hoacrofraction12_FD_59098 | JGI IMG/M metagenome (GOLD analysis project Ga0065711, IMG submission 59098) | Hoatzin crop microbial communities from Cojedes, Venezuela - Epithelial fraction 12 v2 (version 2) | ecosystem: Host-associated > Birds > Digestive system > Esophagus > Crop | place... | reverse complement strand
CAGGCAGCGGTCGGGTCAGTCCACGCAGGCAACAGCGGCAGGGCGGTGTGTAGAGCCCCGCCTCTCCGAGGGCCCCCTCTGAGCCAGAACCCGGCCGTGCAGGAGGGAGCTGGCTTCCAAACCCGAGTGCTGTAACCCGCGTTTCAGTGCGCTGCCGCTGCGAAACAGCCGCTCTTCACCCCCGTCGGAACGCGGAACGGCGCTCACCTCCACTTCGGAGCACTTGGTAGTGCCAGGTGAGGCTGCTCGGGCGCCGCGGCAGGGACCGTCGGTAAACACAGCGCCCGCCCTCGCGAGCAGCGTGGCTTCTCACTGCGTACCCGCTGTGGTCAAGTCCTCCTGTTTCTGTGCAAGTTTGAGGCATGATTTCTTCCTTCCTAATCAAGTTGTCCCTTTCTAAGCCTCATCAAGTTACGCATCTCTGAGAGGCATTTAGTTCAAGCCGCAAAGCCAAATGTCAATTTAAAGGAGAAAGCTGGAAGTTTATTAGATATCAGCCAATGAATGTAAAATCGTGCGTTATGTATAGTTGTGATTACGTCTACGTAAGGTTAGAATCCAATCTACGGGCTGATCTCAGTCCCGATTAACGGCAGGTTTCTGTTCGTCCCTGTTGCCCAGGTGATGGCATTTTCTCCGTAGGTGGCTGGCCATTGCCAAAGGCAGGCTCCGGAGAAGCCCAGGTGCAGGAAAGGCAGGGATAAACCCAACAAACACTTCAGCTGCCGAGAGAGGAACTGGGGAAAACAGCATACCCAACCACTGAAAAATCAAAATATTGACTATTGCCCCAGAAATTTGAATATTAGCTGCATCTGGAAACAAAGCACACCCTTGCTTGTTAATAGGAGTTACACCACTTCTACTCCAACCCAGCTGAAAACAGCGGATTGCAGCAGGAATGGGAGCTGCTGATCTCGCATGAAATTCACACAGACTGCGCTTCCCCCGTCACAGCTCCATCAGCACAGGCTGTGGTTTATTGATACGAGACCCAGCTCAGCAATATTTTGAGATAGTAAACCAGTTGGTTTTCCTCTTAATTAATATGCACTCAAGTCTGCAAAACCCCCTAGCCTTTCCTGGTTACTGTACAGGAGGCAAAATTCAAGAAGATCCTGAGAAGGAAACACTCAACACATTGACTGACAGTTTGCAAAGACAATTACAGCAAACCATAACTGTCTACCAAAAATTGTCTACAGCCTGGTGCAGCAGAAGTGACAGTTTTTGTGCATTGTATCCTAAGTTGAATACATTAAAAAGCTGCAAATGAGTAATCTTTAGATAAGACTGTTCGGAGGTAAGGCACACAAACAGGATCAACGGTTGATGCTGCTCTCAGAAGTCTGAGGTACGAGCACCGGGTCCCGCTGCAAGAGCTCAGTCTCATACACGAGGCAGCAGAGGGGTGAAGACGGCAGCAGCACAGACGTACGCATTTGCCAGAGGCCTCCGAGAGCTCGGTAACCAGATCATCTGACTCCTCATACAGACCAAGAATAGGGAAGAAAGGTTGATCTTAGCCACCAACCTCAGGCATTCCTCATTGCTATGAAACAAAGACAGTTTTAAAATTTAAGAAAAAAACCCTTGAAATCTATTATATTACATTTTAAAATAGCTCAGATTTTGTCCTGTGCATATATAAAGGATCACTTCCCTAGAAAGAATTGTAGCCTTTGTTATTGAGCCGTTGGCAGAAATCCGGTCTGATTCTCACCATATTCTCATTAACTTTCTGGATCATACAGAAAACCAAATGGCCCATTCTACTCAATTAGTATGAACATGCTGCATAATCCCTACAGCTAGAAAAGAAACAACTACTTCAGTTTCTTATCCAGTATTCAGAAAATGCTGTCAAAACTATTTTGATCCCTTTCATGAAAGAACATTTAAGAACATTTTATAAGGTTTACCTACTTTCTTCACATCTGAAATAGTTTTTCAGATCAATATTACGGGGCTGATGATTGCTTTAAAAATACAATTAGGTACATCCACTTCCTCAAAGAAATCCTGAATGATGCCAGTTCTCATTCTTCGGACTTTCCACCTCTAAAATTTAGAGCTGCTGTTTGACTCTCTCTCCCAGTGTCTGTACGTATACTCTGACCTTACCCTACTTCTAAAACCCTTCTTTCTGTGCATACGTATGTTTAGTCTTTAGAGCCAATTTCACACTCATAGCATTCATACAGATACTGAGCTATTCACACCCAAATTTTACCAGAGTGCTTTGCAGTTCTAGAAGCAGATGTACTGGCCTGCTTCTTTAATCCATTTCACCTTGCATAATTTCCAGGCAATAATCTTATATTCTGAACTGAACCATAGGATATTTCAGTAATAAAACTGAAGAACTGAAGTCTGTGGTTCTAAAGTATTTATTAACAAGGAAATATTTAGTCAATCTACTACTATTACAGTAATGCTCAAATTGCCATCTGGAAGACCCAGATTCAAAAATCAGTCTCTGGATCCCAGGCTCAGCTCACGAAGGCCAAACACATTGTAAAGAAGATGCAATTAGTCTCCAGGGAAAGGCTTCTGCAGGCTGTCATTGGCTATGCAGCATGCAGCACACTCACTCATGTGGATAAAAATAACATATTGAAATGGCAGCTGCTCAGCAAAGGAAGAGGATTTGAGCAGGGATAAAAATATACCTTAAAAAGAGAGGAAAAAAATGTAAAATGCCTATCAAAAGAATTGAAAGGTAATAGTGAATGTATTGAATCAATGATACTTAAGATTCACCTTTGAATCTCAAGCAGAAAAACACTATTTATTTCATATAGCAAGACAACCCAAGAACATAATTACTACTGTCCTAAACAAATCCAAGGCTAGCACAGCCTCATCACCTCAGTCAAGAAGTACACACTGTGAATGTTTTTTGTTAAATTTTGAAGAATTAGTACTTATACTATGACTGGTATCTATCATCATTTCCATTCTCTTTAAGTTGTTTTGAAGGTATATTTTAACATAGTACCCATTTCTCTTAAAGTCCATTACAGTATGAAGGGGGGTGGTGTTAGTGTTATATACTGAACTCATGTTGAGTCAATATTAAAGCCTCTCAAAAAATCACAAGATAGCAGTGCGACCTATTAGATCATCTAAATTATTTCCATGCCATTCTGAGATTGCTCTCAGCGTGTTTTATTAGTGTCTTGCCTGGGCTATTTTTAAAGTCTCAAACCCAGAAGCTTTTCCTTTCTGAGCGTATCCAACTTCAGTTTAAAAGCACTGTATGCACTGATTAACCCAGATAAGCAGCAGTCAAATTCAGTATACTGCGTATTTCACTATAAGCAAACAATGCTTTTGCTGAGGAAATCCTTGAAAAATGAGACTTCACAACAAAGTATTTCATGTAGAATCACTGAAATTTTTCACCTCAATTTTAAGGCTTTTTCTTTATAGTTTTCTAACTATTAACCATGAAACAGAACAATTTTTAAAGAACTTAAGAAATAATTACCAGAACAATATCTGATTGATATTACTGTGTTCCAATCAGTATGATACAACATATACAAAACTCTAGACAAACCATAGATGACTCTGCAGAGGGGATTAACAATCAAGCTCAAGCAGGAATTAACATGTATCAGAACAACGCATATTCTTTGCTGAAACACTTCTTCCATCATTCTTAAAACACGGTAAGTGCTCAAAAAAATGTATTTCAATTGCAAAAAATCTTTTCAAAGCATTTAAACTAAAAATCATACTACTGTACAGAACTACCCTTGTTCAGTTGCTGAATACATATGAACCTGACTTTGTTACATTCAAATGTAAAGGGAAATTTTATTTTTTCTGCAGCCACGTCACCTTGGGTTGTTATCTTGCCAGATTTCAGCAGCTAAAAGCTGGGCTGAGCTGGCCTGACAGTTGAACAGAAGGTCTCAGGGCCAATCCCAGGTGCTGCAGTCAAGGAAGAGTACCTGATTCTTGATTCAGTATACAATGTTGGGGGCATGGGATGTTGTCAGACAGCATATAAAACAAATGAAAGCTAGTACTACCTGTCATTAATAAAAGCCTGGCCCCCACCACAGAAGAAGGGAATGTATTTTGGGTTTTTAATTAATTTGGTATTACTTTTATCTACACCAAGCTCTCCTTGTCATTTCAATAGGAAAGTGTATTGCTTGGTGTTTCTCAACACCCTGAATTGCTGCACAGTACTGGGGATGTGAAACACAAGCTGCATTTCAGACCACAGTGAATGCAACAAATGCAACTTATTGCCAGTTTAACAAAGGTTGGTCTTCTGAGCAAGAACCACTATTAAAACAAGCCAGATTTCATTAATACCACAAGCCTTGATACCAAAATAAATTTGCTTTCAGAAACCACAAATGCAGGTTTGTTTTTTTAGTGGTCTCATGACTGGTAATGGAACTGAATACTTAGATAATGAGCATAAGTAAGAGTTTGACTACTTTTACTTACACAAGTAATCATCAAACTGAAATAGATTACTCATACTGAACAAGAACGAGAAACTAGACTTCCGAATTATATACCATAAGCAATTTCTATTCAGGTTTAGATAAAATATGTAGACAATGCTTTGAATACTTTGTAAGTTGAGGTATTTTCAAAGAAAGATTACCTTTGGAGAAAAAAAAAAATCCCAACTCGAAGTCAGTCCAACCCCCCTTTTCCTTTCCCAGTGGTACAAAGAATTCTGCAATTCAAGGCAGCAACAGAAAGAGAGCTAAAGAACTAAAAAAAATTATGAAGTACTCAGTGTTCTTCTCAAAATGACATTGATAAACCCCATTCTTCCCCAAGACAGAAAGAACTATGACTTCAGCAGGAAAACACTATTAAGCAGAAAGTTATGTCTCACTGAGCTGCACAAGATTCCTGAACTTGATCATTTTTACAGGCTACACACATTGTATCTGTCAAAAACAACACCGGCAACTTACACAAAAGATCAGCTTATGTTTGTGTTTCGCATTGTGTTGTGTAAAGACAACACACACCAAGTGCTCAGGTGTTGCAACAGCTTCATCTAGAGACAACTGAAAAAAAGGAGGCTTACCCAAGCTGACTGACATGCATTAGGTGCACAACGCAACTTTATTTTTCCTAACCAAAACTGAAGTTTCTTATTCTAAGTAAGCACCTCTTCCCAATTATTTACTGCAGGAAATAGTCTCTTTCTAAATTTACCTTTCAGTGAATCATTTTCAGCTCTCATTATGTCAATTAGCGAGTTCTCCAGTGAATGCATGTCAAAAGTCCTTGTGCGATCCTGCAAGCAAATACAAACAAAGCCAGTTTAGGCAACACACAGTGTTAAACAAGACCATCCGAAACATAAAAAACTTCAGTTTTGTTCGACGTTACTACAGCAGAATTAAACAAAACCACATACACCACTAAAGTCAGTCTGATATAGGAATATTAAAAATTAGAATATTCTGAAATATGAATCTGATCTATATTTATCATAACCAACCATCTAAGAACCCCAATTCAGTATTTAGTTGGTATTCCTTGCTATGCAATTAAACTTTGTTAAAAATAATTTCACAGTCAGGAAGTAAAGATCCCATCCTGGGAGACAGAACTGCAAAGAGAACTCAGAAAATAGGTATTTCAGCCTGAATTTAAGAAAATCTACATTCCAGAGACACACAGAATTTCCTTCACTTAAACTACTACCTCAACGACTGAAATAATCTAATTCTGCACAGCCAGTTCAAATTCTGTGTAATTATAAAGTATTTCACAATACAAGCAGTAGTGTTCCAAATAGTCTGGTTTACTAGGTGACAACTTTGCTCTGATTTAATTGCCTGAATTTGCAAGTTTGCTATTCCAAGCATTACTAGAATTGAAGGAGGACTCCACAAATGGGAGGCAAGATGTCTCACGTACCTTACTGTTTCATTATCGCAAGCTATTTGAAGTATACTTACCAATTATTTCTCCTTCATATTAACCAAAGCCATCATTTAACACATGTATGGTTTAGACTTTCCCAACTAAAACAATAAATTCCACATCTAAACAAATCTGATGTTACAGTAGCGTAAGACAACATAAAATATCGTGGCACTGCATTATTTTAATTAGCAAATTCAGAATAACTGAAATTATATATAAATTTTGAAATCTTTACAGTATCATAAAAGGTCACTAATGGAGGCAAAAAACCACTCTCATTCCCACAATGTCCATGTTACCTATGTATTTGTCCATTTGCACATTTGTAGAAACACTTGGATAGAACTTTATACAATTAATCCACCTTGAATTTAATTTTTCTGTGTCCAAGAGGAACTCTAACATCAGTTCTAAAGATTTTATTTCATTCATGTTCTAACAGTCACCTCTGAACTGAGATCAAACATGGAAAGTATCTGCTCAGATAAGAAAGCAAAACGTGAGCAGTTGAAGACAGACATTTGCTCTAAACTGCATCTCTACAACTATTGTTATTACAGCAGTGAATATAAGTGGTTTTTTGTCCCTAAATCCAGCTGTGAAGCCAAAATTTCTCCAAAGCACACAGATCCAGCTTTGATGATTTTTAAAACCAGTGGTGAAGTAAAAAAGGGTATTGTGCAAAGACTGTTGTGTATCAAGTTATAATGTCCCTTACTTCCAGTGATGAAGTGCTAAAGCAGTATTGATTGCAGTGGTGCAAGAGGCATTCTTTATATCAGGCAATGATCAGTCATCTTGGACTTTAAACACCCAACACTGTTTTTAGAGCAGGAACCCACTAGCTCCTAGAGTGCTGATCCATGTACAAGTTCAAAAGTTACATTCTGACCACTAAAAAACCCACTATTTTTCAGTGAAATTTTCTGATATTTTTCCTTTCTTCAAAACAGTTTATTATTGACAGAGAACAGATATTCTACTCGGATGTGCTACATTTCAAATAGTGTTAGAAAGACCAGAGTTTGGAACCATTTGCTTTATTAGTCTAGCCCAACATCAAATTTGCGATAAAAAGCATAGTGATGCTGTGTCTCTCCACAGTATTTATTTCCTTGGTCATTTATATTACAAGGTAATTGAAGTACCTTAGAGAAACTATCGTGAGCACTTAAATTCTTAAATTTTGTGGTTTACTTTCACGCATTTCCTACAGGTTTCTTTCTTTCCTAGTGGTATTTAGTTTATTGTTTCAGTTTGTACATTACTAGTTCATAACTATTTCAAACTCCAGTTACACTAAAGTACCTTAGCAGGATTGAGTAAAAGTCCTTGGGTCTGCATCCTGGACCCATGTGGATCTAACAGCTGCGTAACTCAGGAACGGACGCTAGAAAACAATCTTTGCATGTCCAGCAGTCCTCACAACGTGACAAAAATAGCCTAAAACACAGGTGGGAGCATGTTCTGAAAACCTGACATCCCTCAGTAGGTGCTCCTTCCATTCTGGCTTTCATACTGCATTGCGTTTCTCTGTGTGGAATTAACCTCCAGTCCAATCCATGAACAGCTACACAATTCTTATTTCAAAGTGCAGAACCTCAGTAGTTCCAAGTCTTTGCTGAATTTGTGGCACTTAACGTGTCAGTTGTCTGAGACACACGGAGGGAGAAACCCAAGCCGCATAATTTCTAGTTTATTGTGCTGCATGTGCTCTGGAGTACGTGAGCCCAAAGATAGTCTCTTGTCTCTAAAATGTCTGTGTTATGTTGGGTTGAGCTACAGTAACAAACAGAGGGTTTTCTTGCAAGTTCAAGTTTTCAATATTGAGAACAGAGAGTTTAAACATTTGAGAAAAAATATGTAATTGAACTGGTTAGCTGGTAGGGACACCACATTCTCCAGTGGAAGCTTTTTGTGGTGCGGAGCTCATAGTTTTCTCCTAGCTAGCTAGCTCTCATTTCTGTAGTACATGGTCCATAAGCTTCTAAGCATCCTGCAAACATTTTAAAACACGACCCTGCACACCAATATGAAAGATAAACTGCTCATGTTCCTACCTGCAGCTATTAGTAATCACATAAAAAGGAGGACTGGTTAAAATATGGCCCACATTCATACTCACACTCTCCAGTGGTTCCAGTAACTTGTCATAGCAATGGAGAAGACTGCCATAGGACCCTCAAAACACTGATATGTTACTATTTCTTGCCTGCCTTTCCAACAAAAGGTCTTTGTGCTTACAGCATATCTAATCATCATGGCCAATTCATGGTGCCGAACTGCCCCAGTCTCAACACCCTCGGAAGATCAGTCTTAGCCCTGGGTCGTTTGAAACAGTTTGCTCTTCCGTGCCTCTGCTTATTAATTAGAAGATAGCAAATCGCCTTAAGCTTAACACTAAGAGCCACTACTGCTGTTACATTAAATTTGGATATATTCCTGAAACTAATGCAGCAGTCCACCTCTCTGGAAATGCAGAGTAATTAAAGAACTTGGTGTATAAGTAAATCTGTACACATCTATCCAATGAAAAGATGTCAGTCATGTATGGCCTAAATAAAGGCCACCCAAAATGTAATGCGCAACTGGTTCTAACGTTTGCACAGTCTTATTATAAAAGAACTCCATTAATTGACTTCTTGCCCTGATACTGAACAGGTCCACACTACTAAAGAAACTCTCCATTAGTAGTTTTTTAGAATTTTTATACAATTTAAAGGCCCTTTATTCTGAGACGGCTTTGAAAACAGTAGCACAAAATTTGCCAGTCTTCACTCCCAAGATGGCCAGCACATTTTGTCAGAAACATGTATTATATCTGAAATATATATATTATACACCTAACATAAAGACTGATGAGACAGGTTAGTGGCAGTGACCGTAGTGCTGAAGAATTATCTAACTATACATTTAATTTCATAACATCAAAAAAAGCTGGCAACTAAGTGTGAGCTATTTTCAGATGCACATTACTTAAGAGTTATAAAGCATGTAAGCCATGCTGTACTTAGGAAAAAAAATGATGTTTTCTTCAACAGATTTCACGTAGAGAGAATTTATAGCAATTTGGTGGTGGGTTTAATGGATCAATTCACAAAGTTTCAGTGCTTTCCGTGGAGCTGGATTGCTTACTGTATACTTTTAAATTTATTTATAAAGAAAATATATTGGGGTAATGACTACCCTGGAATAAAGCAGAGTATGTACGCTTCAGTAACAAAATAAATTAATTACAGCCTGATATTATCTACCCAGGTTGATCAAAAAAACTGGGCTTTATATGAGTTTGTTTACAGCATCTAAAATTTTGCTTTATCAGAGGGCTCAAAGGGCACACACATCTATCCTTGGGAAACGGAACTGAGGCAGAAGGACATCAGGTTGAACACAAGGCCACAAAAAAAAATGCAACCAAAATGAAATTGACTTGAAGTCTTAATGCATGACTCTTTAAAATGTCAGCCAAGACTTCAAAAGACATTTCATTAAACATAATATTGAATAAGCAGTATTGTTTTCACAATAATATACAAGAGGTGGCAGCTAGCAGATCTGCTTAAGAGAGCGCTATTGAGACTAAATACAACAGCAAACAACAGTTTTGACATATACACTGGCCAGCTCTGTCTACAGAAAATTAAAATTACTCAGATTCTCCTACTGTCTAGAAATCATTTATAAGTACGTAGAGTGCTCATAATAATGCAATCTCATTGTTAAAGCATAGAGAATAGGACTCAGGAGTTCACGTCACAACTTTGTCACTGGCTTCATACAGTCTGGGCAAACCACTTCACCTCTGTGACTACAGGGGTTTCCCCACTAGCACCAGACAATTTTATGTTTAGAGGTCTGTAGAAAATAGAGCCACTCGTAAACAGGAAATCACTAAATTCTAATTCCTATTCCAATTTTATTTTTCAAAGTCCAAAGACATTTCATTCCAAAAGAAAGTCATTCAGTACTAAGCATGTGCAATATATACTGGCACATCCTTCTATGCAAAAGAAATTAAACATTAATTTTTCATGCACAGGAAGACCATACTTTCCACTTAAAAATCCCATACCTAAATTCTCTTGCACATCAGAAAAACGTACATCTAACTTAACTATTAAAGTGCAGATTCTTTATGTTTTATCTGCACCCACAGCATTATCATCACCCGAACAACTCAGATTCCAGAACATGAGAGTTTTTATTTGGCGCTTCCCACAATGAGCCTCCCAATGCTACAAACCCAAACTGCACAAGCAGTAAAACCTGGCAAGGTATGAGCACTAGCTGGTAGCTCAGGCTGTGCCTAATCTTATAAAATATGATTTCTCTGAAGACAGAGGCATCAATAATAATGCAAATTATGCCATTGCGTTAAGCAATTTACTGAAGGTGATTAAGCAGCATTTATGGAGTAGGTGTGGTTGGGAGACTGGGGCTTATTTTATATATTTAAATCTTTGTCAGTCCAGAACACGTGTGAAAATTAGAAAACTCACAACTACAGTTTGCTACCCCCATTACAGCACAGGAAGCCTGAAACTTTCTGAAACCTTGTACATATTTCCCACAACTAAAAAACCTTGTGTCTCAGACAAAGTGTGTAGGGAGGGGTAATATTGTAGGTACTAAGTACAAGTTCCACATTTTTCTTCTAATTGAGAAGCAAATTTGGATTTGATTATGCTTCTGGGTAAGCTTCTCCTCCTTCCTATCACCCTGCAAATGCTGTATTCCAGCTCCCAGTCCAGTATCCAGTGAATTAAAGGCTTTGAATAAACAGGTTTTTCCTGAAAGGATGTTGCTGTATGCTGCCCTGATCATCTTTTATAGCTTCATCAGGCAACAGTAAGAAAAAGCTGGAAAAGTTAAGTGACACATAACATAGGAGGGTTTTTTGGGAGGGAGCCCTTCTGGTTTAGTCAAACTTTTTTTTTTTTTTTTTTTTAAGTGTTAGGAATTACAGACCTTTATAAAAATTTCCAGTAACATGTCTGATTCTATTTTAGCCACATATTAAGTTTCTTATGTATCTTCTAGAAATTATTTTCCAGAATATCTTGTGTTCTCAATTTTTGTGCTGAGCTGCTAAGCATGCAATTTTCTAAGCAAAATGCTTAATAAGAGTACTCCTTTTAATCTTAGGAAAATACAAACATAATTCAAATAGCTTCTAACAAAAGCTCTCTTTAAAAAGAAATCCTGAGGTCAAGAACGCACAGGAGGGCCAAAGCCGAAGTATTAACGTCAGTATTAAGTTTATAAAACAAGAACAGTGTTAACTTCTATAGTACTTAACTTGTGCACGTCATACCACATTAGAGTGCTTCTAATTCCACAGATCAGTAGCTGTGGGGAACAGCATACAAAACACTAATTACTACGCAGCTGATGTAGTTACAGAAAAATGGGTGAACAGACATTTAAAAATCCAACTTTAAGTATTTATTCTATTTTTAAATGACAGCTTGAAATTTCTTGGAATAATTGCAGTTGCTAGAATCAAAATAAAATTTTCTAGAACTTTCTGCAAAACAAGTAGCCTCATTTTATGCAACCAGCCATCATAATTTACAAAAAGGTTCCTCAAAAACAAAGAACAAATATTAAAGAGGCATGGTAAAGATATTTATTTGCGAAATTCCTTCAAGAAGAAAGACTGGCAAATGCATTCAAGAGATTATTTTTTAATTGCAATTCCCCATGAATTTGTTTAACGCACTTGTTAAACCAACCCATTTCTATGGGCAAACAAATCATGACGTATAGCTCAGAATTGAAACACATTCTGTAATCACGTATGTGTTTTCTCAAACATTCCATATCTGCCTGGGGGAAGAGAAAGTCTCTCTGGCACAGACCCTCAGTGGATTTGGAAGGGGTTATATACCTGGAAACTAGCCACTGTAGAAGAAAGGAAAAAACATTTTGAACAAGTGGATATAATGAACTGCTCTCATGTACAAAATTCTTTGAAATGGCTGTTATTTTCAAGCCTGATTCCAGGAAGAAACACAATTTTTTTTTAAGCGTTTTTACAGAAACCTGAACACTATTGCTTAACTTGGTGTTTTAAAAATTGGTCTTTGAAGGCAAAAGCGTCACATCTGAAGATGAGATCTGGAAACCTGGAAATGCCTATCAAAGCAAGATTCATGCATTGCATAACAGGCAGGATGTTCCACTCTCATGAGGAAGTGCAAGTACACAGCAAAAGGAAAGCCAAAACAATCTTGAGGGCTATGCTGCAGTAAAATGCAATTACTGAGCACTTAGTTTGTCAATGCTGCTGGGAGAGAAGTAGAAGGAGATATTTAAAAAAAATTAGTAACTTTGTAAGATGCCATAGTCACAGTCAAATCGTTTTCATTTATTAATTCTCAGGGAACGCTGTTACATCCAAGAGACTAAATTTTTTTTTTTTTTTTAATTCAGGAACCATTTTTTCATTTGGAGACCATTTCCTTTTCAAATGAACGCACAAAGAACAATGGCTTTTCTCTTTTCAAAAGATCTTTGAAAGGAGAAGCCTGCTCAGTGGCTAAAGCACAATATCAAAACTTAATTTCATTAACAGATCTGGTAACAGTCTTCTCCGACCTTGCTTCCTATTCCATCTCTGCAACAAGAGGTTCCTACAGACATGCTACTTTTGAGGTGTTATGAGACAGAATTCGAAATAAATAACACAACAAAAAGCACAATGTTTTGCATGGAGCTATCAATACCAAGCAAGCAATCATCAAATTGCAAGATTATCAGACAGACTGCTGCAGTATTTTCCTTTTATCTGCGCCATTTGGAATGCCCACTTCATCGCAAGTGTCTAAGAGCCACGGGCAGAAATATTTGAAGTGAGCAGTAGTTCACACTGCTGGCTTATAGGGACATTATGCAATGTGGTCCTCTCTGAAGAGGAAACGAGCACTTACACTTAGTTACCCTAAGATTTCCATCAAAACACAGACTTCTGTGTTTCACCAAGCTTTGGAGTAGAGAAAACCTTTGAGGAAAAGAAACAGTGATCCCCAAATACGTGCAATTGTGGGTTTACATCCTGCCTTCCAGAGAAACTAATTTTCACTAGATCGCAGCAACACTTGTTAATGATTTAAGCAGCAAAACATAAATATTAAATGGAAGGGAGAGTTGTATCAAATTACTCCATTATGTTGCCGCAGCAAAGACAGCTTTCAATTATTTCCTAAATAGGAATCTAAGAAGATTCCAGTAACAATATAGCCTTATCCAGTATATGATTGCACCATCAAGGATACTTCATCTATATATATGCATGAACACAAATACACAATATGCAAAACTCCTTATTTCTGCTTTGAGTCAGGCACACAATCAGCATAATCAAGAAAAAAAAAGGTCAAATTTTAGATTGTTTCCAGCAATTAAAAAATTCAGTATGCTTTCAACACACAAATAACTAAGTGACCAAAGGAGCTAAAGATTTTATACAACAAAAGTTATAAAAAGCAGCTGCCCAAGATGGCTTCAAAATTAATCAGCATCTCTCTAGGTCTGCAGTGCTGAAGTCCTGTTTTGCTGCCCTGCCCTTTTCTTCACAGAAGTGATAGTAACAGACTGGAAAGCACTTCACTCCAACACTTTCCTTTTCTTGGCATGAAGAAGTGTCAGACTTGGTCTTGACATGTACAGCTTCATCTTAGTGTTTATGTAAACAGATACCAACATACTACACAAAAAATATTTCTTTACCATCATCAAAACACGTGTGTATGATATTTTATGTTTGGAACATAACCCAGAAGTCAAGGTTGACTTTGCCAATTTCCTGAAATTCCCTTGATGTCAAACCAAGCACGTTTCTATCACTGCGTATATATTTGGGCCTTATACACAGCAGCAAGGACACACTTGATCTCATTCTGTCACTCTGAACATCAGCTACGTGTCAGGGTACAGAATGAATTAAACTGTGAGCCAAGTCTCGCTGCAGTGAGGCTGAAAAAAGATCGACTCCAGCTGTGTCACTTTTTCTAATGGTTTCAGTGTATAAATTTGGTATGGTGGACACAGGTTCATTATATTAATTACAAACCCTGACATTATAATCAATTATTGCTGTGCATTCTAAATTTACAAGGGCTCTACCTGATACTGAACCAGCCAGTAGCTCTGCAGTAGAAGAGGTCTCTAATGGAAAGTTATTGCCAGCAGCTGCTCTGTTGTCAGAAGGCTGCATAGGCAGGGCCCTGCAAACCAAACAGAAACTGAACACTTTACAAAGAAGAACTGAACTGTTCCTATGTCTGAATCCACAATGTCATTGTTAAATATATTTATATTTCTCTAGTGTGGTTTATTACATGAGATACATTGCACGGCTTTTATCTACAGATCTTTCAAATTATTTTAAACTAGGTCATGCTGGTTCTTACAGCATGGCTAAAAATACTGCAATCATTTTGAAATTTTTACTTTTGCCCTCATTTGAAAATTTTGAAAAGCAATCCACTAAATGTAAAAGCAATCTTGGCTTTTGGGATTTGCCCTAAAGGAGTTTAGAAAAAGCACATACACACATAAAAGCTGGGTTTAACTAGTGGTCAGATGAAGAGTGGAGTACTTCTGTTTTAATTATTACTGCAAATTAGGTTCAACATTATATGGTTCTTTTCAAATTTATTAAAAGTCAGCCTAGAAGGAGAGGCTGAACTGCCAGACAACCTGCCTCCTGCCAGGATAAGGCCATATTAAAATATAGGAGACCACCAACTGAAACTCATCCAGATCTATTTTTGGTGATGATTTAACGGCCTGCAACCAAAATTTGCTGCCATTACTGACGAAAGCAAACTGCGTTCATTACCATCACGTTAAAAGTTTCCAAAAGATGCTACAAAAATTATGTTGCACTACAAGTCCATACGGTACTGTAAACCAAAATACAATCACTTAATACTTTTTCTCAGGTGTGGTACATTCTTGAACACTTTAGAAGGCCTCACATCTTTCATCCTTCATCAGGCAGCCCTTTTTTCCTTACTCCGTTTTGTAGATATACTTGCCACTTGTAACTAAATTTGTTCATCGGCTATTTATAAATGTGTGTAAGTATTAAGCTGAAGGAAACTGGCTAATACAGATGTCTGGTGGGCAACAGATATTTATATGATCACCACTATTAGAAAAACCAAACCCACGATTCACAGCTCAGAGCATAATTCACACTATGGCATTTTAAGTTAGCCATGTAGATTTTTTGGTTGCGAGCACAGAATTCGTACAATCAGACTGTGCTGTTCAAACCCCCGACCCTTTCTAGAGCATTTTAATGCACTCAGGTGTTCTTTTTCTTATGGATGTAACAGAGCACACTCACCTGAAAAGGAAAAATGTTGTCAGCTCTATTCAAACTGTCTTCCATCCACGATTTTGGAGCAAAGGCTGAGCTGGGTCGAGCGTATTTCTGCAACTGGATATGATTGCTTGCAAAATTCTTCTTTAAGGGCGAGATGGAGTTCAGGGGTGTTATCCCTCCGTTCAGTCCCCTGCGGTGGTCTCGACCTTGGGACCCACCCCACCCACCGTATCCACCGCCACCAGGGCTCCATGAAGATGGTGTAGGCGATGGACTTTGGTAGCTGCTCCATGGAGAAGGTGGCTTGTTAAGATTATTAGCCAAATGAGGCAACTGATTAAAAGCAGCATTTCTATGTGTGAATGGAGGTGGATGAGGACTTGCAGGAGACCTCCTCTGTTGCTGATGCTGATTGTGATGGTGCTGAAAATGGGGGTGATGAGGGTGGTGTTGAGAGAGGGGTCCAATTTGGGGGGAAAAGCTACCACCAAAGCCAGGGCTGACGTGATGTGGAAAATTCTGAAACAGCAGAGCACCATTATTAGCTGAGGCAGTAGGGACCCCTCCCTGGTGAAAAAAACTTGCATCTTCATTGATTATTGTAGAAGAAGAAGGAGCTATAGCTGCAGACCAGTTACTAAAACCAGTCAGAGAAGATGCAGTGGATGTCAAGGGCTGCGTTGAAGTACCTAGCCCCGAAGCCTCTTGATAATCAAATCCTGTTAACACCGGCGATTCTATTCTTATTTTCTCCTTTCCGTTGCCATTCTCTGAAGAATTATCGCCCTGATTTTCTTCAGTTTTAGCTTTCTCAGGTTCCGAGAGCATGCCTGCTTCCTGACTTTGACCAGGGGAAAGCTGCTGTTTTTCTAGGGACTCTTGCTTTTCCTGTTGCTGAGTTTTAGATTTTTCTGACCCCAGAATCTCATCCTGAATATTATGGGCAGCTGGAGCAGGAAAGAGCCAAGCTGACCCAGCACTACTGCCATTGGCAGCTGTGTTATTATTTATAAAAGCAGCAGGGCTGGGGGTTGCATTTTGATGATGGTGTGGAGGCTGCAGATGTGGATGAAATCTGACTGGAAAAGCTGACTTATTTCCAGTGTTGTTTTGCACTAACACTCCAAACCCGTAATCCCCCATTTATTATATTTAGCGTTTGAATCCTCCCTGTAAGAACAAGTCGATGTTTAGTGTTTACCTCGTCCTCTTCGGAGGCGAGATTAGCAAGTATCCTGGTTTTAGCTAGATATTCCAGTTTCTCCCTCCACGCTATTTATTTCAGATTTGGATAAAGATGGTTGGTTTTTTGCAAAAGACAGATCTCAAACTATTTAAAATGTGTCAATTTGTGTCTGTTTCCTTCCTTTGGCCAGGAGGAAGGGAAAAATAAATCTTTGGTTCACAAAATAAGAGGTTTCCTTTTTCTAAAGGAAATGCACAGCAATGAGAGAAAAAGCTTCTGGGCAGTAAGGATAAAGAGATTCTAACTATCCTGTTTTTTTCCTCCTCAGCAGCCTTGACTCGCCCATAAATGAGTTAAGAGGGAAGGAGGAAAAAAAAAATATACAATGACGTCTGGTCCCCCGACCCCTTGGCAGCAAAAAATAGATTTAAATCTGGAATAATTTAATACATCTCTATAATCTAATATATATTTGTGTCCTGTTCAAAAAGAGTCTTTGCTGTGGGTAAAGGAAAAATTTACCTCAGGATCTCAGCATTCAGAAGGGTGAAAAGGGGGAGCGAGTTGCAGAAGAGGCTTTCTCCCGTACTGCTGGGTTTAACCTATTATATTTAGCAATAATATACACTCTGTGTGTGTGTGTATGCGCGTGTGTGGTTGTTTAAATGGATAAGATCTTATCTCAGGAAATTAGTATTCTATGTGTGCTGGGTGGGGAGTGAGTTGTGCAGGAGAAGGGTGGATTCTTGATGCTGCTCCTTTCGGGCTGGGTTTCTGAGCTCGCCAGACTCGCTTCTTATTTATGATCCAGTATTTGCGTGTCCTTCAAAGGAGTCCTGGCTGTCCGAAGAGGAAGATTTTCATCTCAGAAATCAGCATTCGGGAGAAGGGAAGGGAGGGGGCAGCGGGCTGCGCAGGAGGAAGGGGAAGCACTCCTTGCTCTCCCCGCTGCCGGGAGGGCGGCTGCCGGTGCGGGGCTCGCCTCCTTCCCCCGCGATCCGCCGGTTCCCGCGACGAGCGAGCCCCGGGCCGGGCGGCTCCGCGCTGCTCCTCCTCAGGGACGCGGCATCCAGCGGGGCAGGGGCGGGCGGCGCGGGCAGGCTCGGCTCGCCAGGCCCCGGCTCTCTGTGGGGGCCCCCCGCGGTGTCCCCCCCTCCCTCGCAAGAGTCCTGGCGCCGGGGAAGGCAGGAGGGATCGGGTTGTTTTGGTTTTGTTTTTTTTTTACCTCAGGAGAGGAGCAGCCTCCAGCAGGGAGGGGAAGGTGCAGGCGGCGGGGGGCCGGGCTCCTCTCTCCCCCATGGAAGGTGTTTAACCGGTTCTCCCAAATCGCCCGGAGGTTACGGGACAGGGTCCCGGCCGCCGAGCGCAGCGGAGCGGGGGCCGGGCGCACTGACCGGGGCGCGGGGTCCGGCGGCGGCGGCGGCTCCTCGGAGCAGTCCTTCCCCTGCTGCGCGTCTTCTCGGCTCCAGGCGGGCTTCCTTCCCCCTCATGTAAACCGGCCGGGCACCGGGAGGGTCGCCGCGGGGGACGCTGCTGCCGGGAGGTGCGGGGAGGGGTGGGGAGAGCTGCCGCGACACCGGCTCCGGGGAGTCGGGAGGCGCTTCGGTAGCCGGCGAGCCTGGCCGCGACGGGTCCTCCGCGCGGAGCCGCCTCCTCCGCTGCTGCTGCTGCTGCCTTGTTTTGCCTCTTTTTCTCTCTTTTTTTTTTTTTT
>Ga0065711_1039078_pt1 | contig 18160 bp, 11 predicted proteins | sample Hoacrofraction12_FD_59098 | JGI IMG/M metagenome (GOLD analysis project Ga0065711, IMG submission 59098) | Hoatzin crop microbial communities from Cojedes, Venezuela - Epithelial fraction 12 v2 (version 2) | ecosystem: Host-associated > Birds > Digestive system > Esophagus > Crop | place... | reverse complement strand
CCCCGGTAGACTGGTAACAGACAAGGAAGAGAGCAATGATCTTTAAGAATGCTGCTGAGCAAGGTCAGCCAGGTTAGGAAAAAAAAACATCATCTCTTGTCCAATCAGTGGACAGCAGGTTGCTCTGAATTTAGACTGTTTTACTGTCTCTTCCACACAGGAAAAGGTTGGGTCATTCATAGGAATGTTCTTGACCCACCTAATACAAATAAAAGCTGATGAGAATTCAGGGAATGCTGCATTTCCCGTGCATGGCTGTGCTGAACGGTAGCTGCCCTCTGTGCTGATTTTCTAGGGCAGGCTAGTGAGCTGCGGGGTATTCCTTGGGTGGACCAGGGTGTTCTTTTCCCTGAGCCGTGTGTAACCACAGGCTGTACGTGCTGCCCACTCCCAGTGGGAAGTTTTTAATCCAGCTTCTCTTTCGTGCTGGAGTGTCTGGATGCTTTCTGCATGGTGATAGGTACGTTGCCACCGGGTCCAAAGAGGTAGGCGGGTACCGAGTCGCATGTGGATTTAAGTCCAGGCCAGGCACTGATGTTGTCTGGTGTGACGTGCTTTAAAACAAGGTCTTTCACAGACCACAGCACACTGCATGGAGCCCGAAGCCAGCTCCCACTGAAAGCATGCGTAAACTGGAGCCTTCAGAAATGCTGCAAAGCACTTCCCCCGACCCTCAGCCTAGGAGGCACTCGGACAATAAGAAGCATCATGGATTTGATCTTTGCTCCGTATTGCACAAGAGCTTGGCACAGAAGCCAGATTCCTAGGGCATCACTTGGCTCTTCAAATGGAGAGATATGATATCTTACTAAGATATCCTCCTCCTCCTGCTGCCAAGTGTTGTTTGAGTTAGTGGAGTTCTTCTGTCCTCTCTAGGCCACAAGGCAGAGATGCCACCTTCAGCCTTTCGTCCCACCAGTTATCGGTGAGTTATGGGGTGAGGCAGAGTCCTCTGGAAAAAACAGTGTGTGCTTGTTGAATCCATAGCACATCTGCCAGGAGGTAGAAATCAAAGCTCTCCTGGTAGCTGTCCTTCAGACCTTTCCAGGCACTTAGGAGCATGTGGGCAAACCCTCCCATCTTTTACCAGGGTGTTGCGTTGGCTGTAAACAATGTTTGGCTGCAAGTTTTCAAAGGCTGGATGTGCCCAGTAGGTGTGGGGAAGTCTGACGTGAACACAGAGCAGAAACCTGAACAGAACAGGGAGGAGACAAAAACAGTGGCAGCAAAAATATTTCAGGCTTGAAAGTGTGCCAAGGACAAAAATTGATTGCAGGAAACATTTCTGGCCCATTGTGGTGCAGAATTTTCTTTTTCTTTCCCCTCTGGTTAAACACCTTGAATTGATCGTGTGGCAGTGGCGGGGCTGGGGTCCCATTGCTCTCCTGTCCCAGTGTTGGTGGCAGGGTGTGTGAAGCCAGCTGCAATAACCGGAGGGCTGCTGAGGGCTCCTTCAGCCGGAGGAAGTGGCGCAGTGCCAGCCTGGGCTGGTTTCTTGTGATTACGTCCCTGCGGGTGTGTCGGTTAAAACCCTGCACGGGAGCGGCACAGGCAAATGCAAGTGGAGCGAAGCCAGAGCGGTTGCAGCGTCAGCTGAGGAGACATGGCCTTGTCGTGTCCCCCCGCGGCCGCCACGCAGCCTGCCTTGCCCTCCGGAGTCGCCGTCTTCAAAACTGTCCCCTACCTGTTCATCCTACCGGAGATAGTGAGTATGCTGAGCTTTGCTGCGTTACAGCACCCCGCTAGTGGCTTGAGCAAATCTAAAAATCAGGGAGCAGCCCCCAAAACGACACCGAAGACAGCATTAATGGGACTTGTCTTTTCTTTTAGCTTATACTGAATGCATAAAGGTGGTTTTTGGAAGAGCTTGAGGATGAGATACACTCCAGCTCCATCCCAGAGCCCGCACGGGGGTTGTCGGCTGCCGTAGGGCGGGGAGGGGCTGATGGACTGCCGGTGCCTTTGGGGCAGAAGCAGCTCCAGTTACTGCATAGAAATTGCTTGAAAATCACAGGAATTTTGTTCTCTGAAGTCTTTCCAAGAACTTGAAGGAAACTGGGTGCCTTCTAAAGTGTGACATTCCATGCATCTTTCCATTGCTTCTGGGTCCAGAGGGCATCTGGTGGGCCTGGCTGAGATAACTGCTGGTGTACTTTGACACATGCCACAGCACGGGCGACCCACACCACCTACGCGCTCCATGGGCACAGTCGCTGTGGCTGGGCTGTGCTGTGAGCTGCCCGTGCCGACGGGCTCAGCTCCCCACTGCAAATCTGGGGGGTTTTCATCCACCAGAGCTGGAACGGCACAGGGCGGCGTGAGCTTGTCCAGATAACCCCGTGTGCTATTTGTACATGGTAAATATTTTAGGGGGATCCAGAGCGAGCGACTCACTCTGGGCTGGTGTGTGGAGTCAGGAGACTTCCTTGTGCCGTGATTTCAAGCCCAGGAGGTTAATGAGCGGGCAGGGCTGGGCTGACACGGCTGTTCACCTTTCCCAGATAAAAGCACGTGTTCTGGCTTCTCTGCCAGAGCCCTCCGGGTGAGATGTTTCCTCGCGTCGCACACAGCAGCAAACCTTTCCTTTTTGTAGGGAACGTTTTGAGGTATTTCCCAAGAGCGTTCAGGGAAATTTGTGCCAGGCTGTGGTGCTGCTGTCGTGCTGGGATGCTCCAGGAGGCTGGTCCATGCTGCCCAAAAATGTGGGGCTTCCAGCAGCTGCTGGGGCTGGCCAGGGAGGCAAGGAGGGACTCAAGGAGCAGGAGGAGCTTCCCTATCCCACGCTTATCAGAGGCACCTGTGTTTGGCAGTTTTGCGGGACCTGGGTGTGGATCCTCATCGCTGCTACCTCTGTCTCCTTCCCGCTGCTGCAGGGATGGGTGATGTATGTGTCCCTCAGCTCCTCCCTCATCTCCCTGCTGCTCCTCTTAAGCTACCTCTTCGGCTTTCACAAAAACAGCGAGAACTGGAAAGTGCTGGTAAGGAGGGGCGGGGACACTGGCAGATGTTGGCAGCAGCAGTGTGGGCACTGTGGCTGGTGATGGATTAGCCGGCCAGCTGCGGGCCTTCTGCAAACAACCGGCCCTTTCCTCCTGTTGCCTTGACTGGAAAGGCCGAGGGAGGCTGTGCGATGCTATGGGTGCTGTGTGGGCGCAGGGGAGGGTTCGGTATGGTACAGGGGTTTGGTCCCAGCCTCTGTCTGGGCTGGTGTGTCCCATTAAAGCACTTGCACATGCAGAGGATGGACCTTGTCCTCGGGGTGAATCAGACAAGGACGGTCTTGGGCAGGCTTTGATCCTCGCCGCTCCCTTGCTTTGCAGGACAGTTTGTACCATGGCGCCACATCCATTCTGTACATGAGCGCTGCTGTCTTGCAGGCCAATGCAACCATCAGATCTGAGTCTGGCCCCAACTCGCCACTTTACTACCAGCTCAACAGCGCTGCATCGGTGAGTTGGTCCAGAAAACCCCAGGCAGGCCAGAGCCCCTGCAATTCCGCTCGGGGAGACGCAGGAGCAAATATTAAAGACACAGCAGAGCCGTCCCAAGACCATCAGTGTCACACTGGTCAGAGCTTCAGTTCATCTCTGTTGCATTGTGCAGCCAGTGTGGGCTTCTCAGGGTCCAGCAGCTCATGGACAGCCTTGCGTGGCTGCCTCCTGGGAACTGTGGGGGCTTTGTCCCTTCTATGAGACTGGAGAGAGCTCTGGGCTGGGAGGGTTCCCCAGGTGAAGAACACGCAGAGGAGATGGGGTTAGGATCTCCCAGATGACCCCAGCTTTTGCTCTTCTTCCTCTTGTGCAGTTCTTCGCCTTCGTCACGACCTTCCTGTATATCCTCCACGCCTTTAGCATCTACTACCAGTGAGCCCAGCAGTGACGGCTTTGCTTCTGGAGGATGAGGGCTTTCCCAGTGTGAGGGATGCAGCTGTCTTCCACCAAAGTGTCCCTGCCCTGTCCCTATCACCAACCTCACGAGGATGGCAGTTGCTTTTTCACTTCATTGAAGGAGGGATTTTTGTACGGCGGTGTTGTGTCGGTGTGCTTGTGGGGACATGTCACGCCTTGCCCATGCGCTATGCAAGGGAGGGACTGAGTGCAGGCTCCCACTCCAACGTTCTGCCAAATACAGACAACCAAGCAAACAAACAAACAAAAAAATCACTGTTCCTTCAGCAAACAATTTCCTTTCATATATTATTTTCCTATCTCTGGTACAGCTAGATAACTCCCCGACATGTAAATTCATAACAATAATACAATACTGGGTTCCTTTACTTTCAGATAATTTCATTTGGTATATGCAGTACTCGGAATAAAGCGTCTACTAACAGTGTCTGACCAAATAGATTTTGACCACTATATAAGCTATGTTCATTGAACAAGCTAATTTTACTCCGTAAGAGTTAAAAATTTCCTTTCAAAAACCAGAAAGTGCTTATAAAGCTACAACAGACTTTTTAAACAAGTCACAGAGCTTCTAACAAACTGCTAGATATAGTATAAGACTACAGCATGAAAAGACTTATTACTACACTTATTTACAGTAGTTCTTCTCTGGTGTCTGCTAATTGCCATTACAAAATCTGCAGCCACGGAGTTCATTCACTGGCAGCGCCATCACCTAGCACCAGCATTGCAGATGTCCCTCCTCTCTGCGTCTTCAGCGCTGGAGTGACTGGCAGAGGGAGCTCCCTCCTCTCTCTGCCGCAGATAATCCTCCGCTTCTGGGATAGCGTTGGCTCGCAGTATATCTAAGTAGAGAAGGTAATCCTGGAGACAAGCTGGCAATGGCAATTCCCGGATAAATCGGTTCGATCGCAGGCGTTCACTCGTTAAAATGGACCGGATCTCAAGACGACAAAGATGAGACAGGGAAGGAATGAAGGCTGAAAAATTAAAAGCCAAGTCAAACAGTCAACAGGACACCATGCGATTACATCGTTTGTCTACAGCTACCTGGTTTAGCTGTATCCCATCCGAACCCCAGCCCCCAGTCTCTCTGGCAGACAATGATGAGGTAGAGTTCTCAGCGGTGAAGGGTTGTTGTCTGCTAGAGTTAGCATTTTTGGCATTCCCCTGTAGGGGCTCAAAAAGTTACCTCAAGCTTGTAGAAACAAAGTATCAAAGAATCATTTTATCCTTAATCAGAAAGTTTCACCTAACCAGCCTAGAACAGCTACCTGCTTGGAGGGAGAGAGGCTGATACCACCTTACAAGAAATGAAAAATTGTCTAGAAGTAAATCCAGCAACAAAACAACAGAAGGGAAAACACTTTTAGTATAAGTATGAAATGACAGCAAGACTCGGTTGCCATACAATGCCAAATGTTCTAACATGTTGCTAAATGACTTCGGACAACCACTGTGCCAAAAGATACACAAACATGTCTGTAAATGTGCACTTGCTCAAACACAAACTTTCACCTTATAGATCAACTTATCCTGATACGGAACTCTGGTGCCTCCAAACTCTCGAGTGGCTTCTCCATTTATTTTATTCACAAGGAATCTGTAATAGTAACTGCAATCGTTTCTGTATTTCAGTACAGAAGGGTAAGTACAGCAGGCTGCAAGCCTTCAGCTGGAGGTGTGGACATCCGTTCTTGAACTTTTCCACATGAACCCTTCATTTTTAGTTTCCCATGCTCACTCACATGACCAGCTTATGTCAGTTTGAGTGCCTGGTACCTCTCAAGCAGGGAAGCCTGCCTCTCAGCACAGCAGCTGGCCTGCTTGCCCTCACTCTCTTCACTGAAAGAGTGAAAAAGTGAAAACTTTTCAAACCTCGCCTCCTGCTTTTCCCTCTGCTTTCTCTCTTCAGCCTTAGTTACTGTAGTAAGTCCCACTTACAGCCTTACAACACAAATATATTTACTAACTGCAAAGGGAACAAAGAACTTAATCTAAATTTCCCCAAATAAAACCTTTTTTTTTTAAACTCCAAAAAGATATGATAATTAGCTTCAAATATTCTGAAGGAAGTATTATTTAATAAAACTATCACTTAGACATTTTAAAAATTATTACAGACCCTTTTAAAGAAGAATTTGCTTTTAAATGCATCATTAACAGAGACACCTGAGCGCAGTTTTTCAGTGACAGGTCATACAGCATGACCCATATATTAAAGCTGCTTTTCTGAACAGTGAACACAGTGAGCACACGTGTTTTCCTTGACAATCAATTTTGAATCTTTTTGGCTGACCGCATTTTGATTACAGGAGCAACAATGAACAGCTAGATTTGTAGGTATTTAATATTATATTTTATGTGGATTATATTTTAATTACTGTCAAATGCTTACAGAACTAGACAGACACTTCACTAGAAATACAAATCAAATTAAAAAAAAATAAGTGAGATATTGTCTAGAAAACACAACCAAGTAATATTGATCATCTTCCCTTAAATCTTCCAAGAAGCTGAACAAATAATTCCAGGAAGGTGCAATACTAATTTGCAGTCATTACCTCTATCTTATAGCACATGCATTAATTTGAAATGGACAAGACAGCCTAAACTGAGCATACCTACTGAAACAAGCCAACTCTGAACTGAACACTGTAATGGGTAAAATTCATTCAAATATTTTTTCTTGTTTGTTTGTATAGGGTAACCTGCTATTTCTGCTCCCAGTTTCTATACAAGCAATGTCTATTGACTATTGAACTTTCTTTGCCATTGTGCACTAGGACGCTGTTTCCCACTTACAGCCTGAAAGCTGGCATACAGAAACTTTTTTTTCCCAATTGTACTGCTTACCAAAATGGCTCTTGGGAGTCCAAGTGAACTTTTCTCTGTCTGAAAGGTCTTGCTCTACAGCTAGAGGAAGTCTCTTCCAGTTCGTGAACTCCAGGATGAAATTAAGGGCATTCTCACTCACAGAGAAAATCCTGCATAAAAAAAACTCCCATAAAATATCCTTTTACACAACAGCACAAATGTAATAATGGAAATGACACATAGAAAGCTTTATTATTTTCTAACAAATCCTGAACAACTTAAATCCTAAGCCCAGAAACAGAAAACCATTAAAGAGAAATCCAAATTCATTGTGACAGCACAAGCCTTTACTAATGTAATTTTATCTTCCTCCATTTCTTTTTAAAGGTAAGTTAGACTGTAAGAGAATAATATCTGCTCTGAAATTTAAATGCCTCAGTAACAGACAACATTCTCCTCTGCACTGATTTCTATTCCATTTCCCCCTAAATTTTAATAAGGGTTCAAGACACCAAAGCATTATAAGCATTACCATCACTTTTGGGGAAAAAATGCACATATATTCAGCTACTTTTTTATTAAAACAAAATAACACAACCTCAAAATTTGCAAGTGTTTCCAACTCTCATTCTACCAGAGACTGCATTTATATGTATGATTTACATTTCAGATTTTTAGTATGTGTGAAGAGCTTTAACAAGAGCTTAACTGAATAAAGTGTATACGGAGGTTTAAGTAACAGCAGGTAAACCAACTTCTTTAGTATTACACACAATGAAGAGCCGTGCAATTTCGCAGAACAGCCTCTCCGTTAGATGTATACAATCCTGAATTTTCATCTGAATAGCAATCTAAATGCTCTAAAGACACAAAAATACCACACTAAAAGGTTTTAATACACTTGATTTATACAAGAGATTCATGTCAAAATTATCTTATGTCCTTTCTAGTTTTTATTATTTAATTTTTCATATTTCACTGAACTTTCATACAATCACTGAAAACCATACAGGAGAGAGATCTGGTTGCCTAGTTTTCTTTAAGAGAATGGTGATTTTACTTTTCCCACTGGTAATTAAAATTGTTAGTGCTCTAGACTGAACAGTTTATGACTGATTATACAGTTGTTTTGCACAAGGAGCCAGAGACAGTTAATGAACCATATGCATAAATGTAATTTGCTGTCTACTGTCCTCCTGTTATCTTCCAGGACAGAACAGTTAATACTGAAGTCAAACTTACAAAAACATTAGTTTTGTAGATTATGATGTGATAAGTGTTATTTTTAAAAGTGGATATTTAAATAAAGGAAGTAACTGGTATAAAAGTATTTGTGGATTATGTAACAAAATATAAAAAAGCATCATATATGATATAAATGGTCAGAGAGATTTGTTTATTCACTGAATTGCAATATTGTAGCGTGTTTACTTTTGCAATCACTTAGTCTTCCATGAATAAATATGATCTACAGAAGCACAGATATACCATGCTTTATATATGCTCCTCTAATTACTGTTCAGAAAGCCATGGATGCTACTGATCAACAGAATCTCAAAGTCCTAAATGAATGTATTTAAGACTACCAATGATATGTTAACAGTATCTGAAATAGACAGCAGTATTTAAGTAATCCTTAAAATCCTACTCCTTTCATACAGTTCAGTAATGCATGTAACGAGTTTATACATCTCACATGTTGTTAACAGCTGAGACATACGGTACTGAAGTCTAAGCGTCATCTTCACAGACAAGAAAAAACAGTAGTAGCTACAGATACTTTATTTAAATATAATTAGTTATAATTTTAATTATAACTTTAATTCTGTATGCCTAATTAAATATGAAACATCATCAAGCAGCTATTTGTACGTGGAAGGATTAAAAAAAAACAACAAAAAAATACTAGAATTTTTGCCACATAATTTTGTTTAACACAGTCTCTAACTGCATCCGTTTCCTCTCCTCCTAGCCTTGGCCCAGCTTCACCTTACATTCGTTTCCCATCCGTCCTGACCTCTTTCTCGGTATTTGAAATTCTTCTTACCATTACCATATTATACATACATACACAATTTGCAGCTAAATTTGGGGACTAACAAGAGACGTTTGATATAAAAATTGCAAAATGATACCTTTCTCCAGAGTAGTGATAAAGCAATCTCCATTCTGGCTTTCTTCCTGAAAGAAATTTGTTTTACTGTGTCCAGCTATTACCCGTGAATGATTTATTTCAGACTTTCTTTCCTTAAGCCTCACCATTCCGATCATGACAACTAATTAGCAAGTACTATCCTCTGAAAGCATACGTTTAATAGCATTGCCAACAGCTTTTCAGATTAGCATAAAATATTTAAGTAAACAAGATAACGCTATCTTCTTACCAGAATCTTTGCATTAAATTCACTGGATTAAAACCAGCCAAGAGCAGGTAAGGCAGCCATTCCTTGTACTCCTCATGCGCTTTAATTGTGTAACTTATGAATTCTGGTAACTGGTCCTCAGAAGGCAGTGAACAGCCCAGTTTCAAGAAGCGTTGAAATAATGTAAACTTTTCATGGAACAGGCAATATCCCAAATTAATCCCAAGTAAGGTGATCCCGTATTTCAGGAAAATATCAATGAAATAAAAAAACCTATGAACAGCACACAAGGAACAGGACATCCTGTTAGTTCTTCCCCAGAAAGCATCTACCATTTCACTTCTTACCTCCAAGAACGCAAATTTCTTCTACCAAAAATTCCCCCAAACCAGAGAATAACCCAGCATGCCATTCTGACTGCAGTTCTTTCCGGGAAGTGCCAGTTTAAAATGTAGAACTAGTTCAGCAGACTCCAGCCCTTACATTTAACACATTTGTTCTTTTTGTCCTGAAAAAACCTATGGTTGCAACCAGCTTCAAAGCAAGCCTTTTGATCCCAAACAGAAACTGCCCAAAGTCTTCGATTACTGGTATCTGTAACCCAGAGGTATCACCATGCTGCTGATCCGCCGCACGCTTGCTCTAAGCAGAAAGCACTGTGCCCACTTGATCAGGTTTCACCTTAAAAATATACCACATGCAATACATGGACAAGTGTGCGAAAATATCAGACGACTGCACCCTAGAACTCAGGCACCAGCCTCATGTTCAAACTTGTTAAGGATTTGATTTACATCCAGCTGTATTTGCAGGAAGCTCTGCAATCCACTGAACTACTGTAAACATTTTAGAATGTTTTTACTAAAGTAATTTTATCATTATCAATTATAATATGGTAATCTGATCATGAATGAGATGACTGGTAATTAGTATTGCTTTTTAGTTAGCAATTAGATTGCACATTACTTCACAGAAGTGGTTTTGAAGTGGTGAGATATGTTACCTGCCTCCTTTACAGTATGTTTTTGTAGTGACCTGGTCTGCGTCCCTTCCTAAATTATTTATTATATACCAAGAATAGGACAGAAGGGGAAAAATGATGTCCAAGGATTTTTAAAAACAACTTCCTAGGAGTCTGCAATGAAAATTAGTAATAACCCTATGCACTGCTTCACTGCACACCTTATACGTCATGTGTGGTGATACGGAAAAGCACATTCTGCGTCGTACCCTGATGCGTGATTTCACATGCGTTGTTTTGGATCTGGATGAGTTCCTGCCTCAAGCAAAATCACCTGCAGCCTGACCAGAGACACAAGAGGCTGTAACAGGCGGTCACTGGGATGTACTTTCACTATTAAAGTAATTCTGTCCTTGACTTCCCTCTTTGAAATAAGCCCTTTTAGTTCAAGTAGGATAAACTCAATCAGAATATTACTGTATTTTCACTTCAGAAACATTATGAATGACTGGCAAGTTATTTATTATTTAGAGCACTGTAGATTTTTAAAAAAATTTTCCTAAGCCAACTGTAAGAATGTGTGATCCTATTAATTAACAGCATCCAACAAGCACACACTTTACAAACACCTACGTTTAAAAATACTAAGCGAAGAATATCCCAGCAAAGTTAGTTCTTTCAACAGCTTTATCGGGGGGAGGGACGGGGAGGGCGAGAAGTAGGTCACCTCAAGACCACCATTTTTAATTATAACAAGATTTCTGTTAAAAAAATAATTTCTCAAATAGCTTCTACACATCTGTGTACAAGCCTCAATTGTTTATAGGATTCAGGGCACCAAGGCACATACTCTAAATATTAGTATTTTGGCTAAAAATGTTTGCAGGTTACAAACTTCTGGAATCTAAGAACTGTTAAAAAATTGCATATTTAGATTTTTCTTTCTTAAATAAATAAAAGAAACCAGAGCAGGTCCCATGTGGAAGACAAGAGGCAAGAATGAGAAACCAAAATCATGATTCCTGAATGTAAGCCAGACCCAAAAGCTATGTTTTTGCATCTGCTGGATAAACCACTTTTTAATGAGGGTGAACTAAATTCACTACTACTAAAACTTCATTATTTAAATGGCAGCACATAAGCAATAAATTTTGATCCATGTACATGAAACATTCTGTTAGAATCTGAGTTTTAAGAAGATTTAAAAGCCTTCATTGAAGATATTTTCCTCAATGCAGCACACTAGCCACGTAACATTACTTTGCATTAATATTCCCAAGGAGGACTATCTACAAAGGGTGAACTAATTAAAATTCTGGCAAAATATGAAATGATGGACAGCAACTAGCCAAAGGAAAAAAAAGAAAGTTTTCAAAAGTATTCTCTGCCACATGAAATTTCTCCGTTGTTCTAAAGCATAAAGCAGTATCAGGTAACTGCTCTCAAGCCTCAATTAAAATGTAAAACACAATGACATTACAGCTCTACACAAAGCTTAGATCTGCCAAGAGGTGACTAAAATCTGATTCGCCATCTTGATTTGAGCTGTGCCAATATTCAATCCTTTGAATGTTATTTGATATATTGAATTAGTTTGGGAGGAGAACAGCGCGAGCTTGGGGACAGCAACATCTAGATCTTTTAAGTAAATAGCCCACTCCTCCATGAATTAATTTCCCACAGAAAAACAGAAGCTTCTGTACTAAAGGAAAAAAAAAAAAAAAAATCAACAATAAGAACATGAAGAGCACCTCATTGACATACCATATATATACACCTAGGAATAAGGTTTTTATACCTTATTATTTTTCCTCCAAAACTACAGCCTTTGCATTACAAAGTAAGCACTGCTATATTTCCTTTTGAATGTCAGGGGCGTGCATCACTCACCAGGCATAAAAAGAAATGGGTCATGATCTAAAAGAATGTATTATTCAGTTTCCCAGTCCTCCTTACAGCCATAGTGTTGAGCTGATTAATTCTGCTTGTCTTATGCACGAGACTGGTATGCAGAAAAGGAAGCCACTATTTTCCAGTAACTCTTCCTTACTGAAAAGAATCTGGCTACTTAAGAGTCCTTTTGATCCAATTACAGCACCGGGTCATGTTCTCAGAAGACAGAGACATGTTGATAAGGCTTTCAGAAAGCATGAAAACAGTAATTATGTTCTACAAGGCTTTTCTTCAAAGAGCCGAGCTTCCCCTTAGAGAGTTCAGTGAGGTTCTTCAGCTCGTGCACACAATCCAAACCCATACACCGTTCAGATACTCACAGTTTAACTCCAGCAGCTCAAGAATTGAGTTTCAAAATGTAAGAGGTATACTTACTCTTTTTGGAATACCATACACATGGGTGATCTGCAGTCAAAGTTAAGGCACTCTTGAGCATCTGGACTGTAGCCTTCTTTAAGTAACATTTCCAGACATTCTTTATTACCACCATACACTGCAGAATACACAGGGCTCACTTTGCCTTTGCCTTTGTCACAAATCCGATCAGTAATTGGTATTAACAACTCTAATATCCTGCAAATATTTAAAAACATTATTTATTTTGTGATCTTACGCTATAATTAATTTTAAATGTAGGGTCATTTTTCATATGGTCATTAGAACTTAAGAAGAAAATCCTACCTGTTTTCTCACTACTGAGCTTCCTTAGAAGAACAACCTTTAGCATTTCATACACAGATCCATAAGAAACATTGCGCTTTGGCATAGACCTGTATTAGCATTAAGTATTTTAATCCAAACTAGGGACAGATACTGCCTATTATCCAACAAACCTTTTTACAGCAATAGAGTATCACTACATGTTAAATCCATTAAATCAAACTGAAAATATGAATTGCAAATAAAATGAATATTTACTTCTCTTCAGCAACACTCACCGAGATACTGAAACAGAAAAATCATTCTGTTTCATAGCTCGCAACTCTGGTCCACATCCTTTCCAACTAACAATGATTAGTGTCAAACACCAATTTGATTTTAAAACACCAGCATTTGATTTTAAAGACATTTCTAGTACTGACAACTTTGCTAACCCATCTTCTGTTTCTGAGAAAGTGAACAAAACCCAGCTTCCTCAGTATCTACTACAGTGTGCCTTCCTCATCAGTATGAGAAGAGGCATCAACGTGATGCACAAACTTTAATGACAGCTCAGCTGATGATCTCCTTTAGCTAGTGGTTAAGATCAAGCATCTACTAACAGTTTTGCAGTTAGTACCCATCATTAATGTAGTTGATTTTAAATGCTGCCACATATGTGCAAATCATGGGGTTTCTGAGAGATACTTCTCCACAATGGCCTGCTACTCTGGGAACTCGCACTCCTGGCTTTCTGATGTGAAAGTGACTTGTATCATTGGGACTGGACAAAGCTACAAATGCAGCTCTGCAAGGATTAAAGGACCTGCTTTGTGGCTTTGTTTTTCTGGCTGGTTCAGTTAATTAATTATTTGCATATGACTACTTCTGCTACTTAACGGTTAGGAGTACAATTCGAATTAGCAGCTGTTCAAGTCATGTATAAAGCATATGTTATTGTTATTTATATTTTAAAATAATGTAAAAAGTAATATGGCTATTGAGTGAACTGATATCTGGTTCAGCACTGTGGAAAAACCTCATTAGGATATGGATCAGACCCAGTTTAGATGCTGAATTAAAAACGGCTGGTCACTTTACTGGGACTACTAACAGATATTTAAAATATGAAAATAACTAGTAATTCTAAACTACAAATTAGCTTGAGAACTCGATTTTCTTCCTTTTAGAGCTGCACTTCCTCTTTGCCAATTAGGTTTTTACTATCAGAATCCTCTGTCTGAATGTCTTTTTAATCACCTACTTTTTATGGCCCATTTCAGCTGCTGCGTGAATAGGTAGCTGCCAGTTATCCTCGTTGCAGTAGAGATTTGGATCTGCCCCTTTTGATAACAGCAGTTCCACACATTCTGTGTGGCCCTCCTGCGCAGCAATCAGCAGGGGAGTGGCTCTGTCCTTGGCCTGACAGTTTACATCTGCACCTGGCAAAAAAAGCCAACACTCTACATCACCACTATGCCATGCTAAACAAACAACAAACTCAAGTTAATCAGTAGTTGGTTTTCACAGAGTGACTTCACAACACTACAGGTTTTCCACAGTGGTAAGAAAACATTTACTAGCTTGCTGCTAACTTTTTAAACAGTCATTGCTTAACATTAACTCTGTCAAAGATCAGCCCCACACAAGATAAACATGCTAGAGAAAAGGCAATGGGCTAGGCAATCTTTCGATTGTAATTATTTCTTGAGATTCTACCCCTGGTATTGGTAGGTCAGTTAGTATGATTTCTCTGGTCGCGTTGTGGCACCCTCAGGCTTAATAGTTATGGACTTCATTTTGGGTGTAAGGACACATGCACTTAGACACATAAAGCTTGTTCTTATGTGAACGAAACCATTGCTATCACTTTATGATCAGAGAGAGACATCTTCACTTAGCCTGAACACAAACCTATTACAAGAGCAATGTCATCAAAATCAGACCACTGATACAGTACTGTCCAGGGCTCCTAAAAGACCCTGATGATCCTCAATCTTTTTGTAGTTTTGATTTATTATTTCCTACCATCACTTGCTGAAAACTACATTAAATTTCTGAAACAAGATTTAAGCAATTAAGATGGTTTTGCATACCCATTTGCAACTAAAATTACATTAAAAAATACTAAAATTTGAAGTTACAAAGTGCAAGAGTAGAATTAAAATTGAATCTAGCGACAGGTTGATACAAGTATAAAGCAATGAAGCTGAATGAACAATCACCATTACCATGAGATACAAGCAGTCTTAAACTCTCCAGCTTTCCATATTGAGCAGCAACAAACAAAGGTGTAATTCCAAAGTCATCCTTACATTCCTTGTTTGCCCCTTTCTCCAGGAGCATTTTCATTATCTCCGTGCATCCCTGCAATACATATTTTTATTCTTAAACAATTAAAAAGTGGGGAATTGACATGATCTATTTTTCCTGCACATTCCAAACAGAAATAAGAAAAAACACAATATATTCAATATTCCAAAGATGTACCGAAAAATTAATGGCAGAAAAAATACACAAGTTGAATTTAATTTTCCACATTTGCTCATTTACACGATACATACAAATGGAAATTAAATTAGTTTATAAGAACCATTAAGCTAACATATTTCTATTCTGGAAATAGGTCATAAGCTCTCTGATCACTAAGCAGAACTCTTTCTCAAAAAACCTTGTAAGAGATTCACTTCCCAAATACAATACGTGAGCTTGTGAGTACATGCAATACTTATAATACCTTAATAATTATTGCTTCCCAACATCAACATCTCATTTAGTTTCAGACATGCCTCACTGCATTGCAAGTCCTTCAGCATTTACACAACGTCTCATGACTGCTAGGGTCGGTTAGGAAAAAACTACCAATAAAAAGGCCAAGAAATAGGTAAATTATCACTCAGAATACAACAGTTACATGGAAATTATATGATACACTTACAGGTTACCTGAAAAGAAGCTTGGTGCAAAGAATTCCATCCAGACCAAGAATGAGGTCCTTGAACATTTGCTCCATGTTGGAGCAGAAACTTTACAATGTCTGCATGTCCATTTTCAACAGCTTCAAACAGAACAGTTTAAAAAAAAAATAAATAAAAAAAAATATCTGATGAACTGGATTTAAAGAACTCATTGAAAAACTCAAATGGTCTCACCACTAGCTTCCCGACAGAATAATCTTAATTCTTTTAACTGTTTAAAACTTGCCTGATATATGTTTGCTTTCCTTTTACATTTACACCTCCAAAACAGTGTTGGAGAATGGAAATTTATCCACAAAGAAGCAAGTTTCTCTCCTCCCTCTTTGCCATGGAACACAGAGGCAATTCTGCAGCAAGTACCTAACTGCATGACAGTTGCAATGGCCTCCTGAACCTGGGAAGCCCAGTGGCTGTCTTACAAAGTCTTCCAAACTTAAACTTTTTTTAAAAAGTTTAAAACTGCTTTAAACACTTACATAAAACGTGTATGTGCATTCACTGACAAAGCCTCCTTTAGCATCCTGATTCATCCTCAAGTTTTTGCCAACAACAATTCTACCAAGGCACATTTCCTGTGTAATCATAAAAGCTTCATAAGGTGATAAATGACCTGCAAATAGTTGCTACTGTTTGAATAATTTTTAGAGTATTAACCCATGAGTTGGCCAAAAGAGTGCCTCTGGCTTGCAGTACTTGAAGTCCAACACAGCGCTGTGCCATAACCCCATTACATAGCCTGGACTAACCTGACCATAAACTTTTTCTGTTTTAAAAATCTTTTGGATATGCAGCCCCAGGACTGTTCCTTGGTCCCGTCTAATCTATGTAAGCACTTATACATAGTGTTAATTACCATTATCCAGTGTGCTTTTAATGCTGATTTCCCCACAGGTGCTGCCTGTTACTATTTTAAGCAAATAAGATACTTAGTTGTTTAAAAATAACACGTGAATAGACTCGTAAAAAAAGGTAATGTGGCAGCTATGATGTTTGCCTGGGTATGGAGGTGAGTAAAACAATAAGCATATTTAATCAGATAATTTAGACTCTTAGGACTCATTATCACAGAATTTTCAAACATTTAATTATGTCACACAAAAATCGTAGAAAAAATACTAAGATAATGAACCTTAATTGCTGAACTAGCAAATTTCATTTTACGATTTTGTTTTAAAACACAATCTGAAGCAGATTTATCCGTAAACAAAAAGTAATCTCTAGACCCACTCCATCTCTGAGTCCAAATGCTACAAAAATATGAAACACAGCAGGCAGTGAATGAACTCTGGTGAACTCAGCGAATAAGCTTTTCCTCGCTTATCGCTTGTTCTGAGATTTCAAGAAAGCTTGTGTCACCTAGGAACAGTGCGGTGGTTGCTTCGGTGGTCACTTCATTGGGGTCAGTCCCAGCTTCCAAAAGAACATGAACACTTTCCAAAGACCCATGGCGTGCTGAAAGGTGCAGCGCACCCATGCCTTCAAACGTCTTTGAATTTATGTAGTCATCAGACGGAGCTACAAGTGAGAATAATAGAGAGAAAAAAGTATATTTAGCAATGAATTACAAGGCAGTTATTTTCTTAAAATAACTGGGTTATTTGAGATGCATGGCCTACATCGTATCCACAAACATGCAGTTATCAGCTCTTTCAAACAGCAGTGTCAGTTATTGTTGGCCCTACGCAGACACCCACCTTGGACAGAAAAGGTAACGTGAAATCAAATGTCATTCACAGACTACAACATGCCAATTTCTATTTATCATAGCTAGGCGGTACATATGAAACCACACAGAAATTTACAAAACAAGTAGGACTATGATAGGAGAAATTATTTAATTCATGTTTTATATGACAGGGTAATTTAGCAGAAAAATCACGCTGTTCCACATTGAATTTTACTTACCTGCATGAACCAAGAGCCTCAGACACTCACTCGAATTGTGAGCTGCCGCTTCGTGGATTGGCACCCAGCCCCTGTTATCTGGAACATCGATGCTATATCCCTGCTTAATTAGTTTCCTCAGCATTTTCACATTTCCTTCTCTGGCTGCAAGCCCCACAGCAGAACACCGATCGGAATAGGCCTCCGTGAAATCCATCCTTGTGTATGGCAAACTCTGCAGGAGGAAGAAAGGGAAGGAAAAGAGGGGACTGGAGAAAAAAAACAACAAACAAGCCTGTTAGCACAAAATATGCATACAAGGGTTTGGTTTGGTTTGTGTTTTTGGAGGGAGCGTGTCTGTTTGTTTGTGGGGTTGGCGGGGGGGGGCGGGTAATAGCTCCTTTGCTTTTGCCCAGTGTCTCGCTGCGGGGCACAGTTACAGACGGCAGGCGTAACTCCTCCCGGGCCCGCCGACCCGGCCGCGAAGGCGAACCTCTGCGCGCAGGAGGAGCTCACACCGACACCTCGCAGAGCCAGGGCCCCAAGACCGGTGCCACCTCAGGCACAGGACCCCCCGCCACCGCGTCTGCCGCGGAGGAAGCTCGCCGGCCTTCCCCCGGGGCCGCCCCGCCGCCACTGCGCAGGCCCGCGGCGGCC
>Ga0065711_1039077_pt1 | contig 18160 bp, 7 predicted proteins | sample Hoacrofraction12_FD_59098 | JGI IMG/M metagenome (GOLD analysis project Ga0065711, IMG submission 59098) | Hoatzin crop microbial communities from Cojedes, Venezuela - Epithelial fraction 12 v2 (version 2) | ecosystem: Host-associated > Birds > Digestive system > Esophagus > Crop | place... | reverse complement strand
GCGCCGACCGCCCGGCGAGAGCGCGCCCCGCAGAGGGAGGCGGGGGAGCGCGCCCAGCACCGCCCTCCCCTCCGCGCGAGAGGCGGCGGCGGAAGCGCCAGGCCCGGGAGAGGGGGTGGGCGGGGTTAGCGGGGAAAAGGGCCAACAGCGTTCCCCGCCGCCAGCGGGCCAGCCCCCTCCTCGCGTCGAGGTGCTGACGCCATCAGCGACCCCACCCCCCGGGGGGTGGGGCGAGGGGAGCCGTGGCCACCCGGGGGCACCGCCCCCTTCCGGAGGCCCGGATGTCCGGTGCCGCCGTGCGCAGCAGCGCCCCCTGCGGGTGTGGTGGTGCGGGGAGGCGGGCCGGTTGGTGGCGGAGGCTCCGCGCCGGGAGTTCCCCTCAGGGTCCCCCGAGTTCCCTTGGCTGGGGCGGAGCGGACAGGAGAGTGGGCGGGAGTGAGGCGGCTGGGCGGCGGCGTGAGGGGCTGAGGCCGAGCTGGGCGGCCTCCGGAGCCTCCCTTCGGGGGGCGCGTGGGCGGTCAGCAGCGCAGGTGCCCCGGCAGCTGGTGGGGAGCGGCCCGCTCTGCTGCGCAGGCCTTGCTGTCAGCGGTTCCTTCCCTCAGTGCGCGGTCTGTCTCCGCCAGCGCTGCCGTACGCGGCAGCACCACGCCGTGCCCGAGAAGAGGCGGCCTGGGCAGCAGCTCCCAACGTCAGGCGTGTGAGGGAGGCACCCTCTCACATGGGATTTACCCTTCCCTCTTTCCACTTCATCTTCCTTCACAACTCTCTTTCCGGACTGCTGTTGCTGAGTGTTCTACTTCCCTTAAGCGCCTCATCCTTTCTGCTTCTTAAGATAGGTTTGTTCTGAACTTGAAGCCGAGATTCATCTTCCTTGCTGTTCAAAATATGCAATGTATCCTTTTGCTGCTAACTAAAGTTTCTGAAAGCCACCGATATGTTAGCTTATTGTTAAAACAACAGACAAAAGGATCTTCCCAGAAATGCACCATTATCAAGCTTTTGCAACCCCAAATTATTTTAATCATGAAACCATACAGAGTCATCACATTTCTCAGTTAAAATTCCTCAAAACAGACTATACCGAAGAAATAATTAACTTTTCAGTACTCTATCTAGTTATTGTGATTTTATAGACAGAGATAAGACCAACTTAGCATTGTAGGTCATTCAACTGGAGCTATTGTCACATCGGTACCCCTGTAAGTAAAACAAATGTAACCTTTCCTCCACTGCTAAATTGCATACTGCAATTTATTAGTTATACAGAGCCATTTGTAGAAGAGGTTTTTAAATCACTCATTAGCAGGTGATTGGGTTCAAGTGCCTTTGCTTCTTACGGGTTTAGTGATTGTGTGCTAGTTGGGGCACTGGAGTTCGAGTCTTCATAAGTTGGTGTAAGGATCCCAAAATACTTTTATTGTCAAAATAATTTTGAATTTTATGTCTACAAGAAATCTGAACATCTTGTTTTAATTTAGTTGCTATTTTATTATTTGCAGTTTTGCAGTGGGAGCACTCTTTTGACATTAATGGGGATGACTTGGCTGCAACAGTTTGTGCAAGACACAAAGAATTATACAGGGAGGAGGTTCCCTAGTATGGACTATTCCCACATGTCCAAATGCCAAACAATTCCGAAGTTTAGTAACTATCTATTTCACTAAAACCATCATGTGTCATGTGGAAATGTCACGTCATTGCTTACTGGAGAGTTGGATGCTTTGAGGGAATACGCCGGGCTTTCCCCTGTGTGTAGCACCACTCTGAAGCTGTTAGGTAGCTATTTTGGAAAATAGGTTGTTGAGTCTCATTTCTAACTCCCGTACCATCAGCCTACCTTCTTGCTTTGTGCTAGCTCAAAGACTGAGCAGAAAGAATAAAAGTGATGTGACACGTAGCAAATTAATTTCTAATTCCCAAGATCTACATGTGGGAGAAACATCTCTGGCTCAGAGAGACCCAGTGCAATGTTTCTGTAGTTGTCTGTGGGATCTCCCTTCCCCTCCACTGGCCCCTTGCAAACCTCCAGGCTGGGGAGGGATCTGCTGTTCAGAACATTACCTGTTCCCATCAAGCCAGACTTAGCATCTACCTAGATAAAAACCCCCAACTTTTCCATGGATTCTCAGTGAGGATTTGTTTTGTTTTGCTGGAGAATATGCTTTTTGCTACAGGATGAACTGAGGAAAATAGTATTCCTACATGTTTGTAAGCTATATTAACTTCTCTGTATTTGCACTTTTCAGTGGAACTGACCCAAACAATTAAGCCATGTTTCTATTTTTAGTTCTTTTGGTTTGGAAAGATCTGTATCACAGGATTTTCCAGAGCTTAGATATGCAAAAGACGAAGGTTTATGGCAAAATACCCACCAAAATGTATCGTTAGTGATACATTTTGATGTAGTAGATTCAGCCTTTGGTATGTGAGAAATTTTATTTTACTGCCTTGAACTATGATTTAAACAGAGCAAGAAGAGGACTTTTACTTGGCTTTTTAGCTGTTGTACCATTTATTCTCTCTTTTTAATGCCTCTTCTTAGAATTCACCGTTCTGAATAGTTAAAAGTTAAGTTATTCCCTACATGGTGCCTGACGTTACTGTATTTTATTTTCTGTGAAGCAACTACTAGATGACGTATATTGATATCAAAGCAGTCATCTTTTTAAAAGATCAAAGTCAGAGAAAGTGATCATCATCATAGGAAGGCCAAGTCTAATGACCCAGATGGAAGGAAGTGCAAGGTTATTTTGCTGCCCTTAACAGCTCTTAGAATTAGAGCCAAATTATACATCAATAAAACATTGTTTTTTTAGAAAAGGAATACTTTTACAACTTGATGTGTGACCAGAGATACGTATGTTCATTGCTACTAAAAAAAAAAGTAATGTTTTATTCATTTAAGGGAAATTCCAGTTAAAACACTTCTCAGGTTTCGGTATCTCTTATCAGCTGTGAAATTAATCTTGGTTTCTAAAATCTAGTTGTTACACATGCTGAGACTCATTTCTAAAAATAAACATAACTCATACACATATGCAGGGTCCAGTCTTCATCAGGTGTCATAGGAGTGCCATGTCTAGGGTTTGTCTGCTTTTGACGGGCCTCTGAATTTCTGAGTTCTTATTACAGTTAGTGGGTCTCATGTGCCACCTTATTTGCATTAAAGGAAGTTATATGCGCAGATTTTTTTTTAAACATCTTCAGATAACTTTCAACCTTGTAAAGTGTGTATTTGGGTCCACCTTCCATCTTGCACCTGGTTCCCCAAGTTTATAAAAATGGCCCTGAGGTTATTTGTCATTGCCTTGCTAAATTCTTCTGCGTGCATAATGCTGTGGAGCAGGTTTTACAATCTCTGTCAATATATTCCTTTAGTTGCCACTCATCAGGAGTTATGGAAACTTGTTCTATCCTTATTCTTTACTGGAAAGACAAGTAGATTAAGGCTAGAAATGAATGGGAGATGTTTAAAAAAACCTGCTGTCTCAGACTTTAGAGCTGGTTTATTGTTACTGCCTGATCTTTTCAAAAAAGAAGATCCCTTTGGAGGTAGGTTACTTTATTCCTACACATAAGAATATGTTGAGAATGGTGTTGACACTTAGAAATGAAAGAAGTCCCTATTCTGCTTGTCTAAAAGCATCCTTATTTCCTTTGTATAGAAGCAACATTTTAATGCAAATATAGCCACTTCACAGATGTTTGTACCCATACTTTTGTGAATTTCTGCATGTACATTCTATGTGTTACAATTTACAAACCTTTCCAACCCTGATGTTTACATTCTTGCGAGTTTGAAAAGCATCGGTTTTGTCATATGGTCAGGTTTCACCTGCTGCTGATTCTACCTTCTATGAAATGGCATCCATATTTCAAAGCACCTACCCTCTGTTCTACCAGTCCTGCTAGGATTGCTTCTCCATCAAGAGGCGTCCCACATTTAAGGCTATGGGATTTTCCATGGTGGATGAAAAATTCATTTTCACGCAGAGCCACATAGCAGACAGTAGCAACGAGGAGGGTATCGTTTGTTCTCCTTCTGTACAAGGAAAGCGCCTTTGCCAGGAGTGTTCAGCAAGCAGACGGTGGATCTAAAGCAATGTTGTTACTCACCACAGTGTGGTCATTCTGGTCCCTCCTGCACCTCTGTGCAGGCACATCCCCTAAGGGAAAATAATAACTTCTTTCTCAGCAGCCTCCCTAGTGTGTTGTGTCAGCACTGAAATATGTATGGGATCCTGGCTGGAGACATCTACTGTCTGTGGAGTATTTAATAATATTTCTCTGTGTGAATTTCCTCAATGGAAAATGAATGATACCTTTTCTGTACCATTCACCATTGCGCCTGCTCAGTTTTCCCCGGTCTCTCCTTTAAGCTTTTAATTTGTATGTGTCTGTCATGGTCCTTGTAAAAGTTGCACCTGTTTCAAAAATTGCACCCTTTTCTCTTTCCTTCACATACGTCAACTGATGGAAAGGAGGAAGCAGTCAAATGAAAGTATCTGAAGGAAACTTTTTTGATTAAAAAATCGAAGTGGAAGATACTGGAAATGAGAAACCTTTACTTCTTTATGATTTTGGCAGATTTCTACATGATATTTCATCTCTGCGTCTCAAAAGGTGGGGGGCACCCACCCTCACCCCAGCACAGCTATGTGTGTTTGGTAGGTTCCAGAGGGGAATTCCTTTAGAGGATGAATTGCAGGGAGAGTGACTTTTCATATTTACCTCAGCAGCTCAAAAGCCTGAGCAGCTGGTCAAATCCCACCTCTCTTTAGAGTTTAAAACTATCCTTGTTCCTTCCAAAAGGAGAGGGTCTCTCCTGCTTGTATGATACTATCAAATAAGTCTCCTCTTACAGAAATTAAAACTAGTTTTAGAGCCTTTGAAAAATGAACTATAAATCCATCTGGTCTTGCTGCTATATTTATTTACAGATTATTCATGACAGTGTCTACATAGAATCATAGAATGGTAAGGGTTGGAAGGGATGTTGAAGATCATCTAGTTCCAACGCCATCCTCTTCTATAAATATATTCTCTATAATTTCATAGAGTCGGGACGGGAAAGATAGTTTAACTGTTCTTTGTACTTTTTTTGGCACTATCTAACTTACATAATTCTTCATAAAATTATTTATACATTCATAACAACTGCCTTGAAGTATGATAAGGTTATATTAAAATTACTTTTTTCTTAATAATTGGGTTACCTTTGTAGTCCCTCAATATCTTTCTTGTTTTGAAGCCCTAAAATTTACATTAGTGAAGTCCCGGCTAGTCTGGAAACAGTCTTATACCTTTATTTATATTTATTATATACCTTCACTACCTTTATTCGCTTAGCTCCCGTCTCCCTAGGTTCTTGAGCAGTTCTCATTGTTCTCGTACTTTTTACTCTTTCCTCTTGCTCCCTGAATGTGGAAGTGCACTGTAACTTGCTGATGGAAGAGGAAGTTATCCCTTCCTAATGGATCGTTCATTATTCCATTGAATAATGATCTCCGTCTGGGAGGGTTGTTAATGGCTACTTCAGGAAACTTCTGGCACATTACCGAATTTGTCAGAAATTGGTTACGAGGTGGGAAGAAGTCCTGAAAGCAAAATTTCACATCTCTGTTTGCCCTATTACTCACATACTCACCCCTCCTTCCTTTTCCTACTCTCTGCTTTTATCTGTATGTATAAATGTATCTTTCCTTTTCTGTTTCACTTATAATTTAGTTTCCATTTTACTATTTTTTTCATTGACACTTTTCAGTTATGATCAGTTACTCAAGGATTTTCATTTCCCCCTTTAACCTTTCTTTCTATGTATATTTTCCTCATGCTCACAATAGAATCCTTCACAATATTGATCCTCGTGGGATTTGTACTCCAGCTTGCCTTTTCCTTGTGCTTTGGTACCTTCTCTATTCTGGATTCACCAGATGATTGTTATTTCACAGTTTGATTCTGCCTCTTGGTCAGAATTTGACTCAGCCTGTGCTTTTAGCTGTTTTCTGTTAAGACCAGTTTCCCAAGGATTTTGATCCCTGCTTTTTTCTCCATGGTGATGTGGACTGCTCTTGATATGTTGAGATAAATAAAATGCAAAACTCCTTCTGTGTCTTATATTTGTTTAAGATTGCAATAATCTAGTTTATTTCTTTTTCTTAAGGTCCTCTAGATCAAAAACACCCCAATGTGCTTTTAGATCTGTTTCTTTTCTTAAAAAAAAACACTGTTACAATGACATTTCTCTGATTTTGAGTCAGGTATAGGAGGGATAGTAAGAATGCTGTATGCTCCATCTGTGGTGGCTGTAGGAGGGAGTCTAAGAATTAAAAGTCTTTCTACACATAGCTTTGCTTTAATATGTTTTACAGACACTCATTTCTTCACACTTTCTAATTTTTATGTTATTTTTTTCTGTCCCGTCTTATTTTTTTCTTTTTTCTTCTGAACATCTTGCCTTATTTTGAAGATCTATTTCCAATTACATCTCTTTACTCACATTTATTGTCAGGGATTAGCAAGGGAAGCCAGGAGCTGAGCATGATGACAAGATGGGCAGTGGCCATCTTTGCCAACAAAAGTCCCATCCCACCACCCCCAGCCAGGGCACTGGGCAGGGCTGGGAGGACTGGGCCAGCGGCCCGTGGCCAGGGACGGGCAGGGCTACGATGCGGAGGGGCTGGAGCTCCAGCCAGGCCCTGCAGCAGACCCTGAGGTGAAGGCAGCTCCCATGGGACGAGGTCGGCCCTGGCTGCGGCTGCCCCTCCGGCAGCCGGCTCGCAGCTGGCCCTGACCCCCACAGCCAAACCCCCACTTACCTTTCGATCATTGACCTCACCCCCATGTCCCCAACTTACCTATATGGTTGTAAAAGCTAGGATAATTCCATCATGTTGAGGAGTGTAACTTTACTTTAGTGTACTTGGGGGCAGAAATTGAGTTTGAAATATGGCAGGATTTTCATTGCACTACCATTCCTATTCACAGAAATCCCATTTTTTTAGTTTGTCAATAAGATATATACAACATACACAGAACTGAAGCTGCTTCTGTTTGCATTAAGAGACTCAAGGTGTCAAAGAAGAAAGATGTAGTTTTCCTGTTAGTGTATAAATAATTCCTGAAGTAAAGCTCTTACCATCATAACTTCCTGCTAAACTTGACTGAGTTAGCAAATGCTAATGACAGTCCTGTAATGTAAAATCAATAAATGTTATTTGAGCTGAACCTATCATTTGAGCAGAGTGGAAATATACTTAATTAACACACATTCAAATGTCCTAAAGAAATCACATGTCTTTATGTTTGAAACAGCGTGTTCTGTTCCAGTCATTTTAGAGGGACTATATTTAGGAGAACTGGGGCTAAGCCTACAGAGTGCTGCAGCTCTCTGAATTTAAGTGGAATCATTGCCAAGTACTTTATTTCTCCCTGTTCCTGCTAGAAAATGGTTCAGATCTTACAGTTCTTTAAATTAATCATAAAATGAGAATATTAGAAACTGGCAGGATGGAATGAATACATGTGCATTAATACAGGGAGGCAGTTGCATCTTTCCCTATCCACGCATTTTTTTATGTTACTGTGAACTTGTGCGTGCCCTCGTGTGTGCTTCCCACCAAAGTCCTTTGCCAGGATCTGTGCCTGTGACAGAGGAGAGAGAATACTCCTAGTGCGTGAAGCACACGTCTCTCTTTTACTGGAAGGTAAAATAAAAGGTGAAGAAAAGCAGCTCTTTGCATCATTACTCATCCTATGAGCCTTTTCTTTCAGGCTGAGAGCAGTTTGGCTCTCTTACAGAGAGAATAATTTAATTAGGAAGGGATTAGAATGTACATTTGTGCCTCTGATTGAAAGGTTGCACCCCGAACTGGTGTCCCGTCTGTACTCTCCAGCGGATCAAGCAACGGTTGTGATAAAAGGCAAGGCTGCTTGGCAAAAAGCAGCAAAAAAAAAGGCAAAGCTCTCAGCTACAAATGTCTGAGAGACTGAGCGAGGACAAGCCTTGGGCACGGCCACTGCAAGTCCTCTGTGGAGGACCTCGTACGGACAGATGAAACAGCGCCGGACAGCAAGGCCAAGCGAGAGCAGAAACTTCTTGTACCACTTCCCACCTTGTTCCAACGGGAATTGTTCCAACCCTGGCAAAAAGCCTGAGACGAGGGTAGCCAAGAGTGGGCCAAACGTGCTTCGTAACTCAGAGCTTTCTCCTGTTTATGTTTGATCATCACGCTCCAGCCATTTGAAGGATTGAAGACTTAGGAAAAAGGAGCTGAGAAAAAGAAACTCACAAATAGTTTATTGGGATTTTGTGGGCAGGTTATTAATTTGTATATTTTTGTCTTATTCTCTTGGCAAAGAGAGAACACTTTGAATGAAGAGCTTTTATATTTTACAAGAAACAAAAACAGAGGCAGCAGCTACCTTTGACGTACAACCTTTTATCAAATAAAGGCTTTTCTGATATTGTCTGTGTACAACGAGAGCCATTTAAATATTATCAGATATCCAAATACACTAAATAGAGTTGGTGTGCTCAAAGTGGCAGACCCTTGCTTTTTCGAATGAGGCATAGTGAAAAAGGAGGCAGGAAACTGTAATAACAATAGGTCTGGTCCCATTTTCCTCTTCTCTTTATATAGAGATTTTGAAGGAAGTGAAATGGCTCTGTTTCCTCACATCTGACCTGTGAGAAAAATAGTCTGTGCAGTCAGTTTTTAGCCTGGGAACACATACGAACTCTATTTCCCAGTAATGAAATAAAGGATGTGTATTCCTTAGAAAGCAAGTGAATGAAAAAGCGCCTGCATTTCTGCTGGTGTGAGATACTAGTCTTTCCACCTTCTGTTTGCCTCCGCAATGGAAGCACGCTGAGCTGTAGGAAGCAATTAACTGATGTACCGAATCTTTATTGATGATATTTGCTATTGTGAGAAACTGTTAATACTGAGGATAATTTATTTGATTAATTGATAGAATAGCGTCAACAATACAGCCTTGGCACTTTATATATCTCAGCCTACAATTGTGACCAAAGAACTAGTATTTGTTCTAGGTGTCTTGAGCTATCTAAAAGTTAGTTGTCATCTCTGACAACTTACAGAAGCTCTCTCTGTAGTGGTGCTTTTTGGAAGCTCTCTTCTTTACCATATGCAAAGAGTTAGTCAAGTAACTGACTTAAAATAGACACCTTACTTTCAGGTAGCTAAAGTCTGGTGAGATGAATACTGATGTCATGTGTATGCACAGGTGTATGTAACTGAAAGCCTGACTGAAAATTAGGGATCTTTTAACTCCTACCCAAAATCTTAGCCACTGTGCTTTACCCGATGATTTCTTCAATGCCTGCTAACTTTTCAGGGAGATTATTAATTGTTCTCTATGCAGTTCACAGTAGTCCTGCTTTGCTAGCATCTGCAGATAAACCGTTTTCCATGGCTGATGTACATCCCAGTGCAGTGCCAGCCATTTTAAACAGTGCGCATCATGGTCACTCTTCTGAAAGGTGCACTGAGAAAATGCCAGCCGAGGTCAAGGGAAGTCTGCTAGCAGATTAGAGCATGAAAGGCCACAACCCACCTTTTGAAGAAAAAACAAGAGGTTAAGTTCTCACTACATTTTCCCATCAGATATCCTTTCTCCTTTGCTTCCACTGGCAAGTGAAATAATTCAATAGGAGGAAAAAGGGAAAGCTGGCTGGCTGGAGTCCTTGGCTTTGCATGCCTCCCTAGTGCTAGGCAGAGCTGATCCAATGACTGACTCCATGATCAGTTGCCTGTGTTTTAGAGACCGTTTCTCCGGTTTTGCTCCACCTGGAGGACTTCTGTCTTACAGCTCCAGCTAGGTGATGCTGTAAAATAACTTACTCTAAGTCCCTGTTCTGTTTTTTTTTTCCATTTTAAGACACCACCTCTCCTGAATGTACTCCTGAGGAAGATGGCTAGTATTTCCTGTGTACCTTACCCCAAATACTGTACCTGTGCCCACACGCACCTTTTCCCTCTGATGGGCACGCATACCTTGTTTATGTAGCTGGGAAGTTCTTCATCCTACACTGATATACTTTGCTTAGTCTATCATGCAAGTGATTCTCTACAGAAAAAATAAAACTACCCCTCCCATTTCTGTTTCCTGTTAGCACTGTAATTACAGTTATTTATGGGTTTTAGAGCAGAAATACATGTATAAATTCCGGAATCATCACACCTTACCCCCCACCCCCTTGTTTCTGTCAAATTTGCAGGCTGTCAGAAGCATACTTTCATGCCATCTAATGTTATTTTATAAGCTTCCATTAAATTCAAAATGGAGTTGAACTTCTTAAAATGGAGTAATATACTGGTTCCTAATAGTGGAAGGAAGTTGAAGCTGGTCTAAACTTACGTAAGGAAGACGTGGATTCAGAGGAAGTGCATTGGAAAGTTTCTGTAACAGTTCAAAAAGAAACACTTGTCTGTGTGCAAGACAGCATTTGTACTTCCTTCAGTAAACACAAGGGAAGTGAGATTCATTTGTGCTATTCGTGTGACAGAGAACAAATAATACTTGCTTCAAAATAACACATGGCAATACCTTGAGAAGCAAGTATTATTTATATACAGTAACACAATTACATAGGATAACTGTGAACCAAACAAGAAGATGGTTATACTTAATTTTCTTTATTATGTTTTTAAATGTAAGCTTCTCCAACACGTCAGAGATGCTTGGACAAAATTTCCTCAAGGAAAAAAAAAAAGGGTAAGATTTATCACAGAAGCTTCTGATTCACAATTACAATTGACTTTGCAGATGAAAAATTAAGGAAAATTCATAAAACTTAGGTGTTAGATGAAGAAGAAAACTGGCACATCATTTGTAATCAAACCATATGGTGTGTTTAAAAGCACAAATTAATTTGATGTTCTCATAGTACTTGCCTGGTAGATATTTGTCTACTATTTAAAATCAGCATACAGTTTGACCTTCTACACCATGACAGAAATTCCTCCTAGGCTATTAGGTCAATAGGTGAGACCATTAGCAGTGCTCTATGCGAAGCTACATTGGGAGTCTGATCGTTGTTCTTCGTTGCAGTTTCAAACAGCATGAAATCAAATGTTTTAGGATCAAAAGCCTTGTGGCTGCAGTCCTAGTGAAATTGATAAAGTCTGATCAGTTATGAATTTGAACCTCATTTGGATTTCAGAGCTTGCATTGCATCTTGAAACAAGAAAAGAATTCTTAAAAAGCGCTTTTTATAGAATTTGACCTTAAAAATACACTTCTCCACATGCAGGAACTAATAAAGTGCTGCTGTACTTGACTTCAAAATATAGTATAAATTCAGCGTAATTGTGAATATTATCAGATTAAAATGATCCAGTGTGCACCTTAAGCACAGTTTTTGAGCTGAGAACCTGGAATGTGGAGTAGCAAAATTACAGGTTCATCCCTAAAAATGCTTATAAACAGGGTTGTTGCATTAAATGATTATTAGCTGTCATTAATCCAGTTATAGAGTTTTCTCAGGTTTTTTATTCAACTATAAACTTCTGTGAACTATGCTTGCATGGCCAGCAGGAGGTCTTGACATTTCACTAAAAAAAAAAAAAAAAAATTAATATAATGACTTTTGCCATGACAAGATTTCATATGTTAAGTACACGCACTCTGACAAATGTCAATCCACAGTTCCATTTCAATAAAATTTCCTTCAGGAAAAGATTTGATGTACTTCTGTCATGAGTCATTATAAATGCCTGAGCTTTAGGAAGGAAATTTACATGAAACTAATAAATAAAGATATTACACCTAGAGCTGTATTTGATGTGGATGTGAATAGTAATTCTGTATCAATGTAACTGTCATCTCTGCTACCATTATATGACATCTGTATGCAAAGCCAGTATTTTTCGTTTTCTGAAAAAGTCCCCAAAATGCCAGTATCTGTATGTATATGTGTAGAAGGGAAGGAAGAAAGGGAGTTGATTTTTTTTTGTCATGATGCACACCAGACAAGAGGACAGAGGGACTGGATGATTCAGCTGTTACTGTACTGTCTGGAGATCAGGAGATGTACTGCTGTTTCCTTGCTACAAGAGATTTTTTGATACCAGGAATCTGAGAAAGTAACTAGTTTTCATGTTCCTCTCTCTCCAATATTCAGCTGTTATAGCAAAGAACACCATAAAACACATTAAATACAAACCGCTATTTGTGTATTTCTTTTTCTCTTTGTAAACTCTCTCCAAACACTCTGTTCCCTCAGGACATTACTGCACATCCTCTTTACTTCACATCCTCTTGCAGAAAAGCATCACCCAAGCTCAAAATACACCCCCTACTAATTCTGACTGTGCATCCTTGGGGAGGTTTTGAGTTCAGCCTTAAAGCTTTCAGGTAACTACTCTCAGACACATGATTAGGGTCACCCTGCAGTTCTTCCTGGAGTGCATGCTGTATGATGAACATTACGGGCCCAGTCTTTTAGGCTGTACTGATACAGCATCTTTCTGTCATTCCATACAGAGGTTGACTCGTGGGTTAGGTAAGCAAGTAATTTTGGTGATTTACATCAAGATTTTGAGCACTCCCTCTCTTTTCTGTTTAACTGTAGTAAAGATTTACATGCTTAATTTAGGAAGAAGCAGCATTACATTGTTTGAGGCGCCTAGTGGATAACAAGAAGATATGATGTGCTGAAGCCATTTCTGAAATGAGTCCCCTCTCCTGGACAGGCACAGTGGGTAACAGCGTAGGTGAATCGTTCCATTTACCTTAAGGGAAGCGCTCGTTCAAGTGCCAAGGCTGCCAGCAGTCACTGTGTTTGTATTTGTAGTCTCTTGTGTTCCAAGGCTGGTCTGTTGCGTTTGCTTTTATATTGAAAGAAATGTTTATGTTTTGCTAGGTTACTTTTTCAACTCACCAAGAGAGAAAAAAGAGAAAGTGGGATTTTTTTGTTGTTCTGGTTCGGTTTGGGTTTTTGACTATTATAGGAAAAATAAAGCTAAGAGCCCATACAATCAATATTTTAAAACTTGGTTTTACAGCAAAATGCTTGGAAAGTTTTCCAGAGCATCACTATGCTTTTCATTGTGGTAAAATAATTTTCTCACTTGAAACAACCGCTGACTTAAGACAGAGAGAGCAGCCAAGTAAGACTAATGATTGGACAAAAAAATGATGCTTTGGATATGGAGTTTGTAAGAGAAGAGAGTGCTGTTTCCCTGGTTGATTGGCTTGTCTCAAACAATATAGTTGTTCTTCTGACCATCTCCAACGATACTCTCTGAATATTGCTTACACACCTCAGATTTCTGTGACAGCATTGACTTGCGGTGATTTTGTCCTTCTCATTGCAGCCAGGGACCCTGTCTTGTTGTAAGAAAAGGTATCTTACGTTTTCTGTGGTGTTACGAAGTCCACAGGAATAAGGAATGCAGTAGAAGCTCTACCACTTCAAATCTTGAAATCATGCAATGACATATTTTTAAAGACCTGTTTTAGCCTGGGCTTTACGACTTCACGTTGAGTCATAACCCCACAGTGGGTTGCATAATACGGCACACCCTTGCTGAGAACTGACTCAGGCCAGGCCAGCAGCACAGATATGTGATGGGGCTGGGCTAAGGCAAGACAGATCCGCACGCTCCTGGTGAATCACAGCACGGTAGTTTCTGTCCAGCTTTGGAGAGAGTAAGGAAAATCTCTTTGCAGGTTGCTGGCGTTAAAGCAAAGGGATGGGATGCAGGCACATGCAACAGGAACTCACATCTCTACTAAATCAACAAGTCAAGCAAAAATGTGTTGAAAGAACAAAGACCTGGACTATGTAAGAGGACAGGAAAGAGGATCTTTGCTAACAGTGAAATCTGCAAAGCACAGTGGCAGCTCTAATGGTTTTTAGCTGGGGAGGATCTCAGCAGAAAACTGTGTGTATGCACGTGTGGTGCATATGTCTGCCTATTCACAAGCACATATAATGCAACAAAAAACCAAGAGAACAGTATTGTACGAAACAAGAACAGCATGGGTTATGAAGTTCACTAGTAAAGTGAGAATAATTAGTTAATATATGCAGGAAAACAGAAAAAATGGCCATTACCCAGCAAATAACCTTGTAACTTTCTCCTACAGTTTTCAGGCTTGGCCCCTGCTGCTACATGCCTGTCTCTGGAGAAACCTGTTACAACAGGCACATTGACAGCATGTTTACTGTAAACATTAAATACTTGTCTGAAACTAATTTCTCATGGGGTAAGAAGACAGGCTGCATCCAGAATCGGTAAGCAGCTGAAAGCTAGGAGGGGACAAAGAGGTAGAGCCGATGGTCAGCTTTCATGGAGAGAGGTTACTAGTGCGCCCTGAGTAGCATCTCTGGGTTTGGAGCTGTGTTGTTCAAAGCTGTCGTTGATGACATGGGAAAAGAGGTAACAAAGTTTGTGTGATCTTATTTCAAATCACACAGTAAAACAGCCGATGGTACTGCCAAATGCAAAGTAATATACTGGGGGGGGAAGTAACCCTAATTATCTGGAACAGAACAATTAATTACTACTGCTTTGGAAATAGTGTTTGAAACCACTGTGGATGGTGCTCAGCACTTTTCAAAAAGGCAAGTGAAATGTTGGGAATCATTAAGAGCAAGAACAAAATCATTAAGAGCAGAATCATTAAGAGAAGAACAAAACCGAAAACATCATTATTGTGATTCTGTGATTCTGTGATTATGTGTTTGTATATACTATACCCACATGCTGAATGATGCTGACAGTTCTACTAATTCAATCCAAGAAAAGAACATGGAATTATTTGAAAAATTATAAAGACCAACAAGAAGGATCGACAACATGGAAAGGCACTCATCTTACATGAGATTAAATAAAAGTCCATAATGCCCTAGTGAGGCCCCATCTGGAGTACTCTGTCCAGTTCTGGGCTCCCCACTTCAAGAAAGATGAGGATCTGCTGGAGAGAGTCCAGCGGAGGGCTACAAAGATGATGAGGGGGCTGGAGCACCTCTCCTGTGAGGAGAGGCTGAGGGAGCTGGGCTGGTTCAGCCTGAAAAGAGAAGGCTGCGAGGGGACCTAATATATGCTTATAAACATCTCAAGGGTGGGTGTCAGGAGGATGGGGCCAAACTCTTCTCAGCGGTGCCCAGCGACAGGACAAGTGGCAATGGGCACAAACTGAAGCAGAGGAAGTTCCAGCTGAACATGAGGAAGAACAACTTCCCTCTGAGGGTGATGGAGCCCTGGAATAGGCTGCCCAGAGAGGTTGTGGAGTCTCCTTCTCTGGAGATATTCAAGACCCATCTGGACAAGGTCCTGTGCAGCCTGCTGTAATGACCCTGCTTCGGCAGGGAGGTTGGACTAGATGACCCACAGAGGTCCCTTCCAACCCTGACCATTCCGTGATTCTGTGATTCTGTAAAACTAGGGCTCTTCAGCTTGAAAATAAGATGAGTGATGGGAGAGATACAGGCAGGAACATGATGGAGGAAGGAGAAGATGGAATAATTACTTGCTCCAATAAGTGTCAGAAGCCAAGGGAGAAACCAGGGGCTCAACTGATAGTTTTCGTCGATTACACTGTTTTCCAGATGCCTGCTCTTGGTCACTGCTGGAGGCAGAATGTTGGGTAAAATTGATTGTTTGATCAGATCCAGTATGTCTACTGCGGTGTTCTTGAGCTATGTTTTTTAAATCTTGCGTTGCCTAATTCGTCTGTGTGGCTGCCTTCATGTATATCTGTGCATCTGGGGGGACGGCCAGAGTACAGTGAGATGCCAAGGAAGGTCACATTAGAATAGGCTGTTTTAAGGCAGAATCTCATGACTTTTTGAGAGCACTCTTAGTAAATGCAGCTAAAATGCATAATAAATTACCAGTCCGATGATGACCTTAACCAGCGATATGAAATATGTATAAGCAATATTTCCATGTCTGTTCTGTGAGCTTGTAAAGGACAAATTTGCACTTCTTTTTTTAGAAAGTATCATTCTGTGGAAGCAGAGCGGCTGAAAATCACCATCTCCATAATTTTCACGTTTCCTGCTCTCTGCTACTGCCCCTGTAAGGACATAATCAGTCACTTGGTCCTGATGCTGCCCAGCTCATTTTCATACTTCGGCAGCATCGCTGTTCCCTTAATTGTCATGGTAACAGATGGTTTTGGTTACTTAATTACCTAGAACTATTTTAACATTACATGACGAGGAAGGGCCACGAAAGAAGCAGTTACGAAAACATACCTTGTTTCGATGATCTCCTGATGTGTTCCTGGGGACCAATACTTGTGGACCTAACACTTTCTTTTCAAAAGACAGATTTTTGAACAAAAATTTGTACTTCCTCAAAAAAAAGGGTTAGAAGAAAAATAAGATATGGAATTACAGATTTTTGTTCATCTTTCTCAGATGTATAATTGATCTGCTTCTTACAAATTAGGGGCTATGATTCGAAACAGACTTAGAATTTATAACATAGATATAATAATAATAATACCTTTGGTCTGAAAAGTCCCAAACTATCAATCAAGCATAAATTATCCATAATAACAATCACATTATGCAAAGCAAGGGCCTACATTATTTGTGCAAATCTAATAGTGTTCGTATGATTAGGAAATCTGGAGTATGTGCATGATACAACCAAAAGCATGTTGTTAGCAATAAAAACAGAAAATAAGCACTTTTATTCTACACTGCTAAATAACTGGAATATTTGTCGTATTTGCTAACATACTAATTAGATTCTTTTTTAAAAGGTTTATCTCAGGTTTTCCTTAAAAGTCTATCCTTTTTACTGTCGTATTTAGCACTGTGTTGGCCAACAAAAGGAAGGTATTTGGAAAAGCAGTATGCCTTAATATAAGCACAGATGTCATCATGCACAGAGCATCAGTGCTACACGTTTCTGAGAATTCACCACTGTCTTTTGATTCAATTCAGACAGATTTAAATTTCATTAATTTCGTTGTCAACTTGGGAATGTAGCCCTTTCAATCTCAACTTGTTTTCCTAATTATCAGGGTTTGTTTTTTGAAAAGAGCACCCCTTACTGGTATTAAATACAGCTAATCTGTTTGGGAAAATATTTTGATATGCTATCACCTGCTGAATACATAGCTCCTTGAGCAGAAAGCAGCATGGTGTTTTTTTCTAACAAACCAAAGATTCTGTTACTGATAATCAGTGATTATTCTAAGGAAAAGTTAATCTCTTAACAAAGACACCGACATCAGAAAAAACCCTCAGAAAAGGAAAGGTCTTGGGCTCTGGCTATACGTCCCTGGAGTGATAAGCACGTGATCTCCTTGGCGTAATTTCCACTACGCAAATCAATTTATCTAGCTGCAGGTTCTGCCAAAGGTGCCCTAGCAGGGCTCGCCGCGGCAGTTTAAGGTGCCGTTAGCCGTTTGTCCACCCTCACACCAGGGACGGGAGGATGCAGTAAGGGACCAGACCCAGCTGGCACAGCTCGCAGTCTGGGGAGGTATCTCGGCTTCACCTCCAGAAGCTGATGGATGCAAGTGCGAGCTGCAAGGGCTGGAAATAGCTTCTTGTACCGACTGTGCTGTAAGGGCAGTCATGCCTGAGGAGGAGGTGGGAGAGACAGCTTTTTTGTATTATTTTTTCGGTGTGAGCCTTGCCTCCGAGCAGCAGGTTGGCGGCAGCCCCCGCGCCGGAGGAGCTCACGCAGCCCCGGTTTGAGTGGCTGTGTCCTCCGGAGCAGACGCGAGCACTGCTGCGAGGGGAAGACGCGGCCGGAGAGACGAGAGCGTTAGCGAATACCAAGACACAAGACGGGGGGGGGAAAGTTGCATTCTCTCCATAGTGTGAGAGTGCCGGGACTGTGGCGCTGAATCAAAAATTAGATAAACCGCAGCGCGACTTTATCGAAGGTAAAGGGTATTAACCTCGCTCGTCTGCTTTCTCTGGGAAGCGAACCGGGTCTCTAGGAGAGAAAGGCCGCGGGGAGGGGCACCCGGGCAGGGCAGGGCGGCTCCCGCCGCAGCCAGCGACGGCGGAACCCAAAATGGCCGCGGGCGGGGCGGCGCGGAGCTCAGCGCCGGGAGGGGGCCTGGCCCCCGAGGCGGAGGCCGGGTCACCGCCGCCCGCCCCCTCGCCCTGCGCCCGCCTTCCGCCGCCTGCCCTGAGAAGCGCGGCGGCGGCGGG
>Ga0065711_1010251_pt1 | contig 18160 bp, 16 predicted proteins | sample Hoacrofraction12_FD_59098 | JGI IMG/M metagenome (GOLD analysis project Ga0065711, IMG submission 59098) | Hoatzin crop microbial communities from Cojedes, Venezuela - Epithelial fraction 12 v2 (version 2) | ecosystem: Host-associated > Birds > Digestive system > Esophagus > Crop | place... | reverse complement strand
GGGTAAGCACCCTTCTGACTAAGCATAAAACCATCTGGAAACTGCAAGGAGCAAAAGAAGCAAGTGGAGCTTTTGCGATCCCAGAGCAGAGAGGGTGGTGGGGCAGCCCCAGAGCCCTACATACCTGCAGCGTCTCTGTGTCCAGTTCTTGCCTCTTTAACTCCAGCTGTGTCAACTGCAATAACTCTGTTTCTATTAATTTAATCTAAACAGAAGATGAAACATTTTTTACTGACATTTGAAATGACTTTAATTTATGCTCTTTTAAAATGCTAACTGGTCTAACTGCTGCCCTGGGAGGGACGGCACTGCAGAGCCGCCCTGAAGTTTGAGGAACCTGCTCATGCCCTTCCGTGATGCATGCTCTCCAGGTCGCTCTTCGTCTTTTGCCCGAGGAGCTGCGTCCCCAGCTCTCTAACTGTCTCTCTACTCTAAACACCTTCTGTTCAAGTCTAGAAGCACATTGCAACCAGGCTGTGCAGCCGCTCTGGAAGGCAGCAACCGACTGTCGAAGTCCTCCTAGCACCACCGCTCAAACTGCCGATGAGCCGGGGCAGGGCCCTGGTTTCTACATGCTCCAGCATCTCCCGTAACGACACGTGCTCTGCCAGGTGGGGCAACTGAGACACAGAGAGGTGAAGTGAGTTGCCCAAGATCCACAGCAAAGCCAAGATGAGAGCCCAGCTCACCTATCTGCCAGGCCACCTACCATCCCCAGGCCACGCTGCCTAGTGTGTGCCGCTGACCATGGAATTCCTGCCAACATCGGGGCTCCCGCCCCTTCGCTGCCTGTGCGGGATGCTGGTGGGCTGGGCTGGATTTCAGCAGCAAAAGGTCCAGCCGTGGTATCAAGGAACAAAATCCCTTTGTTTACAGAGCAAGTGTCAGCAAACTGCAGGGCTCTTATTGATGAACTCAAGCAACGGAGAGTTGCTAGACTCATCTCCTGGATTGCCCATGCACAATCCATAGGCTTCTAGCAGAGATTTGTCACTGAGCAACTCCATACATCCAAGCTCTCAAGCTTATCCACCACTTTTCTGCTAGTGTCAGGTCAGGAGAGGCAAGATTCTGGGGCAGCGTGTGAGACACCAGCCACCCATCTTTGCGCATCAACCCCCGCTACTTTCCCATCTTGGTGCATCAACCACCACTCTTTTCTCCACCAGCTCTTGCTCTTCCCCCCAACTATCGCATTGCACCTACTGCAGAATGGAGCTCAGAAAGGCAGGCTGAGAATGGGAAAGAAAAGGTGAACTTATGGCTCAAGGTGCAGTTCTGATGTGCTGGATGGAGATGCAGTGGACTCATGTGGAAACAGCAGCCCTGCTAAGGACACAACCCGCAGGAAATTGCAGTTGCAATTGCAGATCACCCCCACAGAGCCAACGCAGGTCTGTCCTCTGGTGACCACTCTCTAGCACTTCATCCACGCTGGTGCTGAGAAGACAGAAGCAATGGCAATTCCACTACTTCCACGAATCTAAAACCTGCACTGACACTCCCTCCTATGGAGCTGGGAGCCTGCAGCTTAACCAGCACTGCCCAACGCTTTGTTACAGAGCTCTTAGCAACACAAGAGCTCTTCCTTTCCTCCAGACCCTGCTCTGTGCTCACAGCGCTCTGATCTTCCTCACAAGTGCCTCATCGAATGGCAGTGTGAGCTGCATAGCTGGTGGCTCTTTCCTCTGTTGCCGACTCACCTGGTTCCTGATCTGCCTGTGCATAAGATCCTTCTTCACTTGGAGAGCTTCAAAGGCAGCTTTCTGCATCTCAATCTAAGGGACAGGCAAAATGCTGCTGAAAATGAGGTGGCTGATGCAGCTGTAAACAGGCTAAGAAACCCTGTTACCCTGCAGTGACTCATTTACAAGGACCAGAACAGTGCTTACTCTGCACAACAGTGTCCTCATCACTGCATGACCTAGATCCCACAGTCCCAAAGGGTAAAACCCACTTCACAGACAGACACAGAAGATATATTCATGTTTCTCAAACACACATATTAAATGCTCTGCATGAACCCCACCTCTCATCTTCAGCAGCACTGAGCACTCAGGCTGCGCATGGCTGCCCAGCACTTCTGAAACACGAGCTGCAGAGGTCTCAGGTTCAAAATGAGGTATTCAATAGGAGCAGAGGCTTTGAAAACGCTTCCTGTGGGCAGCTTGCCCCAGGTCACCCAGGAAACCCACCAAAAAGACAGGACTTCTGTCTCCAAACCCTCTCTATTAATCGTCAGACCAGTTTTGCTTCCCATGGTCTGTGCTGCTGTTCTTTCTGAAAATTTGCTGTCTAGTTAAAAAATAAATATACTTTTCTTTCAACCACCCAAGTCAGTTCATTAGAACACCAGAGATTCTCAAAGTTTAGCACGGCGTCCTATAAAATAACTTCTGCGCACAGCCCAGCCCTGTTGCTCCTGTGATCCATCCTCACTCCTGCTTTCCCAAGCGGCTGCCTTCCCTCGACCCCCCCGCAAGCAGTTTGCTCCCTCGCCTACCTGCTGCAAGATCTGGCTGACAGCCTTGTTCTGATCCAGCTGTTGCCAAGCCAGGATTTGCTGGAACTTCTGGTCCATCTCAGCTAGGCTGCAAGAAGATGGATTTGTCATGGAGTTACTGCTGGGCCTGAGACTCTTGATGCAAACAAGAGGAAAAGTGGGCAACAGGGAATCCAGGAATGGAGAAATTTGTTACTGGACAAGGGTAACTGAAGGCTGACAGCTCTAAGACCTCCTTCCCTGCACCAAACCAAACCTGCACCACAGACCAGGCCAGAGCAGAGGCAGGTCCTACCAGAGGCAGGACCGGACACCGCACTTGCAGGCAGGACCACGTCTGCCCACTGCGCTCTGCTGGGGCAGGTCACAGGCACACAAGGTTGTTTCTGTTCAGTGCCAGATGCTGCCAGCTCAAAATATCTCACCTTCTTGTAAATAAAGAGAGGCAGAATGCTCTCCGTACTTACAGCAATGCAACCAGTCCTACGTATATACAAACAGCATCCTTGAGACAACCCTGGGAGGTGAGGAAAGGAGCCAGAGCTAGAGCTTGGCACTGAACAGGCTAATGAAAGATGAAGATGACCACTCTAATTTCATCCTCTGTATTTAGCAAAATTTATAAAGTAAAATAAACAGTGTAAAAAAGTGACAGTTCATCCAAAGTATGATTAACGTGTATTTTTGTGGTTAGAAGGCAGTTCCTTTAATCAGTTTCTCTAAATCGCGTTGTCACCTGCCCTTACGCAGCTGTCCTGCTGCACTCCAGCAGCTGCAGGGGTTCCTGGGTGCAAGTACGGGAATCACACGGGGACTTTACAACAGTACCACGAGCCCCAGAGATCTCCCACGGTACCTGGAGCAGGCCTGGTTGACAAGGTCTTGCCGACGAGACTCGTAGGTCATTTGGATGAGCTTGTTCTTGTAGGTCTCAGCCAGCATTTGCTGCATGGCAGCTAGGAGACAGAAGTGCTGTCAGTCCGCGTCAGAAGGGTGTCTAGAACAGGCGCTCGCCTACCACTGCTGCTACAATCACTTGCAATTAACAGTGCCTTCTCTCTCAGTTCCAACCTGCCCTTTTTTCCTCCATTTCATTCATTTCAGAGCAGAATCATTCAGCTGCAAGAATCGTAGTTATTTCTTGGGAAATTAGCCAAGCAAATGCCACTCTGCCTGTGCTTGCATCTCTTCAGTGCTCAGAGGAGCCCGGTCACTGTCTACTGACCCTCAGACACGCTGGAGCTCTGCCCGTCCCACTGCGAGTAACCCATCCTCGGGGTGACAACACACACCCCGCTTCCCTTGCAGCCCCAGCAGATCTGTTCACGGTCATCGTGAGCAGAACAGGCTCCCTAATACCATTCTTGTTTGCCCTGGGCCTCCTGCCTCATGAACCTGATATCATTTAACACGTTTGGCACCTCTGAAACACGAAGCACTTTGTGTGCTTATATCCAGGCTCACAAACTCCTTGTGCAGCACGCTGCAGCTACACAGGAGCACAGCTCGCACCTCAGGGAGAACCGGCAGCGAGCTGACAGTGGAAGCAGTGAATAATCCACGGTACGCGCGTGATGCTACGCCCTGCAGCTCTGCCCCACCACCCCAAGCAACACAGCAAGTATGTGTGCGTGACTGACCATCTGCCACGTGGCTGTCACCTATTCAGCGCATCTCCAGAGGAACCAGGTCCTTCTTGCACTTTACCACCCCACATAGTTGTCTGGACTTACAGGCCACTTCCCTTCTGCGTAGATGCTCCGTCTCCTCCTGTGTTATTGCCATCAGCTGTTCCATCCTGATTCTGCCAAACAAACAAGAACAATTCAGCCACCGCTCCTTCAAACAGGCACTGTCTCGCTTCTCCTCCATCCACCCAGCGCAGAGCCCAAAGGCTGGGCAGATCACCCTGCCACCTGCCCACAGAAGCCATGTGCTTGTCAGAAACAAAAATATCCGTTTCTTCCAGGTAAGGAACCTCTAAGTCTATGGGAGACAACATAAATTTCGCTCATAACCACAGGGACAATTGCTTCCTAGACTGGAAAGCTGATCTTTCTGAGAAACAGAACACCTATGCAACGTGCATACACTCTCATCAAACACAGTGCCAGTCCCTTTTCTTGTTTTCTTTTCTCCTGAGCCTTGACAAGCACTTTAAAGCTGACCTACGTGAGCAGTGCCGCTGACAGCAGCAGCCTGGCCTCCATCCCCACCTCCCCTGTCCCAATCCCAGCACAAATACACACACGATGCCACTTAACAGCTCAGGAACCGGTGTGGGTGGAAAACTATGAGACATACAAAGGGACTATTTTTCAGGCAGGTCAGCCCCCCATCCAGTTTACTGTGCCACAGCCCAAACAGTTGGCTGAAGAAAGGGGGCAGCATACAGGCAGGGGAGGGCTGGGGACAACCACTTTCCGTGGCAAAGCCAGCTCAAAGCGTTGGCTGAGAGGCAGCATTGCTCTCAGTGTACACAGCCTGTACACATTTCTGGACCATCTTCATAAATGTCTTGCTTCCCAACAGACGTAGGATTTCCGCTGGTCCTTGTGGAATACAAGGGTTTGCTCCCAAACACCTTAGCTAGGGCCATTCAGAGACTAAAAAGAGGTAAAATCAGCATCCCTTTGGGTTTGCCAGACTGGGTAAGACCAGGTACATCTAGCCCAGTGCCTTGCCTCCAGCAGTGACCAGAACCATGTATGAGATGAACTTCTCCTGACTTTAGGTGGCTTCAGACTGGAGGCTCTGAAAGGAAGGTCCCAGCCCTCTTCCCAGATTCTTGCCCCTTTTCCAGAAGAGCTTATTTCAAGGAGACTCACCTCTCATTCTCCAGGGATTTCAGAATGTCTGAACTTTGTTTTTGCCTAAAAAGAAATAAAACAAGAGGTATCATCAAGCCGAGGAGGACATCCTACTCCCCCAGAGGGCAGAAAACAACTTTGCTTCTCATGTATAGAAGAGCAGCCTTAAGCAGGCTGGTAACCTCACGTCAGCACCAGCCCAGCAGCAGATGCAGCAGGTACCTAAGAACCAGTGTTCAAATATGCACCTTCCATGAGGAATTCAATTTTTTTCCCCAGCACTGCAAAACTGCAAGAGCACGCATATGTGCGAAGCAATTTTTTCAGGTGCCAAATTCCACTGCCGTTAAATGGGACTTTGGCAGTTCAACAACTAAGGCACCGCCTAGCAACACTGATCCTGACCAGTGCCCTAACACTCAGAAAGGGTAAAATAAACCACTCAGAATGGGGCAAAGTAACACGTGCTCTTGAGGGACGGAGATCACTGCAAGACACCCTGGGACTCTACCTCTGGTTGTCCTCCAGCAGCTTCTGGATACGGCTGGCAATGCCCTGCTCCGCTTGCTTCAGCTGCTGCAGCAGCTTCTGGCGCTCGTCTTCCAAATAGCGCTGGTGCTTTGTCAGACCCTTCTCCAGCCTCATCTGGTCCTAGGCCACAGCAAGAGAGAACCAAAGGAGAACGTGGCCAGTTTACAAAACGCAGTGTCTCATACAGGGCTTGCCCAGAGTAGACCTACCTCTCTCACTGTCTGCAGTATCTCATCCTTCTGACTGTTGATCTGCTGCACAAGCAGAGCATGTTCTCTTTGCCCCACGTTCAGGCGCCGCTCAAATTCCAGCTTCTCCTGCATTTTTTTTTCCTGCGAGGAATAAGAAGAAAGACGAATGCCAGAAATCAGTTGAGTGCTGGCTCTGCTCCTTCCCAAGCAAGAGCAAATTCTGGCAAAAGATGTAAAACAAGGCACAGTAATCCCCTCAACTATAAGAGAGCAAGCCAAATGGCAAAACAGGAGGCTTGACTAGGGGTGGAAATGTTCTCTCCCTAGGAACTCAAAAATTGTGAAGCAGAAGCTGCTGCTCTGTTTACCGCAGTCCCCAAACCCCCCACAACTCCTTCCACAGTCATGAAGCTGAGGTGCATCAACCCATACAACTGAAACAGCCAATACAAACACCCGGATGGAAGCCCAAAATTAAGGTTGTGTTCAATTCCAGATGACAAGAGGACTTCCTTGTCTGAAGACCACAGAGTGAAGGAAGCAGCCAGCTACGAGCAGCCCTAGGCAAGGGTGAACTGCACGACAGGAGCTTCTGATTACTTCAAAGTGAGCCTCGCACAGAGGAAGAGACAAAGACCAGCAAAATTAAAAGAAGAGCAAACCAAAAATGCAGCGAGGTGAGGGGAATGGAAGAAAGAAACAAGGAATGCTAGGAGAGAGCAGGAATGGCGGCACTATGAGCCAATGGGCCAAGGTAGGCTTCACGGAGTGGCTGGAGTTCGGGGCAGGGATGTACTGCGCAGTCTGTGCACGGATTGCTCACACACGTCTGCCCAATGCATGCAAAAAACAAAGTGAGCTTTCTGCACAGAGAGGCAAGAAAAAAGCCACCTGGTGCGAAAGCCCCCGGATCCAACTCTGCAGACACGGACCGATTTAAACTGGAACTGCTCGCTCACAAGAGAGCCTGCAGCTCATGGGCTGTGTGTGTCAGACGAGTCAGTCACAGATTCCCCCAGCTCCCACTTGTCTTCTGCAGTGGGGAGCGAGCAGCTCTGGAGGGCGTTTCTGCAAGAACTCAGTTCTCAAAACGTCCAGTTTTGGCTGAGAAACTGGATATAGGGAGGGAAAGCAAGAAAAAAAAGTGGAGCTATTGTGCAGACATAGCATTTGCAGGCGTCCATCCTTACCTTCCTCTTCTCATAATCCAAGAATCTGTTCTGAAAAATAAGCAATTATCAGCAGACATTTATTCCCAGGAGCAGGTTTTTTTACATTTTATTAGACCACATTATATCTTCCCCTAACTAAGTAAAGACATCCACCAAAACCACAAGAAGATTAACGCAGCCGCAAAGTCCTGTCGTCCATGCTTCTCCAGAGTCAAAGGAACCCACACTCTACTTGCCCACCAGCATGGGAATTAGCACAGCTTATCGTAACTACATGCCTAGCCTCACTTTCCCACGCAGGGCTGAACATGTCTAGTACTTGGCTGGGAATCACAAGGTTCTTCCGCAGCCTGCTGCCCCCCCANAAACCGTGTGTGTTACCATGAGGCACACCCCATGTCACACTGTCACCCCTGTCCCTTGACTGCATCATGGCTTTCAAGGACAGAGACAGTCCTTTGCGATGTGTCCTCCAGGAGCCAGCAGTGGTACCACCACCCCCAGCTCTCAGCAGGGAGAGGAGCCACCCACACCCACAGTGCTGTGCCTGCTTCTGGGCACTGATGCTCTCTGGATCCCAAAAGTCATGTCTCATGGGGGGCAAGGTGATGAGCGATGACGTGCTAAGTGCTGTGAGATCCGTTGACGGAGCGAAGAGAGAAATTCAAACCCCTTTCACACAACTTCAGACACAGTGGAGCCTCACCTGCCACTTGCTCTCCTCCTCCAAGTACTTATGCACTGCCTTGTCCACCCCATCCACTGATGTTCCTCCTCCATCACTCTCCAGCAAGGGGAGTAGATACTGCGAGGGAGGGTAATAAGCAATTCCACACTCTGGAAGGTATCAGACACAAAACAAGAACATTTGGTGCTTAAAGACCTCCTTGGCAGCACGGCTGAGGGCTGGCTGCTGAGTGAGACTGTTCCCAGCTGTGCTCCCTCTGCCCATGCACAGACGAGCACCCGAGGGAGCTCCTCCAGCTCAGGCAGGCTTAGCGACAAGAAGCTGTGGAGGAGAAAGGGCCACCCCATCCCCACCAGCAAGACAAGTAAAGCTACCTGCTCAGAGAAACGCTTCCTTCACACGGGGACGGGCAAGTTGACTTTTGCAGGGCTGCAAATGTTACTGCCCATATTAAAATAAGTTCTGACTGTCCTTTTATTTCGGGGATTAGCACAACCTCTGGCAAGGCACTTCCTCTGCCTAAAACTTCTACCAAACCTTCCTGCCTGTATTAAACACTGTGTTTACAAATTCACAGTAAATCATCTCTGTCCTCTGAGTTTTCCAACTGGTTTCATCTTTCTCTTAGCAAATCATCAGTCTGCAACCCCCAAGTCCTTTCTCACAGAGAATGAGGGTAGAAGGGACCTTGAGTGACTCCCGAGTCCTATCTCCTTGTCCCACGGCAGCTGTATCTGGACCATGCCTAACTCTCCCACTGGAGAAAACACAAATGAGAAAACAAAACCACAGGGAGATGCACTGTCTTCTTACTGTCACTCAGTCAACATCTGACTCATCTCTTCTGATGTTTTAACAAATCCACTATAAACTTCAGTGTGACAGCAAGAAGCAAGTCTCAAAGGGGGACTCCTGTTCCTCTGTCTGCCAGCAAAGACACATAACTCAGTGACCAGCCTGCCATGCACACAGAGCATCAGGAACTACCCCAAGCAGAGCCAACCCGATGTTCACCCTTTCTGAACGCAATCTTTGAACACACCACAGTGCCTGCTGAGGGCACAGCACAGTCCCCCAGCTACTCAGACTCTTCTTGCTTACCTTTGCAGAGGAACTGCTGAATGGACTCTGTACCTGCACTGCAAATATCAGGTGATGGGTAGGTCATGGAAGCAGCATCCAAGGTCAGCGTCTCCAAAAGAGAACACACAGAGCTGCAGGTTATTCTGATGGCCCAGCCAGAATCCAGCCACAGTTATCCCTGCAGCTCCCCAAAATTTCACTTACAGAGTGGTAACTTCCTGTCACCCTAAATCCTGACATAAATATGAGGTCGTATCGAATTTCTGCTGGGTGTTTGACACCTTTCAGAGGCGACTCCACTGTCCCTTATTTCGGAGCTTCTGAGCTGGCCCTTCAGTGGAACATCCCCCTCACGCAGACGTGTCTACTTTGTGTTTAAGTACAGGAGGCCACGGTACTTCTCAACAACAGAAATCTTCTACTACATTTTAGTGTGCTGCTGGAGCCCTTAAGCATGATGTATGGAAGGGACAGTGACACAAAGGGCACAGAGAGAAGAGTACCACCATAACGAATGAGTGGAAGGACCACTTGCTGGTTTGTCTTACTGTGGCCACCAAAACAGCCCAATTTTGCCTCCTGTAGAGAAGGGCTTAGCAGGAAGGCCTGGAGAGGACACACTTCATCAAGCACAGGGGAGCAAGGTGCACAGATCTCTCATCTCAAAGACTGCCTACACCAGAAGCGAAGCCTAATGTTGTGTGTTCAAGACAGGAGAGGATTTATTCACATCCTCCATGCTGGTGGCTGAGTCAGCCCTGTTGCCTGACATTTTGCACAGTTTAGTACTGACAAGTTTGGCAGTCAGAAGGTAACACATCCTTTAAAACCTTGATGCTTGTCCCATTTGAATGTGCACTCCAGGGAGCCAGAAACCTACGGAGGCTGACAATGAGTCAGAGATCTGTCACGGCAACGGAGGAAAAAACCTCATTGGAAAGATCCCATCTGCTCATTTCGAATCACCTTTGGTGGAAAGCAGCTGATTCAACCTGAGCCCACAGGCACAGTTCGTGCTGTCAGAGAGACAGCCCTGGCAGAAAATGCCGGGGTGCTCACTCCCTGTGGATTACTTTTGTCATGATTAAGCCATGGCAAAAAGTGACCAGAAAAGATCAAAGCAGGAAGGGTACGCAAAAGCTATTTGGGACACCATCAACTGCGTATAGCTTTGTTACAATCCCCCACAGTGGGTCCTGCCCAAGGCCTAAAGATTCACTTTCTATGCTAAATTTCTTATTGTATTGAGCAAGTAGGAAGAGAAGCAGCCTGCAGCAGAATAAACAGCCTGAGAAGGGGAGAGACAGACACGGCTGGCTGGGTGCGTACCTCCAGCGTGCGGATGTGGGCCAGCACCCGCGGCAGCTCTTGCAGCACGTTCTCACTGATATCCAGAGTGCGCAAACTCCGCAAGCCGCTCACGGTAGCAGGCAGCTCCTTCAGCTTGTTACCTAGAGAGAGAGAAAAGCCATTTAGTACCATGTAACATTTTCAGAGCAGGACCCAGCAAGTTCCTCTGCTGGAACACCAAGCCATAATCCTACGTACAACTCATGTTTTATTCTGTACTACAGGGATGGGGCTGTCATGGGTCACAGGAGGACACCAAAGGCTGCCATTGCCCACCAAGGCAAATGGGGATCAAGACCTACTTGCACCCAGCCCCAGCAGAGGTTCCTCATGTCGAAATGACCTTCTCAGCTGAGGTCACTGCTGCAGGCTGGATCTGTGCTCTTTATCGGGAGAATATCATAACATGGAGTCTTCTTCCCTCTGGTGTAAGTACCAGAGATGGGAGAAAGGGGGAGTGTGGGACTGAGCATCTAGGGGTCAGAGGCCAGGTGCTGCAGACAGATACAGCAGTGAACTGAGCCGTACTTCCAAGTTCCTCGCCCTCCATTTCCTTCTGTTTCAGCAGCAGCTCCCTGTAACAGTCTCCTTTTTCTCCCAGCTTTATGGCACTGTGTATCTGGAAAACTCCCAGGAGTCGTGAAAAGAGCTATGGTTGTGACCTGTGTCTCAGGGCTGTGCAAACCTGGTGAGGTTACACTTGTTCCCAGGACCGAGCTCCGGGTGTCGGGGGACTTGCTCTGTAACTCAGTTTCTCCGGGCTGCCCGCTCTGCTTGCTTTACTGAACTGCTTCTGCCAAAGACCTATTATTTTCTTACGCTTGAATCTGCATAGACAGATTTCTTAGGTTGGTCTAAATCATTATCCAGGGCTGGGACTCCTCTTGCAGGGCACGCACAGCGCTCCCAGCTTGAGGTGGGTCTCATGGTCCCAGAGGAAGACGTGTCTCCAGCCCACTCAGCACTCCTCGCTGCAGGACTGAGGCAGCTGGGGCTCTGAAACGCTGCCCGCGTGCAGGCACCCAAGTAAGCTTTCAGCTGCTGAGCGCGGGCACGACGACCCAACAACCTCTCCTTCAAGAAAAGGCAACGGGCTGAATGAAAACACCATACGGAACAAGTTTGACCCATTTTCTGCTTAGATGATTTCTGCTGCCTTGCCAACTATTTGAAATCAAGTCTCTCTTGTGCTCTTCCTTAGCATTCATAGTGTAAACCATTTGGTGCTTGCCTTGGTTGAAAGGAATAATTACTAATGCCGCTCAACATGACCCAGATAATAAATGGCGCTTTGCCCAGAGCACCGACCAGAAACATGTGCCATACCTTTCACACTGAGCATCTGGAGCTGGGCAAGGTCTCCTATAGATTGTGGAAGACATTTTATAAGATTCCTTTCAAGGTTTAGGACCTAAGGTATTAACAGAAAATATATTCAAGATATTCTTTATACAAGTCTCAAGTCTTCTACATGTCTATGCTGTTGGGACTCCTTTCAGGCTCCTTTCAGAAGCACAACTTGAAATTGGTTTTAGACAACAATTTCCGGGTTAAAAAAACCATTATTTTCCAGAAGCCCTGGATACAGGGTACGTGCAGATACCACATGCTATGAGAAACCCTATTCGCAGCCAGCAGCAGCAGTAGGTGCTGAACCCAGATGCAGGCACTGGGAAGCAGAGTGTCCCCCCCACCCCGGCTCCCATAGGGAAGCAGTGATGGAACCAAAAGCTGTACCCCGGGCAGAGGGGACCCTCAGTGTGCACTATGACACGCTGCGCAGAGTTCCCAACATAATCACACCAGGGAGAATGGTAAAACCTGAATATTTTGGGAAATCAGTGGGACTGGAAGCTCCAGCTCTGCTGGCTCACAGCACTTGCTTGGCAGTGTGAGCCATGTGGACTGACAGCCCTTGCACTGCGCTGGGTCTATACAATTCAGCACGCCTGCTCTCCTCCTGCTCTCCCTCTCCATCAAGCCAGTTCAACAGTGACAGTCCAGTCAATGAGACAGATCTGACATTCTGAAGACCATAATTTACATTATGATTAATTAAAAGCAAATAGCAGTAACTCCATATTCATGCTGTCCTTCACAGACAAGTGGGATGCAGCTGCAAATCTTTTACCTGAAGAGATGTCAGTTGACCAATATCAGCAGGAAGCGATGCCAGCTGATTGTCATGAAGGTCTAGAACCTGAAAGGGCAGATGATTTCATCAAACAAGGCTAGGAAAAAAAGTCGCAGTGCAAGAATGAAAGGTCATGAATTATCTAGCAAAGAAAATTACTTCCCTTCCAATGGGGCTTTGAAAAGCTGCTTAAGTTTTCAAGGAGACGTAGGCACTTAATTCTTCCAGGTCGTTTGAAAACTCAAGCCTCTACACATCAACAAACAAACAATATACTAGGGAGAGCAGTGACACCAAGGGAGCTGTTCCCAAAACTGGATAAATCATCTCCATGGAGCCAGCCTGGCAGAAAACGACATTTTCTGCAGGATCAGTGAGCTGAACTGCTCCATGGAAGCTGAACTGCCCAAACACCAGCGCTGACACAGGGAGAGGGCAGGACTATGCCTGAAGACCTCCCTCCATGGGGAGAAGTGAGCTGCTGGAATGACTCTGCCTCTTGCGGAACCGCAGCATGAGGGTGGTGGAGCTGAAAGCTCTCAGCATTTATAGGACAGGTACGGTGATGCAGCCCCTTCACCAGTTTCACTCACGTTCAAATGACCCCCTGGCGCAGAAGAGAGATGGATCTACCCTACAACACACTCAGCCCTGACTGACCACCATCGTGAGAGCCTGTTGAGGGGGGAAGTGTCGGACTATGAAAAGGATAAATGAGTCCTGGGACTGACTATGATTTTACACAAACCACTCCGTGACCGCTGTCTACCTGGGAGGTAAACCTAGGAAAGGCAGGTTTCACACCTTGTTACCAGTTCTTGGCAAAGACAGTCAGACAGAAGGGATTTATTTGGGCTAGCGTGTTTTAATACAGCTAGAATGCAAGGAAAATAGGCTGCAAATTAACTGCTAAGAATCACAATTACCTTCACAGTTATGAGACTCAAGAGGCTGCAAGACTTTGGAACTAAAGATGTCAGATTATTCGTATGAATAATCAGCACCTGGTGAAGAAAAATCCCATTGAAACATGAACACAAGAGACACTGCTGTGTAGAACAAGCGCATTTGTTGAGATTTAATTGCGGAGGCTGTACAAGAGCTCAATATCTTACTCAGTATCGTATAAAATATTAAAATAGTAAATGGATTTTCATAGAAAGTCAAATATTTAACAGGAGATCAAAACAAGAGTCTAGTTTCTTACATGAGAAATATCATTCAATAGGCTGAAACAGAAACAACCAGCGCATCTTTCATGACAGAAGTTAGCTCTCAAGCACGCAGACACAATTAGTCCTACCCAAACTGCTCTCTATGTAGTGTCATACAACTGGCCAAACTCATTACAAGCAAACTTGTTCTGAAGGAACATATAAACATCCGGACGGTCATTTCAAACACAACAATAATACTCAAGCATAATAACAGAACAATCTGATATAGAATTTCTGATTGCAACATTACCTTTTTTTGCAAGACTTTACAAGTTGCAAAGGCCCCATAAGGAACCTAAAACCAAAAAATAGTCATGTCAGATGTCTCAAGATATTACCTTTGTAAGCACTTCTACGGTATGCACCTGTAAAGTATGAATAACCAACTTTAATGAAAACACAAGTGATAATTAAAATTACCAGCCCCTGGTTTTGGCCAACACTTCCCAGTTAGCTTCCAATTAAACAGCCTGCAATGGCTCGCCACAGCATGATGGTGTCGTTCATAGCACAGAACGGACTGAGGTTCAGGCAGAAGTTCATGTCTCGAGTGATTTAATATTCAGCATGCAGATTACTCAAGAGTTCAGGCAGATTTTCAGTTAGTCATCATACAAATTACGGTTTTGCAACCTGGGCAAACACGCTGCAGTGGGCTAAATGAGAAAGGTGAGCAACAGGCAGGACTGAGTGTCCTCGTGTGTGCTAGACTCTGCAGAATAGGGGCAGTCAGAAAAGGGATGTGCCAGCAAATTCAGCCCATCCCAGCCAGGGCTGAGCACCACGACCTGCTCTACAGCATGGAACCCGCATCAGCCAAACTCTTGTCCGCAGTTGATTTTAAGACCAAACTGATGGCTCACTTTATTTATTGAAACAACAAAGGCTAAAAAGAAAAAGCAAGACAAGAGTTTTATAGTATCGATCCAAAAGGAGCAGCTGGGGATCCAAGACCAGCTGTGGGTATGAATGGAGCTGGCTCAGTGCATCCTCTGTCTGCCACCCTTTTATCCAGACTGGCTCGCAGGCTGTCCCACACAGCGCGCAAACCCACACACAAGATGCTGTTGGCTTCCGATCTTGGAACAAAACATCCCAAAGTCTCAGCAAAGCCATTTCATACTGCACTGCAGACAGCTATCCTCTCCAGGACTGTCCCAATCCTCTCCCCACAGAGCAGAGCAATATCCATTGGTTCGTTTGGCAATGGCATCCTGTGACAAAAAGTTACACAGGTACCAACATTTTAGGAACATGAGACAATGAATAAAAACTGAAATTGAAATATAAACGGGCTTCCACTTAGCAGGATTGCCTGGCTGCCAGAATGAAAAGCTCTGTCTGCTCTGAGAGCCTGGCACTCTGTCACTAACCGCTCACACTCCAGCAGACAGCTTGTTTCTGATTTAGTTGGCTGCCATAAAGGAAGCCAAGCTGCAAGTGAGATTTCCATCCTTAACCAGCAGCCTGGATCCAGGGATTTTCACTTACACAGAAAAATAACCGCAGGTGGCAGACATTGTAGCTCTAAGACCAGAAACAGTCAGCCCTTGGCAAACAAATTCCCTTATGACTTGCAAAATTAGGCCATGAGGTCCCAAACTAGGGTCCTACCAAGGGGTACTGGTGGAGGGTATAAGGCCACTCTGCCCTTCCCACCTTGTCAAACGGAAAAGGATTCCCAGGACAGAAATGTTGTTGAAGCATCAGGTAGAACAGGCAATGTCCCACAAAAAAAAGGGGACGAAGGCTCTACCTGAAAGCCAGAGCTCAGCAGACATCGAAGGAAGTGGACCAGTAACAAGGCCATTTCTGTCTCAAGGCTCATAGACATGACACTAAATCTGACAGCTGGTAACGAGAAGCAGACGGAGGAATCGGACCTGTGAGCTAATACTGGAAGCTGCAGAGAACATACCTCTGAGAGCTCACATTTGGATATGTCAAGAACGTCATCAGCACCAGCTTCTTTCGCCTGGAGAGAGAAGATGCGCATCCAGAGAATCAGACCATGCAGAAACACATGACCTCTTGCTGCACATGGACTAAACCACTCGGCTGGCCCCTCCCTAGAAAGTGCAGCTACCATTCTCTGCTGCAGCGATGTAGTTCAGTGACGGCATTAAAGCAAAGGCTGCGCTGCTACAACTGCAGTAAGCAAAAGCAACTGGGAAACCAAACTGCAGAAAAACCCTGTTGATGCAATAAATGAATTTGCTCACGAAGAACCAAAGCACATCTTGATTCTGCAATTTTAACTGAAAGGATATGGAAAGGAAACGATGGGTTCTCACGAGAGGCAACCACAACTCAACAGCCGTGCCATCCTAGCCTGTAAAGTGCCTGCTGTGTCACTGGCACGTCTCACCCAGCAGACTGACCTTCTCCTGAACTGTACACAGAAACCAGAATAACCTACTACTGCCTTTTTGCTTCCATGGGGCCTGGCGGAGCCAGCTCTGCTGTGTAAGAAGGAGCAAGGACTGACTGTTGCTGTACAAAAGCTGCTTTCCATGTCCAAAGCAACTACATCCCGCGCAGCTGCTAACAGCAATGAAACTGGACAAGCCTCACCGTCAGCAGCCCTGCATCTCTGGAATTATTTTCTTTAAACAAAAGGTACTGCACAAGGCAATAAAACCTGCTGTGTCAGTGCCTCTGTTAAGTCTTCAGAACTGATATCTGACCCGAAACTAAGCACATGCAATATAGAACTAAGCCTAGAATGGACAGATTAAGCTATCCCTGCCCAGCCCCACAGGAGCTGAACAGAAACTCTCCAACTGAACAAATTCAGTAGAACTGCTTTCATTATTGGTACATAACAAAGCCTTCCTTTCCAAAACACCTTACAGGCATCCAACAGGCATGATTTTGTCACTTTTAAGATGCAGGTGCCTCTGGGGTAGAGCACAACAGATCCCCTATGCCAGCACTGGTCCACAGCTCCTACGGCGGAATAGGTGAAACGCTTCAAAAGAAGATTGCGTTCAGAAAGCCAACTTTAATCTGCGGCAGTTCTGCTGACCTCGCTGGCTTGACCGCAACTGCTGAGGATCTACCCCAGAGGATCCCAGCTAAATCTTCGTCTGGGAAAACAAACAGCAACATCTACCAAGTTAATCCTCTGACTGATAGGAAGAAAATAAATAATAATGAGAAGCAGAAGAGGGGCAACAGGAAAGCCAGCTATGATGGGAAAGGGGATGTCACCGATTCCTCGGTAGGAAAAGCACACTGGGAGATCTGTGAGAGCAAAGGGGTGTGGAAGAGAAAGGAGGGATGGGGTCTGCAATGCAGGTGGGGTGGGGTGGAGGACGTTATGTGGAACCAGGGAGGCAGAGAGGGATGGAAGTGGCACGAAGGGGACCTGTGGATGGGAGGGCAAAGGGAGACAGGGAAAGCAGGAATTGTCTGATGTACATTAGGAAGACGAGCTGCTGTCTTGGTGAGATCAGTAAGACGATTACGCAGGGGAGGTACCAAGTCACCCAGCATTCAGGACTAGACACAGAGAACAGAAAAGACCTCAGCACTGCTTACCAGGCACATTTGGTATTCAAGGCGCTTTCGAGCATCGTCACTAGGTTTCTTCTTACGGAAGAAGAGCGGCATCTTCAGTTTTGACGACAGCTCCGTCCCAGTGGCACAAACGATCAGTGCAAATAAAGGCAGAGGGCTCCTGGAGCATGCGTTTGCTGGGGAGCCTGGACCACAGAACTGTGCTCTAAAGAGCGAGAGGAAAAAAAAAAGAAAAAAAGAAAAAAATCACTGCCTCGGCAATTGTCTTTGTTTCAGCCCTTCTGTGGCTCAGTGCAACAGGCAGATCCCAGCACACCTCCAAGGTGGAAGTGCTAACACAAGCCACAAAAGCGCTGCTGTGTCTCTGAGATGGGCTGTCTTGGTCATCCCTGTGCAAGATAAATTACATCAAGCTGGAACATGTGCAGAGAAAGGCTACTGAGTGAGCAGCAAAATGCAGGGTCCACTCTAGGATAGGAACTAAAAAAGCTGTAACTGTATCAAGAGACCCAGCACCAGGGACAAAACCGAAACTACTGAAACTCAAAGTCAGTTCTGGCACGGCCATAAGCAATCATAAAATGTTCTAGAATAAAGTTAGGCTAGACTCTGGTGCCTGTCTGGGGTCTCCATGATGCCCCGGGAAGCAGCTGGGACGGGCTGCATGGCATGCCGGAGGAGGTTCTGCTGCACTCGGTCATCATCAAGTCCCTTGCAAATAGTTACCTGTATTTCGAACTGCAATGGGGTCTTGTTTATTCTCACCTGCCCTGGAAGGGGAAGGCAGCTGTGTTGCTCTCAGGATTAGGAGTTTTTCACATTTCACAGAATCACAGGGGTTGGCAGGGACCTCTGTGGGTCACCCAGCCCAACCCCCTGCCCAAGCAGGGTCACCCAGAGCAGGCTGCACAGCACCGCATCCAGGCAGGGCTGGAATATCTCCAGAGAAGGAGACTCCA
>Ga0065711_1008974_pt1 | contig 18161 bp, 8 predicted proteins | sample Hoacrofraction12_FD_59098 | JGI IMG/M metagenome (GOLD analysis project Ga0065711, IMG submission 59098) | Hoatzin crop microbial communities from Cojedes, Venezuela - Epithelial fraction 12 v2 (version 2) | ecosystem: Host-associated > Birds > Digestive system > Esophagus > Crop | place... | reverse complement strand
CCGCCTGGACAAGGTCCTGTGCAGCCTACTGTAGGTGACCCTGCTTCGGCAGGAGGGTTGGACTAGATGACCCACAGAGGTCCCTTCCAAACCCTACCATTCTGTGATTCGGTGATTCTGTAACATTAAAAGGAACAGATATATCATATGAAATGTACCATCTTCCAATGTAGTTTAGTATTCATATCTTGCCAAGATGTCAGTACTTAGAAGGAGAAAGACTCATCAAGCTTTCAGAACATAAGTGAGTAGGGTTGTTCAGGTGAATAAGATTTGATTCAAAATCTTCCTGGTAACAAAAATGGTCTTTGCACCCACCAGAGATCACAATAGTTTTGTGGGAGGTAAGAACACGTTCAAGAAATTGTGTACTTGAGGAACAGATCCCAGTTTTATTTACCAGTAATGTAATGCCCAACTCTTTTGAGTTTGTGAAATTAGTCCTGCCTGACATAATAGGGGGCCAGCCCAAGATTGTCTATTACCTACAGGAAGAGGTTAAAGAAGTCAGGCTGTGAACAGGGTAGCCCCAACATGGTAGAGGATTTCAGTACATCCCTCAAATAATAAAGCCATAATCAATGTTTGCTGCAAAGGATGTTTACTCCAACTGCGCAGCCTGAAAAATTTTGGAAGGGATCTCAACCAATGTCCTGGTTAGACAATCTTGAAGATGAATGACAAGTTTTGCTTTTATGCAGAAGAACATAGCAAGTTCAAACAAAAAACAGAATAAAGGGACACACACTAAGTAACGCATGTTAGAAATAATCTCTGTGTAACCCATCAGACCTAACGAGGCAGTGAAGAACAGATTCAAAGAATAAATCCTATGGCTTTTTTTATGACGGATGATAGGAACTTCTAAGGAGAGTCCCATTACCTTATGTCGATTCTATTTATAAGAATAAACAGTAACTGAACTGTTCATACTTGCATACGTATCCAGACCAATATTTGTAGGGGGATTGCTCTCTAGTGGGATTTTCACGCCCAAGCTAGGTGTCAAACCTTGACTATAACATAACTGGTGGAAACTGAGCCCTTAAAGCGGTAATTGAAAGGAGGTAGCTAAATGAGGTGTGCCAGCCACTCAGAGAATAGTAAAGTCAGGTAAAGCAAAAATTTGGGTAATGGAGGAAGAGGTGTAGACATAGAAGTAGCTGAGGTTATTACTTACGGATGATAAACCAGAGCAAGATACCTCCCTTCCTTTGAGATCTATATTTGCAAACAGGCTTTGGGAGCTAGATATTCAAGTCAAATTGACTATCTAAGACAAAGACATCAGAGACTGAAAGGGTTAATGTGTGTTAATGCCTCAAACTTTGTGCTAAAACAGCTGCCTCAGCCAGGGGCAGTCCTTCAAAGGGCCCTCCTGAGCAGGCAGGACGGGGCCCACCCACAATGGGGGTCTGCCCAGCAGCCGTAGACTGCAACAAGGAAACACAAGATGGGGAGGGTGGAACGGAGGATGCGCAGTTCCGTGTCTCCAATGTGACTCACCCAAATATGGGCAGAGGTGATATAAAGTTCATTTGAGGAAGGGGCTTGAGACCCCCTAAGAGACCCATTGCGACACCTTCCCCCCACTGGCGTCTGTGCAGAAGATCATGAACTTTCTGGAAGAACTGCCATATAAGTCACCAAAGGGTGTGACTGAGGGCACAGACTGGGCGATGAAAGACATGTGTGCAAAGAGTCTGGAGAATGCCCGCCACCAGAGGATGCCATGGCTGTTGTCATCATTGCTGGATCCTGGGGTGGTGATACCTCTTTTTGTTGTCCCTCTTCCTTCTCTTCTCTGTTCTTTACTCTCCCTCTTATAGACATTTTTGATAAGAACCCACACTGACAATGCTTTCCATGTTTTCCAAGCTACCTCTGTTATAAATAAAATGATTAAATTGATTGTTTGGTGTAGTTTCACCTTCATTTCGCCCAAGAGGATTCACAGAACTGAGTCGCTTTCTGAGTCGCTTTTCCCTCCCCCATAGGCGGGAGTCGCTTTCTTCTGAGTCGCTTTTCCCTCCCCCATAGGCGGGAGGGGGTGTGTTCCTAAGCTTAACCTAAAAATCTCATCTCACAAGTTTTAAATGGATTTTCACTTGACCTAGGGGTGTGGGCAGCTTGCTAGTGGGGGAAAACATCAATTCTTTTAAAACATTGCTCTAAATCTTAATGATGTTTTCTGACTGGAATTATCCAAAATTTGCTTTGTATTTTCATTTCATGATACTGTTCAAGACATAACGGATTTTCTTGGTTGAAAGGCATTAGGAAAGTTAAACATCTGGTAGTTTCTCATCTACTAATACTGAATTTATCTTATGTTAATGTAGATCCTTACCGCCTTGCATTTATGTGTAAAGAAGGATCTCATGTTTAACCCACAAATGTCTCATACAGAATCAACTTATTTAATTCAGATTATTTCACCTCTCTGCTTTTTAAATACATTTAATACTCTTTTGCCAACTGCACCTTAAAATTACCGAAATGTTAACATTTTCATGATTACTCTTATCTATGGACTTTTCTGTAGCATTCTTCAACTAGTTGGAGCCTCATTTTTTCACACAGCACAGTTGTAAGTTTGGGTAGAGTATTTATTATTCTGATTCTTTTTGTTACGAACACAGTCTCATATGCAGAGCTTTATATCCACCAGCTAGTAAAGCATCTCAAATTCCCACTTCACTGCTTTATCAGAACACTACCCTTTCATTCCTCAAAAAGTTCTGCAGTTTTTTAAAACTGCTGTCTTGGAGGAGACAATTTGTTTAAAAAACAAACCACCTTTTCACTCAAGGCTTTACTTTCGTATATGATATCATAAGAACAACAATATATATAATAATTATGTTATGTAATGAGCAAGCACATGAAGAGATCTGATGCCAAGGCAAATGCAATTAAAGAGTTCAGGTAGCTGTTCAACTGCTCCACTTAAAAAAGCTAGTATTTTAATGGTCCCAACTAGGATTAGAAGTTAACACCTCATTAGGTTGAATGGGGGATATAGTTTGCACCTCTACTGTCACTTCTATGCACTTCTATACTCCTTCCACAGTTTCTGGAGGGCAGGCTTAAAGAGTACAGGAGTGCATCATTAATTTATATAGGTAAGTCTCTTTGTAAAAGAAATGAGTAGTGACTGTATTTTTAATGAAACACTGGTTCTGCAGAAAACCTTTTGCCAGTGTAAAGAGCTAAACATCAAGGGATTCATGATCTTTTTGCACCCACACTTCTCCACTGTTAGGTTTGAATGGCATAAGAGAAATATTATTACTCAAAATACCTATTTGATACAGGTGCAGTCCAGTAAAATTGCACTCAGAGAGACCTAAGCCCTTCCCATATAAGGAGGAAAACCAGATGTATCTCTCATGGCCATGTTTGCATTCAGTATTAAAATGAGTGAAGATCTAAAGCCCACCTAGAGGCAGAATCATAGTTGTACTTTTAATAATAAAGTCTAGTGGAAGTGGGCTTGATTCATATTTCTCTGTCTCCTGCATAAAATATTCTATACAGATAAATGATTTTACTTCAGTGGACCTTACACAGGTTTTTCCAGAGAGGTTGGCACCATCAAATTAAGCTGATGAAGGAAGGTAGAGAATGGTCTGATAATTTGCCAATATTTATAAAAACATATAGTTGCAGGCACTCCTGGGTGCCAACATAATGTGTTTGCATGACACCTCATTGCCTCCGTTTTCATTTGCTTGAAGCCACCTAGGTTTGAGATAAAGTAGGTACAGAGAATTCCAGATGAGTCCTGATTACTCTAAGATAAAGGCATAACAAGATAAAAACAGCCTGTAATGGTCTTAGTACACATATACACAAATGTGTGCACATACATATGGGTATATTCTGGCCTATTCAATCACAGTGAGGAAGGTTTTACATATTAACTTTAATGAACTGAAATAATTAGTGGAAATAGAGCAAACATTTTCTGTATAAACATTTATACTTCCCCTGTTTTGACATCCTTCTATAATTTTAGTTGCCTTTTCAGCGGAATTATGGATATTCACTATAAAGGGAGAGACCTTTAAATATCAATGCCCTCATATTCACAGAAACAGAACTGGATCTGAAGTAATACAGTATGCCATAAATCCAATATTTAAGAGCCCACGGCATCCTTTTTCATTCAAAAGACAAAATTCCCATAGATGCAGTAAATTCTGTAACAGAGTCTGAGACCAATGAGATATAGCCTGCAGTGATTAATGCTAATTGCTAGCCAAGGTTTGGGAAGGGATTAGTGATTTTAGAGATGCAACGTTGAAAAAAAGTCTGATAAGAGATTGATTTTCAGAAGAGAAACAGTCTCATCTTCCTGTTAATTGGACTCCTATAAATTATCTCTGCTTTGGTTTCCCACAATGAACACACTTAAAATTACCAGTTACTTCCGGAAATCTTGTCCAGAATTTAGCAATTCTATTATCCATGAAATGTGTATATTTTTTTCTGATTTCTTAAAAATCCATTTTACTTGCTCCCTTTTTGAATCTATTATACTTTGAATCACAAACTTCTCTGTTCTGCTGAACAGATAAAATCAATAGGCAATATTTTATTCCATACATAATTCCTAAGTATTTAAGGAAGACATTTTCAGTGCAAAGGGCTTGATGCCTACAATAAATTTACGTGAAAGTTCACTAAGCACTGTATCAGACTACTCATTTTCAAACCAGCCGCAGGCTTCATTTGTTCTGAGTAATTTAAGTGCACTTTTCTTATTTAGGTGACAGAGCTGAAATGTTTTGTGACTTTCATCCAAGCAGGAATGTGTTAACAGTACACATGAAAGTAGTGAGATTGTTTCTAAATAACCCTAAATATGTATTTAAGCAAAAAAAAGTTTCATGATATTTTCAATCTCTGCTATTAGGAATTTTGAAACAACTAATTACTGCTGGTATGCAAATTTAGTGAAACCCAATTAAATAAATATCAGATATATGGATAAATCTTCTAGCGAAGACATGTGCTTTATATCAGTTTGTACACATCCTGTTTGCTACGAAACCTGGTTAAACAAAGAAGTGATAAAAGACTAAATGAGTCGATGAAAAAAATCCCCTAAGTACCAAGTTGTGAATTGTATGCTATTAGATCTCTCCATGGGTAAATGTGTTGCCTGCTCTACAGTATTGAACAAGCTACCTTTTAAATAAATACTCTCTTTTTTAAAAGAACAGATCTAATAAAGGCCTAGATTTTTTGTCTATGAAGGAAATATATTTTAAAGCTGCTGTTTTTATTGTTTCACAATAAAGCAAAAAAAAATTCAGCTGTCAAAACAATAATGGTATTTGCATACAAATTTTTTTTCATCCGACAAAATACTGTATGAATGGAAAAGGAAAAAGGAAACTGATTATGTCCAAGCTTGTGATTGCAAAATCTCTGCTACTAGAGATATTTTAACTAGCTAGAATCCATTGATCTACAGCAAAGCTTTGTCAACTAAAGCTTTTTTCTTAAATTGATTCTCCATCTTGTCTTCTCATTCTTTCGACAGCACACAGCAGGAAGCTCTGTCTACATACAGAAAACAGGATCTTGCTGTAGGCATGGGTATAAAACAAAAATACAGTGATTAAAGAAAAAAACAGACTGCTGTTAGTATTTGATCTTAAAATTATTGATCTTGTCAATCAGTTACAGACACAGAGTGCCCATTTAAATCTGTAATATCTATTAACGTTACCACAAAAATGCTGACCACTTGAAAAAAAAAATCTATATGATGCAATGCAATGCTTATTTGGCTCTATAGCTATTTCTAGTACATGAGAGCAAGTGTAACATCCCACTTGACAAAGATCATTTCTCTAAAATTTCTTTTAAAATTAGTTTGATATAAGAATATGAGGTTCACAAGATAGGTTTACGTTTTGAAGACTTTGTTAACTAAGAACTTTTAATTCCTTGATTGCTGAAAACATTATTAGTTTTTATCATGCATATATTCATAACAAAACATTTTTTCTTATAACTGACCCAATCTCAAGCATCACATTAGGACACTGTTAGCCATCGAGCTAAGCCAGCATCACGCTAGCTTTGTCCTGTATGTGAAGTTGTATGTTCGTTCTGTCTCAAGAGTTTGATTTCCTACTGTAGTTGTACCAATGGTGGTACCTGTAAACATATTTATGTGTAAATATAATGGGAAGTTAGTTTAAAAAATCTTGTTAAAAAATTAATTGCACTTCAATTGCTGGCCATATTGAAATGGTCATACTAAAATGGTCAAAAAAGATTTGACCATTTGGAACAAAACACAACTCAGAAGATATTGAATCAATCTACATACATGTTTTAACTTGTATTCAAACGTCAATCACTAAAGCTTGTCACCTTAAGATAGATATTTTCAAGGACAACAATTTTTGCACGCAAAGTCCCAGAATGAACCGACTTATGAACATTTAGTAGAAATGTTCATGTAACTTACAGTATTACCCTTCTCACCTTTTCTATAAAGAGGGGAAAACATTTACTAACAGTTTAATAATGTCTCTGGGACTGGAAAAAGATACAAAAAACACCTAGTCTGTAAGTAGTAAAAATATGTAGAAAGGTTCATTTCCATAACAGACAAGTAGTAATGTATTGTAGTTTTGTGCCAGCCAAAGGGTTTCTGGAAAGCCTTTGCCCATCTCTAATAGAAGTGTAAATTAAATTTTATGAAATGCATTTTAAATGTACTTCATTGATCTTCTGAATTTATGATAAGCCTCTAGTTCATATTTTGGTGCCAGTCTAGTGTGTCACATGTTTCTGAAACCAAGAGAGGCTCATAGTAAAGGGTCTTTCTTTGTTTGAATTACTTTATTGGTTGAGTGGAAGGATTAAAGACAGACTAAAAAGTCATTATGATGACGTAATAAAACACATATTGGTTGTTCCTTCACTTTAAAATCTGCTTTTTAAGCACTTTCTTCTGTTAGAAGCCAAAATGGAATGCCATTAAGCATCTGGGCATAACAATACCTATTTACAATTCTTGTTCGTTTGGTTTTCTTTAAATCTAGGCAAGATTGAAGTTAAAAAAATATTGAATATTTCATACATAAATTACCGTGAATTGCTTACCTTTCCTTATTATAGGTAGAATATAGCACTTTCAATCATTTTTAAAGTGACAGTTGGATAGAAAATGCAATAACTTCGTAACCCTACTTTTTGTCATTGCATGTGAGACTTGATTCACATTAAAAAATAAAAGCCTCAAGCATGCTCTTTCGAACTTTTATATTATGTATTAAGCATTGAGCTTTCAGTGTATGAGAAGATACATGTGGAACTCTAGAATAATAAAAAAATGCTTAAATAATATATCAATGAAAAAAGAATAAAAGAATATACATAATATTGTGCCACGGAACCTAAAAATGCTTGTTTTCCTGCAACAGGAAAAATTAATGTGAAACCTTTTCCCTTTGCTTCCAAAGAGAGAAATTTTTTTTTCTTTGTATTTTTGATGAAGCATTGTTTTCTAATCAGGAAGGAATCCTTCAGTGCTGGAACCCACTTCATAACACTACAGACAAATATACAAAAATGTCTTTCACATTCTTGTCATTTAAATTATTTATCAAGTGATCGTGTTTTCTTTGCACTTTTCTTTTAAGACAGTAGGACTTCACCCTTCACTCCTGCAGTATTCTCCAAGCCCTTGAAATAAGTCTTCCTTTGGATTACTGGTTATTGACATTGAAGTATTTCTCCGCTCTTCTCCAGGACTTTGAAGTGTGTCCGGAACTAACGTCGAGGTTTGGCACAGAGGAACTCCACTTGGGTGGGAGGAAAGGGCTCTGTCCCTCCTGAAAGCAGTGAGAGTATGCATGGCTGTGTGCCACACCAGTGCTGGAACTTCTCCCCAGCCACTCTACTGCCAGGAGAAAGCTGATTGTGCAGATATGGAGAGATACGAGATTTTCACAAATATGCCCAAAGGAAATATGTACCTGCCCTCACACCTAAGATCCAGCCCTGGCTGCGGTGGAAGGCACATGCCATTGTAGCTGAACAGCAAAAATTTTCCTTTGGAGCCAGGGCTGCTTCTTGTGGGGAGGCTAGAAACTCAAACTGGGGATTCAAGGCCCTCATGAAATTGATATTTTCCTACACAGGGAAATTTGATGTTATTTCTGGTGTGGGGAACTTTATGCTACTATTACCTTACAGAATTGCAGAGGTGTCTGAATGCTGGTTATCACTATGTCTCATGGTAGACTGCAATGTCATGGGCAGGAAATGCAGAATGTGAGCAGGGTGAAAAAATGCCTCTCCCTCCCCATTTCTACCCATATGAAATGCTGATTACTTGCTGATTAATATCACTGGCAAGAATACAAAAACAAATACTATGTCTTCCTCTGCAAGTGTTACCTCCCACCCTTTCCTAGTCCACAATTTTGGCATTAGTTTTCAGAATGATGTACTCTACTAGGTTTTTTGTCTGAATGAAAAAGGAAAACCCACACATGGGATGATGCTCTTTGTGAGGATTTTTCTTTTACGTATATATGTATGTATATACCATATGCTAATTTTCTCTTTCCACTTCAGCCTCCTTTACTGATTTTAAATAGGCTTTGTCCTTATTTCACAAGATCTGAAAATTTCAAACCTTGTATATTACTGGGTATAAAAAAAGAAGTATATATTAGATTTTGAGAAGTTATCTTAATGACAGTTCAGAGCAGATTTTCAGATTAGTAAAGTTCCATTGCAGATCTGACACAGTCTTAATTTTAGTCTCTGATGGCAGTCTTGTATCACTATTTATCTTGTCAAGTCCTCTGTTGTTCATGCACATACTTGTGCATGTGGGATGGAGTGTGAGCAGCCTGGCACAGCAGACAGCAGTAAAACTATTTAACACCTTGCAAAATGATTGTAACGTAAAAAATTGTTGGTAGTGCAAGGCAAGAGAGTTTGAAGTATAGGTTTCCAATAAAACTGCTTTTTTTTCATCCTTATTTATGTATTCACATCAGGTACACGAGAAGCTGAGGATTGTTTTGTCACAGATGATACACTGAAAGAAATGTATAGCTTGAAAAGAAGTAAGAAGGCCATGAGAACACTCTGCTAGTTATGCAGGACTTTTGTATCAGTCAAACCTCAGAAGCTGGCCACGGTCAGTGTGAATCTTTGGGCAAGAGGAAAGGCTGGCTGTTTGCTTGGTTACAGAACTTTGTGTATCTTGTCATCAATTCTTCAGTGAGGGGCAAGACAAACCTCTGTCCTGATACCGGATACCAGAGAAAGTGTGAGTGTTTCAGAGCCAAATTTCATCACTTCTCTACCTCACCTACCAACTTATTACCTACTCATGCCTAGCAAAACACACTTAGCAGCATACAGAGCAAACGCACATACACGTGGTTGTCCATTTGTCCATCGTGCAGGAGGCAGAAGACAGGATTTGGTTTCCAGTAGCATTGTAGCCACATTGAACACCCCCACTTCATCAGTCTTTTTCTTTTACTGCAAAATGTAGGAGGTGTTTTTGGCTCTATAGCATCAGTAACCTCCACACTTTGGTACTTAAAGTCATTGGTCAGTCCACACTGACAAGTCTTCATATTCTGCCTTTGAAATTGGCAGCCATAATTTGATCCCTACATAAAAACTAGAAATGCTGCTAATTACTTCTATTGAAAATTAGTACAGCTGAGACACAGTCCACCAATCCAGAACCATGTCCTCTGTGACTACAGTCAGAACTTGATTTCCATGACAAGTGTCATGGAAATGACATGTTCAAGTGTCATGGAAATGACATGTTTTGGTGTTCCAGAAGATGATGGCTGCCCTCTAGTGACAAAGATATTTCCGCTGACACATTGCAGTTGATGCAAACATGTTAATAGTCTTGCAGATCAATACAGAACAAGAGGTGTGGATGTAAGAAAGATAAAGAACGTTAAGATCATGAGAAAAAGCACTGAGCTTGTAGGCATTAGAAAGAGAAGCATTCCAGCTTGAACAGTAGTGCCATCCTCAGCTGCAGCAGTTTTTTAAGGGAATTTTTTTTTTATCAGATTTTCCCAGATTTTTTAAATTTCTGCCACTTCTCTTGTCAGCTCAACAACCTATGATTATTACAACAAGACCAGAATAAGAGCTCTGCGTTGCAGAGGGGTTCACTTTCTGCTAAAAGCATGCATCAGAATCCCATGTACTCACTGACACAAAATATATTTTTTAAAATATTTCTATGTGTACATGAGCATGTATGTGCAAGTGTGCACATACTGAGACTGAATAAAGAACTATATTGAATGTTTACATCAGTGTGTTATTTCATGTCAACTATGAGATACTCCATAGAATATAATGATGTGATTCATAACAGATTTAGTAAAGAATATTCCATGAAAATAGAATCTGCCTTCAGTTCTGGGCTCCCCAGTTCAAGAAAGATGAGGAACTACTGGAGAGAGTCCAGAGGATGGCTACGAAGATGATTAGGGAACTGGAGCATCTCTCTTATGAGAAAAGGCTGAGGGAGCTGGGCTTGTTCAGCCTGAAGAAGACAAGGCTGAGAGGGGATCTTACAAATGCTTATAAATATCTGAAGGGTGGGTGTCAGAAGGATGGGGCCAGACTCTTTTCAGTGGTGCCCAGTGACAGAACAAGGGGCAATGGGCACAAACTGAAGCATAGGAAGTTCCAGCTGAACATGACAAAGAACTTCTTCACTCTGAGGGTGATGGAGCACTGGAACAGGCTGCCCAGGGGCGTTGTGGAGTCTCCTTCTCTGGAGATACTCAAAACCTGCCTGGACAAGGTCCTGTGCAGCCTTCTGTAGGTGACCCTGCTTTGGCAGGGGGGTTGGACTAGATGATCCGCAGAGGTCCCTTCCAACCCCTACCATTCTGTGATTCTGTGATTTTGTGAAAGCTCTTTGATTCTGTTTGCTCTGGGAGAAGCTAAAAGGAAAACCATGGAGAAAAATTATCTAATTTCTACATGATGATGCATCTCAGAATAAGAGGTTTGTGGATAAAACTTGAAAGTTTTCTCCTCAGTCCTGCCATCTGTGAGAATGCAAGTTTGTATTTCTGAAGTGCTGCACATTTCTTTGCTTTCATTGGTAATTTCAATTCTATTTTTTTTTTTTATTTCCTCTCGTGTTCTTCTTAGGATCTCAAAACTTGTCTTCCTTATCTGATACTCTTAACTCTCTGGTGCTGAGAGAGTACTGACATGTCACCTATCTTACACTCACTTATCCACACTAAATATTTACCTCTTTCCTATTCAGCAAGCTCGTTCATTGTTGTTGTTGTGAATCTACTATGAAGAGTGACATCATGGACTTTTACAGTCTGTAAAGTTTTCAATCCCGAATTTGCTCAAATCCTGATACCTGTCCCAAAGTCTAAATCTGCAGTTCAGGTTTGCATCTCACACTTCAAAATACTGAAGTCTTACTCATGGACTGGGAAACGCAAATTGGAAATCATGTTGACTCTCAAGAAAAACTGCTGTTTAGGAAAGCCATTAAGCACATGCTTAATTCACATTGTAATGTCACATTGCGAAGGAATGTAGCCTGGATAAATGCCAGGTGCCCACCAAAACCGCTCTATCACTCCCCCTCCTCAGATGGACAGGGGAGAGGAAATATGATGAAAGGCTCAAGGGTCGAGATAAGGACAGGGAGAGATCACTCACCAGTTACTGTCACGGACAAAACAGACTGAACTTGGGGAGAAAAAAGGAAGTTTAAATAATTCATCACCAATGAAATCAGAGTAGGATAGTGAGAAACAAAACCAGATCTTAAAACACCTTCCCCCCACCCCTCCCTTCTTCCCGGGTTCAACTTCACCCCCATTTCTCTACCTCCTCCCCCCAGAGCGGCACAGGGTGACCGGGAATGGGTCTTGAGGCCACTTCATCACATGGTGTCTCTGCCGCTCCTTCCTCCTCAGGGGGAAGACTCCTCACACTCTTCCCCTGCTCCAATGTGAGGTCCCTCTCATGGGAGACGGTTCTCCACAAACTTCTCCAACGTGAGTCCTTCCCATGGGCTGCAGCTCTTCACGAACTGCCCCAGCTTGTGTCCTTCCCATGGGGTGCAGTCCTTCAGGAAAAGGCTGCTCTGGCGTGGGTCCCCCACAGGGTCACAAGCCCTGCCAGCAAACCTGCTCCAGCATGGTTTCCTCTCTCCATGGGTCCACAGGTCCTGGCAGGAGCCTGCTCCAGCACAGGCTTCCCACGAGGGTCACAGCTTCCTTCAGGCATCCACCTGCTCCAGCGTGGGGTCCCTTCCACAGGCTACAGGTAGACATCTACTCCACTGTGGACCTCCATGGACTGCAGAAGGACAACCTGCCTCACCATGGTCTTCAGCATGAGTTGCAAGGGAAGACTTTCTGCTCCAGTGTCTTGAGCACCTCCTCTCCCCTCCTTCTTCCCTGACCTTGGTGTCTGCAGAGTTGTTTCTCTCACATCGTCTCACTCCTTTCTCTCAACTGCTGTCTCACTGCAGTTTTTTTCTTCCCCTTCTTAAATATGTTATCACAGAGTTGTTACCACAGTTGCTGATTGGCTTGGGCTTGGGCAGTGGTAGGTCTGTCTTAGCGCCAGCTGGCACTGGCTTTATCAGATAAGGGGGAAGCTTCTAGCAACTTCTCACAGAAGCCACCCCTATCATCCCCCTCCACCAAAACCTTGTCGCACAAACCCATAAGCCTATCCAAATTAAATACTTTGACGTAGTGACTCGGACAGATTTACTGTCATTAGGAAAATGCATAGGGAATGCATTTTCTTGCTGACAAAAGCACTTCCTATATGCTGAAGATCAACGCCATTGACTTCAGTGGGATTTAGACAAATTGGAAAGGCCTTCCCAAATTTTAGATGTTTCCTGAAGTAGGTCTTGAGAGACGATAGACATAAACCCCTTCCCTCTTTTCTTGTGTATGTATTTTTTCTCCATACTTAACACAACAGTGTAAGTTTAGCTTCAGGTGTTTTACTACTCAAAAGTTTAGCTTCAGTACCGCAAAATATTTCCGAGAAGTGAGTTTCTACATTTGGCAAAGACATAGTTCTCAATTATTTAATTTTGTACATAAGAATATAACAAGTTTTTGTTTTAAGAAACCATATGAACTGTTTGGAATGTAACATTTAAGCATAGATAACATTCATGGACTAGTCTGGCATTGCACCTGAACAAATGCAAAGTTGGTTATTTTACACATCTTTGTATAGTAATGAACCCTTCACATGAAGAAAGCTGTGCTCTTGAGACACTTCTCCAGCTATTGTCTCCTTCCTTTGGGAGATGCTGAAAACTTTAGCAGTTCTGCCACTGTTCCCCTGCAGCTGGCCAACAAAAAATACTAGAAGATCCGTAACGGTGAAAATTTCTTTAGCCTTTAAAATAACACGTCATTTCTTGGTATCTGTTCTCAGCAGATCTCACTGCTTCTCTCCAAGTTTATTATAACCTCTTGGTTTATCCAAAGGAAGGGAGTTGTTTTTCCTAGTTATCCACAGGTTTTGATAAGACTCTTACAGAACACACTTGGCTATATTGTCATCTCCTTTAACATTAAACTGTGAAAAATACAGATTCATGAAGTGGCTACAATATTCTTTTCAGCATTTCATGCCCAAAGAAACAGATGCTTCCCATTTTTACACACAGTGACCACTTGCATTGCCTTTCCAACTTTTTTAAGCAATGGGTGTCCAAAGTATTCCCCAATTTACTTTATAAAATGGAATTATATATATTTGTAACAGTATTTATTAATTAGTAGTAGTGGTAAAAGTGATGGGTTTTTCTATGTAGGGGCTGTCTCTCCCTCTGAATGTAACTGCTGCCTTTGCTGTTAAGATTGTCCAAGGGACCCAGGTAGCCTCAATGCACAAAGGCATTGTCACTGATGTGGACCTGATCCACTTTAGACAGATATTGATGATTCTACTTCTGCTGAGAGCGTGGTGTTTCAGTTATGTGCAGTACTCATCTGGAGAAAGCTGAACTCCTCCTTTCATGAGTGACATAGATTTGATATCGGACTTCTGGCTAATATTCAGTGCCAATCTGCAGCTTATGTCCTTGCCTCTTCTCCTCTTGCCATGTCTTTGCTTTGCTGAAATCATGCAAGAGACTGTTATAAAAGGAATCCAAATTCAAATCACCCTTTATGTGTTCATAGCATACATCCTTTGTGAACATACACTTTGATTGCTTAAAATCATTCTGAAGGATGGTGGTGAACACATTCATCTGGCTTGCTTTCCCTTCCCGAAGTTAAAGACCCTTTACATTAGTTTCTCATGAAAAAAATTCCATGAAACATTTTGAGATTCAAGCATCTTATTTCTCTTCGTTTTGCTAAGTGTCTTTGTCTTATTTTGCTTTATTTTATACGCTCTGGATCAGGAAGAAATGCTGCATTGAGTTACACAAGCTGACTATCTGGCCTTGGATCTGTCTTCTAGTTTTCCCTGATAATGTTTCCAGGTGATGAAATTTGGATCCAGATGCTGAGTTCTTTACATAGGCGCACTTTATCAGCTTAAGTTTTACCAAATCAAACTATCTAAAAATGCCTCATGTAAGAGATCAGTCTATTTCAGTTATAGCTGTATCAGTATCTGCCTGTGGAAACCATGGTGACATCAGACATGGGTCAAGTTGTGCAAGATATCCCTGATAACTTTCTGCCACTGAAGCACGGGTATGCTGTCCATTCGGGAGTTCCTCCTCCACACTCCTCAGGGGCATTTGTCTGACTTTCCCTGCAGTAAGTCCATTCTGCTACTTGGCAGTCCAGTAAAGGACAAACAAGCAGGTTTTCACTGAGTTAGTGATCTGCATTGCATTGAGCTGAACAGTGAGGTCATTCTGAAGGGCCTGACAAGTACCAGAACCACCACAAAACAGGGCAGCTCCAAGTGCAAGAGCAGTGGGATCCAGGGGAAGGAAACAAGGCTTTTCCTTTTCAGGGGCTGTAAGGTGTTTACCATCTCATGTAACTTACCTCTAACTGTTTTTTGTGTTAAGTCATTTTTATATGCCAGATTATTTTGCTGTGATCTGGCTGTTTTGTGTTGGAGTTTCTTTGTTTGTTTTGTTTTGGGTTTTTTATCCACTTCTTCGATAAATTGGGTTGTTATGCTTAAATTTTAGAAAATTATGCCATTTCATCAATGTCAAAATTTTTCCTTTAGATAAGTCACTTTTGGTGAAAACCTGTTGGAAGCAGAGAGGGGTAGATGGAACATGACTCCGGTGTATCCAAAACAAGGCAATAGCAAGAAGAGGGTGAGAGGATCACTGTACTGATGAGAAGGAGTATGGCAGTAACCCCACCACACCTAGAATGCCCACGTGTCCTGCAGTAACTCCATGTGCATTCAGTGGACATTTTGGTATAGTGCCGTTCTCTTGATCTCACTTTGTTCCCATGCATAGTGAAAGCAAATAATGAAATCTCAGAAACTGCTATGGAACTGCTCTTCAGTTATGTCTTTGTCAAGGCTCTGTCACTTAGTTTGTACCACAACTAGAATTGTAACCTAGCTGATCTCTAGGTGCTACAGAGATACGAATGTTTAATCATGATGATCAGCATTGAAAACAAAAAGTTTTGAAATATTAGGTGTTTTGTATATAGACTGTCTTTCTAATGGAGTGTCTAAATTTCAGTCTTTGTCTTGGACCTTGATTTTAGAGAGTTGTGTGGGGTTTTTTGGTAATAAAGTATATTTCCAACTATTTCTTCTGATGTTGTCATCATCATCAGTTAGTAACACCTGGCTGGATGTGCAACATAAGATCTCTTCCAACCAAGTAAGCCCATCTACAGAGCAATTTATCTATAGACCTACCCCGAGCTGTGTCCCATAGATTTTATTTTAGACCAATACTAACCTTTCAGAGGTGTCTTCTAAAGTCTACTGATGGATCATATCTACTTTTGCATTGACCTGTTTATCTTAGCACTTCAGCAAGCAGGAAGATTTCTGCTGACATCAACATGAGCACTTCTGTTTTGTTCCATGCTGGAAAGCCATTTGGAAGAATTTAGCACTATAAAAACCAGTAGATGAATCTTTGAAGAGTGCGCTCACAAGAATGGTGCCGGTAGCAGAAAGAAGCTAATACTAAACATTTCTGTGGAGGAAAAAAATGGGGATGAAGAAATTGAAGCTATACAGTTTGGAGAAGGACAAAGAAAATCAATGTGTTTATTATCAATAAATCAATTTGCTAATCCATGTGGAATTCTGCAGCTGTAGGATGTAGAGGGTAAAAGGAGGTGAGTGGGTTGATTTTTTTTTTTTTAAGAAGAGGAAATCAATATCCTAACCAAATATCAGATGGGGCATGATGAATAGAGAAGAGAATCTACATAATGTATGGTTCTGAATTGGTTTCCTAAAATACCCATGTTAATGATGAAGGAACTCATTCTAAATTAGTGTATATTGGCATCGTTTAATGTAACTGCCATAACTTAACTTGCACCAGCTGGGACAGAAGCTTAGCATATCCAAAGATAACACTAGGGTAGAATTGCCCATTTTCCTCAGTGATCCTTATTCCATATGGATAAGAGTAAATTTATACTGGTTTTAAGTAAAATCAAGCTCTTAGTGAGGCTAGTTTGAAATTTTAGGCAAGTCTGATGAAGCTTACCTTAGCCTTTGTTCAAGAGCAGAGATTCCTGACTAGCAGGATATCTCTAAGTTATTGTAGCTGAAGACGTCACATTAACACGAACCAATGAATGAATCTCAGCATACTATGATGATCCTATTGTTATATTGTCTAAAGTATCTAACACAGCCATATCGTATACTTGTTTTTGAATCATTTGAGTTTAATAAGTTTCCTTGGGCAACAGAGTTTACAATACGGTTCTTACATTTTGCAGAAAACATTTTAGAACAGGCCACAACAATAATCACTAAAGATATGCCACATTCTTTGTGTTCTATATATAACTCAAAGATTTTTATTAGTTTATTAAAACATCATGTTTATTAAAGATGAAAGTTTAATGTGGAACTCATTACATACATAAAATATAAAACAATCAAAAGGTTTAAAGAATCTTTTTAGAAGCTCTCATTCTTTTATCATGAGTGTTCACAGACTTGTACATTAAGAGACAGATTGGCTTTGATAATATATGGGGTAGTGGAATAAGGATGAGAGAACTGAACAGACTCGGGTATATAAAGAAATAAACAAAATTCTATCTAGATACAGGAAAAATGAAGTAAAACAGCAAATGTGATGATGTAATATCTTCTTCTTTTCTGTTATTCTCAAATTAACTTTTCATTCAAAAGGAAACATTTTTGAATATTCTGATGTGACTGGAGTTATCTGCTAATATATATATTTCTTGATGCACGGGGCAATTTAAATTTGTTTTCCAGACTGGTCATTTCAATCTATGTTCATGTATAATTTGTGTAAAATAAACTGTCTTGCATCTGCCATACGAATCACATTTTTAGAGGGTCTCCCTCTTCAGCTGTCATCCTCTAAGTGTCTACTGGTACAGTATGCTCATGCAAGAATAAATTTTTAATTTAGTAAAGGATGAAGCAAATAATTTTACACTGCAGGAAAAAGCTACAAAATCACTGTCAAATACATTTCCTGAAATGTACAATCATGTAGCTTACCTGGAAAAATATACTAATTATTTTATTACAAACAAACCTACAACATTTTTTGAAGAAAATATTTTCTGTAGTGTAATTACAAAGTTCTCATTTTTAACGTTTTCACTTTTCAAAAGAAATTGATCACAGATAGTTTGGAGATGATCAGTTCTGAAAAATCACTCTTCTTATCAAGGACAATATGAAATTGAAGGCTGAGAGGGAACCTTATAAATGCTTACAAATATCTCAAGGGCGGGTGTCAGGAGGATGGGGCCGAACTCTTTTCAGTGGTGCTCAGTGACAGAACAAGGAGGAATGGGCACAAACTGAAGCATAGGAAGTTCTGTCTGAACATGAGGAAGAACTTCTTCACTCTGAGGGTGACAGAGCACTGGAACAGGCTGCCCAGGGAGGTTGTGGATTCTCCTTCTCTGGAGATATTCAAGACC